>Ga0137427_10000653_pt1 | contig 17231 bp, 17 predicted proteins | sample EasRivERMZT700_2_FD_102309 | JGI IMG/M metagenome (GOLD analysis project Ga0137427, IMG submission 102309) | Soil microbial communities from meander-bound floodplain in the East River, Colorado, USA - East River MetaG ERMZT700_2 | ecosystem: Environmental > Terrestrial > Soil > Floodplain ...
CCATGGTTTTGTCGACGACTCCAATTCTCTTAAAGATGAATTGGAAGTCTACCGAAAGGCGCTTGAATACGTTATTGCGGAAGGCAAACGCCTCCATTCCGCCAAAGTCCCTTGTGAAGTCCCGCCGCCTGCTCAAAGAGGCGCGGGAGGCGGTGGCGAGCGGGCCGGTCGTGGCGGTGGAGGCGGCGGTGGTCGCGGTCAGGCCGCGCCGTGCGAAGCGGTTCAAAAAGCCAATTGGGGACCCTACGCCGACTGGACTCTTCGTGGCGGTCAGGCCCAGACCGCAATCCTGAAGGTCTACGAAGAACTGGACGGAAAACTGAAATAGAAGACAGGGGAAACGGATCTGATTTGTCAGATCCGTTGCCCCTATCTTCTACAACGAGTCCAAAACCGGCGACGCATTGATGTTCCCGCCGCAGACGACCAACCCGATACGTGAGCCCTCAGCAATATTGAGCTTTCTCTCCAGCAAGACTGCTAAAGGCGCCGCAGCCGACGGTTCGACCAGGAGGTTGAACTCATCCCAAAGGAACCTGGTCGCACGGATCATCATCGGATCGTCTACAAGTACGACTTCATCCACGTGCTTCTGCGTTAACTCCAAAGTCAGATTACCAACCCGCCTGGCCGAAAGCGTATCCGCAATCGTGCGCATTTCTGAAAGCTCTACCAGCTTGCCGGCCCGCAGACTGGCGAGCATGCTTGCCGCTCCCGTGGGCTCGACGCCGATGACCCGCGTCTTCGGCGACATCGATTTGACCGCGAGGGAAACCCCGGAGATCAAGCCACCACCGCCGATCGCGACAACCACTGCATCGAACTGAACTGCAGAGTCCCTAATCAGTTCCAACCCGACTGTCCCCTGCCCTGCAATGACGAACGGATCGTTGAACGGATGAATCAGAGGCCGGCCGTTTTTCTCGTGATCTCGAGATGCGGCAGCGTACGCGTCGTCCCAGTCCCGACCGTCTACAATGACTTCGGCGCCCCAGCGCGAAAGACGATCTCGTCTGGCCTGATTTGCCTTTTGCGGCACATAAACCGTGACCGGAACCGACAATAAACTTCCCGCATAGGCAACACCCAACCCATGATTTCCCCCCGATGCCGTCAGCAATCCTCGTTGCAGTTGCTCCCGTGGAATCGAGAGCGCGTGGTTGACCGCACCACGGGGCTTAAAAGACCCGGTGACCTGCAGATTCTCGAGCTTGAGCCAGACTTCATAAGGAAGACTCTCACGAAGTGGTTTGAAAGCGACAACTGGCGTGTGTCGCACTCTTCCATCAATGCGCTCGCGCGCTTGTTCGATTTCCGCAAAAGTAATCATGAAGGTTTCATTTTTATCACAGCCCGCGACGACCGCCACCAACAGACAACCGCCATAGCGGTCGTCAGAGCGAAATATCCAATGCCCTTTCCTCTTAGTGAAGTCAGCGACAGAACATGAGCGGCGCTCAACAGAACTACCAATTGGCGCAACCAATGATTGGAATCGAGAAGCAGGACCACTGGAAAAAGCATCCCGATGTACCAGGAGTAGAACTGCGAACTACTCACAAAGATGATGACGAAAAGGATGAAACAGAAAACTGAAACGATACTTTCCGGCGTTGGCTTTCTACGAATGCATTGTCGGTAAATCTCGCTGAGAATGGCTGCGACTCCGATCAGCCAGAGAAGCACTTTAAGAATTGCACCGAACGCCTCGAGGCCCGGCGGATAAATGAACCGAAAAATGTAATAGAAAAACGCGTACATTGAACCCGCCGTGATCTTATTCAATTGCGCTGCTATCAGGTCGAATCGAAAGCTTTCGATCGCTCCCAGGAACGGCAGACTCAGAATCGCCGCCACAAGAGCCGCGCCAGTTGCGGCGATCATTGCCCGACGCCATCCTTCGACTCTTGCGATATAGAAAAGGGCAATCGGAATGAGCGGCAAAGGCGCATACTTCAGCATCGTCGCAAACGTCAGCACGGCAGGCGACCATATCGCGCGACCTCGCAGAATCAAGGCAACCGCTACTACGATCAAGGCACCCGTCAAGAGATCGTTATGCGCATTCGCAATGTGATGCAGCAGAACCAACGGGCTCCACATGAAAAGATAGAGCGTTGCATCCGGACGGTCCTGGCCCGAGCTTTTCGCCAGTTTCCAGATGAGCAAAGCGACAAGGGCATAGGCTCCCACATTCAGAAGCTTGAACAAAACCAGGGTTAGCCACCAGTTTCCCTGCCCCATCCACGCGATCGCCTTTGTGAGTAGAGCAAATGCAAATCCGTATACAAACGCGAGGTCCAGCCAGGGATTCTTATTACTCTGCATCCATTCCGCATTGATCATCGGATCGCGGGAAATCTCTGGGATATCGCGTAAAACATTCGTGTATGGATTCAGTCCGTAATGCGTCTGAGCCCAGCCAATATCCATGTAAAGAAATACATCCGTCGAATCGAATGGAATCGTGAGAACAGCGACAAGAACGAGAGGAAGGGCTGTAACGACAATGACTCGAGCGGAAACCCGTTCCTGCTTTAAAAGGCTCCGATAGCCTTTCCAGTACAGCGCCAGGAGCACGAGCGCGGTGAGCCATACGGCAAGATCATCGAGCCGGGTTCGGTCGGAGGGGGCCCAACCATAATGGATGGCGTTGGCTGCATACACCATCGCGGAAGCGAGTCCGATCCCTGTGACGCCCGATAGCCGCACGGCCGGTATCTTAGTTTACGGATCTTACGTATCCATCAACTAATTCCAGCAAAAAGGAAGAACGGTTGCAACTTCCCCGGCATGAAGGTCTTTCTTAACTTTGTCGCTATCTTCTTTTTGTCGTTAGTCTTTGAGCTGTCAGCAGCCGAGACAATGCCCAAAACCCTGCACGGAGCCGTAGTGACATCCGATGGAACGATGGTTCCCGAGTTCACTATCGTGGCCCGTCCAGAGGGCGACAAACCGGCACTCATACAGCGGCGCCGCTTCAAAGAAGGGCTCTTTTCGATCAATGGACTAGACCGAGCGAAATATCAGCTCATTATCGCGGCCCCGAAGTTTGTCGGAGTACGGCTGGACATCGATTTCCGTAAGAACGCAAACCCCACGAACTTCCGCATCATTGTGCTTCATAAACTACGCAACGAACGCCCTCTGCAAGTAAGTTCGACGGAGACCGTTCCGCTAAAGGCGATCGAGGAGATTCCGTCGGCGGCAAAGGTGAACTACGAAAGCGGTGTCGAATTCCATCGCGAAGGTCAACTCGATCAAGCACTGGAACACTTCAGCCATGCAATCCGCCTTTACCCGAATTATGTTCGGGCGTTATCGGACACAGGCACAGTCTACCTTTTGCTCAATCGGCCGGACGCGGCAATCGCTTTTCTCAGGCGGGCATTATTCCTGGATTCGACAAATCCGCTTATCAGGCTGAATATGGCGGCGGCTTTGCTTCTCAAGCAGGACTATGACGGAGCAATCAAGCTGCTGAACGGAGTGTTGAAAGACGTCCGGGACAAGAGCCTGCCTCATCTTTATCTGGCACGCGCGTACTATCTCCAAAGGAAGTTCGCAGTTGCTGAAGAGATGTTACGTTCCGCCCTTGAAGAAGACCCTTCATCACTCGATGGCTGGTTGCTCATGGTGAATATGGCCCTCGAGAGGAAACAATATGATGTCGCGCGTGAAGGACTGACCATCATGAGAGAGACGATGAACAATCGCAGGTTCTCACAGTTCATCGACGAGCAGCTCGCAACGATGGTTGCGGTCAACCAGTAATTACTTTGCCGCGACGAGATTCGTCAGTTGTACCTGTCGATCTGCAATGTACTGGAGGAACTCGTCTTTGAGGCCTGCCGAAATCGGGACCGGCGGTTCCGATTTCATCGAGAGCGGATTAATCGCTTTCCCATCGCGGCTCATCATGTAATGAAGGTGGGGCCCTGTGGCCAGCCCAGTTGCGCCGACCAATCCAATAACGTCACCCTGCTTAACCACGGCTCCTCTGCGCATACACGCCGCGATCCTCGAAAGGTGCGCATAACCGGTGACTAAGCCATTTGCGTGTCTGATTTGAACGAGGTTGCCGTAGCCACCGCTCACGCCGGCGGCAACGATGGTTCCACTGGCAACGGCGACGACCGGAGCTCCCGTGGGAGCGCCAAAATCGACCGCAAGGTGGGCGCGCACTCCGCCGAGAATGGGATGGAGGCGGCGTCGGCTGAAGCCCGAGGTGACTCGAGGGTTGAACTGGAGCGGTGAGGCCAGCATCGCTCGCTTCACGGCGTTACCTTTCTCATCGTAGTACTCGTCTTTGAAAAGGAACGCTCGATATACTCGGCCGGAGTTAACGAGTTCAGCCGCCTGGATCTTTCCGTATTTGACGAATTTTCCATCGTGGTACTGAGAAGCGACGATCATTCGAATCTGATCGCCACGCTGGATCTCGGTGTTGAAATCGACTTCCCACGCGAACATTTGAGCAATGCTGTGTACCAGGACGTCGCCCCTCGGTTCGTCACCGAGAGCGGCCCACAATGAGCTCTCGATTTCAGCATCGATGACGGTCTCCCTTGCTTCGAACTCGAGCTTTTCGACCTGGGCCTTGTAGGAATCAGCTTCCTCGTCCTTATGGACTTTCAGAACGCGCTCGTCGTCAATTCTGTATTCGAACTTCTTCAGACTACCGTCGAATTCCTTTTCCAGCCGGAACGGATTTCCGAAACGGAGTTGGCGAACGTCGAACACCGGTTTGATCAGGTCTGCGACTTCATTCGCGAGAGCGACAGGAATGTTGTAGTCCACCAGGGTGGCTACCAGCGTTGTGTTTTTGGGAATGGTGTCTTCGACGATTTCTGGTTTGGGATGGATGATCGGGGCATTCAGGATTGGAACCGCTTCGATTTGCGCTTCCTGGTGGCGAACCAGCACAGTGGCGCTACACGCGACCAGCAGCGCCCAAACAACTCCAACTCGGCATTTGTAAAACCCCATCCGTCCTCCGCTGTCGTTGTACTACCGCCCATAAGCGGAAATTCAATATAAAGCACGGCCCTTGCCAAAGAAAGCCCTCTTTACCACAGGACGGACAAAAGCTTTTCTGCCTCCACAACCGATAGCGTTCGCGCTGCTCTTCTTGTATCAGGCGGTACCCACTGCGGAAAAGGCTGCTTTCGCGCCAGATGTTTACCGGACGATGTGTGTTCCTCCCAAACCTTCGCCAGTTCCGCTATTTCAAAACGAGATGCCAGCTTGACGAGAGCAGGCCAAAGCCGCTTGTGAACGAAGGTCACTTTTCCATCAACTAATTTGCAAACCAATACATCGGGATGATCGCTGACCACTTGCGTCACAGCGAAAATCTCGTGCGACTTGGGATGCCCCCACCAGCTTCCCCGGATCCGTTCACCTGCAATCGCCTCGGCCAGACTCGGTACCCGTCCGCGAGCGGACTGAAGTACCACTCCATGATGTTCGATAAAGGCGAGAGCCTCTGTTGTCGTCATTTGGACGAAGCAAGTGTTCTATCGGGTCAGTTTTCGCCGTAGCCAGGCTTGTGCAAATCGCAGATCATGGCGAACGACGTGAATAGTCAAACCCAACGCCTTTGCCGTCTCCTCCGCGGTCATGCCTCCGAAATAGCGCATTTCAATCAGTCGGGCGAGTGATTCGTCTTCGGCGGCCAGGTCCTTCAAAGCGCCGTCCAACTTGATGAGTTCAAGTAACTCGACGCCTTTGCCGGTGCTCACTTCAAGGCTGGCTGTCCACAACGTCTCCTTTTCTCCACCAGACCGCTTTTGAGCGGCGCGGCTCCTGGCGTAATCGACCAGAACCTGCCGCATTACCCTCGACGCCACAGCCAGGAAATGAACCTCATCCGCGAACTTCCGATCCGCGCCTTCGAATAGCTTCACATAAGCCTCATGGACGAGCGCTGTCGGCTGGAGTGTGTGATTGGGACGTTCCCCGGAAAGGTGACGAGACGCAATCCGATGCAGTTCCCGATACAACTCCGGAGTGAGTTCGTTGAGTGCGGATTGGTCGCCGGAACGCACCTTTCCGAACAGCTTGGGCACGGGAGAACTCATGCGGACGAGATTACCATCGCTTAAATATTGTCGCGAGTTTTTCCCACCAATCTCGCTTATGTACAGAAGACGACGATCACAAATTTCAAGTTGGAAAGGATTATTTATGAGGAACCATTTACATCGCCTGCTTACCGCCGGCGTAATCGTTATCGCTCTCAATTCCAGTGCGGCGATGGGACAATCGACTTTCACGCAAAGCATCAAAGTGCCAACCACGCCGCCCGAACTTCAGGTACCGGCGGGACAGGTTGCTTATCTCAAGGGTCATGCCGTAGGTACGCAGAACTATATCTGCCTGGCATCCGCGTCCGGTTTCTCCTGGTCGTTTTTGGGACCGCAAGCCACACTGTTTTACACTTTTGAGTGGTTCAACAATCAGATTTCCCAGCAGATCACCACACACTTCCTGAGTCCCAATCCGGTGGAAGGCGGCACACTCCGGGCCACGTGGCAAAGCTCGCTGGATACGAGCGCAGTGTGGGCCTTTGCGATCGCTTCATCGACCGATCCCCAGTTTGTTGAACCGAACGCAATTCCCTGGTTGCTGCTCCAGGTGTCCGGCGCCAGGCAGGGCCCCTCGGGCGGATCAATGCTCTCGCAGACGACGTTTATTCAGCGGCTGAACACCTCCGGAGGCATCGCGCCGTCAACCGGCTGCAGCACGTCAAGCAATGTGGGCGCCAGGGCCTACATCCCATATATCACCGATTACTTCTTCTACAAGAGCAAGTGACAACGGGCATTTAACATCCCGGGTGTGAACGAATTCAGCGCCGGAGGCGCTAACTAATTCGTTCAGACCTTCAATAGACCGCCCTGCATTAAAGCGGCATAATAACGTGACACGTCATATTCGCGGCATCGCATGAACGAGGACCTGAAAGTTCTTTTTCACAACGTGGTGGATCTTCCTCCCGACCAGCGCGAAGCTTTTTACACGCAACGGCAGGTGTCGACGGCTACGCGCGCCGAACTGGAATCGTTGCTGATCTTCGACGAGGCCCCCAATGATGCCTGGAGTGGCATCGTTGGATCCGCGGCGGAACAGTTTCTACGGTTCAATTCACCCGCTTCCGAAGACGGCCGGTGTGGGCCTTACCGCCTGGTGCAATTGCTTGGTAATGGCGGAATGGGTGAGGTTTACCTTGCCGAGCGCGCCGACGGGGAAGTCGAGCAGCGGGTTGCTATCAAGTTTCTCAGAGCCGGCGCGGACCTTCCTTCTTTTCGTGAGCGGTTTCTCCGCGAGCGGCAAATCCTCGCTTCGCTGAATCATCCGGGGATTGCCCGACTCCTGGACGCGGGCCACACTGACGGGCAGCCATATCTCGTGATGGAGTTCGTGGATGGTACACGCATCGACTCTTATGCGTCCCAACTCGATACACGAGAGATCCTGACGGTATTTCTTCGCGTCTGCGAAGCCGTCTCCTACGCCCATCGAAACCTGATCATCCATCGTGACTTGAAACCCTCCAATATCCTGATTGCAGCCGGCGGTCAGCCGAAGTTGCTGGATTTCGGTATCGCAAAGATCCTGGATGCTCCAGGCGAAACTCGCACGGTCGATCGGCTGTTAACGCCGGAGTACGCCAGTCCCGAGCAGGTCCGAGGCGACGTACAAGCCACCACGACGGACGTTTACTCCCTTGGGGCTGTCCTCCGCATGTTGCTGATCGGCGAATCTTCGCCCACGCCTGCGTCACCACCGCGAAACCGGCTCGCCAAGGACCTGGAATTCATCCTAAGCAAGGCCACGCGCAAGGAACCGGAGGAGCGCTACGCGTCAGTTGACTTTTTCAGTGAGGACATTCGTGCCTATCTCGACCACCGCCCGGTGAGAGCGCGGAGAGGCAATGCCTGGTATGCCACGCGAATGTTCATTCGCCGGTATTGGCTTCCTGTCGCGGCCGCCTCTTTCGCGATAGCGGGTCTTTCCGGCGGAGCGGTTTTGGTGGAACGCGAGCGAGCCGTTGCCGAGCGCCGGTTTCAACAGGTGCGGCAGTTGTCCAACAAGTTCTTCGAACTCGACGCTGAGATCCGCACGTTGCCGGGCTCGACGCGAGCCCGGCACAGCATCGTTTCCGCGTCACTCGAGTATCTGGAACGCCTAGGATCCGAGGCTCGGCCCGCGCGCTGGTGGACCTCGAGTGAGCAGGACACGGACCTGGCCCTGGAAATCGGCTCTGCCTTCTTGCAGGTTGCCCGCGTCCAGGGGGTTCCAGGCCAGTCCAATCTCGGACAGTTCGTTCAGGCCAAACAGAGTCTTTCCAGGGCGGATGCTTTCGTGGAATCTGTTTTGGAGGTTACGGACTATCCTCGTCGCCGGAGCGCCCTGCTCACGTCCGCCGAGGTTGCCCACGATTCGATGATTCTCGCTCAAACGGAGAATCGCGATGCAGACGCGCTGGCGTTTGGACGGAAGGCGGCAGAGCGTTTAGACGATATGCTGGCAACGGCAAGCCCGGACACGAAAGAAGCCGCTACAGTGTCACGGCTTTTTTCGAACATCGCGCTCTTCAGCTCCAATACGCATCGCATGGACGACGCGGCACGCTATGCCCGGCGTGCGGTCGACATTTCCCGCCGCTTCGGTAACGACAAGCAGCAACTCGGCTCCGGACTCGGTGTGCTTGCGAACGCAGACCGTTTCGCAGGTGATCTTGAGGGAGCGCTTCAGGCGATCCGGGAGTCGCGAGCGCTCGCGCAGGAACTGCTCGTTCCGGACAACTCCATTCGCACACTCAACCTCTGCGCGGCTCTTTGGCGCGAGGCCCTCATCCTTGGCGAACTTAATAACATCAACCTGGACCGTCCAAAGGAATCCGTGCCGCTGCTCGAAAAGGCTCTGGACCTGGCCGATGGCATTGCCGGCAAGGATCTCGCCGATTACTCGAGCCGGTCCTACGTGTCCATGGCCGGAATCGAACTCGGAGACATACTGAGGGCCACAGAACCCAAGCGGGCGCTGGGAGGTCTACGATCACACCCGCGGCAGGCTGGCGGAAATTAAGGACAATTCGAAAGCTCGCCGTGACGAAGTCTGGGTGCTGGCGGGCTCATCGTACGCCTTGCGGCTCCTCCGCCGTCACGACGAATCCCGGCAAAGAATCGATGCGGCATTCGAGATTCTGGGCCGCCTTAACGACTATCCTGCATCGAGCGTTACTCTTGGCGACGCGGTCGATGCCGCTCTGCGTGCGCGGGCAGAGCACTACGCCGATACCGGCCAAACGGCCGCTGCCATTACTATCTACAAAGAACTTCTGGAAAAGGTCCAGGCATCGAATCCGCAGCCTAAGTCCGACCTGCGTCACGCCAATGGCATATCCCGGATCTACCGGGATCTCGGGAACCTCCACCAGCTCGCGGGCGATGCCAGTCAGGCACGCATCCTGGATCAGCAACGCCGCGAACTTTGGCAGTATTGGGACCAGAGGCTTCCGAACAACCCATTTGTCCGGCGACAACTCGCAGCAGCCACCCTTCATTAGTTCGGCGCAAAAGGCGGCCTTTTTCAAAAAAACAATGCGAGTTTCACATCGGAAATCCGCTTTACCTAAAGAGCGGCAATTCAGACGCACATTCGCCAACTAGCCAAGGGCTGCGCCCTTGATATCCCGGCTTGATTGAAGAGGTCGTCCCGGCGCAGCCCTTGCAGTTTTGAGTCGTGAGTTTTGAGTCGTGAGTTGGGAACCTCACCACGGAGGCTGGCTATCCGAACCGACCTTCTGCATCAGCTTGTAGGTCATCTTCGCGATCTGATTTCCCTCATCAATCAAAGTTTGCGCGCGATCACGCTGCAGTGATGGATAGAGCCGCTGACAAAGTTCCAACGCCGTTATGACTTCTTTCAAAGAACGATACGCATAGCTGAGGAACCGGCTGAACTCCGTGTTACTTGCGGCTCCGCAACCTTCAGCGATGTTCAGGGGCGTCGATGTCGCCGCTCTCCGGAGTTGTGACGCCAGATTGTATTTCTCTTCGGTCGGCAAACTTGCAGCGAACTCATACACGCTCACCGTATAATCCATCGCCCGATTCCAGATTTCCAGTTGATGATAATCCTGCATGAAGAACTGCTCGTAGAGGTGTCCCGATTTATCCTTCGGTTGTGAGACCTGAAGGGAGGTATTTCGATGAACACGTTCTACGAGCATCACCAGAATAACATCCGATTCCAGTACCGCTGCTTCGATCGGATCCTGCTCAATGGGGTGATTCAACCATTCCAGCAAGAGCAACGAGTTGTCGGTTTCTTCGGTTCCTATCGTGACCTGTATCCGGTCAGCCGGAATGTGCTCCGCGACATTGCCACGCAGTTTCAGAACTGGGTCGTCAATCGCTCCAAGAAATGGAAAGCGCCGATTCTGGAAGCGCCAAAAGGCCGACGCGATGAGTTCGTCCTACCCTACTTCAAAGCTGCGAAAGCGGACCAGGTTGTCTGCATCCTGAAGGCACGCGAACCCGGACGCATCATGACGGCCATCGGGACAAAGAAGGAAAACCGCTGGCACCTGGAACTGAAACAACGCTGGGTCGATCACTACAACTTCTATCTCAACGACAGCGAATGGGGACGAATGTTCGTGCGGATCTGTCCATACTTTCCTTTCTCCGCACGAGTATGCCTAAACCAGCACCACTGGATTGCAAACCGTTTACAGCAGCAAGGAATCCGTTTCCGGCAATCGACCAATGCTTTTGCCAGTTGCTCGAATCCTTCCCTGCTGCAGCAAATCGCCGATTCACTCACGGCCAGGGATCTATCCCGGTGCGGGCGGAAATGGCTCGCACAACTGACGCCGTTCTTCACCACGCGGGAACGACAGCAGGCCGGTGTCGAACACCGGCTGTTCTTTTCTCAAGTGGAGCTTTGCGACAACCTGATCTTTTCACGCCGCGCTGCCGTGGATCGGCTCAGCCAACGCTTGATAGATGCCAACCGCACGATCGGTCAACCCAACAAGCTCACCGTCATCTTCGGCCGCAAGATCACCAAACATCATGCTGGCAAGCTCCAAACCGTGATTGAAGATTTGGATCTCCCCAATCCTGTTATGCGCAGCCACTACAAAAACGGATTCATCAAACAGTACGTCCGCGACAAGAGTAATCTCCGCACCGAACCTGCTACCAACAATGTCACTGACTACGGTGTCGGCAAGGCCATTGAGAATCTCCCAGTTCTACGCGAGAAACTGTCCGCCATCATCGACAGGTATCACGACGTCCAGCAGGACATTCTGGAAACCTTCGTCGATCGCGGACACTTGATGAAGCTTACCCAACCCACCGTTCTATCCAATGGCAAACGTATTCCTGGTCTCAAGCTCGATCATCCCAGGCAACTGGCGCTCATGCAGGCTTTGGTTCGCTTCTCCCACAGTGCTGCACAGGACAGCTTTTCCACCGCCGAAGTCCACGCCGACACTGCCGAGGCCTTGGGCCGCACCACCGGCGAATACTCTTTGGCCTCACTCCGATACGATCTCTCGAAATTGCGCGCCAAAGGCCTGGTTCAACGATTGGTCAAGTCTCGCCGATACCGATTGACCTCAGAGGGCTACCGCATCTGCGTCGTCTATCTCAAGCTCTTCGAAAAACTCTACGCCCCGCTCACCAGCGGCATCCTCAAACCTTTCAAAGAAGATCGCCAACTCGGCGCCAAAACCAGCCCACTTGACAAACTCTATCGCGCCGTCGTCCATGCGCTCGATCAACTCGTCGATGCTGTCGGATTGAAAGCGGCTTGAGGTGTGACAATGCGCGTAATGAGGACGGAATTCTCGTTAGAACCCGGATAACGGACTAATACTTCATTCATCACTGAGGAGTGATCGCTATGATCGCAACAGAAACGAAACGTCATATCAATGTTCAGAATTTCACCTATCAGGCCGCACTTGCGGCTTCTGAAAAAATCAACTGGCGTGTCGAGGACCTGATCGGTCCGGACAGACAATTGGACTTCAATCTATCGTTCATGCCTGAGAAACTCGCCCGGGTGGAACCACTCGCCTTCCTTTCGCCGGCCGAACGACGCGCGCTCAACCAGATCCGGGGGAACGCGTACCTTTGCATCTTCGGTCTGGTCGAGGAGTTCATTCTTCCATTCGTCGTCGATCACGTACGACTTGACCTTGGCTCCGACGATTACCGGACGCGAGCCTTTTTGGTATTTGCCGGAGAAGAAGCAAAGCACATCCAACTCTTCAAGCACTTTCGCACGGAATTCGAGCAGGGATTCGGAACACAGTGCAATGTCATCGGGCCGCCGGCCGCGATCGCAAAGGCTGTACTGGCACACCCTCCACTCGCGGTCGCACTCGTGATTCTGCAGATTGAGTGGATGACGCAGGCTCACTTTGTAGAAAGCATCAAGGACTCCCGGGAACTCGATTTACAGTTCAAAAGCCTTCTTCGATATCATTGGTTCGAAGAGAGCCAACACGCAAAACTCGACACGCTGATGCTCGAAACGATCGCGCAGTCCAGCAGTGACGCCGATATCAAGGAAGGCATTCAAGGCTATGCTGCGATTGGAGAATTGATCGACGGCGGCCTTCAACAACAGGTCGAATTCGATCTCGACAGCTTCGAACGGGCAACCGGCAGAAAGCTGGATGAAAACGAGCGAAAGCAATTCATCGATGTTCAACTGCAAGCTAATCGCTGGACGTACCTGGGCTCAGGCATGAGTCACCCGAACTTTTTGACCTCGATTGATCGGCTCCAGCCCGGAGCCGCCGACTCGATCCGGCAGATGATCCCGATGTTTAGCTGAACCGGGCCCTCTTGAGCGGCGCGCTGGATAAGCGCGCCGTGACCTGATAGTGTGCGGGAGCAGAGCTGATATACCGCCGGATTCGGGGGAACGGAGCATGTCGGAGACCGTCATTCATCCCACCATGAAGTTCATAAGAGCCGGTTACGTGGTGGTGCTTCTCGTCATCATATCTCTCGCGGCTGCAAATCTCGCGTGGCAGTGGCCGGTATGGCTGGTCGGGCTGTCGTCTTTTCTCCTGATCTGGCCGCTGAAGTCACATATCCAAAACCGAATGACACGGATCACGATTCTCGAGGACAAGCTGCGATTCGATACCGGCTTCCTGACTAAAACCACGCGAACGATCCTGGTTTCCAGAATTCAGGATCTGACAGTGAGCCAGCGTGTGGGCCAGAGGGTCTTTGGTGTCGGCGATCTCTCTATTGAAACAGCTGGAGAAACGAGCAGACTAACCATTCCCCAAATCGATCGACCGCAGGAAATTGCCGACCGTATCCAGGAACTCGCGCGCAAACCAGTACCGGCAAAGGTCTGACTCCTATCGGGTCTTCTTGATCACGACGACGCTGATGTCGTCCGACAGAGGAGCGAATGAGAGCACATCCTCGCGGATTTTCTGAACGATCTCGCGGGCGCGCATGTGTTTTACCGACCGAAGAAGCTGTTCCAGCCGTCCGGGGAAGTATGGTTCGTCTCCTCGGGCGTGTTCCGAAAGTCCGTCCGTAAACAACAGAAGGATGTCGCCGGCGCCCATGAGCGTCCACTCGTTGGTTTGATATTGGTCTTTGAAACCGAGAGCGCTGTCGCTGGCATTACGATCGATAACGTCTTTGGACGGCAGTGTCCCGATTGGTGGAAACGACGTGCTCAGCGATTCGCTGACCTCCATGAACCGGTCATTCTTGTTCGAAAAAACGGCCGGGAGCGGATGCGCGGCGGAAAGGAATCTGAAGCTGGAGTCTTCAGCAATTTCCCCATAGAGCATCGTGACGAACTTGTTCAGGCTCGAGGAATGATAGAACCGGTTGTTGAGGTTCTCGAACAACCGCTTGGTGATGTGGCCGAACTGGTCCAGTTCGTATAGGGAACCGAGCAGGAACGCCTGGTGGAGCATGGCCGCCAGCAGGGCATCGGTGGTCCGATGGCCCGAGACATCCACAATCGCAATCCCCGCCATTCGCCGGCATCGCTCAAGGTTAGCCACAACGTCCATCCGGTTCGCCTCTACGGCTTGCCGGATGCGCGCATTGAGATCGTAACGCTGCTTGAAGTCCACATAGATGATGTGGTCGCCGCCGATCACGCCGTTGAACGGCATGGTTCCGCCGTACACATCGATTCCTTCGAGAACAGGCACCTCGCCCGCCAGTGGAATGATGTTCTTGAAAATATCCTGAAAATTCCGGATCTCGTCGGCCAACGATCCGACCAAGTCCGGCATGTTCTTCTGGACCATACGCTCGCATTGTAGCCGAGATGACAAGAGCTTGAAGCTTTCAGCAGTAAACCGTTCCGACTTCAAGCCCGGGTCCTCTTGTATACTGCCAGTCGCCGTGGCCACAGCTCCCGAACAACTCGTGCTCGACGCTATCGACAAGCTGGGTATTTCTCATGAGCCTTTCACGATTGACCCGGCGTTTGCGGATACCGTGTTGTTTTGCCGGGAATATGGCTACCCGGCAGAACGAACCGCAAATACCATTATTGTCGCGACGAAAAAAGACCCGAAACAGTACTGTGCCTGTCTCGTGCTTTCCCACACGAAGCTCGACGTGAACAAAAAGGTCACGAAATTGATGGGTGTATCGAAGGCGTCATTCGCCACAGCCGAAGAAATGCAGGCATTGACGGGAATGCAGGTCGGCGGTGTCACTCCCTTTTCGCTTCCGCCCGGACTTCCCTTCTTCGTCGATTCACGCGTCCTGGAACTGGATTGGATCATCATTGGCGGCGGCGGACGGAGTTTGAAGATCAAGATCAGTCCGCAGTCGTTCCTCAGGATCGGGGCCCAGATCGTTGAGCAACTTGCCCTGGCTACTTAGTTAGATGACGTCCAACTCAATCCCCGAATGATCACATTGAGGAACAAGCTTTCGGATGATTGAATTCGCGGGATTGCCATTGATCGAGTGGATTGCCGTCGGGGTCTTTCATGAGGACGAGGCGACCTCGGACGCGCGGCAAGTTAGGATTCCAGACGTACCAGGCGAGTTGATGCTGCTCATAGTTGTTTTCCGGCAAGTATTCACCCAGACCGACGAAAATCATGACCGTTAGCCTATCCACCTTGGGCGGTTTCTCGTTTGCGAGGATCTTGCAAAGGAGCGATTCGACACGCGATCGACTCATTGACCGATCGACGGATACTACCCATTCCACACTCTTGAACCGTTCTGCTGGACTCGGAAGTTTCGAGCTTAGGATTCGGTACTCCTGAGCCGGCTGACTTATCAGGAGCATGATTACCAAAAACGTTCTCACCTTTATTCCTTACCAGCCGGTCCCGTGTTCAAAAGACCCGCGAGCATGTAGCCCACGTTCCGCGGGAGATTCCACCAAGTCCCCGCGCGCGAGCCCGTGAGCCGGCGGACGATCGATCGCGGCGAGTAGAAGCGCCGGCCGACCCAATCTGTCCCGGCCTCGAGTTCTGACGGCGACATGAGTGCGGGCTCAAAGACACAGTGTTTCTTGCCGTCATACCTCGACCAATCGGTGGTCCGGATCCTTCCGTCGGCGTTCAGACGACGGAAGGTCGCAGTCCCGGGCATGGGCACGACCATGCTTACGGTTGCGACGTCGACGCAGGCCTCGTCGAGGAAGTCGGCTGTGCGGCGAAAGATCCCGACGTCGTCCTGGTCGAACCCGAACATGATCCCAAGGTGAACCGCAACTCCCTGGCGGTGAAGGTTTGCGATGAGACGGCGATAGTCGTCGACGCGATTGTGCGCCTTGTTTGTCGCCTCGAGACTCTCCTGCGAGATCGACTCGAGCCCCAGGAACAGCGCCTTACAACCGCTCCGCGCCGCGAGCTCGATGAACTCCTCGTCACGCGCGGCGTTGGCCGTGCATTGGCTCGTCCACCACTTCTTGAGCGGAGTGAGAGCCTTGAAGAGTTCCTTCGCGTAGCGCGCGTTCGCGCCAATGTTATCGTCCCAGAACACGACTGCGCGCGTGGGACTGGTCGCGACCTCGCGGACGACCTCGTCGACGGGACGGTAGCGGACGGTCCCCGGGCCGTAAAGGAGCGGGATCGAGCAGTAGTCGCAACGGTGGGGACAACCTCGCGTCGCGATCGTGACGGACTTTCCGTAGCGCCGCCCCTTGATAAGATCCCAGCGCGGAGCGGGCATGCCGGAGAGCGGCGCCTTCCGGGTCGAAACGTAGACCGGCTCGAGCTTCCCGCGGCGAGCGTCGTCGAGGACGCGCGGCCATGTGTCTTCGGCTTCGCCCACAACGACTGCGTCGACGTGGCGCACGGCCTCCTCGGGGAGAGCAGTCGCGTGCGGTCCGCCCATCACGACTGGCACGCCGCGGCGCCGGAATTCCCGTGCGAGATCGTAGGCGTGAAGGGCGGACGGCGTCGGGGCGGTGATCCCCACAAGATCCGCCTTCACGTCGAATCGCACGGGCTCGACGATCTCGTCCGTGTGCGAGACCGCATGTTCAGGCGGGGTGAGCGCCGCGATCAGCGGCATGGTGAGCTGTGGGAACTGGATCAGGCGGCCCTGTCGGAGTCGCCGCGACTCCGACGACTCAGCGGTGATGAGGTGAACACGCACGAGCCAGATCGTACAGGAGATTGTTGAAATGTCCAGACGTCGATTCGCTATTCTCCTTGCCCGTGACTATAAAATCCCAGAATGGACTTTGAACTACAGCCAACGTTGACAGGCGAGCTCGTCGAGCTCCGTCCACTGAAGGTGGAGGATTGGGACGAACTGTTTGCCCTCGCATCCGATCCTCTAATCTGGGAACAGCATCCCGACAGCGATCGCTACAAAGAAGATGTATTCCGGGTGTTCTTCAAGGAAGCGATGGAGTCTGGCGGAGCCTTTGTCGTCCTCGATAAGAAGACGCGCGAAATCATCGGATCTTCACGTTACTTTGGGTACAATCCGGAGCAATCCGAGATCGAAATCGGATGGACTTTCCTAGCGCGTCGCTATTGGGGCGGGCTTTACAACCGCGAATTGAAAGCGCTGATGTTGACTCACGCCTTCAGGTTCGTAAAGCGCGCGTTCTTTCTGGTCGGCGCCAACAACATTCGCTCACAAAGGGCCATGGAGAAAATCGGCGGAACGCGAGACGGTACAGTCAAGGGACTGATCAGGTATGTGATCGCGAAAACACTCATTCAC
>Ga0137427_10000654_pt1 | contig 17225 bp, 9 predicted proteins | sample EasRivERMZT700_2_FD_102309 | JGI IMG/M metagenome (GOLD analysis project Ga0137427, IMG submission 102309) | Soil microbial communities from meander-bound floodplain in the East River, Colorado, USA - East River MetaG ERMZT700_2 | ecosystem: Environmental > Terrestrial > Soil > Floodplain ...
GAGTCCGTTGGTGACCCGCGACACACTCTTCCGTGACGGATCGCCGAAGACCTGGCCGCGCGTGGCCACCACGCTCCAGAAAAACGGCATCATTGCGGCGCGGCGGGCGTCGGCCGTGTTCCGCCAGAACCGCTTTTCCGCGTCGCCCGGTTCCCCGGTGGAGGTCTGCCGGAACAGCGCCCGCTCGGCGCCCGTGAACATTTCCTGCCAGCGGAAGCCGTCAATCGTCACGATGACGACGTTGCGCGCGCGCGTCGCCTGCGCATGGATCGGCGCGCTCGTCGTTGGTCCGCTGAGCAGCAGCACCACCGCCGCTATCGCGGTCATGAAACGCATAGACGCAGTGTAACGGAGGACCCAGGACCAAGGACCTGGGACCCAGGACCCGAAAAGAAAACGGGCCCAGGCATTGCCTGGGCCCGTTGAGTCAAGAGCGGGTTGGATTAGAAACCGAACTGCGCGCCGAAGCGAATCACGCGCGGCGGAATGATGTTGTCCGGCGCGTTGAAGTCGTCGTCGCTGCGGTTGTTGCTGCCCCAGCCCGTGATGGTGTTGACGTTGAGGACGTTGAACCCGTCCATCATCACCTTCAGCCGGTTCTTGCCGCCGCGGAGCGCGAACGTCTTCGAGACGCCCATGTCGAGGAGCTTGACGGCTTTGTTGCGCGTCGTGCCGGTGGGCTGGAACGCCAGCGAGTCGTAGCTCGTGCGGATCACGCCACCGGTCGCCGTTCGGAACCCTGTGTCGAAGTTGTCGCCAGGGCCGTCGATCGAGAGCGTGCGGTTGGCGCCGTCGTTCATGTTGAAGTTGCCGGACACCATGATGCCCCAGCCCGCCGCGTAGGCCCCGCTCATCTTGAACAGGTACCGCGCGATGCTGCTGATGCCGTTGGTGAACTCCACGCCCGTCGGATTGGTGAAGAACACGTTGTACCCCGGGTTCTGCTGAAGGGTGATCGACGTGTTCATCTGCCACTTGTCGCTGAAGCGCTTGTTCGCCTGCAGGATGACGCCGTGGTAGACGTTGTAGTTCTGGCTCGTCATGGTGATGCTGCTCTGCCCGGACGTGAAGAGCGTCCCCGTCGGCACGGTGTAATACGGTGCCTGGAGCCCAGTAATCGGATCCGTGTAGACGTTGCGGATCGTGTACTGAGCGGACACCGGATAGCCCGGCGCCACGCACGGGATCGTCGCAGACGTCTCACAACCCGGCTGCATGCCCTGCGTGTACCCCGTGGTGCCGCGATCGTAGTTGCGGTAGATGTAGTCGACGCCGACGGCCAGGTTCGGGATGAGCTCGTGCTGCATGCCGACGATGGCCTCGCGCGTACGACCGATCTGCGCGCTGTCATCCACCGAGTTGATCCCCGGCGTGATGACGCCCGTGTCCACGTTGAACCGGCCCGGTCCGCCCGGAATGCGTGCGCCTGGCTGGATGCCGCCCGCGACCCACGACAGCTCGTTGACTTGGACGAAGCCGTCGAGGTTCAGGTCCTGCCAGCAGGAGGTGTTGGTTCCCGCGCACGTGCCGGTGTTGTTCATGTTGCCCCAGCTGAGCGAGATCCCGCCGATGTTGTTCAACTGGTTGGCCAACGTGATTTTGGTGGCGTAGTAGAGCGAGTAGCTGGAGTGCAGCTGCGTCTTGCCGTTGCCGAACAGGTCGTAGGTGGCGGAGACGCGCGGCGCGAACTGGCTGAACGGCCGCAGGTGCTTCCCGGTGATCGGGTCCGTGTCGGTCTCGTCCTGACAGAACGCGGGCAGCACCGACGCCCCGGTGCTGGGGTGCCGGATGTCCAGGGTCGCGGCCGGCGTGCAGCCGGCCAGCTGCTTCGACTGCTGCCAGTCGTAGCGGACGCCGCCGTTCAACCGCAGTCTGCCCCGGCTGTACGACTCCTGGATGTACCCGTTGTAGGTCCACCAGTCGTTGTTCGTCGAGAGGCTGTCCGTCGCGACCGTGACCGAGCGCGGCACGAAGCCGTTCAGGTTGGAGCCCGCCGCGACCGGCACGCCCGCACCACACCGCTCATCGTCGTTGTTGTAGCACTGCAGGGTGACGCTCGCGCCGCCGCTCCGGTGGTTGTAAGTCAGGATCGGATTGCGCCGCCAGCCCGCGCCGAACTTCAGGCTGTGGTCACCGCCCAGCACGTTCGACAGGAAGTAGGTGCCGTCCGTCTTCGCTTCCCACGAGTGCCGCTGCGTCTCATAGGTCGTGCCGAGCGAGCGGCTGCCTAGCCCCGTGGTCCGGTTGCCCAGCGACTGGATGTTCCACAGACAGTTCGCCGTGTTGACGTTCGGGTACGCCCCGGGGTTCTGTTCGAAGGGGATGTACTTGCTCTGCTGACAGTCACCCTGCGGCGGGACGTCCTGGTAGTCCAGATAGAACCCGCCATGGACGTACGTGAACTGGTTGTTGAACACCAGCCGGTCCGTCAGGATCAGGGTATGCGTGACTGAATGCGTCGGCAGCGGCATGCCCCAGTAGCCGATCCACTTCGGCATATCGGACGTCTGCTGCGTGACGTTCTCGACGAGAGTGTTGGAGCTGGCGCCGCGGCGGTTCCGGTATTTGTTGTCGCTCTGGTAGAGGTACTGGAACTTGTTGGCCGCGTTCAGCTGGTAGTTGAATTTCCACGACAGGTTCTTGATCGTCGTCTTGTCGTTCTGCAGACAGCCCTGAACGGCCTCGAGGTCTTCGTACCCGGCCGGGGAGGGCTGACCGAGCTGCTGGGCTTCGATCAACTGCTGACAGAACGGGCCTTTTGTGGCGTCGAAGAAATTGACGACACCGGAGTTGATGTCCTGCCAGTCACCGGCGCCCCAGAACCAGAGGCGGTTCCGCTTGATCGGGCCGCCGTACTCAGCCGAGTAGTTGCCAATCCGCTGAATCGGGTTGCCCGACAGGAGGCCCTCGTCACTCGATTCGAAGAGCTCCCGGGTGACGTTATTCGACTGGGTCTTGTCGTTCTCGAACGTCATGAGCGCGGTGCCCTTGAACACGTTCGATCCGCTCTTGGTGACCAGGTTGATCGAGAGGCCCGACGACTGTACCGAAACGTCGCCGCCGCCCGTCACGACCTGAATCTGCTCGAACGAGTCGAAGTTGAAGTACGACGGCGAGGAATTCGAGGACAGGTCGGTGATCGATCCGCCTTCGAGGTTCCACTGCACGTTGGCGCCCGTCCCGAAGATCGACAGGCCCACCTGCTGGCCCGACGCGGAGCCGCCGACGTTCAGGCCGGCCTGCACGCCCGGGGTCATGCCGATGATCTGCCAGGGGTCGCGCGCGGTCGGGATGTTCTCGAAGATCTCCTTCGAGAACGTCGCGCCCGTCGTCGTTTTCTTGGTGTCGACCACCGGCGCCGCCGCGGTAACGGTCAGCTCCTGCGTGATCGTGCCCAGCTCCAGCTTCATGTCGATCTGGGCCTGGAAGCCGGTGTCGATGACAACGCCCTGCCGGACGGCCTTCTTGAAGCCGTTCAGCTCGAACGTCACGGCGTACGTGCCAATGGGTACGCTCGGAAACTGATACGCACCGCTGGCCTGCGACGTGCCGACCAGGGGCTGCTGCAACCCCGAGCCGGTGATCGTGACCGTCACGCCCGGCAGCACGCCGCCGGACTGGTCCGTGACCTTGCCGAAAATCGACCCGATGGCCTGAGCGTGGGCCGACCCGGCGGTCAGTGCGAGGATGCCTGCCACCAGCAGAATCCCCCGGAACACTCGTGACATCTGTCCTCCTCTTATCCAGGCCCCGAGACACCAATGGAAGTCGAGAATGGCACCCGCCAGCCCCCCGGCTGGTTGGCGCACACGCGACTTGGCCTGTAGGCGGGAGACTAGTCGTACGGAGTATCACCGGCCATACCGGGATTCCGGGATTCCGGCACCCGACGAAACGGGACGCGGCACGCGGCCGGATCCCTATTACGTTTGCCGGCGTACGGGCTTAGTATGAGGGCCTTGTCAGACAGGCCTACGACGACCTCGGCCGCGGCAGCCAGCCGCCGTCCGGCGGCGGACGCAATACTCAGTATCCGCGTTCTGCTGGTGCTCGGCTTCGGGACAGTGTTCGTGCTCTGGCTCGCGTCGGGATTCGTGCTGGTCCGCCGGATGATGGATGCCGACGAGCGCGGCGCGGAAATCCGCCAGCGCTTTCTCGAAAACGACCAGGTCCTGTCGTCCATCAGCAACCGGACCCTTCAGACGTCGATGATGTTCGGCGACGCGCTGCTCGATCCATCCGCGGCCGCCAGCGTTTCGGCCGACCTGCTGCAGGCGCGCGCGGAAATCGACAACGCGCTCGATGCCTACGAGCTGCGCGACTCGTCGGGCGCCGAAGGCGAGGCCTGGTACCGGTTGGCGGGTGAGCTCGAGGCGTATTGGGGCGCGCTGCTGCCGGTGGTCGCAGACGCCCGGGTGGACGGGTCTGCCGCGCGTGCCAGCCGCCTCGCCAGCCAGGTGATGCCGAAACGCCAGGGCGTCATGCGCATCCTCGATCAGATTCACAAACTCAACGAGATCGCGTTTCGCGAGGAACAGGGGGCCGTCGCCGGCCTGCGCGTCGGTTTGCGGCGCCAGGTCTGGCAGGCGAGCGCCATCGCGGTGCTGCTGGGCATGCTGGTCGCCGGCCTCGCGATTCGGCACGCCTCGCGCCTCGAACGGCGGATTCACGAACAGCACGCGCTCGAAGCCGCGCAGCGCACCGAGCTCGAGCGCTTGTCGAAGAAGCTCATGGCGGTGCAGGAGGACGAGCGCCGCCGGATCGCGCGCGAGCTCCACGACGAAGTGGGCCAGGCGCTCGGCGCCATCAAGCTCGAGCTGGCGCTGGCCGAACGCGACGTGCAACTTCCGCTGCAGGGCCGGCTGACCGAGGCGCGGGCGATGGTGGACGGCGCGCTAGAGTCCGTCCGCGAGCTGTCCCGGCTCGTCCATCCGATGATGCTCGACGACCTCGGCCTCGAGGACGCGACGGCGTCCTATCTGCAGCACTTCATGCGCCGCACCGGCATCCGCACCGAGCTCCGCGTGTCGAACCTCGACAAGCGATTCGCGCCGCAGCTCGAAGTGTGCGCGTACCGCATCGTGCAGGAAGCGGTGAACAACGTGGGCCGCCACGCCGCCGCGACCTCCTGCCAGGTGCGCCTCGAGCGGCAGCAGGATGCCCTTCGCGTCACCGTGGAAGACGACGGGGCGGGGTTCACGCCGGCCGACACGGAGGCGCCGCGCACCGGCCTCGGACTCGTCGGCCTGCGCGAGCGCGTGACCGATTTGGGCGGGTTGTTCGAAGTCACGAGCGCGATTGGACAAGGCACCCGCGTGTCCGCCGCGCTCCCGCTGTCGGTTCCTGCGTCATGACCCCACTTCGACTGCTCATCGCCGACGATCACACCCTGGTCCGCCAGGGCCTCCGCCGCATTCTCGAGGGCCAGCCGGGATGGGAAGTGGTGGCCGAAACCGGCGACGGCCGCGAAGCCGTGCGGCTCACCGCCGAGCTGCGTCCGGACGTGGTGCTGCTCGATATCGCGATGCCGCACCTGAACGGCGTCGAGGCGATGCAGCAGATCGAGCGGCGCGTCCCCGGCGTGCGCGTGCTCGTCTTGAGCATGTATTCCGACGAGGCGTACGTCACGCGGGCGATTCGCGCCGGGGCGTCAGGCTACCTCCTGAAGGACTCGGCGGACACGGACCTGATCAAAGGCATCACGGCGGTGGCGCAGGGCAAGTCGTTCTTCAGCCCGGCGGCGGCGCGCGTGATTGTGGACAACTACGCGCGGCCGACCGCGACCGGTGTCGCCGATCGGTTCGACTCGCTGTCCGAGCGCGAACGCGAGGTGTTCCAGCTCGTCGCCGAAGGCTACTCAAATAAAGAAGTGGCCGAGATGCTCCACATCAGCCCGGCCACGGTCGAGACGCACCGCGCGCACGTGATGGAGAAGCTGGATCTGCACAGCACGGCCGAGCTGGTGTTGTGCGCCGTCCGTCGCGGCATCGTGCGGTAACGCAGTACGTAGGCCGCTCCGGGCTTTGGAGCGGCGACTCCCGATATACTCAGTCCGTGCGTGCGGTCTCCGTGGTCGTGCTCGCGATCTTCGTCGCCGGTCCGGGCCTCCGCGCCGAGTGCCTGCTCCTCTGCACGAAGGCCGACCAGCCGGCCGCGCGATCCGCGTGTCACGACGAGCCCGCCGACGGCGCGGCGATCGGCACGCATCACGACTGCGCGACCATCGCGCCCGCGGTGATCACCGTCGTCAAGCGGGCGACCACCGACCGAACGGCCAGTCTCCTGGCCAGCTCGCCACAGCCTCACATCGCCGCTCGTCCCGCGCGGTTCGATCACGCGCTGCACGGCCCGCCTCGATCGGCGCCTCTCACGAGCGTTCTCGTTCCACTCCGCATCTGATTCGCGCGCTTCGCGCGAAGTTCAAAGTTCGAAGTTCAAAGTTCGAAGTTCGAAAAACTGAGGAGCGACGATGTACGTACGGTTTTGGATTGCCGCGGGTGTCGCGGCATCTCTGGCGATGACGAGCACGCAGGCCCTGGCCCAGACGACCGACCCGCAGGCGCACCAGCATCATCAGATGACCGGAACGCCCGGCGGCTGGCACTTCATGCAGGACGGACTCGTGCTCGGGCTGTTCAACGATCAGGGCGGCCCCCGCGGAGGTGACGAATTCAAAGTTCCCAACTGGTGGATGGGCATGTTGAGCCGCCAGCGAGGACGGCATGAGTTCGCTCTGAACATGATGTTCAGCCTCGATCCGGCGACGGTCGGTGACGAGGGTTATGGGGAGATCTTTCAAGTCGGCGAAACGTTCGAAGGGAAGCCGCTGGTCGATCGACAGCACCCGCATGACCTGTTCGTGCAGTTGGCGGGTTCGTGGCGCGTGTCGTTCAGCGAGCACACGGCGTTGAGGCTCTCGGGCGGTCCGGCGGGCGAGCCCACGCTCGGGCCCACCGCGTTCATGCACCGGCCGTCGGCGTCGAACCTGGTGCTGGCGCCGCTCGGCCATCACACGTTCGATTCGACGCACATCAGCTTCGGCGTGCTGGCGGCGAGCGTGGACCGAGGACGGTGGACGTTCGAGGGATCCGTGTTCAACGCTCGCGAGCCCGACGAGCATCGCTGGGACTTCGACTTCGGCGCGATGGATTCCGTGGCGGGCCGCGTGTGGTTCCGGCCGGCTCCCGGCTGGGAGGCGCAGGTCTCGAGCGGATACCTTCGCGATCCCGAAGAGCTCACACCGGGCAACGCCGTGCGGACGACGGCGTCACTCGCCTGGATGAAGATGAAGCCGGACGGACCGGACTTCCGCGCGTTCGCGATGGGCTATGGCGTGAACGCCGCGCATGACGAGCGGCGCCACGGCGTCTTCGCCGAGTACTCAATCGAGCAAGGTCCGAACGGCGTGACCGGCCGCCTCGAGTTTCAGCAGGTCGAAACGGCCGTGCTGCTCGGGAACGACGAGCATGGCGCCGAAGAGGCCGCGCTCGTCACGGCATTGAGCCTCGCGGGCACGCGACGGTTCCTGACCGTCCGCGGCTTCGAAGCCGCGCTCGGCGCCCAGGTCGTGTTTCACGTCACGCCTGAAGTACTTCAGGCGACGCACGGCGATGCGCCGGTGTCGTGGCAGCTCTTCCTGCGGGTGCGTCTGCCCGCAGGCAACATGGGCCGCATGTGGAACATGCGAATGTCCCAAGGGCATAAATGACGTCATTTCGACTTATCGTTCTTGATTGCGGCGGACCGACGCCACCGGGCCGCGCAGGCCGAGCCGCGATACGTCACGCACGTCATCCCTCACGATGACGCAGTTCCCGTAGAATCGCGGCCGATCGCACACCTGCCACTCGCCGGCGGCGACGCGGATGCTGCCCTGGCTGTTCGAGGCGGCGAGCGACGGCCGGTCGTCGTCAATCATGAGGGTGCGGCCTCTGAAGTTGACCGCATCGTAGAAGACGAGTTGCGGGCGTCCGCTGCCGCGCGTCGTGTGCGGACGCGCCGACGAGATCAGCCGGCTGAATCCGAGCACGGCGAGATCGGGGATGTCTTCGGAGACGAGGCGGCACTCGTCGAAGTCGATATTGATGCAGATCTCCCAGGTCTCGTTCCGTGGCACGCGCAGGCTCATCGCGCGGTCGCTGAAGTCAATCACGCGGAAGTTCGTCGTCGATTCCTGAAGCACCTGGCGGCGTCCGGAGTAGTTCGTCCCGGCATACAGCTCGAGTCCGCGCGCCGGAGCGAGGTTGGCCGGCGGGGCGGCGGGGGGCGGCGCGGCCACTCCAGGCTCGGCCGGGGCGGGCGTCCTCGAAGGGGGCGCCGGCAGCCGGCGCACCGATCGGATCGCGTCGTTCCACCCCTCGAAGTCGCGGAGGTTCGACAGGCCGCCGGTGACAGTCCGGCACCGGCCGCCGTAGTTCGGCTCGCTGCACACCTGCCAGGACTCGCCCCTGCCCACGCCGAGGCTCGAGATCACGCGGTCGAATCCGGTGCCGCTGAGGTCGGGCGTATCAGCCGTGAACGTCCGCTTGGCGCCCGTGTAGTCGGCGTCCACCCACACGGTCAGTCCCGGTTCCTGCTTCCAGATCTGGGCCGCGACGGGGATCGACGAGATGGTGCCCGCTACCAACAGGGCAGCGGCCAGTGTCAAACGCGCGCGCATGCGATCTCCTTTCTGTTACCCTCACGGGCCATGGTCAGGCCTTCCGTGGTGTCCGCGTCAATCGCGTCCGCATTGATCATCCTTCTTTTCGGCACGCCCATGCGGGCCGATAAGCGTCTGTTCACCGACGCGTTTCCCCCGGCCGAGTTTGCCGCACGGCGCGCGCAGGTCATGGCGGCCATCGGCGACTCCGTCGCCGTCATCACGGGCGCGACCGAGCAGCCGAACTACGACAAGTTCAAGCAGAACAAGCAGTTCTTCTATCTCTGCGGCGTCGAGGTCCCCCGCGCGATGCTGCTCATCGACGGCCGATCGAAGCGGTCCACGCTCTTCCTGCCGGCGCGAAACCCGGGGATGGATCGGTCGGAGGGGCCGTTGCTGGCGCCGGGTGAGGAAGCCGCGAAGATCACCGGCATCGAGGCGGTCGTCGATCGCGCCGAGTTCGATGCCGCCATCAAGGCCATCGCGGCCCAGGCCCGCCACATCTATATGCCGTTCCGCCAGGAGTCGATCGGCGCCGTCGCCACCGACCGGGTCCGGCCGAGCGAGCGCGCCATCGCCGATGATCCGTGGGATGGCCGCAAGTCGAAGGAAGCGGTCTTTCGCGAGAAGGTCCAGGCCGTCGCGCTGAAGTCCGAGATTGTCGATCTCGACCAGGTGCTCGACCGGATGCGCGTCGTGAAGTCGCCCGCGGAGATCGCGCTCGTGCGCGAGGCGACACGGATCGCCAGCCTCGCCATCCTCGAAGGCATGAAGGCCGCCGAGGTCGGCATGTACGAGTACGAGATCGAGGCCATCGGCGACTACGTCTTCAAGAAGTACAACGCGATGGGCATCGGCTACTACGCGCTCGTCGCGACCGGGACCAACGCGTTCTGGCCGCACTACCACGCCGCGCAGTCGCGCCTCGCCGACGGCGACCTCGTGCTCTACGACTACGCGCCTGAGTTCAAGTACTACACCTCGGACGTCACGCGGATGTTTCCGGCCAACGGGCGCTTCTCGCCGCGCCAGCGCGAGATGTACGGCATCTACCTGAAGCTCTATCAGGCGCTGATGTCGTCGATCGGACCCGGGCCCGCCGACGCGCGACTGAAGGCCGCGCACGCGAAGATGACCGGCATCCTGCAGTCGTTCACCTTCGCGGATCCCAAGGTGAAAGCCGCGGCGGAGGCGTTCGTGGCGCGGTACGCCGCCGGCGGACGCAGCTTCGGGCACGGCGTCGGCCTCGAAGTGCACGACGTCAACGGCGGATTCGACGGGAACTACCGGCCCGGCATGATCTTCACGATCGAGCCGGCGCTGACGATTGCCGACGAGCGCATCTACGTCCGCCTCGAGGACGTCATCCTCATCACCGAGACGGGATACGAGAACCTGTCGGCCGGACTCACGATGGAAATCGACGGCATCGAGAAAGCCATGAAGGAGCCCGGCCTCACGGCGTTCTGGAAAAACCGCTAAATGCAGCTGGCCCCGGTCGACTGGATCATCCTCGTCGCGACGATCCTGATCTGTTTCGTGCCCGCGCTCTTCTTCGGGCGCCGGGCCGGCCGGAGCACGTCGGAGTTCTTCGCCTCGGGCCGCGCCGTGCCGTGGTGGCTGGCGGGCCTGTCCATGGTCGCGACGACGTTCAGCAGCGACACCCCGAATCTCGTCACCGACATCGTCCGGCGCGACGGCGTGGCCGGCAACTGGGTGTGGTGGGCGTTCGTGCTGACGGGCGTCATGACCGTGTTCTTCTACGCGCGGTTGTGGCGCCGGTCGGGCGTGCTCACCGATCTCGAGTTCTACGAGCTGCGGTACTCCGGCCAGGCCGCGTCCGTCGTGCGCGGATTCCGGGCGGTCTACCTGGGCCTGCTCTTCAACTGCATGATCATGGCCGCCGTCAATCTGGCGGCCTGCAAGATCGCCGGCATCCTCTTCGGCTGGGAGCGGTGGGAAACGCTGCTCTTCGTCGGCACCCTCAACGTGGTGTTCGCCGCGTACTCCGGCTTGTGGGGCGTGCTCGTCATCGACATGATCCAGTTCTTCATCAAGATGTCGGCGGTGACCGCAGCCGCGTATTTCGCGCTGCAGGCGCCGGGCGTGGGCGGTTTGAGCGGGCTGATGGATCACATGTCCACGCTCAGGGCATCGACCGGGCTCGACTACACACGGATGCTCCCGGACTTCAGCAACAACTGGGACCTGGCCGTGGCGGTGTTCATCATGCCGATCGCCGTGCAGTGGTGGGCGGTGTGGTACCCGGGCTCGGAGCCTGGAGGCGGCAGCTACATCGCCCAGCGCATGCTCGCGTCGCGGACGGAGCGCGACGCGATGAAGTCCGTCCTGTTCTTCAACATCGCGCACTACGTGCTGCGCCCCTGGCCGTGGATGCTCGTCGCGCTTGCGTCGCTCGTCGTCTATCCGACGCTCCCGGACATCCAGCGGGCGTTTCCCGATCTCGATCCGACGCTGCTCGGGCACGACATCGCCTATCCCGCGATGTTGAAGTTCCTGCCGGCCGGCTTCGTCGGGCTGATGGTGGGCGGCCTCGTCGCCGCCAACTCCTCGACCATTCTCACGCACCTCAATTGGGGCGCGTCGTACCTGGTCCACGACTTCTACCGGCGGTTTGTCCGGCGCGACGCCAGCGAGCGGCACTACGTCGCGGCGGGCCGCCTCGTGACCGTCGGCCTGTTCCTCGCGTCCGCGGCCACGGTGTACTTGCTCGACACGGCCAAGGGCGCGTTCGACCTCATTCTTCAAATCGGCGCCGGGACCGGGCTGCTGTATCTCGTGCGCTGGTACTGGTGGCGCGTGACGGCCTGGTGCGAGGTCGTCGCGATGTCGAGCTCGCTCCTCGTGTCGATCGTCGTGCTCGTGCTCAACAAGAACGGCGCCGGCATCAGCTCGCATGTCGCGCTCGTCTCCACCGTGGTGGTGACGACGGTGAGCTGGGTGGCGGCGGCGTATCTCGGGCCCGCGACCGATCGCGCGGTGCTCGTCGAGTTCTATCGGAAAATCAATCCGCCGGGTCCTGGCTGGGCGCCGATTCGCGCCATCGCGGGCGTGCAGGACGGCGCGCCGGACGCGCTGAGCAGCCTGCCGATTGCGATGGTGGGGTGGGTCGCAGGATGCGCGGCCATCTGGTCCGCGCTCTTCGGGACCGGCAGCGTCCTCTACGGCCGATGGCCCCAGGCCGCGCTGCTGTTTGTCGTCTTTGCCGTGAGCGCCACCGCGCTGACGTGGGTGATGCGGCGCCTCTGGCGCTGACGGTGGAATTTGTGATGTGCGATGTGTGATGTGTGAACGGGGTTAGGCGTTCACAAATCACAGATCACAAATCACAAATAACCCAAATCGGCCTCCCTCCGTCCAACGTTCATGCTCACCGACCTTCGCCTCGCGCTGCGCATGTTCCGTCGCGCGCCGGGATTCAGCGCCATCGCGGTGCTGGTCATCGCTCTCGGCGCCGGCGCCAACGCGACCGTCTTCTCCGTCGTCCGGGCGGTCCTGATCGAGCCGCTGCCGTTTGCGGCGCCCGATCGGCTGGTATCGATCTGGCCGGGCACGTTCCTCTCGAACGGCGACCTCGAGTTTGCGCGGGAGCGGACGCGAACCCTCGCCGCCATCGCCGCGGTGTCGCCGGGCTGGTCGGTCTCGATGACGGGCGCTGGCGACCCGGTCCGATGGACGGCGGCCAAGGTGTCGGCGAATCTGTTCGACGTCCTCGGCGCCACGCCGCTGCTGGGCCGGACGCTCCATGCCGGCGAGGACCTGCCCGGCCGGACGCGCGTGATCGTGTTGAGCCATGCGGCGTGGCAGTCGCAGTTCGCGGGGGATCAGCGCGTCATCGGCCGCACGATCTCCGTTGAGGGGGCGCCTCATCAGGTCGTTGGCGTCATGCGGCCCGACTTCGAGCTCCTCGGCCGCCGCGCCGACGTGTGGATGCCGTTTCCGTTCGATCGCAGCAGCTCGCAGTGGAAGATGCGGGCCGCACAGGGCATCGCGCGCCTCGCCGACGGCGTCGATGCCGGCGCGGCCGGAACCGAGCTGCGGAGCCTCGCGCCGGACTGGCGCCAGGCGCTTGGGTACGGAACGGAGTGGGGTCGCGACGCCGCCGCCGAGCCGGTGCGTGCGACCAGCATCGGCGAGACGCGCGATCCGCTGCTGTTGCTGGCCGGCGCGGTGGGTTTGATCGTGCTCCTGACGGCGACGAACCTCGGCACGCTGCTGATGGGCCGGCATGTCGGCCGGCTGCGCGAGCTGGGCATGCGAACGGCACTTGGCGCCACACGAGCCCGGATCATCCGCCAGGCGCTGGTCGAGAGCGGCGTGCTGGCGATTGCGGGCGCGGCCGCCGGCGCGATCGCGGCCTGGCTCGCGCTGCCTGCCTTCATCGCGTTGCTGCCCGCCGACATGCCGCGCCTCGCGGCGATCGCCGTGGACGTGCCCGTGCTGGCCACCGTGGTGATGGTCTCGGTCATCGCGGTCCTGGTCTTCGGCGTCGCGCCGACGCTCATCGCCGATCGGCCGGGCCGGCTGACGGCGAGCTTGCGTGTCGAGATTGGTCGGGCCTCCGGTCCCGGGCCGGCCGCGCGCCGCGCGCTGCACGTGCTGGTGGTCGGTCAAGTCGCGCTCGCGACCGTCATTGGCGCCGGCGCGCTCCTCATGGCGCGCTCGCTGTCGGCGCTCGGGAATGTCCCGCCGGGTTTTGATCCCGAGCGCGTGCTCACTTTGAAGATCCAGCCCTCGGGCCCCGACGCGCGCGAGCTCAGCCGCGCGGTCGAGTACTACCGCCGCGTCATGAACGCCGTCTCGGCCGTGCCCGGCGTGCTCCAGGTCGGCGCGATCAATCACCTGCCGCTGTCCGGATACAACTGGGTGGCGCCCGTTCGCGCGGGCGATCAGCCGCTCGCGCCGGGCTCGACGCCGCCGCGCATCAGCTGGCGGATGATCGACGGGCCCTACTTCACGGCCATGACGATTCCGATTCGCGCGGGCCGCGCCTTCACGGATCTCGACGGGCCGGCATCGGAACAAGTCGCCATCGTGAACGACGCCTTCGCGGAGCGCTTCTTCGGCTCGCCGGCTGCGGCCGTCGGCCGGATCATTCAGATCGGGTTCGGACCAACGGAAACCGCGAGCACCGTGGTCGGCGTCGTCGGAAGCGTGCGTCACACGTCTCTTGCCGAGGCGCCGGCGCCGGAGTTCTACCGGCCGCTGGCGCAGACGTTGCCCGTGGCGGTCGCCGTCGTCGCGAAAACAGCCGGCCGGCCGGACGGCGTCGCGCCCGCCGTGCGCCAGGCTGTGTGGTCCGTGAATCGCGACGTGCCGATTGCCGACATGCAGCCGCTCGCGTCGGTACTCGCCAGCACGCTCGGCCGTCCGCGCCTCATGGCGGTCGTGCTCACCGTCTTTGGACTGGTCGGGCTCGCGGTCGTCATCTGCGGCGTGTACGGCGTGACCGCGTATTTCGTCCGCCTGCGACAGAAGGAAATGGGGATTCGCCTCGCGCTTGGCGCCGCGCCGGCTGATGTCGGCCGCCTCGTGCTCGGCCAGGGGCTGGCGTACGCCCTCGCTGGGCTGGGCATCGGACTGCCGGCGGCCCTCGCCGCTTCAGCGCTGATCCGCAGCCTGCTCTACGGCACGAGCCCGGCCGATCCGTTGACGTTCGTCGCGCTCGCGGCCGTCATACTGGCCGCGAGCATCTCTGCGACGCTGGTTCCCGCGCTGCGCGCGCGGCGCGTGAATCCCGCCAGCGTCTTGCGACAAACATAGGCGTACCCGGTAAAGACCCGGTCTCCAGCGCCCGGCCGATGTCTTATCATTGGCCGCGCATGCCCAGCTTCTTCGCTCGACCGGCCGGCCGGCCGGTTGTGGCGACACTGCTCGCCACAGCCTTGTTCGGCGCCGCGTCGCCGGCGCTGGCCCAGGACGCCTCGCCGGCGCCAGCGACCCCCGTACGCGAGCAGATCTCCGCGGACCTGAAGCAGGACCGCCTCGACGTGAAGGGCGTCATCGGCGATTCCCTCCGCCTTCTCCTGATAGAACACGGATTGCGGATCACGTTCTCGGAAAAAACGCGGCGGGAGCTGACGGGTCCGTTCTGGCATGACTACGTCGAGTCCGTCCGCGTGCCCGGGCAGTGGAACGACGGCGATGGGTGGTTCGTGAATTACGTCGGCCACCCGATCCACGGCGCGGCGGCCGGCTTCATCTTCATTCACAACGATCCGAAGAGCCGCCGCGAGGCATTCGGTCTGTCCCAGCGCTACTGGAGCACCCGGTGGCGGCCGGTGGCGTTTGCCGCGTTGTACAGCCTGCAGTTCGAAATCGGGCCGATCAGCGAGGCATCGATCGGCAACGTCGGCATGAACCCGCGGACGACCGGCTGGGTGGACTACGTCCTGACGCCCGTCGGCGCGATGGGCATCCTCGTGGCCGAAGATGCGCTGGACCGGTACTTCGTGAAGTGGGTCGAAGAGCGCACCTACAACCAGTTCATCCGGGGATCGCTCCGGCTGCTCTGCGGCCCGTCCCAGATGATGTCCAACATCGCCATGGGCCGGCTGCCCTGGCACCGCGACACACGGTCGATCCGGCAGCGGTACTGACCTCGTACGCCTCGTACGTCTCGTACGCCTCGTACGTCCCGTACGTCTCGTAGCTGGAACGAACTGACGCTGGTCAACATTCCCTTAGGTCAACATTTCCTTGGAAGGAGGCCGGGTCTTCAGACCCGGCAGTTGAAAAGGATTGGCCAGCGCCAGCGCGTTCCTCGTACGAGGCGTACGAGACGTACGAGGCGTACCTGGTCTTTGGGTGTAACATCCTCCGCTCCCGGAGGCTTCCATGGTTCGACGGCTTACGCTCGCAGTTGCCTTGGCTTTGGTCTTTGCGTGGGCGCTCGGCCCATCCGCGCCGCTCGCCGCTCCGCGCGATCAGGCGACCGCGCAGGGCGGCGCGGCTCAGCCCGCGGGTCCCATCAAGCTCGCGCGGCACCCCGACTATCACGCGGGCAGGATCACGTTCAGTTACATGGGCGACATCTGGGTCGCCAACGAAGATGGATCGCGGCCCGAACGCCTGACGATCAACACGGCGCGCGAGACGATGCCGCGCTTTTCACCCGACGGCCGCTCTATTGCGTTCTCGTCGAACCGCTTCGGCGGCAACGACGTGTTCGTGATGCCGTCCGGCGGCGGCGCCGTGCGCCAGCTCACGTTCTTCTCCGGCAACGACGAGGTCGTCGGCTGGTCGCGCGACGGATCGCAGGTGCTCTTCCGCACCGCGCATGGCGAAGGCGCGTTTCCGAACGTCGCGACGCTCTTTCAGGTGCCGGTCGCGGGCGGGCCGGAGCGGCCGCTCCCGATGGACTGGGGCGCCTACGGCGACTTCTCACCAGACGGCCGGCAGCTCGTGTTCAATCGCCATCCGGGCTCGGGGTTCCGCAAGCACTTCCGCGGCAGCCCCTCCGCGGATATCTGGATCGCCGACGTGAACGGCAAGACGTACCGGCAGCTGCTGTCCGACGATCGCTACAACCGCCTCTGGCCGATGTGGGGCGCCGACAATCAGATCTACTTCGTCGGCGACCCGCTGCCGAACGAGAAGAACGTCAAGGCCGGCAGCCTCGAGGTGTTCAAGAGCACGAACAACATCTATAAGGTTCCGGCGTCCGGTTCCGGTCCGGCCGTGCAGGTGACGAGACACACGAGCGGGAACCTGTTCTTCCCGGCGATGTCGGGCGACGGCAAGGTGATCGTCTACGAAGAGAACTTCGGCATCTGGAAGCTCGACGTCGGCTCAGGCCGTTCGACGGAGATCAACATCCAGATCAGCACCGACGACAAGGAGAACCAGTTCGAGGTCGTCGCGCTGCAGAGCGAAGTGGACGGCTTCGATATCTCGCCGTCGGGACAGCGCGCCGTCATCTCCGCACGCGGGCAGATCCTGACCATCGCGACGAATCGCGGCGACGTCACGCGCATCGCGCCGGATCCCATGGCGTCCCGCAGCCAGACGCCGCGGTGGTCGCCGGACGGCAAGTGGGTGGCGTTCGTCTCCGACCGCTCCGGCCGCGACGAAGTGTGGATCACGGATCCGGAGGGCAAGGTCCTCAAGCAGATCAGCGCGCTCGACAACGAGAAGGGCGCGATGCTGTGGTCGCCCGACTCCCGGCTCCTGCTGTACACGGCCGCCGACAAGCGGCTCTACAGCTACTCGGTCGCGGACACGAAGACCGGCGTGGTGTCGTCGGACACGGTCGCGCGCATCGGCGCGTTCGCCATTTCACCCGACAGCAAGTGGGTCGCCCTGACCAAGCAGGACCGGACGCTGCGCTCGCACGTCTACATCGTGCCGATCGGCGGCGGGGAAGAGCGGCACGTCGCCGACGACCGGCTGATCTACTCGGAGAACAACCCGGCCTGGACCGGCGACGGCCGGCACCTGGTGTTCACGTCGTCGGAAGGCGCGAGCAATGGCCTCGCCGTGCGCGGCGATGCCATTGCGCGCGCCTGCGGCCGGCCTCAACTCCCCGTGCCGGCCGTCGCCGGTCCAGGCCGGGGTGCGCTGC
>Ga0137427_10000656_pt1 | contig 17188 bp, 8 predicted proteins | sample EasRivERMZT700_2_FD_102309 | JGI IMG/M metagenome (GOLD analysis project Ga0137427, IMG submission 102309) | Soil microbial communities from meander-bound floodplain in the East River, Colorado, USA - East River MetaG ERMZT700_2 | ecosystem: Environmental > Terrestrial > Soil > Floodplain ...
CAACAAATACTCGATCCGTTCACGCCGCGAGAACTTGCCGTTTTTGATCATCCAGACCACCCAGTGATACGGCAGTGCGAAGGCTCGAAACGGAATTTGCCACGAGTGGCGGGTGTTGAGAAACTCATCCGGATCCATTTCTGGAATGTTGGTGGCCGAGTGATGGTGCAAGTGGGTTTTTCGGAAGGTGACATAGGGGACGGTCGTCGGAAGAAGACCGATGCGTCCCCACCAATCGTTCGACGATCTCGTATTTCCGAGATGTCCGTGTACACTCTCGTGGGCCATGACTCCGGCAACGTAATGGAGATACGCACGGAAAACAATGTCGATCGCGTAAAGAATGAGTCGTGTCGGCTGCCAGAAGTAACTGGCAAGCGCCATTGATACGGTGGCGCACGTGATCATTCGATTGAACATGATGGCTCGTGCTCTCGGGACCAGCGTCGATCGATTCATAAGTACCTCCACAATCGCACTGTAGGTGGTCGGCCAGAGTCCCGGTCTCCGAACTGTGAGGGTTTCGCGACTGTCACTATGAAGCTTTGGATCTCCAAGAACAGCGAAGTTCCTATTCAGGAACAGCTATCCACACAGCTCATTCTGGGGATCGTCAGCGCCGATCTCGCTGGCGGCGAACGATTACCGAGCACGACTCAACTGGCCAGGAGGTTTCAGATCCACGCCAACACGGTCCGCTCTGCCTATCGCGATCTCGTTCACAGAGGATGGGTGGACTGGCGCGCGGGAAGCGGCTTCTATGTCCGATCGCTGACGTTACAGGAAAAAATGGAAACGAGTTTGGATCTGGACCAGCTCATCTCGACCTTCCTGGACATCGCAAAGTCCCGAGGCCACGGTCTGAGCGAAATCCAGGCTCGCATCAGCCGCTGGTTCTCGATGCAGAAGCCGGATCACATCGTCGTGATCGAACCGGATCCAGAGCTTCGCGAGATTCTGGCGGGAGAAATTGAGGAGCGGATTTCGCTGCCGGTCGCGCACATCAGTCTTAAGGAGGCGGCGGATCCGAAAAATCTTTTCGGTGGATTCTGTGTCGCTCTCTACGACCATGTCGAAGAGGTGCGTGCTGCCCTGCCGGCGGAAGTGCGTTGCCTGATGCTTCGATCGCGCTCGATCGCGAAAAGTCTGGCTGGTCAATCCAAGCCGTCGCCGGATACGGTGATCACGGTTGTCTCGCGGTGGCCCGATTTCCTTCATTGGGCGCGAACGACGCTGATCGCCGTCGGGCTGGATCCCAACGTCCTCGATCTGCGGGACGCTCGGGAAGACGGTTGGGATCGCGGTCTGACACATCGCAGCTTCATCGTCGCCGACAGTCTTGCAGCTCGCAGTCTGCCGGATTCCTGCCGTCCGCGCATATTCAAGGTCATCTCGGACGAATCTCTCGAGGAACTGCAGGGAGCGCTTCGCGGGTGAGAAGGGACATTTGACACGTGACATGTGACACGTGACGTTTGACATCTGGGGAACCACGCCCCTCGGATGTCAAACGTCACGCGTCACATGTCACGTGTCAAATGTCCCATCTCCTTATTCTTTAGGCTGTCCCCGAATTTCAGATAGTATCGATGAGCGATGCGTTCAGTACCACCATACGAGGGACCGCCGACCTCACCACGTCCACCCAAGTCGTTGATGGTCGTCATCATTCTTGCGTTCGTGCTGCTCATCAGCGCCACTCAATCGATTTCCTTCTACTTCGAAAGCCTGTGGTTCAGCAGTCTCGGATTTGATTCGGTCTATTGGTATCGGATCAAGGCTCAGGCACTGGCATTCACCGCGTTTTTCTTCGCGACCACAATCGTTCTGTGGTTGATGTTTCGAATTGTGATTCCGGCCTCGAGCGGCCCACGACGGCCGCTGATGGAATTCAACGGTCAGATCGTCTACATGCCTGGTCTCGATACGATCCGTAACCTGGCCAGACCGGTTGCCATGGTGCTGGGAATACTGCTCGGCCTCGTCTTCAGTTCCGAGTGGGAAACGCTCGCTCTGTTTATGAATCGCACAGAGACGAGCACGGTAGCTGATCCGATATTCGGCCGTCCTTTATCGTTCTTCCTGTTTCAGTTGCCGGTGCTCAACCTCATCTCGGCGTGGGTCATGACGCTGGCCGTAGTCACACTGCTTCCCGCCATGATCTTTTCCGTCGCCGATTCCAAAGCGCGTTTCCGCGGCGCTTCCATAGGCCTCGGTTTAGTGCTTGCGGCTATAGCGTTCCGGACTTTCCTCAGCCGTTATGAACTCACACTCCAGGATCATGACCTGTTTTCCGGAGTGAACTATGTCGCCGACAAGGTTCTGGCGCCCGGCTTATGGCTGACGGCGGCAGGCCTTGCTCTCGGTGCTGTGGTAGCGATCATTAACGTCCGATCGGGAAAGCTTAGAAATCTCGTCATAGCGATCGGAATTCCGGCAGCGACCTACGTTGTAAGCTGCATTCTCATACCGACGTACGTCACGATGTTCATCGTTCGGCCTAATGAACTGGTTCGTGAGACACCCTATATCCGCAATAACATCCAGTTCACGCGGCAGGCGTATGGGCTCGACAAAGTGGAAGAGGTTCCGTTCGACCCCAAGCTGACCAATGCCATATTCGATCCGATCAAACACAAAGCGACGCTCGATAATGTCCGGCTTTGGGACTGGCAGGCCCTGCAGGACACGCTTCGCCAAATCCAGGAGATTCGAACCTACTACGATTTTGCCGACGTCGATGTCGATAGATACCTCATCGATGGAAAGCCTGTCGGGATGATGCTTGCCACTCGTGAGTTGAGCCTTGAAAAACTGCCCACGGGTTCGCAGAACTGGATCAATCAGCGGTTGATCTATACGCACGGCTATGGCGTCACCATGAATCCCGTCAGTCGATTCACTCGCGAAGGCCTGCCGCAGTTCATTCTTTCCAACATGCCGGTCGAAAGCACGCGGCCGGAGATCAGCGTCAAACGTCCGGAAATCTACTTCGGTGAAATCACCAATGAGCCGGTATACGTCAAGACTCGGCAAAAGGAGTTCAACTATCCCGAGGGCGATGCCAATAACTATTCAACGTACGAAGGTACGGGCGGCATCCAGATGGGTGGATTACTGCGACGGTTGCTGCTTTCCTTCAATGTCGGGGACATCACCAGGGTTCCCTTTGCGGACGACATTACTCCTGACAGCCTTCTGCTCTACCGGCGTTCGATAACGGAACGCGTCATGGCGATTGCGCCGTTTCTATCGCAGGATATCGATCCCTATCTGGTCGTCGGAGAAGATGGCGCGCTCTATTGGTTCATTGACACATACACTACCTCGAACATGTATCCGAACGCGAGGCGCGTGAATATGGGGAACCGGCGACTGAACTACATTCGAAACTCGGTCAAGGTCGTCATCGATGCTTACAACGGCAACGTTGCGTTCTACGTATTCGATCCCGAAGACCCGATCATCGCTGCCTATCAGAAGATGTATCCACAGCTTTTCCTTCCGGCCTCCAATATGCCGGACTTTCTGCGAAGGCACATTCGCTATCCAGAGCTTCTGCAACTGATCCAGGCGCAGATTTATTCGACTTATCATGTCGAGAACGAACAGGTCTTTTACAACCGCGAAGATATCTGGAACGTCGCCCAGATGAGCCGGGGGCAGTCTTCGCAGCAGCGTTCCGGAGCCATCGATCCTTTCTACGTCCTGATGTCATTCCCGGGTGAGCAGGAGCTTGAATTCGTATCCATACTTCCATTCACACCCGCAAATCGGAACAACCTGATCGGCTGGTTGGGAGCTCGGAGCGATGGTGACGCCTATGGAAAACTCCGGGCCTATCACTTTCCCAAGACCCGCTTCATCGACGGTCCGCTGCAGATTGAGGCGCGGATCGATCAGAACCCGCAACTGTCATCCCAATTGACTCTGTGGAACCAGCAGGGCTCGAAGGTGATTCGAGGCAACCTGCTGGTCATTCCGCTCGATGACACGCTGCTTTTCGTTGAGCCGATTTACCTGCAAGCGGAACGAAGTCCAATGCCCGAACTTCGCCTGGTAGTCCTGGCAACCCAGGACAGACTTTCCTACGCGCAGACGTTCGACGAAGCGTTGCGGGGGCTGCTGGAGGGCAGAACTCCTGAAGTCACATCAACCACACAGACCTCCTCGCCTGCTACTTCGGTTCCAGCGACCACGACGCCGCCGCCTTCGAACGTCCGCACGTTGATTGATCGGGCGAACCAGTCCCTCTCCGATTATCGGCGGTTGACTGCTGAAGGGAAATTGGGAGAAGCCGGCGCCAAACTCGACGAACTCAAGCGAACACTTGAAGAACTGAACAAGCTCCAGCCAAAATAGATCATGCGGACAACTCACTGGCGAACCCTTACGGGCACGATAGTGGTCATTGTTATTAGTTCGCTCATTTGGCTTGCGCCTTCACCTCATGTTGCGACCGCCAATCTCCCGGCACAAATCAGTGACTCCACGTTCTGGCAGATGGTTAATGATTTCTCCGAACGTGGAGGATTCTTCCGCTCCGACAATTTCGTGTCGAACGAGTGGGAATTTCAGTTCGTCATCTCCGAATTGAAAAAGGAACGGGCGCCCGGCGGCGTCTATATTGGAGTCGGTCCGGACCAGAACTTCACGTACCTCGTTGCGCTCGAGCCTAAGATCGCTTTCATCGTCGATATCCGCCGGCAGAACATGATCCAGCACCTGATGTATAAGGCCCTGCTGGAAATGTCTTCGGATCGCGCGGACTTTCTTTCCCGGCTCTTCTCGCGGCCGCGTCCTGACGATCTCGCAGTGGACGACAGCGCCAACCAACTGCTGCGGGCATTCATCGAAACGAATCCCGACGAGGAGTTGTTCGATCAGAACCTGAAGGCGATGACGGACTATCTGACCGTTCAGCATCAATTCAAGTTGACGAGCGAAGACCTGAAGAGCCTCGAGTACGTGTTCACTGCATTCTATGAAGGTGGTCCAAACCTTACCTACTCGTTCGGAGTCGGACAAGGCGCCAACCAGACGTTCTCACGCTCGGGTGGAGGCGGATACCGTGCCGGAGGACCGCGTGGAATGCCGAGTTACGCGCAATTGATGATGCAGACGGATCAGGAGGGCCACAACCGAAGCTATCTCGCCAATGCCGAAAACTTTCGCATCCTCCAGGATCTCGAGAGGCGAAACGTCATCATTCCGATCGTTGGAGACTTCGCCGGTGCCAATGCTATCCGCGAGATCGGCCGTTATCTCAAGGAGCACGACGCCACCGTGACGGCGTTCTATACGTCAAACGTCGAGCAGTACCTCTTTCAACAGAGCGACGACTGGAAGCGGTTCTACTCCAACGTTGCGACCCTTCCACTCGATTCCAAGGTCATCTTCATTCGATCCGTCGCCAGCGGTCGCCGTTACTTGACGCCCGGAGCGCGCGCGAGTCTGCTGTGCCCGATCAGCGATTTGTTGATGTCATTTCGCACCGGAAGTCTCGACAGTTACTCGGACGTCATTCGAATGTCGCATTAACCCATCCGCCGGCCAGAAAAACCTTACGACAATAGTTTTTTTATGGGCTAGACTCCCGGCATGCGTGACGACGATGACCGTCGGGTACAGAGCGAAGATGACTTAGACCTGCCCGCTTCAAAAGACGACAAGAAGGCCGAGAAGAAACGCCGCAAAAAGCTCGAAGAAAGTCTGGAAACCGGAACACCGGATCCGTGGGAGCGTTATCGGGTCCTGCTCGACCTGCTGGAGATGTACAACGACATTTCGGAAATGGCCGATCGCAAGACGCGATTTGCGCTTGTGATCCTTGGGGCGCTCAATACGGTCAACGTGCTCGTCGTCGCCCGCCCCGAGATTTTCTTTGAATCCAACAGCACTCGTGGCCCGTGGATCGCGGTTTATCTGATTTCTTATGTGGGTCTCTCGCTGTACCTGTTCGTTCAGGCAATCGGCGCACTTAAGCCTCGCGTGACGACGCTTATGTCGCGCGTGGAAGGCCCGGATTCTACCAATCACAAAATCATGGGACTGCGATTCATCAGTCACATCCGCGAGGCAAGCTTCGAGGAATACTACGAGAAGTGGCGCACCGCCCAGTTTGCGGACATCAATCGCGAACTGGCGTTGAGCGTCAAGATGGTGGTGGGAATCGTCACCGACAAATACCAGGCGCTGCATCGCCTGTATTCAGGGTTGATGGTGCTGGTCTTCCTGACCGCCGGCCTGGTCATCGCGCTGCTTTACTTCCGCGTCCAGCAACCGGGCTCACCCTAAGGTCTGAAACGTTAAGAGCTTTTTACACAACCTTTGCACTCTTCCACACAATATCTTTACAAAACCCTGGTCAAATAGGTCATCGGAGGTTGAGATGCTTTCATTGATCAAGGTGGTTCTTCATAACATATTTCATCTGGCGTGCAGACTAAGTCCGTCGCGAGTGAACGAGGAATTCCGCAACGCCGCAATGTATTACTGATTCCCTCCCCCTGTCACGAACCCGTACTCTGCCTCGTCATGTTGTTTGAAGGGAGGCAGAGAATGGTCCTCAATCGAACTCAACCTTAAGCTGCCGGCAATGGAGACGTCGGTGCCTTGATGAATAGATTCTCAGCCCGCTTTTATCACCTCTGTCGATGGTCATCCGATTTCAGTCACGGTCCTCGACATTCGCGGCGGTCTCATCCATAACGTGTTTGTTGTGGTCAATCCTGACAAACTGCGGCACTTCGGCTAGTCCAACCCGGTCGCTACCGCTCGGGACGGGAGACAATTGACACGTGACATGTGACGCGTGACGTTTGACAACCGAGGGGCGTGTTCCCCGGATGTCAAACGTCACGCGTCACATGTCACGTGTCAAATGTCCCCGTCCGAAGCGGTAGCGACCGGGTTGGACTAGCAACAACCTCCCGGTCTGAGCTACCCTTGCGGACCATGAAGAACGACTTCAAAGCCGCGCTTCGCTCGTTGATGCGACGACCGGGCTACACCGGCGTCATTATCCTCACGCTCGCCGTCATCATCGGCTGCAACACTGCAATGTTCACCATGTTGAATGCCGTTCTTTTGCGGCCGCTCGGGTTTGTTGAACCTGAAAGGCTGGTCGCACTGTGGGAGAACAACCGCGCAGCCGGTCAGGCCCAGGCGGATGTTTCCGGTCCGGCATATAAGGATTGGCGGGAGAGAACACGCGCGTTCCAATCGATGTCGGCGTTTCGATACGCGGGACACACGTTGAGCATCCCCGACGGAGAGCCGCAACGCATCGTCAGCCTCGAGATTTCGCCGTCGCTCTTTCAGACACTTGGCGTCAGCCCGGAACTGGGACAACCTTTCACCAATCAGGATGAAATCCCGACCGGCCCTCGAGTCGCCATCATTAGTTATGGTGCTTGGACCACACGATTCGGTAAGAACGCCAAAGTCATCGACTCGACGATCACGCTGGATGGGCAGCCCGTAACGGTGGTCGGCGTCATGCCGAAGGGATTCCAGTTTCCGCCTGCAGACAGCAAGGCCGAGGTCTGGATTCCATTGCGTCTGGGGGAGTCGACACCTTTAGCGCGAGCACACCGTCTCTACGACGTCATCGGTCGACTGAAACCAGGCGTCACCATCGAGCAGGCGCAAGGCGATATGAGCCGCATTGCCGACGAACTGGGCCGCGATTATCCCGAGTCGCACAAGGGCTGGGGCATCACCGCAGTGGCGGCACATGAGCAGCTTGTCGGCAACTTCAGAACAATGGTCTGGATGCTGTTTGCCGCCGTCACGCTGGTTCTGTTGATCGGCTGCGTCAACGTCGCAAACCTTGTGCTCGCGCGTTCCGCCGAGTCCACTCGGGAATTCGCGGTTCGAGCGGCCTTCGGGGCCCGAGGTTTTGCGCTGCTGCGACTCTCGCTCGCCGAAGGTTTTCTTCTTTCCATGACCGGCGGCCTGGCCGGCCTTCTCACTGCGACGTGGGGCGTACGACTCCTGCGACAGCTTGTGCCCGACCGCATTCCACGCTCGAACGAAATCGGAATCGACATGACCGTCCTCGCTTTCACTGCCGGCGTGTCGGTTCTCGCGGGCTTGATCTTTGGACTCGTGCCTGCGATCCGCACGTTTCGACCGAACATCGCCGAAACGTTGCAGGGCTCCGTTCGCGGCGCTTCGCTCGGACGCGGGGCACGTCGATTGAGCGACATCCTCGTCGCCTGCGAAGTTGCGCTCGCCGTGATCCTGCTGATCGGTGCGGGACTCATGGTCAGCACGCTTTTGAATCTGATGGAAACGAATCCGGGTTTCCGAAAAACCAACGTGGTTTCCGCAGTTCTGACGCTTCCCCGAACGCGTTATGCCGGCAAGGAGCCCCAGCGACAGTTCTTCATGGACCTGATTGAACGGATGAAAGCGTTGCCGGGTGTGGAAGGCGCCGGAGCCGTGTCCGCTTTGCCGATGAGCGCCGTAGGGACGGATTTCAGCCTGCCGTTCACGATGGTTGGTAAGCAGATTCCACCTAACGAACGCCCTCGTGTCAAAACCCGCGTGGCATTGCCGGGTTACTTTGGAACGATGGGAATTCCGCTGGTTCGGGGAAGGCTCCTCAACCAGTTTGATGAAACTCCGGGCCACAACTTCGGTCTCATCAACGAGACCATGGCCAAGCTGTATTTCAGCGAGTTCGATCCGATCGGCCAAAAGCTTGGAGTACCGATGGCCGGCGAACTCGAAATTGTCGGAATCGTCGGAGACGTTAAACACGAAGGCTTGCAGGCGGATGCTGTTCCCGAATTGTACATTCCGTTCCAGCTGTTCGGGCTGTCCACGATGCACGTGGTCGTGCACACGGTGAACGATCCGGCGTCCACCATCGATGCTTTCAAGAAGCAGGTTTTGTTGATGGATCCGCAGCAACCGATTACGGAGGCATCGAGTATCGAGCGCCTGCTTTCAGTGTCTATTGCTCAACCGCGTTTCAACATGGCGATGCTGATCGCTTTGGGTTTCTGCGCGGTGGTGCTTGCCGCGGTGGGGATTTATGCCGTCGTGTCGTACACCGTCGCACGGCGGACGATGGAAATCGGAATCCGCATGGCGTTGGGCGCGAGCCGCGAACGAACCCTTCGCCTGATTGTCGGCGAAGCGCTTCGCGTCGTTGCCTTCGGTGGAGTCATCGGGATTATCGGAGCCTTTGCCCTTGTCCGATTCATCAGCGGTCTCCTGTTTGAAGTTCAGCCGACGAACGCTCCCACGTATGCGATATCCATCATTGTTGTTTTGGCGGTTGGGGTTCTCGCCGCCACGATTCCGGCTGTCCGCGCCAGTCGAGTAGATCCCGTCGTCGCATTGCGCGATGAATAGTCACAACCGGGCCCCTCGCTACCGCTCGGGTACTGTTTTGGGCACGAGATACAACAGTACCCGAGCGGTAGCGAGGGGCCCGGACGAGGCACTGCTTTAGAACGATAGGGAAAGTCGAAGCCCCTTTGTGTCCGGCGAGAGGATCGGCGAGATCCGCAAGGCGCCGCGGGTTGGAACCTCTGGTCGAATATAGACGGGATCGTACTTCTTGATCCCGAAATCAATTGCCGCTCCGGCGCCCGCTCCGATACCCGTCAAGAGCGGGATAAAAGCGAGGCCGGCGTAAAACGAACACTCCGAATCGTTCCCACACACACCCTTAACACTGGCAAAGCCTGTCGCGAAACCTACACCCATTCCGATGAGCATGCCGTTCCACCACACATCGGGACGCCTCTGACGGATTTGGCGAACCGACGATTCCAGGAAGTCCCGTCGAATTCCATCCTTCGTTAACGTTATCGAGTTATTGGAAACAATAACGACCTTCCCTTTGAACACACTTCCTTTATCGTCGGTGATTTGAACAGATTTACCCGAATCGAGAAGGGACTGGACTTGAAGAAACGAAGTCGCCGGCGGGGTCTGCGCGCCAGCCGGCAAACAGATCCCTGTGGCTATTATCCCGCTGCATATAAAGAGTTTAAAAATCTTACCAAGACTCATTTTTTCGTCTCCTATCTATGAATGCGGGAAACAGAGGGAAAACCGGGACATTTGACATTTGACAATTGACACGTGACGTTTGACATCCGAGGGGCATGCTTCCCCGGATGTCAAATGTCACGTGTCAATTGTCACGCGTCAAATGTCCCCGTCCCAAATCAAAAAGCCCCGGCCGCCATTGCAGCCGAGGCTTCGTTCAGTACGGTCTTGTAAAGCTCTAGAACTGCAGCCGGAAACTGAACTGCATGACACGTTCCGTTCCCTGAGTGCTGGTGATACGTCCCATAGTCGCTCCCGAGCCCGAATCGATGTCGGCGCCTGGGTTGCTGAAGTTGGGATGGTTAAACGCGTTGAAACTTTCCGCGCGGATGCGGCCTGCGACGTTTTCTGTGAACTGAATCGCCTTGGAAATCGACAGATCCACGTTCCAGAAACCCGGACCGTTGCGACCCTCGTTTCGAGGCACAGGCCCTCCGGGATAAGTGTTCGAGAAATTGTTCAACGCGTAGGATCGACGAGCCGTCTCATCGGGTCCGATAAGGTACACATCGCCACCCGTCTTTTGCAGATTCAGTTCGATCGGAATGATCATCAGCGGGAAACTCTGGCCAAAGTAATGGTGATTGAATCGACTGCTCGAGGTATAGGTGAACGGGCGCCCGCTGGTGGCCTGGAGGATTCCCGAAACATCCCAACCGCCGATGATGTGGTTAACGACGCTGGGAACATTCGCACCAATCCATTTATCCCTGCCAAACGGAAGTTCGACCAACGCATTACCGTTGAACTGATGACGGCGGTCGAAATCCGACAGGCCATATTGGAATTCCGGGTTGTACGGATCGTGCGAGAGTCCCTCATTGTTGCTCGGTCGCTCGCCTCTGGATTCCGCAGCGGATGTGATGTCCAGGGACTTCGACAGCGTGTAGTTGGCCGTCATGCTGAACCCACTCGAGAACCGTTTTCGAAGTGTGAACTGTCCGGAGTTGTAGTTGGACCGGCTGTAATTCGAGAACAGGCCGAAGAACTGAACCTGAGGCTGAAGCAACAGTGATCCGGCGCGGGTTTCGATGTCCTGAACCGTATCGGTGATGCTGGCCTGAGTGTTCGGCCCTGGATTGCGAACGCGATGGAGCAGCGAGAAGAACGTCTGCGTGGCGTTCGCCTGAATCGGAAGGTTGCGGATTCTGGCCGCTGTGTCCACCTTGTTTTTGTAGACGTTTTCGAACCACGCGATCGGCTGAATTGTGGGCAGAACGGTTGCTGTTGGCGCATTGACCGTTTCGTACCGCTCGTAGAGTTGCTTGATCGCGTCGTAATACGTCATGCCGCTGACGGGATCGCGAACGTTGATCGGGCTGGCGATATCCACGGACCCGATGAGGTCGCGGGCGAAGCGTCCAACGTATGACGCCTCAACAACCCAACCGCCCGGCAACTCTTTAGACACCGTCAGGTTGATCAAATGATTCCGGGCTGCATGCAATGAAGGATCGATGGCAATACTCGACGCTCCACCGGCGCCACAACCTACCGAACAACCCGAAGTCGAACCCGCGCTCACCGGAAGGCTGAAGTCCGATTTCGCCGGTCCAGTCGGGAAGGTAGAGCGAGGCAGGTTCAGGCCGGACTTTCCGCCGCTCACCCGAGGCGCCCGCGGCGCGCCTTCAAGACCGTCGAACGAGTAGGTGAATCCGGGCGTCCCGAATCGGGTCTTCAGTCCGATCGATCCGCCCTGTGCAGCGTTACGCGCGAAGCTTCGGCCCATGCCGTCGAAGCTCAACGAATAACCCGAGCGAACGACAAGCGGCCCGCCTCTTTTGGCGAGGAATCCGAGAACTCCGCCGTCGAACTGAGGACTCCACGCGACGCTGACGCGAGGACCAAAATTGTTTTTATCGGTTTTGTAATAATCGGGCTTGCCGTTGGCGCGACCTGCAGCCTGCGTGGTTAGCAACGGCATCGTCATTGTATTGAGAAGCGTGTTGTGAGCGTCACGCCAACGCTGGCCCATATCCTGAACCCAATTCACCTGGAGTCCGGTGCCTTCGTAGGGAGGTGTACCAACACCGTAATTGAGACCGGCGTTAAGCGTCGTGTTCGCGCCGAGCCGGAACGAATCCTGGAAATAGAACTCGTATTCCTGCAGACGCAGGTCTCGAACGAACGGGGCCCCGGCCGCCAACTTGTTGCCGCTGACATCGTACTGGACGTCTTCGTTGAACTGCGTAGCCGATCCGGTAGCAGCCAACACAGCATCACCTACCTGCTGCGGGCTGGCGGCACGAGCAAACTCAGCCGCGCCAAGAGCACGCAGCAACCCAGGGCTGCTGGCGACGCCGATGTTATTGGCCGCCAGGTTGGCCGCTGCGCCGTAACTACCGAGTAACACGGCAGCGAATGAGTTGATGTTGTTCTTGATGAAGCGAACGTTGGTCCCCATCTGGAAGTTGTGGCGACCCTTGATCCAGCTTAATTGGTCAACCAGGTTCCAGGTATTGATCGCCTGGATGGCGCCACCGGTCGTTTGAAACACGTTGCTGACCAGCGGGCTGTAGCTTTCACGAGCGGAACCCGTGGTCTCGTTGGCATCCCGAGTCAGACCGAAGGTAAAGTTGTTGTTGATAGTCGGTGAAACCACCCAGTTCCAATTCGCTGCGAAACCTTTGCTGTTATCGAGGCGTTCACGCGGGTTGTTAAACCCTGGAAACGTTTCCGCGGAATTCGTTTCGACGACGTCATTCAGCGTGCCGCGGAAAAACACCGTGTGTTTCGAATTCAGCGCGTAGTCCAGCCGGGTGATGTAGACATTGCTGTTCGTCTGGTCCGGAGCGTTGAACCGATAGGTGAGTTGGTTCGCGCCACCGTCACCGCCGCGGACCGAACCGTCGCCGGCGGCCAGTCGCGCAGCCGCTTCGACCGAAAACGGACGGTATTGCTCCCACCATCCATTTGCACCGATCAGGGCCGGATTCAATGTGTCGCAAGGAATGGTCGACCACGCCTCGAGCATGCTGCCGCAGCCGGTTGTGATGGTTCCGAAAGTGGAATCGAGCCGCCGATATCGGAGGCTGCCGTTGAGAAGTTCGACTGTTGGAACCGTTCGGCTCTGCAAAGATCCGCTTCGATCCGTGCGACGCTCAAATGCTCCAAAGATGAAAAGTCTATCTTTGAAAAGCGGTCCACCAAGAGATCCGCCAGGTATATTGCGGATCAGCGGTGTGACCTGTTTCTTGCCGGTGGCATCTTTCGGCGCAAAATAATTCGCGGCCGAGGTTCCATTCGTCCGATAGAACTCGTAGGCGGAACCGTGCCATTCGTTACTGCCGCGGCGTGTGACCAACTGGACCTGACCGCCGCTGCCACGACCTGCGGCGGCGTCGGTGCCTGCGGTCTGAACGATGAATTCCTGTACGGAATCCAGCGTCGTCGGCAAAGCGCCAGCCATCGCCGAGCCCGCTTCCTGACGGTTGATATTGACGCCGTCCAGAACGATATTCTGCTGATCAGCTCGAGCGCCGTTGACCTGTCCGCCATCCTGCTGGTTCAGACTAACGCCGGCCTGGAGCCCCAGCAGATTGACGATGTTTCTGGCGTTCAGCGGCAGATCGAGAATCTTCTTTGAATCGAAGCCGACGCCCAGCTTCGCGTCCACTGTGCTGACGGCATCCGCTGCCGCAATGACCTCAACGACGTCGGTGAGCGAACCCACCTCCAACTCCACGTTCATAGTGATCGTTTCATTGACAGGCAGCGTGACATTGTTCATGACACGCGTCTTGAACCCGCTTAATTCCGCTCGAACGTTGTAGACGCCGGGTTGAAGTTGAGAAGCGAGGTAGACTCCAACTTCATTCGAGATCACTGTTCTGGAGACGCCGGTACCGGCATCGGTAACAGTAACTTCCACACCAGGAATCACAGCTCCAGTGGAGTCTCGGACAACTCCGCGAACCGCGGTCAGTCCGCCCTGAGCCAATGCGAAACCGGAGAGTGCAAACACAACGACGCATAAAAGCGCGAGTTGTTTCCTCCAATCCAATCTGATCATTTTGTTCTCCAATCCCAAGAAAATCTTTTGTTCTCTTTATGCCGCGTATCATACATCCAGCTGCTCAACGCGGCTTTGGAAATTCGCGTACTGCCTAGTTTGACGCGATGCTGTAGTCCGCGGGCTTCAGCCCGCGGTTCGATGCAGTCGAAATGCCCCGCCGGGCTGAAGCCCGCGGGCTACAAGTGGACCGCGATTCGAGTCTCCGCGGCCCGGCGAGTTTCAGGCTATAATCGCGCGACTTTGTGAGCCCACGCACACGGAGACCAAGACAATGAAGACACTCTTTCTGTCCCTTTTCCTTCTTTTCCAATCGACGGACTCCCTGATCAAGAGCATCGAGCCGAGGAATGTAGGGCCGGCCATCATGGGAGGAAGGATTGATGACGTTGCCGTCCCTGAGGGTTATCCGGACACCATCTATATCGGAGCGGCATCCGGCGGGGTTTGGAAGACGATCAACGGCGGAACAACGTGGACGCCGATCTTCGATGACTACGGCACGACATCGATAGGCGACATCGCCATAGCGCCGTCGAACCCGAACATCGTTTGGGTGGGAACCGGCGAAGCCAACAACAGACAAAGCAGTTCGTGGGGAAACGGAATCTACAAGTCGACCGACGCCGGAAAGACATTCCAGAAGATGGGGCTCGATGAGTCCCATCACATCGGTCGTATCGCCATCGACCCGAAGAATCCGGATATCGTCTACGCCGCCGCACTGGGACATCTCTGGGGACCTAACAATGAGCGCGGACTCTTCAAGACCACGGACGGCGGCAAGACGTGGACCAACACCAGGTTCATCAACGCCGACACCGGTTTTGTTGATGTTGCGATGGACCCTTCGGACAGCAGTGTGCTTTATGCCGCAGCCTACCAGCGACGACGAATGCCGTTTGGATTTAATGGCGGCGGCTCAGGCAGCGGACTGTACAAGACAACGGACTCCGCAAAAACCTGGACGAAGCTGACTGCGGGCTTACCGGCCACAGGCGACATTGGACGCATCGGCATCGACATCTACAAAAAGAACCCCAAGATCGTTTATGTCACTTTAGAACACCGCGAAGCTGGTGGAATCTATCGGACGGACGACGAGGGCAGGAGTTGGAGAAAGATCAACAGTCTGAATCCGCGGCCGCTCTACTTCTCTCAGATCCGGATCGATCCTCAGGACGAAAACCGTATCTACCTGCTAGGCGTTTCCTTGCACGTGTCCGATGACGGCGGAAAAACATTCCGAGCGGATGGCGCGCGAAACGTTCACGTAGACCATCACGCGATGTGGATCGATCCGCGCAATCCCAGCTTTATCGTCCTCGGAAACGATGGCGGGGTGTGGTTCTCGCGTGACCGTTCGCGCACATGGATGCGCATCAACAACATTCCCCTTGGGCAGTTCTACGGCATCGCTTACGACATGCGGACTCCCTATTACCTGTACGGCGGTCTGCAGGACAACGCCGTTTGGGGTGGACCGAGTGCGACTCGAAATCGCGTCGGTCCACTGAACGACGACTGGTTCCAGATCGGTGGTGGAGACGGCATGCTCGCCGCCGTCGATCCGGACGATTATCGAAACGTGTATGTCGAAACGCAGGACGGCAACCTTGTGCTGTTCGATCCGGATGTGCGCGAGATCAAGCGTATCCGGCCAACGCAGCCCGAGTCCGAAGGCCCGGCGCGGTTCAATTGGACGACGCCGCTGGTTCTTTCGCCTCACAACTCATCGACGATTTACCTCGCCGGTCACAAGCTTTGGCGATCGCTCGATCGTGGCCAGCGATGGCAGGCCGTCAGCCCGGATCTGACCAAACAAATCGATCGCAACAAGATCGCAATCATGGGAGCGACCGGCGAAACCATACTCGGGCGAAATGACGGTGTCTCATCCTATGGAAATGCGACAACGATGGCTGAATCCCCGATTCATCCGGGATTCCTCGCGATTGGTACAGATGATGGTAATGTCCAGATCTCACGAGACGGCGGGGTTAATTGGATCAACCTGACGTCGAAGATCACAGGTCTGCCTGAAAACACCTGGGTCAGCAAGATTGAATTGTCGCGCTTCGATGCCCGCCGGATCTACGCGACCTTCGACGGCCATCGTGCCGACGATTTTAATGCCTACGTTTTTGTCAGCAACGACGGGGGCGAGACGTGGCAGTCCATCACTCGCGGTCTGCCAAAGATACCGGTCCGCACGTTCCGTGAAGACCTTCGCAATCCGAACCTTCTCTTTGCCGGCACCGAAGGTGGACTCTGGGTTTCTCTGGATCGCGGCGCGAGCTGGACCCGATTCAAGAATGGAATGTCCGACGCCCCGATTTTCGATATTCAAATACATCCACGCGATCGCGACTTGTTGCTCGGCACGCACGGTCGAAGCATCTACGCGGCTAACATTGCATCGTTGCAGGAACTGACCGAGACGACCCTGGCTCAAGCGTCACACCTGTTTACTCCAACGCCAACCACGGTATTCAATCGACTGGAGCACCGCGACTTCATCGCTCAGGGAACTTACGTCGGAGCGAACCCTCCCTTTGGCGCGCCGTTGGATTATTACCTTCGTGAGCCGGCAGCGGATGTGAAGCTCACGATCGAAGACCGTGACGGCCAACTGGTTCAGGAAATAAAAGGAGCGGCAAGCGCAGGACTGAACCGCGTGACCTGGGATCTGCGATACGCCGTCCCGCCGCAACCGCCGCGGCAACAGCAAACGCAGGAAGGCATCAGTTCCGCCCAAGCACGGCCGGCCGAAAGTTCCTTCGCCCGCATTGCCGGAGACACGGGTGGCGGCGGCGACCCAACGGGTGGAGAGTCCAGCGGCATCCCGGCGGCGCCGGCAGGGCCGATGGTTTTTCCGGGAGAGTACGTCGTGAAGCTGTATGCCAATGGCTCGGAAAAGCGAACGCTTTTGACGGTGAGAACCGATCCCCGTACAACGATCACAGATGACGAAGGACGGAAACGTTCGGAGATCGTTCTTGGAAGCTATCGGCTCCAGAAGGAGGCCAACCCGACTTCCTTCACAGCGACCGATTTGAATACGCAAATGACGGCGATCACCAAAGCCCTCGCTTCCATCAA
>Ga0137427_10000658_pt1 | contig 17134 bp, 12 predicted proteins | sample EasRivERMZT700_2_FD_102309 | JGI IMG/M metagenome (GOLD analysis project Ga0137427, IMG submission 102309) | Soil microbial communities from meander-bound floodplain in the East River, Colorado, USA - East River MetaG ERMZT700_2 | ecosystem: Environmental > Terrestrial > Soil > Floodplain ...
CTTGGGCTGCGCCGGCCGCTCGTCCTGCTCGCGGGACCACTTGTTGAGGAAGAAAACCAGCCCGCCCCAGACGACGAAAAAGATCACCGCGCGCAGCCCGAAGAACGTCGGGTTCAGGTACGCCACCTTCTGCTGAATGATGGGGTCGGTGGCGGCTTCGGGCCGGGCCCACTTGTAGAGCACGGGCAGGTTGAACCAGATCGGCAGGAAGAGCAGCGCCATCAGCGGCAGGGTACGCGTGGACGCTTCGAGAATGCGCCGCGACACGAGGCCCCACTTGCCGCCGGTCAGGTGCTGAATCATCAGCACGGCGGTCGAGCCGAGCGTGATGCCGATCCAGAAGATGAAGGCAATCAGGTACGACTGCAGGAAGGCCGCCCGGTCGACCGTGGCGAAGCCAATCGCGGCCAGGCCGAGGCCGACCGCGCCCAGAATCATGCCGCCGCGGCCCAGCCGCGCGAGCTCGGCGGTGGGGCGCGTGAACAGCGCGCCTTCGTTCATCGCACTCATTGCTTGCCCCCGCCGGACTTGAGCTTCTCGAACTCGGCCGCGGGCACGTCCGCCGAGGTCGCCGCCTGGCTGAGCTGCAGCGCGCGCACGTAGGCCGCGATGCGCCAGCGGTCGTGCACCGGGATCTGCGCGGCGTAGCTCGGCATCGCGCCGAACCCGTTGGTCATGACGTCGAAGAAGTACCCGGGCGGCGACTTGCGCAGCCGGTCGATGTGCAGCGACGCCGCCTGCCGGAAGCCGCGCTTCACGACCATGCCGTTGCCGTCGCCGAGACGGCTGTGGCACGGCGAGCAGTAGATGTTGAACCGCTCCTGGCCGCGGTCGAGATCCGCGCGCGTGATCGCGAACGGGAACGCGCCCGCCGGCTGGCCGCCGATCTTGCCGGTGTAGAGGTGCTCGTCCTCGTTCAGGAAGCCGCGCGGGACCGTGCCGGCGACGAGCGGCTGCGCCGAGCTCGCGTTCGGGTTCGTCGCGCTCGCTTCGAGCGGGTCGTACCGCGGCGCGTCGTGCATGTCCTGGCGGCAGCCGGCGAGAAGAAGCATCGACAGGCCGAGCGGAGCGAGACCGCCGAAGCCCTGGCGGAGGCGGTTAGTTTTCAACTTGCACCACCGCTTTCGCGTTCAGGCCCGACAGGAACTTGCGTGTGGCCGTCGGGTCGAACTTCGGATCGTCGGCCTCGATCGCGAGGAAGAACGCGTCCTGGCTGGCGCGGCTGAACCGCTCGACGTTGAACACCGGGTGATACGGCTGCGGCAGCCCGTTGAGCGCCAGCATGCCGAACACCGCCGCGAACGCGGATAACAGAATGGTCAGCTCGAACGTCACCGGAATGAAGCTGACCCAGGAGTGGTACGGCCGGCCGCCGATGTTCATGGGCCAGTCAATGACCGACGTGAAGTACTGCAAGCCGTAGCCGGCCAGCGCGCCCGAGATGCCGCCCATCAGCACGATCGGCGCCACGAGGCGCTCCTTGAATCCCAGCGCCTCGTGCAACCCGTGAATCGGGAACGGAGAGAAGGCGTCCGTCCTCGTGTACCCGGCGTCGCCGACCCTCTTCGCGGCGTCGAACAGCGCCTGCGCCGAGTCGAACTCAGCCATCAGACCGTAGAAGGGCGGCGCGGCGGCTTTAGCGTGCGCCATCAGTGCGTCCCTCCCTCCGGGTGCTTGACCTTCGACTCCGGCAGCAGCGTCTTCATCTCGAAGATGGCGATCATCGGCAGCAGCCGCACGAACAGGAACATGAGCGTCGTGAACAGGCCGATGGTGCCAAAGAGCGTCATGAAGTCCCAGATCGTCGGGTAGTACATGTCCCACGACGAGGGCACGAAGTCGCGATGGAGGCTCGTCACGATGATGACGAACCGCTCGAGCCACATGCCGACGTTCACGAACATGCACACGATGAAGACGACCGGGATATTGCGGCGCAGCCGCTTGGACCAGAGGATCTGCGGCACGATGAAGTTGCAGAGCAGCAGCAGCCAGTACGTCCACGCATACGGCCCGTAGTAGATGCGGTTCTTCAGCATGAAGCGCTCGTACTCGTTGGCGCTGTACCAGCCGAAGAACGCCTCGCAGAGGTAGCCGTAGACGACGATCATCCCCGTCACGAGCGTCACGAGCGCCATCGTCTCGATGTGGCGCAGCGTGATGAAGTCCTGCACCTTGAACATCACGCGAATCGGGATCGCGAGCGTGAGGACCATCGCAAAGCCGGCGTAGATGGCTCCGGCGACGAAGTAGGGCGGGAAGATCGTCGCGTGCCAGCCCGGGATGACCGAGACCGCGAAGTCGAAGCTCACGACGGTGTGGACCGAGAGCACCAGCGGCGTGGAGAGGCCCGCGAGCAGCAGATACGCCTTCTCGTACCGCGCCCAGTGGCGCGCCGACCCACGCCAGCCCATGGCGAGGACGCCGAAGACCTTCTTGAGGACCGGGTTGACGGTCTTGTCGCGGAAGGTCGCGAGGTCCGGAATCAAGCCGACCGACCAGAAGAGGAGCGAGACCGTGCCGTAGGTCGAGACCGCGAAGACGTCCCAGATGAGCGGGCTCCGGAAGTTCGGCCAGAGCAGCATCGTGTTGGGATACGGGAACAGCCAGTAGATCGCCAGCCAGGGACGGCCGGTGTGCACGAGCGGGAAGAGCGCCGCGCAGAGCACCGCGAAGAGCGTCATCGCCTCGGCGAACCGGTTGATCGACGTGCGCCAGTCCTGCTTGAACAGCAGCAGAATGGCGGAGATCAGCGTCCCGGCGTGGCCGATGCCGATCCACCAGACGAAGTTGATGATGTCGAACGCCCAGCCGACCGGCACGTTGTTGCCCCAGATGCCGACGCCCTTGAGGAGCAGATAGCTCAACGCCACCAGCAGGCCGGTGAGGAGCGTGAACGCAAAGCCCAGCACGATGAACCACGCCGTCGGCGTCGTCGGCGTCAGCACGACCGACGTCAGCTTGTCGGTCATGGACTTCAGGCCGTAGCCCGGCTGCACGACCGGCAGCGGCGCGCGGAAATCGCCCGGGGGGTACTGGCTCTCGCTCACGACTTCAACGCCTCATTGGGATTGCGGACGACCGCGAGATACGTCGTGCGCGGCCGCGTGCCGAGGTCCTCGAGCAGCCCGTAGTTCCGCTCCTGCTGCTTGAGCTTCACCACCTGGCTGGTCCCGTCGTTCAAGTCGCCGAACACGATCGCGTCGGCGGGGCACGCCTGCTGGCAGGCGGTCTTGATGTCGCCGTCCTTGAGCGCCTCGCCCTTCGTCTTGGCGTCCACCCGCGCCGAATTGATGCGCTGCACGCAGTACGTGCACTTCTCCATGACGCCGCGGCTCCGGATCGTCACGTCCGGATTGCGCTGCGCGTAGAGCTCGGGCGTCGTGAAGTCCGAGTAGAGCATGAAGTTGAAGCGGCGGACCTTGTACGGGCAGTTGTTCGAGCAGTAGCGCGTGCCGACGCAGCGGTTGTAGACCATGTCGTTCAGGCCTTCCTCGCTGTGCGTCGTCGCGGCCACCGGGCACACCGTTTCACACGGCGCGTTCTCGCACTGCATGCAGGGCACCGGCTGGTGGTACGTGCCCTCGGGACGTGCGGGATCGCCTTCGAAGTAGGTGTCCACGCGGATCCAGTGCATCTCGCGGCTGCGCTGCACCTGCGACTTGCCGACGACCGGGATGTTGTTCTCGGCGACGCACGCCGCCACGCACACGCCGCAGCCGGTGCAGGAGTTGAGATCGATCGCCATGCCCCACTTGTGGCCGGTGTACTCGAACTTCGGATAGAGCGAGAGCGCGTCGGGCGGCCGGTTGTGGCCCTGCTCGGCGACGGACTTGGGATTGCTCCGGTACTCCGCGGCGTTCACGACGCGCACCGGATGCCGGTGCTCCATCGCGAAGTGATTCTGCGTGGAAGCCAGCGGATGTTTGTTGCCGGTGCGAGTCACCTGCGCGCCGCCCACAAACCACGGCGCTGACGACGTGCGGAGCGGGAACGTGTCCGAGCCCACGCCGGTGCCGACGCGCCCGGTCCGGCGGCGCCCGTACCCGAAGTGCACGACGACGACTTCGTCAGCCGTGCCAGGCAGCACGAACACCGGCATCGAGGCCTTTGCCGTGCCGTTCGTCACCTCGATGACGTCCCCGTTGGCGACGCCGAGGCGATTCGCGGTGTTGACGCTCAGATACGCGACGTTGTCCCAGGTGACCTTCGAGAGCGGCTTCGGCAGCTCCTGGAGCCAGCCGTTGTTGATGTTGCGCCCGTCGAGAATGTTCGGGTCGGGCCGGAAGACGATCTCCATGCCGGCCGCGCTGGTCGGGGCCGCCGGAGCGGGAGCCGCAGCCGCCGGTGCCGCCGGAAGCGCCGCGCCCTGCAGGCTCGACGTGCCGGAGATGAATCCGTCGTGCAATGCGCGGCGCCAGAATGCGTCCGCATTCGCGGGCGGCTTGCCGGACCCGTCGCGGACCGTCGAGGCGTTGTTCGCCCAGTAGGTCTTGACGAGCTCCATCGCCGACTGTCCGGGCGTGCCGTTCATGACGGCCATGACCTCGATGGCGGTCCGGCCTTCGTAGATCGGCGCGATCAGCGGCTGGATGAGCGACACGGTGCCGTCGAAGGCGCGCGCGTCGCCCCAGGACTCGAGGAAGTGCGCTTCCGGCACGTGCCAGTGGCAGCGCTCCGCGGTTTCGTCGTGGTACTGGCCGAGGTGCACGGCCATCGTGACCTTGGAGATTGCGTCGGCGAAGCCGAGATCCGCCGGCGCGGTGAACGCCGGATTGCCGCCGAGGATCACGAGCAGATCGACCTTGCCGGCCTTCATCTCTGCGACGAGCTCGGAGATGGACGCCGCGCCATCGGCCGGTGACGCCGCGATCGGCGCCGAGTAGGTGACCGTGGTGCCGGCGTTGCCCAGCGCTTCGTTCATCGCGCGAGCCATCGCGTGCACGGCAGCCGGCTGGCGATCGCCGGCGACGACGACCGAAGTTCCCTTGTGCGCCGCCAGATCGGCGGCGACGGGCGCCACCCACTTCTGGGCGTCGGCGGGGAGGCTGCCGGCGGCGGCGCCCTTCGCGCCAACCGCGGCGGCCAGCGCGGAGGCAAATCCCTGCACGTCGGCCGCCTTCATCGCGAGGCGATGGTCGGCATTCGCGCCAGTGACGGTCGGAACCGGCTCGACCACGTAGAGGCGGTTGAGCTGATCCTGCGGCGTGCCCATCCGGCGCCGCGACGAGAAGTCCTTCGTGTACCGGACCGCGCCGGGCCCGAAGCCAAGGAAGTCGGCGTCGAGCGAGACGACGACCTCTGCCTTGGCAAAGCGGTAGACGGCCGACGTCTGCGGCGCGCCGCCCTGGGCGACGCCGTAGACCGCATCCCATTGATGCCATTTGGCTTGCGGCAACGCCGCCAGCAGCGTCTTGAACTGGTCGGCGAGCGACGGCGAGGTAATCGGCTCGGTCAGGATCCGCAGGCCCTGTCCGTTGATCGCGCGCTGAGAGTTGATTGCGCCGGTGAGCGCGGCGACGAACGAGCTCCAGGTCCGCACTTCAGTGCGGCCGATGATGGTGCGGGAGCGGTCGGGGTCGTAAAGAGTGAGGACGGCGGCCTGGCCGAAGAGGTCGGTCGCGCCGAGGCTTGCCGGATGTTCCGGGTTGCCTTCGAGCTTGGTCGGCCGGCCCATGTGGTTCTCGGCGAGCAGCGGGTGGGCGAATCCGCCCTCCGGCATGGCCGTCGCGTAGAACAGCGGGCGGCCCGGCACAATCTCTTCCGGCTGGCGGACGTACGGGACGATCTTCTCGACCGGCTGGCGCGTGCACGCGCTGACGCCGGCCAGGGCGATCGACGCGCCCATCAGCTTCAGGAACTCTCGGCGGCCGGCCGGGTCCTTGAACTCCGAGGCCTGCGCCGGGAACTCACGATGCACGTACTCGCGGAATTCGTCGGTGTCGGCGAGCTCTTCCAGGCTGCGCCAGTAGGTGCGCCCTTCGAGGCCGGCCAGTCGCGTCTTGATGTCAGCGAGTTCCATGGCGTTTGGCGACCTATCGGTGGCAGACCGAGCAGCTCGTCATGTGGGTCGCGCCGGAGATGCCGTACTGCTTCTTCAGCGCCAGGCCCACTTCGAGCTGGTTCGACGGAGCCACGTAACTCGGGTTGAACACTTCTTCCCTGGGCCGGATGTACTTTTCCGGGGCCCGATGGCAGTCCACGCACCACTCCATCAGCAGCGACTTGGCCTGGTACATGAGGGGCATCTGATCGACCTGGCCATGACAGGTGATGCAGCCGACGCCCTGCTTCACATGGATCTGATGGTTGAAATAGACGAAGTCCGGGAGGTCATTTACCCGAATCCACGTCAGATTGGTGTTATTGCGGAAGCTCGCGCGGACCGGCTCGAGGATCGGCGCGTTCGTCCAGAGCTGCGAGTGGCAATTCATGCAGGTGTTGGTCGGCGGGATGCCGGCGAACGCGGAGTTCTCGACGGAGGTGTGGCAGTACCGGCAGTCGAGGCCGACGCCGCCGACGTGATGGGCGTGGCTGAACTGGACGGGCTGCTCGACGAACTCGGCCTGCTTGGTCGCCCATCCCGAGCGCATCAGGGTGAACACGAGCCAGAGTCCGGTAGCCCCCACCGCCATGACCACTCCGAGAGTGGACTTGGCCAGGGCGTTTGCGCGTCGCGGAAAAATCTGGCTCATAGCGGCCGGAAAAAACGCCCTAAGCCTACATGAATTCCCAGCCGGCCAGGCGTGGAAAGGGCCGGAAAGGGACCGAACTTGGTAATAATGTGAAAAGTTTCACAATGAGTCAAGAAGGGTGAGTCAAGAAGGGGGTCGTACCTCGATCTGTGGAAAACTCTTGGGACTTCGAAGGGGTCGTACCTCGATCTGTGGAAAACTCTGGGGACCCGGAGATCGAGATGTCCCCAGAGTTTTCCACAGATCGAGGTACGACCCCTAGCGCGATCACGATCAGCCACGTTTCGAAAACCTTCGGCGCGCACCGCGCCGTCGACGACCTCTCGCTCGACGTGCCGGCCGGCTCCATCTACGGCTTCATCGGCCCCAACGGCTCGGGCAAGACGACGACGATCCGGATGATTCTGAACATCATCCTGCCCGACGCCGGCGACATCCACGTGCTCGGCCAGCCGGTGCGCTCGGCCGCGCGCGACGACATCGGCTACCTGCCGGAAGAGCGCGGCCTCTATAAGAAGATGCAGGTGCGGCGTCTGCTGCGCTACTACGGACGCCTCAAGGGCCGTTCGGTCGCGGCGCTCGATCCGGTGATCGACGACTGGCTCAAACGCCTGCAGCTCGGCGACTGGGCCGACAAGCGGATCGATCAGCTGTCGAAGGGCATGGCGCAGAAGGTCCAGTTCATCTCGGCCGTCGTCGCCAGGCCGAAGCTGCTGATCCTCGACGAGCCGTTTTCCGGCCTCGATCCGGTGAACGCGGAGTCGCTGCGCGACGCCGTGCTCGAGCTGCGCAAGCAGGGCACCACGATTGTGTTTTCCACGCATGACATGGGCGCGGCCGAAAAGCTGTGCGACCGCATCTTCATGATCTTCAAGGGCAACAAGGTGCTCGACGGATCGCTCGAGGAGATCCAGCAGCGCTACGGGCACGACACGATTCGCGTGCGCACGAACGGCGGCGCCGCCGCGCTGGCCGGCCTCCCCGAGATCGACTCGATCAACGACCACGGCAACTACCAGGACGTGCGGCTGAAGGGGGATCCGCAGGCCTTCCTGCAGCGGCTGGTGCAGAAAACCGGCGTCCAGCAGTTCGAGATCACCAAGCCCTCGCTGCACGACATCTTCGTCCGCATCGCGAGACCGAACGCGGAAGATCTGCGCCAGCAGATGGAGGCCGCCCGATGAGCCGGATCCTGACGATCGCGCAGTCCGAGTTCCTCACGCTGGTGAAGACCAAGGCGTTCATCATCGGCATCTTCCTGATGCCGGTGTTGATGGGCCTCTTCATCTTCTTCATGAGCTACGCCGAGCGGCACTCCGACACCGAGAACCGCCGGTTCGCGGTCATCGACCAGACCGGCGTGCTCTATCCGGCGGTTGAGGCGGCCTCGGGGGCGTACAACAAGCAGTCCGGGCCCGACGACGCGCGCACGGGCCCGCGGTTCCTGCCGGAGCGGATCGACCCGGCCGGCCGCCCGACCGATGACGTGAAGGTGGAGCTGTCGGAGCAGGTACGGGCGCGCAAGCTGTTTGCGTTCGTCGAGATTCCGGCGGTCATCATCGACGGCGGCCCCGGCGTCTCGGTGCATTACTACGCGGAGAACACGTCGTACGAGCGGCTGCCGGACTGGCTGCGCGGCGTGCTGAACGAGGAGATCGCCAAGCTCCGGTTCGATCGCGCCGGCGTCAATCAGGCGCTCGTGACGAAGCTGACCGCCCGCGCGCCGCTCGCCACGTTCGGCCTCGTCGAACGCACCTCCGACGGCAAGGTCAGCGAGGCGAAGGAAGTGAACGACCTCACGCGCGTCGCCCTGCCGATGTTCTTCATCGTGCTGATGTTCCTGTCGGTGATGACGAGCGCGCAGCATCTGCTCAACGCGATCATCGAAGAGAAGATGAGCAAGATCAGCGAAGTGCTGCTCGGGTCGGTGACGCCGTTCCAGCTGCTGGCCGGAAAGCTGCTCGGCGTGGTCGGCGTGTCGCTGCTCCTGGCGCTGGTCTATTTCGGCGGCGGCGTCTACGCCGTGATGTCGATCGGCCGGTTCGATCTCATCGACCCGTGGGCGATGGGCTGGTTCGTCGTCTTCATGATCTGCGCGTCGCTGATGTTCGGATCGATCTTCCTCGCGCTCGGCTCGGCGTGTTCGGACCTGAAGGACGCGCAGAGCATGCTGCAGCCGGCGATGGTCCTGGTGCTCGCCGCCTATCTGGGCTCGTTCGTGGTGATGCGCGCGCCGGATTCCGCGCTCTCCGTCGGCCTGTCGTTTTTCCCGACGATGACGCCCTTCGTGATGATGCTGCGCATCGTCATGCCGCCGGGCCCGCCGATGTGGCAGGTGATTCTCGCGATCGCGATTCTGTTTGCGTCCACGGCGGGGCTCATCTGGGCGGGCGGCCGGATCTTCCGCGTGGGCCTGCTGATGCAGGGTAAAGCGCCGAACCTGCCGGAGCTCGTGAAATGGATACGTCTTTGATCGGCCGAGCGAGCGGCAGCGAGCGAGCCGGCGGAGCGGAGCGGGGCCAGGGGTCCCCGCGAGCGACGCCGTCGGGGAGCCCGCAGGGGCGAAGCCCCTCGGATCATGACTGACGTCATCGTCGCGGGCGCCGGGCCGGCCGGCGCGGTCGCGGCACGGACGCTCGCGGCGGCCGGCGTCAAGACACTCCTCGTCGATCGCGCGACGTTTCCGCGGAACAAGCCGTGCGGCGGCGGGATCAGCGTCCGCGCGCTGCGGCGGTTCCCCTGGCTCGAGGCCGGACTCGACGGCGTCGATGTGCACCGCGTCGGCGCGATTCACCTCGAAGGCCCGGACGGATCGTCGTTCGACGTCACGCGGCCGGAACCGGCCGTCCTCCTCATCCGCCGGGTCGAATTCGATCACGCGCTGGTCCGCGCCGCCGTGTCTGCCGGCGCGCGCCTGCTGGAAGGATTCGAGATCACGCAGGCCGAATCGGCCGCCACGGGCGTGACGATTCGATCGCGTGACGGGCGGGTGCTGAGCGCGCCTCGTCTGATCGCGGCCGACGGCGTCCACAGCGTCATGGCGAAGCGCCTGGGCGTCTACACGCAATGGCCGAAGACGGGCCTCGCCATCGACATGATGGAGGAGACGCCGGTCGAGACGCTGCGCGCCAGCCGGCCCGACGTGCTCTGGGTCGCGTACGCGTATCGCGGCCTCGACGGCTACGCGTACGTGTTTCCGAAAACCCATCACGTCAACGTCGGGATCGGGTGTCTGCTCTCGCACTTCAAGGGCGAGATGCCCGGGCGGCCGTATGCGCTGCAGGAAGGCTTTGTCTCCGCGCTGGCCGGCGCCGGCGTGCTGGCCGGCAAATCCGATCGGCGTCACTTCACACCGTTCCTGATCCCGGTGGCCGGTCCGCTTCAGCCGGCGAGCCGCGGGCCGGTGCTGTTTGCCGGCGACGCGGGCGGGTTCGTCAATGCGTTCACCGCCGAAGGCATCTACTACGCGATGGTGTCGGGCGAGCTGGCCGGCCGCGCGATGGCGGCGTCACGCGACGCCGAGGCGGCCGGCCGCCACTACGATCGAGCCTGGCGCGCGGAGATCGGCGCCGAGCTCGCGGATTCCGTGCGCGTCCAGCGCTTCCTCTTCGGCCGCCACGATCGCGTCAATCGCGCCGTGCGCGCGCTGTCCGCGGCGAACGGACTCGTGGACGATGTCCTGGCGTATACCCGCGGCGACTTGTCCTACAAGGCGCTGCGGCGCCGCATCCTGTTCGGTTTTCCGATGGCCGCCGTTCGGCTTGCGGCAGGCAGCCGGCCTACTTTTTAATCCGGCCGGTGACCTCGAAGCGCCGGTAGTTCGTGTACCTCGCCTCGCACTGAATCACCTGACGCTCCCGCTCCCGCGCGTCGTGGTACCGCTCGTGAAAGAGCACCGGCACCCACAGCTTCAGCTTCTCGTCTGGTTTGTACTCGGTGACGAGGCGCGAGTTGGTCTGATTGACATCGATCTCGAATTCCGTGCGCTCCACTCGTCCCGTCAGCGCGTCAATCGTCAGCAGGCCCTTCGCGGAGATCGGGGACGTGGTGATGGCGTTCCGGATGAGCGACTGCCGGTCGCTCTCCTTGAAGCGGAGCGTGACACGCGTGCGGCCGTCCTGCGTGACGACGCGCTCCCGGTCGAAGTCGATGTCCTCCACGCGTTTCCTGTGGAGCAGAAGCAGGGGAAGCGTGGGCTCGTTGAAGTTGCGGCCCAGGCGGCCGATGTTGAACCGGGCGTTCTTCTCGGCAATGCGCGCGGCGGTGCCTCGGACATCGCCTTTCTGGAGGAGCGCGCGGACATCCTCCCGATCCGGGACGGGCTTCCCGTCAACTTCCTTGAAGTCGTGCACGGCGATCCATTCGCCGTCCCCGGGAAGGAACGTCAGGAACAGCTCGCCTTTCAGATGCCGCTCCTCGGTCAACCGGCCATTGCTCGAATAGAGACGCTGGACGTACTCTTCGTCCGCCAGCAGGAACTTGAACTCCTCCTGATAGTCCGCGACGTACTTCGCGGCCGATGCGACGAGCGCCCTGGTCGAGAGGTCCGGCTTCGGATCCTGCCGGCCTTCGACCAGGACAGGCGCCGGCAGCAGAAGCAGCGCCGCCAGCGCCAGCGCGACCGAGGCGCGGCCGGCGGCGATCCATCCGAAGCGCGTGACGATCGATCCCGCGATGGCACCAAGTGCGGCGACGGCGCGCGCAGCCGGCTCGCCGGGCCACACGAGTCGCAGGACGAGCGGCAGCGGACCGGAGAGCACGTCTCCGAGCCGCGTCATCCCGCCGCTCGAACCGGACTTCAACGGCGCCGAGGCAGGCCGGCGATCGACTTCGACGTGCGCGCGCATCAGCGTCAGGCCCACCGCAGCCACAATGCCGAGCGCGTTCATCGCGGGCGTGCGATGGCCGAGCAGCTCGAGCACCCCGACCGCGGCGCCGAGCGACGAGGCGCCGAAGTGAAACGGCAGATGACGCGCGTGCGCAGCCCAGACAGGAATGACCGTCACTCCAATAAGGACGCCGGTGTAGGTCGCGAGGACGAGGCCGGTGGCCGCGGCGACGAGGCTGCCCGCGTGCCCGGCCAGCCGAGCGGCGACTGAGGCGTCGGCTGACATCGGATCCCAGATTAACGCGGCCAGCACCGCTGGCGTGAACACCGCGAGCGTCCACGCGCCGACCGACATCGGGCTCTTCGTCTTGAACACGCGCAACATGTTCAGGAATCGATCCGGCCGGCCGAGATCCGAGATGAGCAGCGCGGGCGAGATCAGCGCGCCGACGACGGCCATCCAGCGGGCGTCACGAACGATCGAAGCGTCCGCGCCGGCGAGCGCGCCCACGGCCGCGATCACCGCGCCCACGCCGGCGACGCCGCCGACGAAGAAGTACGCCGGCACTTCCCACGTCCAGACCGGCGGCTTGAGCAGCGGCTGGTTGTAGTAGCCCACGGCCCTACGTCAGCCAGAAGGCCAGGGTCGTGACGACGAGCATGGCCAGCGACGCCGCCGCGGCGGATCGCCACGCCTCGACCAGGCGCACGGCCGGCCGTTCCGGGTTCGACGGCAGATTGTAGTCGTCCGGCCTGCCGCGGACGAGGAAGATCGCGTGGGTGCCGCCGACACTCGTGTGTTGCGGGTCGTACACGACGGCATCGGTCACGCCGCGCGCCCGCAACATCGCCAGCCGCGTCTGCGCCCGCGCGCGCAGATCGTCCAGATCGCCGAACTGAATGGACTCCGTGGGGCACGCCGTCGCGCAGGCCGGCTGCAGGCCGGCCTTCTGCCGGTCGTAGCAGAACGTGCACTTGAAGGCGCGCCCGTCGTCGGGCCGCCGCTCGACGACGCCGAACGGGCAGGCGACGACGCAGTAGCCGCAGCCGTTGCAGACGTCAGGCTGGATGTACACCCCACCGAACTCGGTACGGACGATCGATCCGGTCGGACAGGCGTCCAGGCAGCCGGCGTGCTCGCAGTGCTTGCAGACGTCCGAGGAAAAGTCCCACGCCGGCGCGCCGTCCCGCTCGTGCTCGACGAACTTCACGTGCCGCCAGGTCGAATGGCCGAGGCACGCGGTGTTGTCATACGACATGCCGCGCCACACGAAGCCGTCGTGCGGGATGCCGTTCCACTCCTTGCACGCGACCTCGCAGGCTTTGCAGCCGATGCAGACGGTCGAGTCCGTGAAGAAGCCGGTGGCCATGTAACGCGCGAGCGAATCATAGGCCCATTTTGAGGATAATGGACCGGTGACGACGACCCGAACTCGTTTCAATGGACGCATCCTGATGCTCGGCTGTGGATCGGTAGGCCGGTGCACCGTGCCGCTCGTGCTCCGGCACGTCGATATGCCGGCCGACCGGATCACGGTGATGGATTTCGAGGATGTCCGCGCCACTATCGCGGAACCGCTGAAGACCGGCGTCGTCTTCAAGCAGGCGCGGCTGACGCAGGAGAACTACCCGTCGATGCTCGCCGGGCTGGTGGGGCCCGGCGACATCATCGTCGACCTGTCCTGGAACTGCGAGACGCTCGACCTGCTGGCGTGGTGCGGCGAGCGCGACGTCCGCTACGTGAACACCTCCCTTGAAGAGTGGGATCCCTACGGCGACATCGAGAACAAGTCGCCCTACGACCGCAGCCTCTACTCCCGTCAGATGCGAGTCCGGCGGCTGAAGGACCGGCTCAACTCGCGTGGGACGCCGAGTCCGACGGCGGTCATCGATCATGGCGCGAATCCGGGGATCGTGAGCCAGTTCACGAAGCGGGCGCTCCTGGAGATCGCCACCACCATGCTCGAAGAGGGCTTGCCGGCCGCCACCGGGGTCAACCGCGCGGCCTTCGAGCAGCTGATTGCCGCGGCCCAGGCGCACGCCGGCGGATCGTTCGCGCGGCTGAGTCAGGCGACGGGTACCAAGGTGATCCACATCTCGGAACGCGACACGCAGGTGTCGTCGCAGCCGAAGGGGATCAACGAGTTCGTCAACACCTGGTCGATCGAGGGCTTTTACGAGGAGGGCACCGCGCCGGCCGAGATGGGATGGGGCACGCACGAGCGCCGCCTGCCGAGGCACGCGCATGCGCCGGTCGGCGGTCCCGGCAATCAGATTTTCCTCGCCCAGCCCGGCATGCGCACGTTGGTACACAGCTGGGTGCCCCAGGGGGGGCCGATCATCGGCATGGTCGTCCGGCATGCCGAGTCGTTCACGATCAGCGACCACTTGACGGCCTGGGAGGAGACGGTCGAGGGCCGCCAGGCCGTGTACCGGCCCACGGTGCACTACGCGTACATGCCGTGCGACAACGCGATTCTGAGCGTCTACGAGCTGACCATGCGCAACTTCCAGCTGCAGCCGAAGCTGCGCATCATGACGGACGAGATCAGCGACGGGATCGATGAGCTCGGCGTCCTCCTGATGGGTCACGGCCTCACGACCTGGTGGACCGGCACCCAGCTCGATATCCACGAGTCCCGCCAGCTCGTGCCGGGCCAGAACGCAACCACACTCCAGGTGGCCGCCGGCGTGCTCAGTGCGCTCGTCTACATGATTGGGAATCCAGCGAAGGGCATCCTGGTCCCTGACGATCTGCCGCACGAGGAGATTCTGAAAGTCGCCGCTCCGTACCTGGGCCCGTGTCCGTCGGTCCGGTCGAACTGGACGCCGCTCGAGAGTCGGTCGAAGCTCTTCGCGAAATTCGGCGCGCCGGCAGTCACTGAAGCCGATCTCTGGCAGTTCGCCAGCTTCGTGGTCGAGCCGTGACGGGTGCGGAAGGCACGAAACTCACCGACCTGCGGGGCATCCTGCAGTACATCCCGCAATTCCGAGAGAAGACGTTCATTCTTGCAATTGACGGCGACATCGTCACGAACGAGAACTTCGCGACGCTGCTGCTCGACGTCGCGCTGCTCTGGTCGCTGAACATTCGCGTCGTGCTCGTCCACGGCGCGTCGGATCAGATTCAATCGCTCGCCCGGGAACGCAACGTTGTCGTCTCGGATGTGGACGGGTCCGGCGTCACCGACGCGGCGACGCTCGACCTGGCGCTCTCGGCCTCCACGCGGCTGACCCACGAGATTCTGGAAGGGCTCTCGGCCAACGACCTTCGCGCGGCCTGCACGAACGTGATCATCGCGCATCCGGTGGGCATCCTCCAGGGCGTCGATCACCTGTTCACCGGCAAGGTCGAACGCGTCGATGCCGAGCTGCTGCAGTCGCTGCTCGCTCAAGGCGTCGTGCCCGTCGTCCCGCCGCTTGGCTTCGACGGCGACGGCAAGACCTATCGCGTGAACTCCGACGGCGTCGCGGTGGCGGTGGCCGAGCAGCTGAAAGCCGTGAAGCTGATCTTCGTCACGTCGCAGGACGGCTTGATCTACCGCGGCGAGATCATTCGACAGATGCTGGTCTCCGAGCTCGATCAGAAGGTCCAGCAGGACGGCGCGGGCTTCTCACCCAGGATGCTCCTGAAGGCGCAATATGCCGCGGCGGCGGGCAGAGCCGGCGTTCCGCGCGTGCACGTCATCAATGGCACCCTGGACGAAGGCCTGCTGGGCGAGGTGTTCTCCAACCAGGGCCTCGGCACGTTGATCCATGCGAACGAGTACGAGAACATCCGTCCCGCGCAGAAGAAGGACGTCCGGGCGATCCAGATGCTGACCAAACAGGGAGTCGAGGCCGACGAGCTGGTCAAGCGCACCCGAGCCACGATCGAGAAGAGTCTCAACGACTACTTCATCTTCGAGATCGACAGGAATCCAGTGGCGTGCATCGCCCTGCACGTGTATCCGGAGCAGAACAAGGGCGAGCTGGCGTCGCTGTACGTCAAGGCATCGCACGAGAACCAGGGCATCGGCCGCAAGCTCACGCAGTTCGTGGAAAACAGAGCGCGCGAGTTGGGGTTGAGCGAGCTGCTCGCGCTGTCCACACAAGCCTTCACCTATTTCCAGTACAAAGGCGGCTTCGTCGAAGGCACACCAGACGACCTGCCGCCGGCGCGCCGCGAGCGGTACGACCAGAGCGGCCGCAATTCCAAAGTGCTCGTGAAAAAGCTCAAGTAACGAGGGTTCCAGGGGAGCGCACATGGGAATGCCGGGTTTTACCAATCGAATTCTGTTCGTCGGTTTCGGGGCGGTCGCGCGGTGCACGCTGCCCATCCTGCTGCGCCACGTAAAGGTCGACCCCAAGCGCATCACGATCATGGACTTCGACCCCGACCACGCGATCCTCAAGCCGTGGATCGATCAAGGCATCACGTTCGTCCAGGAGAAGGTCACCGAAGACAACATGGGCGCGCTGCTCGGGAAGTACCTCTCGGCGGGCGACCTGCTCATCGACCTGGCGTGGAACATCGACTGCGTCGAGGTCGTGCAGTGGTGCCACGACCGGGGCATCCTCTACATCAACACGTCCGTTGAGCTGTGGGATCCGTACGCGGGCGCCGGCAACAAGCCTCCCACCGAGCGGACACTCTACTGGCGCCACATGAACCTGAGAAAGATGGCCGGATCGTGGACGGAACCCGGGCCGACCGCGGTGCTCGAGCACGGCGCCAACCCGGGACTGATCAGCCACTTCACGAAGCAGGCGCTGCTGGACATCGCCGAGCACGCCATTGCCGATCGGAAGTTCGACGGCGCCCAGGCGGAGAAGATCGCGCACCACGCCAGGGCCCGTGAGTTCAATCACCTGGCTCATCAACTGGGCGTCAAGGTCATTCACTGCAGCGAGCGCGATACGCAAGTTACCGATCGGCCCAAGGAGGTCGACGAGTTCGTCAATACCTGGAGCGTCGAGGGGTTCCGCGAGGAGGGCACGACCACGGCCGAGATGGGCTGGGGCACGCACGAGAAAGAACTGCCGGCCCTCGCCTTCGAGCATGCCGACGGCCCGCGCAGCCAGATCTGCCTGGCGCGCATGGGCATCAACACGTACGTCGCCACCTGGGTGCCGCCGGCCCACCACGTCATCGGAATGGTCGTGCGCCACGGCGAGGCGTTCACCATCACCGAGAAGCTGACCGTGTGGCAGGACGGCAAAGCGCTGTACCGTCCGACGGTGCACTACGCGTATTGCCCGTGCGACACCGCCATCGCGTCGCTCTACGAGCTGCGCGGGCGCGACTACGAGCTGCAGCCGCGCATCCGCATCATGACGGACGAGATCACGAGCGGCGCCGACATCCTGGGCGCGCTCGTCATGGGGCACCCGTACCAGTCGTGGTGGTGCGGCACGGACCTCGAGATCAACGAGTCGCGTCGCCTGGTGCCGCATCAGAATGCCACGACGATGCAGGTGGCCATCTCGGTGGTGGCGGCCTGCTTGTGGATGTTCGAGAATCCGCGGCGGGGCATGTGCGTGCCCGACGACCTGCCGCACGAGCACGTGCTCGCGACGAGCAAGCCGTATCTCGGCAAGTTCCTTTCGCTCGCGTCGGACTGGAACCCGC
>Ga0137427_10000661_pt1 | contig 17096 bp, 16 predicted proteins | sample EasRivERMZT700_2_FD_102309 | JGI IMG/M metagenome (GOLD analysis project Ga0137427, IMG submission 102309) | Soil microbial communities from meander-bound floodplain in the East River, Colorado, USA - East River MetaG ERMZT700_2 | ecosystem: Environmental > Terrestrial > Soil > Floodplain ...
CTTGGAGAGTTGAAGCAGAGCGAATCCGTTTCGCGTTATCACTACATCCCACCCCGCGAGCCGCGGCTTCTGGAAATCCCTTCGACGTTGGATGCCAGAGTACGCCGCGTTCTCGAGGGCCGTGGAATTTTAAAGCTGTATTCACATCAGTTGGAGTCGTTTGAGTTCGCACGAGCCGGAAAGAACATGGTTGTCGTGACACCGACGGCCTCGGGAAAAACGCTTTGCTACAACCTTCCGGTTCTGCAACGAATCGTCGAGAATCCCGACGCTCGGGCTCTTTTCCTCTACCCGACAAAAGCCCTTACCTACGACCAACTCGACGACTTGATGTCCTGGGCCAACGCCCTGGACAGAGCGATCGGTGTTTATTCCTACGATGGGGATACGCCCCAGGATGCCAGGGCTGCCGTTCGTTCGCGTGGCCACATCATTCTCAGCAATCCGGACATGCTTCACAAAGGCATCCTGCCGCATCACACGAAATGGACGCGGCTGTTTGAAAACCTGCAGTTCGTCGTGCTCGACGAACTGCATACCTATCGTGGAGTTTTCGGGAGCCACGTGGCTAACCTCTTCCGCAGGCTTGAGCGTATATGCAGATTTTACGGAAGCAGGCCACAGTTCATTTGTACCTCTGCGACTATCGCGAATCCGAAGGATCTTGCCGAAAGGCTGACAGGACGACCGTTTGAGTTGATTGGCGAAAGCGGAGCCGGGGAAGGCGAAAAGCACGTTTTCTTCTACAATCCGCCGGTCGTCAATCGCCAGTTGGGCATCCGCCGATCCTATATTCAGGAAGCGAAACACATTGCTGGCGCTTTTTTGAAACGGAAGATACCGGCAATTGTCTTTGCCAACAGCCGCCTCATTACGGAGATTCTGGTTCGCTATTTGAAAGACGAACTCGAGCGTGGCCCGACGCCTGAGGATGTCATTGTCGGTTACCGCGGCGGTTATTTACCAAATGAACGGCGTCAGATCGAGCGCGGACTGCGAAATGGGCGGATCCGTGGAGTGGTTTCCACGAACGCACTGGAGTTAGGCATAGACATCGGCAGCCTCGATGTTGCCGTGCTCGCCGGGTATCCCGGTACGATCGCTTCGACATGGCAACGTATGGGACGCGCCGGCCGCCGAAGCGGAATGTCGGTGGCCGTCATGATTGCGTCAAGCACGCCACTCGATCAATACATCGTTAATCATCCTGAATACTTCCTGAATCAGCCCCCGGAGATGGGGCTCATCAATCCAGAGAACATTCAGGTCCTGCTCAATCACCTTCAATGTGCAACCTTCGAATTACCGTTCGAAGAAAGCGAACGGTTCGGCGGTCACGATGTAACCGAAGTGCTCGAATATCTTGCCGAGCGCGGTTTCATTCATCGCGCCGGAAGCAAATGGCACTGGACGAGTGATTCGTATCCTGCAGATTCGATTTCGTTGCGGAGTGTAAGCTCGGACAATTTCGTGGTGGTAGAAACGACGGGCGATGCGCGAATCATCGGAGAGGTCGATTTCTCCAGCGCATATTCGACTGTCCATGAAAAAGCCATCTATCTTCATCAGGGCCAGCAGTATTACGTTCACCAACTCGATATTCCCGAACGGCGCGCGTACGTCCGGCAGGTCGATTCGGATTACTTCACCGATGCCATCACTCACACGAAGGTGAAGGTCCTCGAGACGATGGAGACAACGGCCTCGCATAATCACGGCGAAGTGCATGTCTCGCATCAGGTGGTGGGGTTCAAGAAGATCAAGTTCTTCACGACGGAGAACGTGGGCTCGGGAGATCTCAACCTTCCGGTCCAGGAAATGCATACGACATCGTATTGGGTCACTGTGTCCAGGGACCGGTTCGAATCCCTGCCGTTCTCCACAACGGAAAGACTCAACGGTCTGCATGGCCTGGCTTACGCGCTGGCAAATCTGTCGTGTGTTTTTCTGATGTGCGATCGGCGTGACATTGGCTCTGCAGTGGACGCGGGCGTGGACGGCCTGGCGTTCCAGCCCACCATTTTCATTTACGACAATTTTCCGGGCGGCATCGGCATGAGCCGGCCTTTGTACGAAATACGTCAACCGGCGCTCGCCGCCACAAAGCAACTGATAGAGTCCTGTTCCTGCGACGACGGTTGCCCGTCGTGCGTAGGTCCTGCATCCAGAGCAAAGGAAGTTGCGCTCGCCATTTTGGATGTTGTAACGAATGCCTGATTTTGCAAAGGCGTTGAAACGGCTTCGCGATCGAGACCGGCAACCATATCTGACCGGTCTCAGTCCCGTAGCTGCTTTTTCGTTGTCCGAACAGTTGCAGTTTCTGAAGCCTCTGCCTTCCAATCGAACGACGACAAACGTTCCTGTTTTCCAGGAAGGCCTTCCGGCGGGCGAAAGTGAATCCACGTCTTTTGGAAGCCACTACGTTGTCCGAAAATCGTTTGCCGACGACTACTACCACGGTAAGGTCCGGCTCAGCAGGTTCTGCTCCGGAGAACTGCAACAGCTCATGAAGTTGATGAAGCAGCGGGCAGAAGTCGGTGAACGCGATCGCATCGTCTTTCTGGACACCGAAACCACCGGCGTGCATGGCGGTACGGGGATTTGTCCGTTTCTTGTCGGCGTGGGGCACTTTTCAGGCTCCGATTTCAAAATGATTCAATACTTCATCCGGGACTTTGATGAAGAGCCATCGATGCTGTTGGCGCTGGGCGAGTTTCTGACCAACTTCGACCTTGTCGTTACGTACAACGGTGCGACGTTCGACGTGCCGCTATTGGAGACTCGTTTCACGCTCGCACGCCTGGATAATCCCTTCGAGCGGCTTGGGCACTTCGACCTGCTGAACACCGCCCGCCGTCTCTGGCGCAATGGCCATGGCAGCTGCCGATTGATCGCCATGGAACGCCTGATGTCATTCATGCGCGGGCCGGACGTACCCGGCGCCGCCATTCCTCGCGTTTATTTCGATTTCCTCCAGCACCGTCCCACTCCGCAGTTGGCTGCAATCTTTACGCACAATACTTACGATGTCGTGTCCCTGGCGGCGCTGACTCTTCATGCTTGCGATTGTGTCGGAGTGGCCGCTCCGGCCGCGCTCGATGACCCACTCGATCTCTATTCACTGGCCCGAGTCCTGGAAAACTCAGCCAATTGGCGACGATCGATCAGCTTGTACGAAATGGCGCTCGGTGGAGGCTTGCCCGAACCGACGCGGACCAAAGCGTTGGAGAATCTTTCGGTGATTTACCGTCGTATCGGGGATAACCAGCGATCCTTTGAGATCTGTGAGGAATTGATGCGATCGGACGTTTTTAGTCTGCTGGCGTACGAAGGCGCCGCCATCCATCACGAACGAATAGAGTCGGATGTGGAAGCCGCCTTGCAAGTTATAGAAGTAGGGCTCAAGCGGCTGGATGGCTTTCCTCACGTAGGACTGGCCGACGCAGAGTCTGGCTCTTTGAAGCGTTGGAGAGCGCTACTGCGCTCTCGTTGGGAGAGACTTCAACAGAAAGTCATTGGCTTCCCGGCATCGGAGATCGCGTAAAAAGCTCAACGACATAATCCGTCAGACAATCGTATAGGAGCCGTTGGAAAGTCCACGGGAACTGGGTATTTTTCAGGTCTCTCTCAGCGAAGGTGAAACGGTATTCGGGGGATAGGACGTTCGGTAATTTCGAGCGGATGCAAAGTTCCACTCCCTTGTCAGTTTCGCGAGCAGAGAAATCGAAGAACGGGTGTTCGTACTTGGCGGCCTCGTTCTGAACGCTTTCAAGTAGTGTCGGCATCTCGTCAACGGTCTTTCTTGAGAAACATCACCGCGATCCATGTAAACAACGCGAGTGTCCCCAGAACAGACAAAATCGCGATTGTCCACTGGAGGATCCCGAGAAGCGTTTCAACCGTAAAGGCTTTTTCCATGAGTTTCTTCGATCGACTAACCGAGAGGACCGAGAATTATATCCGCTCTTACGTGATCGGGAAACTGCACCAGCGTCGAGCGCGCTACCGGCTTTTATACCGGAACGATATGGAAGGCCTCAAACGCGCGCTGCGGCCGGGCGACGTGATACTGATCGAAGGTGAGCACTGGGTTAGCGACTGGATAAAAGTTTTTAGCTATCACACCTGGACGCACTGTGTGATGTGGGTCGGCGAGTCTCCGATATTGCCGAAGGGCGTAAATCGGGACTTTGTCGAAAAGGGCGGGAACGTCGTCGAGTCTCTGATGAAGGATGCGGACGGTAACAAGCGCGGCATCGTGCTGACCAACCTCGATAAGTATCAGGACTGCAATCTGCGTATTTGCCGGCCAATGGGGATCACTCGCGACCGACTTCGACTGGCGATCCGTTTCGTCCTCGACCATATCGGTTGCGAATACGACGAACTCAACTTAACCGAATTCGTCCACTTCACATTTGCTAACGACAACGATCCGACCAAACCCATCGGCCAACTGGATGACGGAAAATTCACCTGCTCGAGCCTAATGGCTGCGGCGTTCGACTCGGTTGAGTTTCCGATCATTCACTTCTACGATCAGACGCAGAACGTATACGTCCCTTACCATCCCACTCAAGTCCAGCCCAAGGACTTTGATTTGAGTCTCAATTTTCAGATCATCAAAACGCCGGCGCTTCTGCCGCATATGCAGAAACTGAATACGTTCCGCCGGCTCATCGGCCTGGTTGCAACCAGGTGAGCCCGGCAGAAACGCACTAGATCGTTTTGTCTTCGGAGTGACAGAGATTCTCAATCGGACAAACCGCGCATTTCGGTCGGATAGCCGAACAGACGGCACGTCCGTGCTGGATCAACAGATGCGAGATCGCGATCCACTTGTTCTTCGGAAATAGTTTCATCAAATCCAATTCAATCTTGTCGGGTCTTATTTCGCGTGAGAGATCCAACCGCCGGGAAAGCCTCTGGACGTGCGTGTCAACGACTATTCCTTCGGCATATTCGTACGCCACACCAAGAACAACATTCGCCGTCTTGCGCGCAACGCCGGGAAGTTCGAGCAATTCGGGCATTGTCTTCGGGACCCTGCCTCGATGTTTATCCGCAATGATTCGACAGGCCTGTTTGATGTGCCTGGCTTTGTTGCGGAAAAAGCCCGTTGCACGAATCAGCGATTCAAGTTCCGCCTGATCCGCATTGGCAAACTGCGTCGCAGTCCGGTATTTGCGAAAAAGAGCCGGAGTGACGATGTTCACCATCTTGTCTGTGCTTTGCGCCGATAGGATGGTGGCAACCAATAACTGCAAAGGAGTTGAAAAATGCAACGCGCACTCTGCATTCGGATAAGCGGCTTCGAGGCCGGAAGCGATCCGTTCGGCTCGAAGAAATGCGGTTTTTCGGGTCACTGTTTCTTCGACGTCGTAGGCTTGGCGGGCTTTTCAGCCTTTGCCTGCGCCGCGGGCTTTTCCGGTGCGGCTTCTTTCTTGGTGTCTGCACCATCCGATTTCGTGGACTCCGCCTGTTTCGAGTCCTTCGAGTCCTTCGAGGTCTCCGACGAGTCGCCTTGTTGCTTTCGGGCATAGTCGGTGACATACCAACCGGTTCCCTTGAACTGAAAGCCGGCAGCGGAGATCAGCTTGGTAAGTTTCCCCCCACACCCGCTGTGCGTTTTCAGCGGTTTATCAGACATTCTCTGGATGATTTCGATCGTTTTCCCGCATTTCGAGCAACTGTATTCATAAATGGGCATGGTGGTTTTGTAACATACTTCCAAGGCGCAGAAAACCCGCTTGGCCGTGTTACGGTTCTCACCATGTTGTCTCGATTAGAAACATTCGTGGCTGCCTGAAAACCTGAATGCTGCCATGTTTTCAAGGGTTTAGTCTGGTACATCGATTGCCAGCGCTACAGATGTGCATCTGCCATATAAAGTGCTAATTGTTGAAGACGACAACGCGATGGCGCAGATGTGCGCCAAACTCATCCGTCGCCAGGGCCACTCCGCATTGATTGCCGGTTCCTGCCAGGACGCGCTAACGATTGTTCGGGCAACGGGGGACGTGGACGCCGTTCTTTCCGATGTTCAGATGCCGGAGATGACCGGGCTGGAACTGCTTGCTCATTTGCGCGAATTCAGTGCAGCTCTGCCGGTTATCCTGATGACGGGTTACACCACTGCGGACGGTTCCAACGCGGCGATGTCTCTCGGCGCCACGGACTACATTTCCAAACCGTTCGATGCCGACACACTGATCGGCAGCCTCGAACGGGCCATGCGCGTTCGAGCCACCCTATAAAACGACTTAGATGTCTGCGCTATAATGCCTGATTCGGAATACGCTCGGCGTGCGTCCGACATATTCCGAATCAGGAGTAAAGCATGAAGTCGCGCCGGACACTGATCGCGGCCATTTTTGTTCTCGTTGCCGGTACCTTTTCGCTGATTGCCGCCGCTGGCGAGCCGCGCCAATCCAACTTTAAGAACATTCAGGTTCTGAAAGATTTGTCCGATGGCGAGATACAGCGATTGATGCAGAGCTGGGCCCGACAACTCGACACGAACTGCGTCGGTTGTCATGTGCAGGGCGACTTTCCGAGCGATGAAAAGGCGGAAAAGAAGACTGCGCGCAAGATGTACGAGATTGTACGGCTACTGAATGATCAGGACTTTTTTAAGGACAAACCTCAAAAGGCGGACTGTTATCTTTGCCACAAAGGTTCGCTGCATCCCGAACGGGCTCCAGGCCGCTAGGCCGCAAAATACATGATTGAACATATTCGAAAAATACTCGAAGAGGTTGGAGAAGATCCACGCCGGGACGGGTTGATCAAGACGCCCGCTCGCGTCGATCGGGCCTACCGCTACCTGACGAGCGGCTACCACATGGACGCCGACCAGATCCTCAACGCCGCATTATTCGATGTTGCTTACGACGAGATGGTCATCGTCAAAGACATCGAAGTGTTTAGCCTGTGCGAACATCATCTGCTTCCGTTTTTCGGAAAATGCCACGTGGCCTACATCCCAGACGGAAAGGTCATTGGTCTAAGTAAGATCCCAAGGTTGGTCGACATGTTTTCGAAGAGGCTACAGGTTCAGGAACGTCTCACGATGCAGGTTGCCGACACGATCAATCAGAAGATCAAGCCGAAGGGCGTGGCCGTGGTTATAGAGGCACAGCACCTCTGCATGATCATGCGCGGCGTCGAGAAGCAGAACTCGGTCGCCGTCACAAGTTCAATGTTGGGAGCTTTCAAAGATAATCAGAATACCCGCAACGAATTTCTGAACCTGGTGCGGCGAGGTTAAGCCGGCATGATTTCTTCCGTTATTTTCGACCTTGACGGGACCCTGACGAGGACGCCAAGTCCGTGGCGCTACGTTCACGAGCGCCTTGGCGTTTGGGAGCAGCAGGCTTGCGGCTATTTCGAAGAATGGATGTCGGGCAGGATTTCCTACGACGAGTTTTGCCGGCGAGACGCGCGTCTCTGGTCGGGACGCACAGTTGGTGAAATTGAAAGTTATCTCGACGAAATTGACCTGAACGCCCATGTGCCCGAGGTCGTCGGACGACTCGTCCAAAACAGAATCCCTTCGATCATCATTTCGTCCGGTTTCCGTTATGTGGCCGCAAAAATTCAGGCGCAATGTGAATGGGAACCGCTATTGATCTACGCTAATGAACTGACGGAAGGTCCCGAAGTGCGTATTAACGTTTCAGGTGACTTCTCGAGTCCGATTTCAAAGCGGTCCCTCGCAACGCAGGCTTTGAAGCACTTCAACTCGTCGTTCGACGAAGCGCTGGTGGTGTCCGACACTATGCGTGATTTGGAAGCACTGTCCGATTGCCGATTCAAACTGCTGATTGAAGATGAAGACGATCTATTAAAGGTTCATCATTTTCTGGCTGATCATGAGTAACGAATTGAAGCAATTGGCGGCGATCGCCGCCCTCGATGAAATCCAGGAAGGCATGGTGGTAGGTCTTGGTACGGGATCAACCGCCGCTCCATTCATTCGACGGTTGGGTGACCGAGTGCAGGCGGGTCTGCGCATCGTGGCGATACCCACGTCGGAGGAATCTCGTCGCCTTGCCGAAGAGAAGGGAATCCCGTTGACGTCGCTCGGCGCGCATCCGCAGATCGACGTAACGGTGGATGGCGCCGACGAGGTATCGCCTGAGTTGGAACTCATCAAGGGACTTGGGGGAGCGCTCGTTCGCGAGAAAATCGTGGCTCACGCCTCGAAACGCGTCGTGATCGTCGTCGACGAGTCGAAATTGGTTCACAAGCTCGGGACCAAAACGGGAGTTCCAATCGAGGTTGTACCGTTCGCCGTCGACGTCGTGACTTTTCGCCTGAAGGCCATCGGCGGGATTCCTCAATTACGGCAGCGAGACAATCGGACTTTTGTCACCGACAACGGCAATCACATCCTGGACTGGCGTTATGGCGAGATCGATCGGCCTGCGGACTTAGAGAAACAGCTCAAAGGCATTACCGGTGTCGTGGATTCCGGGCTCTTCTGCGGCGTAGCGGAGTTGGTGATTGTTGCCGGGGCAGGCGGCGTGCGCAGAATGGCCCGGAAACAGACTATTTGATCTGTACGCTCCGAATCATCTGCTCGAAGACTTGCTGCTGTGCTGGAAACTCTTCTTCAGACGCGACGAAAACCATATAGAAAAGATTTGAGTAGTACATCCGGGTGACCAGCCATAAAACCTCGCTGGACTCAGTCCTCTTCGAGTTTCTGGTCCAGAACGTTCCGCCTCTCAACAGGACAGTTCGCAAAGCAGGTTCGTCGTGAATCAATGTCGGAGATTGGGCGCCCGGAACGGCACGAACCGTGATATTCCGCTGTCGGAGGTGAACGATCAACCGGTTCGTCGACTGTTCGAGCGGCAATGGTTTATCCAGCGTCGATAGATCGAAGATGTCGATCATCGCTCCCAACGAAACATCGTCACCGGTGGTTGATGTACGCAGTCCGTCAGGGGCCGTGATGATAGCGCCATTCGGAGGGATCCGAGTGATCTGCCAGTTTTCCGGATAGTTCAATTTGTACGACGGGTGATTGAAAACGTTGGGCAGAGCGTCCGTCGTCAGATCGACGGATATTTCCTTTTCCGCCGGCTTCGGAAGCTTCATCAGCAGGGATCGAAAGGCGCGGAACTCCGAAGTCGATCGACGGTGCGGTAGGGTGGACCCCCTCATGCCTTCCGGATCCGAGTCGGTTTTTGTCAACTGTGTAACCGGATGCTGGAAAGGGAATGTAGCCAGCGGCTCGTCGTTTTTCTTACCCGCTTCGACAGCCTTTCCGAAGATGGCTTCAAGCGATTGCGGCTCGAAGCGCGCAGCAGTCAAAATTCGTGATGCCACTGTCGCGGCCTGTACTTCCTGATCAGGGCTGTAATGGAGGAACGGCGCGTTAACTCCGAAAACAATGCCCAGCCGGGTCAGTTGATCTTTCCATTCTTCAGTTGTCGGAAGACCTGAGGAGAGCGAGAACGGCGCCTGGATAATCAACTGCCTGGACAACTGCGACGTTGCGTGACGCGAGACAATATGACCGATTTCGTGGGCAATGATCGCCGCGACTTCGTCATCATTCGATGCCATGCTGAGAAGGCCGCGATAAATGTAAATGTCGCCGTTCGGAAAACCAACGGAGCCGATTTCGTTGGAATTCACGATCAGGAAGCGATATTGGAAGTGTCGAGGGGCGGAATTCAACAGGACTCTCTGAGCAATCGATCGGATGTATTGATTGAGCGGGGCTTCGCGCACGATCGAGAGCTGCTTCTCAGCCTCTTTGGATGACTCGGTTCCGATTTCAATGTCTTGCCGCGGAGAAAAGAAATTGATTTCGGGAGAACTCGACTGAACTCCAAACAGGAGCAGTACACCCAGAAGAAGTTGTTTCATTAATGCTCTCTGCGCCCCCAGTATAGAAGAATGGATATTCTATCCTAGAGACGCAGAGGATTGGTACGCGCTGGGTAACCGGAGTCCGGACCTACGATTGCCGTTTTCGGCTAATCGCCTTGCTTAACCCTAAGCACGCTAATCCAATCAGGCCGATCAACGGCAGCTGGCCGGCCGTTTCCGGCAGGGTTTCTTCGGTCTCCACTGGCGCTGGTTCCGGTGCTGGTGCCGGGTCTACAGCGTCTTCCGGTTCCTGCGGAGCAACTTCCTCGGGCATGGTTTCAACAGGTTTTTCTCTGATGACTTCTTCTTGCACAACCTGTTCGTCTAGGACAGGCTCCTCGACGATCGCCATTTCTTCGATCGTTGGCTCAGGAGTGATCAACTCGGCGGTCTCGATCGTCGTTTGCGCTCCCGGTGCGTGAGCCGCGATTTGAGCTCTCTCGTCTGCGGAATAAATGAACTCCAGACCGATAGTTCGGCCCGGGTAGAACCATGAATGGACTGGCTTCGGATATCCCGGAGCGGTTTCCATGAAGGTCAGGATAGTGCCGTCAGCGGGCTCTAAACGGACATCCGAGATCCCAAAGAAAGTGGTTAACAGCTCGCTCTGGTCTTCATTGAAAACCTGAACGACATGATTGGTTCCCGAGGCGCCGTTCAGCCGTTTGAACACGTATTTCGTGTTCGGGTGAAGTACCGCACCGGGAACCTGGAACGGATGGTTGACGGTTATGAACGTTTTCAAATCCCATTCACTACCTTGCACCGTTGCCGGTTGCGACATTATTGTTGCCACTGTCAGAGCAGCCGCAACAAGCGAAAGTCGCTTTAAAAAGGAATTCATTTCGACCTCCAATTAATTGTGCATGGTGGTACCGTTTCGGTACTCACAGTTAGAGGTGCATCTGGTCTTCCGTAGCATTTTTGCGTCGTAAACCCGCGTCATTAGTGAGTTTGCGCGGACCTTGGCGGCAATGAGCGATCAGGGACCGGTGCCCGGATCGAGGAAGAATTACTCAAACTCGCATGTGGTATCCTTCGCGCGATGCGTTTCATTATCGCCGGATCCGGTGCAATTGGGACCACCATGGGCGGGTACCTATCGGAAGCCGGGAATCCTATCGTCCTTATTACAAGACCGGCTCACGCGGCAGCCATTCGTGAACGCGGACTGATCGTTAGAACGGCAAAAGGGACGCTTCAGCCTTCGCTCACAGCCCTCACTTCAGTCAAAGACGTGCATTGGCAACCCGATGACGTGATCTTCATCACCTGTAAATCGCAAAATACTCGCGAACTCCTCGAAGAGTTGGCCACAGCGCCAAAGGAGACGCCGGTCTTCTGCTTTCAAAATGGAGTTCGAAATGAGGAATGGGCGGCCGAAACGTTCTCGAACGTTTACGCAGGATTGGTTCAGATCAGTGCGAACTTTGTAGAACCCGGCGTCGTCGAACACACACGCAACGATGTGCTCGCTATCGGAAAATATCCGTCCGGCCTCGATTCCATCACGACCAATGTTGGTCAGCGTCTGGAAAGCGCCGGCTTCAAGTTGACTTACTACGACCGCGCGATGCCGCGAAAGTGGGGAAAGCTGCTCGTCAACCTGAATAACGCGATCCACGCCCTCATCGACACCTGGCTCCAGAGAAGTTACACCGAATTCGAGACTCGGACGTTCATGGCGGACACGATGCGCGAAGGGCTGCGAGTGATTAACGCCGCCGGTATCGATATCGAGATGGGGCCGGGCGACCCGACGGCGGCCGAATTCGTCGATCGCATGGCAGTCGGCGCGTTTGCATATGCGAACCCGATGGATCTGCCTCCTGACCGGAGGACGTATCCCTCGACCTGGCAGGACGTACGACTCCATCGTGAAACCACGGAAGTAGAGCACTTCAACGGCGAAATCGTTCGTCTCGGGCTCAAGCTTGGAATTCCGACACCGTTCAACACCGCACTTCAGGAAATGATGCGCGAACTCTTGCGCAGCAAAGCTATGCCCGGCTTTTTCACCCTCGAACAGGTTAAGACGCGCGTGGCCGAGATTTCATCCAAATAGGAGCAACCATGACTGACCGCAAGATGAAGCATCGTAGTTGGGCCGTCTCTGAAGGGCCTGAGCGGGCTCCGCATCGCTCGATGTTCAGGGCAATGGGATTGACGGATGACGACATCAACAAACCGATGATCGGCGTGGCCAGCTCATGGAACGAAGTCACCCCATGCAACATCCATCTCAATCAACTGGCGGCCGGAGTGAAAGAAGGCGTGCGAGCAGCGTCGGGAACCCCGATCGAGTTCTGCACCATCGCGGTCAGCGATGCGATATCCATGGGTCACGAAGGGATGAAGGGTTCGCTGGTTAGTCGCGAGATCATCGCCGACTCTGTCGAACTGGTGACCTTCGCCGAACGGTTCGACGGCCTTGTGGCCATTGCCGGCTGCGACAAGAGTCTGCCGGGAATGCTTATGGGGCTTGCTCGCCTCAACCTGCCCGGCGTGTTTCTATATGGCGGAACCATTATGCCCGGGCATCTCGGCGACAGAGACCTGACGATTCAGGACGTTTTCGAGGGCGTCGGTGCGTACGCGCAGAAGAAGATCACCGCCGAGCAATTGAGAGAGCTTGAAATGCGTGCCTGTCCGGGCGCCGGTTCGTGCGCCGGAATGTATACGGCAAATACCATGGCAGCGGCGAGTGAAGCGTTGGGCATGTCACTGCCGGGCAGTTCTAACGTTCCTGCCATAGCACCGGAACGCTCCGCTCTCTGTTCGGCCTCGGGTGAAGCCGCGATGCGGCTACTGGCGGCCGGTATTACGCCCCGACAGATCCTCACCCGCAAGGCTTTTGAAAACGCGATAACGCTGGTAGTGGCCACAGGTGGTTCAACGAATGCCGTGCTGCATCTCCTGGCGATAGCGAACGAAGCGGACGTGGAACTTGATATGGACGACTTCAATCGAATCACGGATCGGACACCTCACATTGTCGATCTCCGTCCCGGTGGTCACTATGTAATGGCGGATCTTGACCGCGTGGGCGGCGTTCCACGCGTGATGAGAGTGCTTCTCGACGCGGGATTACTGCACGGCGACGCTCTAACGGTTACAGGAAAGACAGTGGCCGAGAACCTTCGGAACGTCCCGCCGGCATCTGAAGAAGAGGTCGTTCGTTCTATAGGAAAGCCGATTACGCCCACCGGCACTCTGCGCATATTGAAAGGCAACCTGGCGCCGGATGGCGCGGTGGTCAAAGTGGCGGGTGTGCGGAATCTGCGCATGGAAGGACCGGCGCGAGTGTTCGAGTGTGAAGAGGACGCCATGCGCTCGATCATGAACCGCGAGATTCATCCCGGAGATGTTGTCGTGATTCGCTATGAAGGTCCTCGCGGCGGGCCCGGAATGCGGGAAATGCTGGCTGTAACGAGCGCGCTTCACGGTGAAGGTTTGGGCGACAAGGTCGGTCTTATAACCGATGGCCGCTTTTCCGGGGCCACCCATGGGCTGATGGTCGGTCATGTCGCACCCGAAGCCGCGCTCGGCGGTCCGATCGCTGCTCTTAGAAATGATGACGTTATCCTTATCGATTCAAACGAACGCCGGCTTGAAGTGAAACTGTCGGACGCGGAAATTCGATTACGACTCGCGTCATGGTCGCAGCCTGCTCCCAAATACACTCGCGGCGTCCTCGCACGCTACGCCAAGCTGGTGTCGTCGGCATCAAAAGGCGCAGTTCTCAGTTAGCACAAACCGGCATAATGCGAACCTCGGAGCCACTGGCCATCATCGACATCGGTTCCAACTCGGCGCGTTTGGTCATTTATCAACGTGAAGCCGCGGGACAGTTTCGCATTCTCTGGAGCGCGCGTTCGCCGCTACGTCTGGTGCGAGACGTCGATAGGGACCGGCGGTTGAGCCTGGAATCCATCGCGGCTACGCTTCGTGTCCTCACGGATTTCCGCGCCATGATTCGAGCGTCCGGTGCGCGTCGAGTTGTAGCCGTCGCGACGGCTGCGATGCGAGATGCTGACAATGCGCAAGCGTTGATGCGGCAGGTTCGATCGGAATTGGGCCTGCACATCGGCTTGATTGATGCTCGCGAAGAAGCTTACCTGGGAGCGCTGGGCGGCATTCGCGCACTTCCCGTCAATCAGGGCGTGTTGTTTGATTTGGGTGGTGGAAGTATTCAAATTGTTCGATTTAATAACCGTCGGCCCGGTGATGCGCGAAGTCTGCCGCTGGGGTCGCTGCGGCTGAGCCAGGCATTTCTGCGCCATGATCCTCCGTCGAAGCACGAGATTCGGTCGTTGCGAAAATATGTCCAAAGGACTCTTGCCGAACTGCGAATGCCGCAACTGAGTCGCAGCGACGTGCTTGTCGGCGTCGGAGGAACCATACGAAACCTCGCCAAGATTGACGCCCGGGATCACGAATATCCGATCGCGCGCATCCACGGCTATGTTCTCAGCAGGCTCCGTCTGGCCGAAATCGTCGACTTGCTCTCACGTCGCAGGCTGCGATCGGCGAAGGGGATTGCCGGCTTGAGTCGTGAGCGAGGAGACTCCATTGCGGGCGGCGCGCTGGCGGTCGAAGTGCTCCTCGAAGTCCTGGGCGCCACCGAAATCATTGTGTCCGGAGAAGGTGTCCGAGAAGGACTCGTATATTCCTCCGCCTCGAAGAGACTGCCTTCCATCGACGCTGTGCGACGCGCCGCCGTTCTGTCACTGGCCGGCCGTTTCATCACCTGGAATGCGAAGTGGGCCGAGCGTCGCGCTCAGATTGCCCTGAAACTTCTACATTCACTCGAGCGGACACCTGGAAGTGAGGTCAGAACGTCGCTCGAACACGCCGCCACACTCTTGGATATTGGACGCAGTGTGGATTTTTTCGATCGTTATGAACACGCAGCCGAGATGGTAATGAATACCGAGTTGGACGGATTCCATCACAGGGAAATCGCCATGATCTCCGCCGTAATCGCAAACGCAGACGACGAAGACATCGGCTTCAGCCAGTACAGACCTATATTGACCGAAAAGGATGCCGCCAGCGTCCAGCGTGCCGCCATTCTCCTGCGGTTGGCGGACGAGATTGAGCAACGCTGGCCAAAACGTGAAAGTGTTCGGTTGAATTGTCGCGTCACCCGTCAGGAGGTTCAGATTCAGGGCCGCGGTCTCGCCGGTTGGTCGCTCCAGGGAGTCGCTTCTCGCTTCGAACGACTGTTCGGCCGCCGCCTTTCCGTTCGGTCTTAATTCAGGGCTGATCGTATCTAGGATGATCTGAGCCACTCATCCTAACCGGAATCCTCTTCATCCTGTTACAGGTGCTGACGGTGCTCACGTCGTTGAAGTCGGGACGCACGATGAGCTCATGGCAAAGCGTGGGCGGTACGCCGAGCAGTACGGCATTCAGGCAGCGGCGTACAAATGAAGTCCGACTGGCATTCATCAAAAATACTCACCGTGGTCACTATTTTGAAAAGTCTATTGATACTCGAGCAAACACCCACTTCTAAGATCACGATTTCAATTCGACGTAGATACGCAGGTGTGTTATTTCATCGACCCGGCACGTGCAAACCCTGGAGATCTTATGACAGCAAAACAATTGTCAGTGGGCATTCTTGTAATCATAGCGGTTGGGATTGGAATTCATTCGTTAGCTACTCCGGGTGGTAGCGGCAGCATCAGTCTCACGTCGGGCGGAGCATACACGCAGGATTTCAATACCCTGACGAATACTCCGGCTGCATCGATGTCAAATGTGTTTCCTCCTGGTTGGCGCATTGATGAATCCGGCACAAGCGCGCGGAATGACGGCATGTACACCGTTGGAACCGGCTCCGACAATGCCGGCGACATCTATGCGTTCGGCGCAGCCGCCGGCGATGCTGATCGCGCTCTCGGCACGCTTCGAAGCGGGACTCTGGTGCCGGTCATCGGCGCGAGTTTCACAAACAATACGGGATCGACAATTACGGACCTTGTGGTTTACTACAGCGGCGAACAGTGGCGGCTTGGCGCAACCGGAAGAGCCGACAGACTGGACTTTCAAATCAGCACGAATGCCACGGATCTGCTGGTTGGAACCTACACCGACGTCAACAGCCTCGACTTCTCCAGTCCGATCACAACAGGAACGCTCGGAGCGTTGAACGGCAACCTCGCCACTAATCAAACGGCGATCAGTGCAACCATCTCCGGTTTAAACATCCCTATCGGCGCCACTTTTTTCATCCGCTGGACGGATTTAGACGCCTCGGGCGCCGATGACGGCCTTGCCGTCGATCAATTCTCGATCGCGCCGAGCCTCTGTACGGCTCTTGCCGGTGCTGGATCATCCAATCCGAGTTCTGTTGCTGCGGGCGGCACGACTCTGCTTAGAGTAACGGTCACTCCAGCGAGTTGCCCAGTGAGCACAGGAATTGCAGTCACCGCGGACCTCTCGGCGATTGGCGGTTCGGCCGCACAGCCATTTTTTGATGATGCGACTCAAGGCGATGTCACGGCGAATGACAATGTTTTCTCGTTTCAGATCACCGTCGGTGCAGCGACGACGGCAGGTGCGAAGAGCCTGCCGGCGACCATCACCGACAGCCAGCCACGAACGGTCAGCGCCACAATCCCTCTTTCAATCGAGCCGCCCGCTCTCGCGATTCATGATATCCAGGGCAATGGCACGACGTCGCCCTTTGCGGGTTCCCCGGTGACCACCTCGGGTATCGTCACCGGCGTCAAGAGCAATGGATTTTTCATGCAGGATGCTTCGAGCGATGCGGACCCGAACACTTCGGAAGGGATCTTTGTCTTTACTTCAAGCGCTCCATCACCTTCGATCGTTGCGCTCGGCAACTCCATCAAAGTCAGCGGAACGGTGCAGGAGTTCATCCCTGGATCGGACTTGAGCAGTCCGCCGGTGACCGAGATCGTATCGCCCACCGTTGTACTCGTGTCCGGAGGCAACCCGTTGCCTTCTGCTGTAACGCTCAACACAGCCGATATGAACGTCAACGATCTGAACAACATCGAACGTTATGAAGGCATGCGTGTGCACGTGGATTCGCTCACTGTTGTAGCGCCAACGCAGGGCAACGTCAGCGAAGCGAACGCTGAGGCTGCCTCGAACGGCGTTTTCTACGGAGTCATCAGCGGGACGGCGAGGCCATTCCGCGAACCGGGAATCCAGGTCCCTGATCCCGTTCC
>Ga0137427_10000667_pt1 | contig 16966 bp, 12 predicted proteins | sample EasRivERMZT700_2_FD_102309 | JGI IMG/M metagenome (GOLD analysis project Ga0137427, IMG submission 102309) | Soil microbial communities from meander-bound floodplain in the East River, Colorado, USA - East River MetaG ERMZT700_2 | ecosystem: Environmental > Terrestrial > Soil > Floodplain ...
AGAATTGCCCGTCGATCGGAACCTGGTCACCGCCGCGCGCAAGGAGGCGAACCGCGATTTGAGATTGAGAGCTATAGAAGGCATGGGCCACGACGCTGCCGCGTTCGTCGCGAATGCGGACGATGGCTCCGGATTCAGTGTTGCGGTCGTCTTGAATGTCGCTGCGATAGATCCAAAGGTGGCCACGCCGCATCCGGTCGATTCCGCGCTTGCTGACCCGGACGTCTCCGATTTCCAACACAAAGAACCTCCATGCACATCTCTGATTTCGATTACGCGCTTCCACCCGAATTGATCGCGCGTGAACCCGCACGGCCGCGGGACGCGTCGCGCATGATGGTGCTCGACCGGAGGTCGGGCGGCTTCGAAGACTCCCGGTTTGCCAGACTCCCTGAGTTCCTGCGCGCCGGTGACGTGCTCGTCATTAATGATACGCGGGTGATGAAGGCGCGCATGTACGGAGTGCTCGAGCGGTCGGCGGGGACGGTACGGGAAATCGAAATTCTGTTTGCAGGCGTGGTGAGGGAAAACACATGGGAAGTGATGTGCAGACCCGGAAGGCGTGTTCGGCCGGGAGACCGCGTCGTGTTGGGAAACGGCGAGGCGATCGGTACGTTCGGGGAGCCGCTTGCGCACGGTATGCGCGAGCTCGCCATGACGGGAGAACCGGTGACGTCGCTGATGGAGCGTTTAGGGCATGTCCCATTGCCTCCTTATATAGAACGTCCGGACACCAAGACGGACACGACCGAATATCAGACCATGTTTGCGGCGCATCCCGGAGCGGTCGCAGCGCCGACCGCAGGGCTGCATTTTACGCCGGCGGTTTTAACGGCCTTGAAGGACAATGGCATCGAGGTGGTTTCGATCACGCTGCATGTCGGCGTCGGGACGTTCCTTCCGGTGCGGCAGGACGATCCACGGAATCATCATTTGAAGCCGGAGCAGTTCAGCATTTCCGAAGCTGTGGCGCTGCGGATCCGTGAGGCGCAGCGGGTGATTGCGGTGGGCACGACATCGGCGAGGACGCTCGAGTATGTGGCGTGGAAGTACGGACAGGTGGAGGCGGCGGCCGGATTTGCGGATACGTACATACTTCCCGGATACGAGTTTCGCGTTGTGAGTGGTTTGTTAACGAATTTTCATCTGCCCCGATCGACGCTGCTGATGCTGGTTTCAGCCTTTGCCTCGCGGCAGCGGATTCTCGAAGCGTACGCGCACGCGGTGGCATCCAGGTACCGCTTTTATAGTTACGGTGATTGCATGCTCATTACGTAAACTGATCAGCCTGGAGTTCGTGCCCGTTTTATGCGGAACGCGTTAAGTTGACTCCCTTGGCGTTTTGGATATAATCCCGGCGGTCTAAACTTCGTAGCGCCTTGTAGTTGCATCGTCTTTTTGCTGCCAAGTTTGGACTGAAACAGTTTCACTGTAAAAGGAGTCTGGGGTAATGAGCAAAGAGACGGGCAAAGTAAAGTGGTTTAACAATAAAAAGGGATTCGGGTTTATTGAGAGGGCATCGGGCGGCGATGTTTTTGTCCATTATTCGGCGATTGTCAGTGATGGATACAAGACTCTTAAGGAAGGCGACAGCGTTGAGTTCACGATCACGCAAGGTCCGAAAGGATTCCAGGCGGAGAACGTCGCAAAAGTCGAGTAAAGATCTCAAGACCCTGCGGACCAGCGATTCGCAGGGTCTTACTGTCTTCGGAAGTTTATGAAGACCGGCGTTACATACCAGCTTCGATCCGACCTCGAGTTTTCCTCCCAGCAACAGATCGGCAAGAACTACGTCGTTGTAAAAGATCCGATCACGTCGCGTTATTTCCGCTTCACGGAAACCCAGGGCGCCCTTGTGGAGCTGCTGCGGGAACCCGGCGACGTTCCAACGCTGGGCGCGCGCGTTTCGGAAAAGCTGGGCGCCACGATTCCTGAAGCGACGCTTGAAGGATTCCTGAATTCGCTTGAAGAGAAGTTGCTGCTTGATACGGAGCAGGTGCGCGACAAGATGGCGAACTACAAAGGACAGAAGCTCCAGAACAAGAGCGTCCTTTATCGAAAGCTCGCGTCGTTCAATCCGGAACGGATTTTCGCGTGGCTGGAGCCGCGGACACGCTGGGCGTTCACGCCATGGTTCCAGGTCTTCGCGATCCTGGTCATCCTGTCGGGCGTGACCATCAGTATTCTGCATCGCCAGGAGCTGGCGCTGAACGTGGTGGACCTGTTCAATCTTCACGGCCTGTTCCTGATCTGGCTGGTGACGATGACGGTGGTCACACTGCACGAGTTCGCGCACGGCATGACCTGCGTTCACTTCGGCGGCAAGGTTCAGGAAGTCGGCTTCATGTTGATCTACTTTCAGCCGGCCTTTTACTGCGACGTCAGCGATTCCTGGATGCTGCCGCAAAAGAGGCAGCGCATGCTGGTGACGCTGGCGGGTGGTTATTTCCAACTGGTGATCTGGGGGATTTGCACGATCCTTTGGCGGATCACGGACGCGGACACCACAATCAATCAGCTCGCGACGGTAGTGATCGTGTTTGCGGGACTGCAGACGCTGTTCAATTTCAATCCGCTGATCAAGCTCGACGGGTATTACATGCTCAGTGATTATCTCGAGATTCCCAATCTTCGAGACAAGGCCATGCACACGTTGTGGAACCGCGTGGCGGGAAAGCGCGATTCGAAGCTGCCGCGGCGGCAGGAGCGAGCTCAGTTGACTTACGGGCTGGCGTCGATGGCGTTTTCGACAACTTTACTCATTTACGTTTATGCCGCCTTGTATACTTGGGCGACTGACGCGTTTGCGTTCGCGGGGTTGGTAGGGTTTGTGATGTTTTCAACCATGACATTACGAAAGACGGCGGTGGAGTCGATGGCCGGCTTGCGTTCGGTGTGGAGCCGGGCGGCCTATCGCAAATACAGAAACGGCGGGATCGTGCTTGCGGCGATCGTGGTGTCGTTTGTGGCGCACTGGGAGCTGAAGATCAAGTCGGACTTCAAGGTAATTGCGCGCGACGAGCGGACCGTAAGGCCGGAAACAGGTGGTGTGATCGTCGAAGTGCTGGTGCAGGAAGGCACTCGCGTCGCTAAAGGCGATGTCATCGCACGGCTGCGGGACTACGACAAGCAACAGAAGATCTCGGAACTGAGCGGCGACCTGGAGCGCAGGAACAGCGATTTGGCGCTGCTGCGATCCGGCACGCGTCCCGAAGAGATCGATCGCCAGCGGAGACTGATCGAGTCGAAACGCGTGGCGGTTAGTAACGCGCGGCGCAACGCCGAGCAGCGTGGCCAGGCGGAGCAGAACCTGGCGCGGAAGCAGGCGCAGCTGAAACAGGATCAGCAGACGTTGCAGCGCGACGAACAGCTCTTCCGCGAACAACTGATACCGAAGATCCAACTGGAAAAATCGCAAACCGCGGTGACTATCAGCGAGCGCGACGTGGCGGAAGCGCAGGCGAGCATACGAGTGATTTCGGAGACGGCAGATCGCGAGGCGGATCTGAAGTCCAAAGAGCTGGCGGTGGCCGAGAGCGAGTTGCGGATGATGCTGGCGGGAAGCCGGCCCGAACAGATCCGGCAGGCGGAAGCGGAGGTTCAGAAGCTGGAGCAACAGGTATCGATTCTGAACCAGGAACTGGCGCGAACGGACGTGCGGGCGCCAATAGACGGGGTGGTGACGACGCCGTTCATTGAGCGCCGGCTGAATCAGATGTTGAAGCCGGGCGACGAGCTGTTGCGGCTGGTGGATATAGGCAGGGTGACGATCGAGATGCAGGTGCCGGAAAAGGAGATGGCGGACGTGAAACAGGGAAGCCGGGTAACCATGGCACCGCGCATTTTCCCGGGGCTGTTTCTGGAGGGTCGAGTGGACTTTATCTCCCCGGTAGCCCAGACGGTTAGTGGACAGCAGATGGTGACGGTCCGAAGCGAGCTTCCAAACGAGGATCTGACGCTGAAACCGGACATGACAGGGGTAGGCTGGATCTACTGCGGGAAGCGTCGGATTTTTGACTTGATGACCCGGCGGATGGTGCGCTGGGTCAAAACCGAATTTTGGTATCTCCTACCTTAGTTGTGGCAGCGACTTACCATGAAGGCGCAGATAATCCAATTTTTTTGTATTTAATTACAGTTTTTCATCTCTATAAGGGTGAAACAAGCGGTACTGAAATTCCTTTGCACAGGGCAAATCTACTGAAAGGTAGAGACGCAAAGCCGCAAGGCTAAAATCCCAGCAAGATCGGGGTCACGCCGGTTGGGCCGCCAAAGGTGGGAACTGGCGGAACACGTGGGGTGCACCGCTGAATTCCTTCCTTAGCCATCCTGTTGACAAAGGCAAACTCGTCGAAAGGCGGGGGCGCAAAGCTTCGAGACTACCGTCGATACGAAGGCCGGTCCTTCGGTCATTCGTATAGATCACGTCAGTCGGGCTGCCAAAGGTGGAAACGCCTCGTGGATAAGCCCGTTTGTTTCCCCTTAATCTCTCACACAATCACAACTTTGTTTTGGAGGGTTCCATGAAGAAGGAAACCTTTGGCGTGATCTGGATCTAAGTCCCGGCTAGTCAAGAAAGTTTTTGAAATAAGACCGTCCCTGGAGGAACAATGAACGAGAAGAAGGTCGTACTGCATCTTGAGATCGAAATTGAAGAACTTGAACAAAAGACAGCGCCAGACAGCGGCCAATTGCCAGGCTATTAGTACGAATTACGTGGAGTACCAGATCCAGGTACTCCACGTTCAGATTAACTTCGAAACCGCTCCTAGACTTGGAATTCAGCAATGAATTGGTTCCCGGCGTGGCTGTCTTTCCATAGGTATTTGGCCGCCGTATATTTGGTTTCGATTCCTTTCGCAATACTCTGCTTTCAATCTAAAGGCTCTTATTCCGTCCTCTGGTTCTTCCTGACCCTCACTTCAATTTTTGTCTCGACGGTCAATGTTCGACTGCCGAAGATCTCGTCCGTAATCTCCATGGGCGATGTCTTCATAATTCTCGCACTAACTCAATTCGGTCCGGGATGCGCTTTGGTCACGTACTGGCTCGACATAATAACTGGTCAGATCTCCGATGGGGCTCGTCAGAATGGCTTAGCCGGGGTCTTGAAGCTTAAGCCATATCGTGTTGGCTTCAATCTGGCCGTGAGTTCGATTTCCGTCTGGATGATGCATCAAGCATATTTACTTGGGGTTAACTCGGGCATTCCAAGTCCGAGCAATCAAGCGGTAGGACTCGCAGGCATCGCGTTGTCTTGGTTTCTGAGCAATACTCTTCTACTGTCAGTGGCCATATCGTTATGGAAAAACGAGACATTTTATGCTGTGTGGAGAGAAGGCGTTGTCCTCTACCTTCTGAACTTTTCTGGTTCGGCGGCCGCTGCAGGCCTAGTTTCAATCTTTTATGAACAGATTGGGTTCTACGTTCTTTTGCTAGCTTTGCCAATCGCTGTTGTGCTGTATCAACTTTACGTCTTTTACATTCAGAAATACGAACAGGCTAGAAAACATGTAGATCAGATGAACAGCCTGTACCTTCAGACCATCGAAGCGATGGCGACAGCAGTCGATGCCAAGGATCGCTACACACATGGACACATTCGTAGGGTCCAGGTCTGCGCTGTAGCCCTAGCGAAAAGTCTAGGAATCATCGATGACGCCCATCTTTTCGCCATACGCGCCGGCGCACTGTTGCACGATATAGGCAAAATCGCGATTCCCGAGTACATCCTCAACAAGCCGACTGTCCTCACTGAAACCGAATTTGAAAAGATGAAGCTACACCCCGTCATCGGCGCCAGCATGCTCAAAGGCATCGAGTTTCCTTTTCCGGTAGAACCATTCGTGAAATCTCACCACGAGAGATGGGACGGCAAAGGATATCCGGATGGGATGAAGGGCGAGGAAATACCAATTGGAGCAAGAATTCTGTCGGTTGCGGACTGTTACGACGCGTTAACAACTAATCGGCCTTACCGTTCGCCCATGCCTCGAAAGCAGTTGGTCGAGTTTTTCCAACGAGAATCGGGGAAAGCTTACGATCCCGCCATCGTCGACGCACTTGTCAAAAACATCGATGAACTCGAGGCCGAGGCCGCTCAAGTGAAGATACTTAGCCCGTGGGAGATGGAGCCAGAAACGCCCTCGAAGGAGTCGTTGCGCCCTTTAGAGCGTGTGCAGCCAGTCCGAACCTATGATCGCGCTTTGCGCGGCGATGCTTCACTGCAGCGCGAACTCTATTCTACGTTTGAATTTGCACGTAACGCGAGCAACTGCCTTACGGAGCGCGATATCCTCGTTTTTATGGGCGCCAAACTCGAAAGCCTCATAGCTTTTGACGCTGCAGTCTTTTATATCGCCGACTTGGACTCCGGAGTGGTTGCTGCAAAGTATGTATTAGGTACTGCCTGCGAAGGTTTACTCGGAGCAACTCTCAAACTGGAACAAAAACTGACGGGATGGGTGGCGGCAAACAATCAATCATTAACAAACCTTCCGCCATTCCCGGATTTCCTTAATCACGCCGAGCCGAAACCTGTATTCGAGAATTCATGTATTGTTCCTCTCTATAGAGAAGGAGTTGTTCTTGGCGCACTCTCCCTCTACAGAAAGGAAAAGGTTCAATTCTCAGAGGAAGAGTTCCGGAGGTTGGAAATCGTAGCATCGCAAAGTAGCCTGGCGCTGAAAAAAATTGACCGAAACGCAGAAGTCGACGATCTACTCGTAGACCCCGTCACAACCGTGGCCAATGGATCGCATCTGTATCTGATGTTTGACCAGGTGGCAATGGACGCAGACCGCTATGAGTATCCGCTGACTTTGATCGCGATGCGCATCGAAGGTCTTACGTCCATTAGAAACCGGTACGGTCATCTAAGCGTGGATGAGACCTTGAGAACGGTTGCGCGATATTTGACCAAGGAAATGAGAGATACAGATATTCTGGTTCGATATTCGGAAGATGAGTTCTTGATTCTGGCTCCGAAGCTCAATCGCGAACATGCCGATACGCTTGTGTCTAGGCTACAGAATGAGCTGGACCATTACAATTTCCGCGTTCGCTCAGATATAGAGATTCCGATTCCGGTTTCAATGGGGCTGGCGATCTATCCAGAAGACGGTACGAAGCTGGAGGTCCTGGTAGAAACTGCGGAATGGCGATTGAGGCAAGATCAGAAACTGAGAGCTGCGGCTCGCGGACGAGTCCGACCGATTTCGTCACAATAGCGTGTAATTCAAAAAACTTGGTGCTAGTTCATAAGTAGTCGCCTGGCGGGCCGTAGTCCGACGACGACGCGCCCCATGCGAACCTGCAAAAAGTAAGTGTGATCTGTGCAGTTCCTCAAGGACGCTTCAATCAATATTTTGGCGGTTTCCAAGTCCTGGCCAGTCGCTCAGCTTCCGCGACTTGGGCGCGAGTCATTCTTTCCGCAATCAGATCTCGAATACCCGCATACCGCTTCTGCGCATCTCCAGTTGATCGGGCCGCGGATTGAAAATGTTTTGGCGGATCAAGGTCCGGAAACCCGTCGATGCGGACAATTCATTGGTCGATGCTTGAAATGGCGAGTTGAACGAATTGGATGAGAGACGAGTCGTTCGACATTGGAAGGGAACCACTCGCTGAATGAATGTAGACGATTTTGTAGACGCGAGATCCTCAAGCTTCAATAGCTTTCAACAAGCACCGAGGGCACGATCGCAACAGGTTCAATAAGAATCAATTAGGAACAAGGCGTTTCAATAAGTTTCAACAACCTAGCACGATCTGGTTCGGGACCAGGGGGTCGGAGGTTCAAATCCTCTCTCCCCGATTAATTGATTCAATAAGATACACCCGTTTCGGAATGCCTCCGGATCGGGCTGTAGACGTTCTTGTAGATGAGATTTCCTCGTAGTTCAACAAGCCTCAAACAAGAGGAGAAGAATCTTCAGAAGATATCTGTCTTCTAAGCAGGAGCTTGGAAACTGATGGAAACCTGTTGAAAGATGGTGAAGTTGAGAAGTCCCGTTGCCCGTAAGATCTTCAGTTCAAGAACTTTCCTGACAAAACAGACGATCCAACTCCGAAGCAACCGACGGTGATATTCGACAGAGACCACATGCTCAAAAAGCAGAGGGTCGAGGTCGTTCGCGAGGAAGCAGGAAAAGGCCGACGGCAAAATGCTTCTAGTTCTTACATCGGATTCACTTTCACTTTACGGAAGGTGTCAAATAGCGGTTCAATCTCGCTCGCGACGACGTTGCCATCCGTTTCCGATAGGCCGCTGACCCTAAACACCATCTGAAACCATCTCGGTTCACGAGCCTTGTCGGAGATTTCTCGTAGATGCTTGAGCGACATCGTCTTTACGAACAGCTCAACTGCCCTCATGGCGGGGCCATGCACTCCAGCAAGCACTACGGTATCAGTATCGCTCGTCAAACTGCGCGGAAGCCGGGTAAGCAACAAGAGATCTGAATGCAACTCCGTTCCCTTTACAGCAGGTGGTGGAGGTGGATCGTTAAGCGAAGATACGATCGAGCGTCGGTCAGTTCTTAATTCGATGTGGTCTTGTTGACGAATAACGACGCCCTGCAATGTGCCAATTGCATACTCGAAATCAGCGCGAAAGTCTCGCCCCAGAAAATCGAACCGGGGCTGCTCTGGAGAACCCAGAATCAGCCGTGTCATTCGGCTGGCTCTACTGGAACCTAAACATATGAGAGAACTCTGGGAACTCACTGTAAACAGATCAGCCGATACGGTTATCGAGGAAGCTGCAATCCCCATCTTAGCAAGTGCGTCTGCTGCATGTTGTTCGTTGACGTATGTTTGGGAACCAATTGGAGTGATCGCACTGGGGTGAGCGTCGGCTCCTATCAATTTACCTGCCACCGTTCGGCGTCAGAACGCCGGCGAGGAGTTCTCGACGTTGATCCGTCAAGGCATCTTCAATTGAATCCAGCATCGACTGCACGTCGATAACTCGTTCGATCGTGGCTTCAGTCAAAGAGCTCGCAGCGTTGCCAACGACAAAACCACCGGCTGCGGCCAGAGTCGCCATGGGAGTAGCTGCCTCCTTACACACCCGACATGAATCCTACCGAAGTGTATGGAACAACATCAAAGGCCACTTAAATGGCCTATTTCTGGACCTCATGACCGCCGCAGCCCAGCGCTTTTCGCTTTGGGCGTGTCGCCCACACCCGCCGCCTTCCGTTTTCGTTGCTACGTCACGCCGGTCTTTCTTTTTGACCGAATAGGTACTGTATTATGCGAGATTCAATGGTTACCACTTTCCCTGACGCAGTCCATGCAGAGAGTATTCGCGATGGACAGACCCTTTGAGATCAACCAGTCGAAAACAAAAATTGTTTGCCGAAAATCCTTAGAGTTTGCGAAGGGATCCAAAAGGTTCTTGAGTGCCGCGACCTCACGTTCAATTGTCTCAGACGCCTGATTGGCGAAGTTGGAGATGACGATACATTCCTTGGTGGTCTGTAGCATATCCTCAAGGCTCACAGGTGCACGGCGACCGTAGGTGCGCCCAAGTTTCGAGTGATCGGCCATTAGTACGCGAGTTTCTGTGGGCCGAGTAGCGTACGCTACCAGCGTTGCTTCTTCGTCTTCAAACGCATATGAAATACAGAGCCGGTTCTCAAAGCTGAGTCCTGCTGCACCGAAAAACACTGCGTGCGCCATGTAGCGATTATCCGTAATAACACGGGCGGCGTCCGGCCCGATTAGACTATCGATGGAAGGGTTGAGAATACGTCCGGTCAAGGTCACGCCGATTCCAAGATGTGCCGCGCCCAGTCCTTTGACGAGTACCTGCAGATTGTTTGTGGCGATCTGGATTTCTTCAACGTTGTTGGTAATGATCTCGTCCATTTCCTCAGAGATCTACAGGTTTCAATATCGTTGCACGCTTTCAATGCTGATCGAGCGTGTTTTGCTCTCAGATTGTTGCCAGCTTTGTTCCCAGAGATGCTGGGCCAGCGCACCTCCGGTTGTTGGTTTTTCTAACCGGAAGCGCGCGCCGCTGCCGGTCTAGCGGTCGTGGGCGAACAAGGTCGTGCGGGTGTTCGCGGGCGTTGTTATGACCGGCCACCAGAAGGCACAATCTCGCCACCCTTGGAGTTGAGAACCATTTTGTCGAATGAGAGTTAAGACGGGCAGTTTAACCGCGGCATTGCGAGCGACCGACGAGTCGGTGCGGGTTGTATCCGGTGCGTCGGAGAATTCCGCATGCGATGTCGATGCCACTGTACGCGCGAGACCCCTGCCCGTACGCACGAGTAAATAAACCGTCTGTTGCTTCGCTTCATTCGTCAGGTGTCGGAGTATGGCCTTGTACTCATCGAGGCTCCACGTGTCCTCGTAGCCTGGGGCGAATTCGCTGAACGTGGGGTTGATAAGTTCGAGCACGGATAGAGCGTCATCCAACGAAATCTCTTTCGGGCCAGGAGCCTCGCCGTCCTGGGGAAGTGCATTGAGTGCTCGGAGCTTCGCGTCGACAGCCGCTGTGACGGACTTGAGCCGCGTAGCGTAATCTGTCTGGAATCCAATAGGGAGAACTCGGCGGTGGGCACGGAGAGTCGTGATATTAGAAGCAAGAATCTTGGCTGGACTGCAGTGGACAATATTTCCACCAGCGAGCTCTACAAAGTTCACGCGCTGATCCTCCCCACTACTTGCGATGCGCTCGCGCAGTGCGGAATCGGCATCGTGCATGCGTGCCATCGCGCGATAGATGTGGACAGCAGTGTAGAATCGCGTGACAGTCCGGTCTTCCAATGGGCGGAATCCATACATGCGGGAGTGCTGAAGGACCGTATCCATTTGGAATTTCTTGGGATCGCGGCCGTAATAGAAGCCGATCAGATTCGCGATTGTAATGCCTCGGTCCAGGATCTGGCCACCGATGAAGATGTTAAGGGGCGTGCGAAGTCTCAACTGTCCTTCTTCATCGAGTAGTGCGGCGATCTGGGCTTCAGAGTTGACTTTCGTAATCATCAGCTCGCCGCCGGATAGCGCTGTTCGAACACGTTCGTGAACTTCATCAAACGCGGGGAGAGGTAGTTGCGCCGCTAGCACCGACTTCGAAAGATTCTCATAAGCTTCTTTTACAAGCTCTCGCAACAGCGAAGTATCATTGTCGGCCTCTACTTTTAGCATCTCGTCAAAGCGAAGAATCACACTCTCTTGCCATGCATGGGCGGCTCGGCCAGCCTCAGTATGAAACAGAAAGGCGAATCGCTTTGGTCGGCGTTTAGCTTGCTCATCCTGAATGCGGCGCAGGCAGCCAGCTGTAGCGAAACTCATAAGTGCCCCTCGCAGCCCTTTAACCTTCGGGCTCGTGAGGCATTCTTCGATCTTGAAGCGTCGTCGATCATCACTCTTGAGAACTGCGAGTTCCTCCAGTGAAACAGGGGAGAAAACAAACGACGCTACGTTCCCAGCAGTTTTTGACTGTTCGAAATAAAAGTCCCCACCAACATAGTCAGGATGGACCGGCACGAGTTTGGTAAACCGGGGGCGGAGAGGGAGAAGGCTGTTGCCAGGAATCGGGACGCCCTCAGGTTGGAGATATAGAGAGTAGGGAGTGGCAGTGACCTGAAGAAACTCTGATTCGTTCAGTTTGTTTCGCAGTTTGTCTACTTGATCCGCGATCGTGCGAAGCTGCAAGCCAGTCTCCTTGTCGTTCACATAGCCGATCGAAGCATTGTCGGCTTCGTCATCGACAATGAGGATTCTCTTTCCCTGTAGCGCGGGATAAGTCTTAAGCAAGGCATCCGAGAGTCGGTTCAGATTATCTGACTGCTTCTTCACGATGAAGATTAGCTTCTGATTTAGCTCGAACTGAGTGAGTCGGTCCGGGAGTTCGAGGATGTCATAAACCTTAACTTCATCTGCCTCGATGAAATCTGCGAACTCCTTGCTTACGCGTTTGTAGGTTTGTCGCGCCAACGCCGTAGTCGGCTTAGTCAAGACCACGGCCACGTCGAAACCGTTATCGAAACCGAGCGCGATCCCGCCCAGGAAAGTCTTGGTTTTTCCGGACTGGATCTTGCCGAGAAGCATGCCTGGTTTGTCCGCCGTGCCGGGGGAAAATAACTCCTGAACAGTTTCCTGAATCACTGTTTGCTCGTCGGGGCCGTAAACCGGAACACCGCCCTCCCGGACCTTGGTCCTAAATCCGCGATAGAAAGAACCGTTCAATTCTAGGGTTGTGTGTGAAGGTGAATGTGTGTTTGACATGGGTAGATCCTAGCAGCAAAAACATGCGTTTCTATATATGACGTTCGCAGTTATCATGCGGAATACGCATGTTTGAGGACCTATTCAATCGAACGGGCCTTTCAATGGAGCGACTGCATACGCTCATTCAACTGGCCGAAGAAGGGAGCTTGATTCGCGCCGCAAAAGGCGATGCAGGGCTACAAAGCCGATTTAGCCACCAGCTCAAAGACCTATCCACCTTCTTCGGCGTTGCTCTGACGGATCGAGTTGGGAAAACGATTCGCCTAACTGAGCCGGGGGAGCGATTAGTCAAGCTCGTGCGTGAGCATTTCCAGAGCCTGACTCAGTTTATGAATGACGCCAAGGGGCATGCATTAAGTTTTCGACTTGGCTCCGCGGATAGCCTGCAACAGTGGCTCGTAGTGCCGTCGGTCGCTCGATTGCGACGTCCAGGCGTGAGCGTCCGATTCGCGCTTGAGAGCCTTCGCCCTGAGGAAATTGTTGCCCGACTGCAGGACCAACGACTGGAATTCGGATTGGTGCCGAGCAGTGTAGAACTTCGGGGTCTGAAAACAAGAGTAATCTGCCGGGTAAGCCATATCATTGTTGTCCCATATCGAATCAGCAATCGGCGTGGGATACTGAGCCTCAGACAGGCTTTGCTGGAGTGTCCGCACGCGTCGACTACGGCTATGAGCCCTGTGAGGCGATCGATTGATCAGATCGCCGAGAAACTCGGTCAACGTTACCTTCCTCAGCTTGAATGCGCGAGTGAAGGGCAAGTGGCGGCGGCAGTTCGGACTGGTCTATTCGCCGCAGTCCTACCTCAGTGGGCGTGGGAATCACACACACCTTTAGAACATTTTATCTACGATGGTGCGGAACTGGAGCAGTTGAACCAGAAGCTAGTCCTAACTTGGCACCCTCGCTTCCTAGAAACACGGGGGCACGCAGGCGAGGAAGTCAGAGATAGCTTGTGTTCAACACTTGAGGAACTGGCAACGACTAGCAGCGGGTTCGATAAGAATTAGGTGAGTCGATCAGTCCCTGTCCGCGAACGGAAGCACATTCGGTCAGCAGAAGGCGACCCGTATAACCTTCACAACCCCGAAAGGCGAACCGTCGATTCTCTCTCGCAATCGTTGGGCCACCACGACAGTTACGTAACGGCGGGCTGATCGACTGCACCTAGATGGTCCCGAACGCTTCGATAGAGGTCTGCGGAGCGCCTTCGCTGCAGCTCTTTGGCATTCCGACGAGCTATACTTTGAGCGCGATTCTCTATGGAACTGATCAAGTCGAAAAGACGCGTTGCCGACCACGGGGAGGTGTTCACTCCGCTTTGGATCGTCGAATCTATGCTCGACCTCGTAAAGGGCGAGACCGAGCGCATTGACTCGCGCGTTTTGGAACCGGCGTGCGGGAGCGGGAACTTCCTCGTGCGTATCCTGCAGCGCAAGCTCGCTGCGGTTGAGCTAAAGTTCGGGAAGTCGGACTTCGAAAGACGGCACTACGCGCTTCTCGCTTTGATGTGCATCTATGGGATTGAACTCTTGGCGGACAACATTGCCGAATGCCGAGCGAATATGTTGGAGATCCTCGCCGAATACTTGAATCTAGAGGAATCGCAGGATTTCTATCGGGCCGGTTCTTACGTAGTGTCGCAGAACCTCATCCACGGTGACGCCTTGACGATGCGCACCAGCGATGGCCAACCGATCACCTTTGCGGAGTGGGGCTACCTTGGTAAAGGAAAGTTTCAGCGCCGAGATTTTAGATTGGAGGTTCTCGCCCAGATGTCGGCCCTCGCTGAGGAGGGAACTCTCTTCGCCCACCTTGGCAAGCACGAAATCTTCACACCGACGAAGACCTTCCCGCCTATGACGGTGACCGAGCTAGCGTCCGCTGCACGCGTCGATGTGTCTAAGGAAGCAAGATGAACGGTCCAGCGCGCTTAACGCTCCGCGGCCGTAACCCTGATGTGTTGACGTGCATTGCGAACCTCTCCAATGATGAGGTGTTCACACCGCCGGAGTTCGCCAACAGGATGCTGGACACCCTCGCCTCGGCGTGGGCGGCAGGCAACAATGGCGCGAATATTTGGGTGGACAGTTCTGTGACGTTCCTCGACCCCGGCACGAAGTCGGGCGTGTTCCTCCGTGAGGTCACCAGCCGCCTCATTCAAGGTTTGGAAGACGAGATCCCGAGCCTTGAAGATCGCGTCAATCACATCCTGACCCGCCAGGTGTTTGGCATCGGTATCACCTATCTCACGAGCCTCTTGGCACGCCGGAGCGTATATTGCACGAAGCACGCAAAAGGCAAGCACTCAATCGCCAAGTCTTTCGCCAGCGACGATGGCAATATCTGGTTCGAGCGCACCGAACACACGTGGGTTGATGGAAAGTGCAGGTACTGTGGCGCAAGTCAAAAAACGTTTGACCGTGGCGAAGGTCTCGAAACTCACGCATATGCGTTAATTCATACCGACGATATTAAAACTCGAGTGTCTGAGTTGTTTGGAGACGTTATGCAGTTTGACGTGATCATAGGAAATCCGCCGTACCAGTTGGACGACGGTGGCTACGGCACGAGCGCCGCGCCGATCTATCAGTTGTTCGTAGAAAAGGCCCTTGCTCTGGACCCGCGCTACGCGGTGTTCGTGACCCCTTCACGATGGATGGCTGGAGGCAAAGGGCTCGACAAGTACCGGGAGCGTATGCTTTCCGACAAGCATCTGCGAAACGTCGTGGACTACCCGAAGCTCTACGAGGGCTTTCCGGGGGTGAAGATTCGCGGTGGTATCTCGTACTTCTTGTGGGATCGAGACTACAGCGGACCGTGCGAGGTCCAGACGATCTGGGACGGGCAGCCAACGGGGCCAGCAGTTGCTCGCCACCTTGATGTTTACGACATCCTGGTGCGGCGCAATGAAGCCGTGCCGATCTTGGAAAAGGTCAGGGCGAAGGGTGAACCGACGCTCGATCTCCGGGTGTCCAGTCAAAAGCCGTTCGGCCTTCGTACATTCTTCCACGGTAACCCCGACTCCAAAGGCCTTAAGAACCCCGTGAAGCTCTTCGGGTCTCAAAGGGTCAGCTATGTCGAACGCTCAGGGATTCCGACCAACACCGAATGGATTGACAAGTGGAAAGTGCTCATGACGCGCGTCCAAGGCACGAGCGCGGCAATTGAGACAAAGTTTCTCAGTAAGCCGATCATCGCTGAGCCCGGCACGGCTTGTACCGAGAGCTACGTCGTCGCGGGCCTCTTCAAAACTGAAGCCACAGCGACGAACTACGCGATTTACCTCCGTACGCGTTTCGTTCGATTCTTGGTGTCTCTTCGCAAACCAACCCAGGATGCTGCTCGTGGCGTCTATGGCTTCGTGCCTGATTTGACGCTCGATCAAGAGTGGACTGACGCCAAGCTTTACAAGCGGTACGGACTGACTAAGGAGGAGATCGCGTTCATCGAGTCGCAGGTCGCGGAGCACGACGATTCCGCGCCCGATGAAGTCTCCTTCGAAGCTGACGATGAGTAAGCCAGCGATCGAAGAGGTCCTTGCGCCGAAACCGGTAGCGCGGCCGCGTATTTACGCCTACTCCATCGATGACAAGGCGCACAAGGGCCTTCTCAAGGTGGGACAGACGACGCGCGACGTGAAGCATCGTGTCGCCGAGCAGGTTAAGACCGCTGCCATCAAGAATTATGTGATCGAGCTGGACGAATCCGCCGAGCGCCACGATGGAACAATCTTTACAGATTATCAAGTGCGAGCGGCTCTCGTGTCGAAGGGATTCGCGCACACCGAGTTGGAGTGGGTGCGCTGTATGGTCGCCGATGTCCAGACTGCGCTCACCGAACTCCGCACGGGCCTCCAGTTCACCGGCACTCACCACGAGACCTTCGCAATGCGCCGTGAGCAAGCCGAGGCCGTGAACAAAACTCACTCGTATTTCCACTCGATCTGGAAGGAGGATATGTACGCTGTCCCGCGCTTCCTCTGGAACGCGAAAATGCGCTTCGGCAAGACCTTCACCACATACCAGCTCGCAAAGAAGCTCGGCGCTAGGCGGGTGCTCGTGGTGACCTTTAAGCCCGCGGTTGAGGATGCGTGGAAGACCGATCTCGAGTCTCACGTGGACTTCGATGGGTGGCAGTACCTCTCACGCAGCTCCGACAGAGATCCGACCAAGATTGATCGCAAGAAACCGGTGGTCTATTTCGGCTCTTTCCAAGACCTCCTCGGCCGCGACGAGGCTGGGAACATCAAGCCCAAAAACGAATGGCTCCACAAGGTGAAGTGGGATCTAGTGGTTTTCGACGAATATCACTTCGGCGCTTGGCGGGAGACCGCGAAAGAGTTGTTCGAAGGCGAGGAGGATGCGGTCGCAAAGAAGGAGGCCAAACTCGAATACGCTGTCGGCCTGGAGGAGGTAAACGAGGACCTCGGCGAGCTCTCTGAGAAGGAGGACGAGTTCCTCCCCATCACGACCAAGGCGTATCTCTACCTCTCCGGCACGCCGTTCAAGGCGCTGGCCACAGGAGAATTCATTGAGGAACAGATCTTCAACTGGACGTACACCGACGAACAGCGTGCCAAGGAAGGGTTCGCGACGAACAACCCCGGCAAGTGGAACCCCTACGGTGCGCTGCCGCAGATGCGACTGTTGACCTACCAGATGCCGGACGAGCTGCTGGCGATCGCGAGCGCCGGAGAGTTCGACGAGTTTGATCT
>Ga0137427_10000668_pt1 | contig 16963 bp, 26 predicted proteins | sample EasRivERMZT700_2_FD_102309 | JGI IMG/M metagenome (GOLD analysis project Ga0137427, IMG submission 102309) | Soil microbial communities from meander-bound floodplain in the East River, Colorado, USA - East River MetaG ERMZT700_2 | ecosystem: Environmental > Terrestrial > Soil > Floodplain ...
ACGAGAACATCCGCTCACAGGTCCGCTCGTTCGTGAACATCATCCGCAAGCTCGCCATCCCCCGCAACGGTGGGGTCATATTGACCGCGCACCCTTCCAAATCCTCGCTGGTCGACGGTTCGAACTTCTCGGGCTCGACCGCGTGGCACGGCTCGGTCAGAAACCGCATCTTCCTTTCGAAGCCTAAGCGTCGGGCGTCAGGCGACGAAGAGGACGACGGCCCGACCGATGATCGCGTGCTCCGCATCATGAAATCGAACTACTCCCAAGGCGGCGGCAAGATCGACTGCAAGTGGGAGAATGGGGTTATCGTTGAGACGCACAAGAAGACGTTCACGAGCACGTTCGAAAAGCTCGATGACGATCGCAAGCTCCAAGAAGCGGCGGCCTATCTGATCCAGCGCGGCTCCTTCTTGGCCGCCGACCCGAACACGCGGAACGCCCTTGCCGTTCTCGCGAGGAACCTGCCCAGCTGTAAGGACATCTCCTGGAAGTCTGCCGTCGCGGCTCAGGACCGCATGATCGAAAGCGGCAAAATGGTGCTCGTCGAGATGGGACCGAAGTCCCGGCGCCGCACCTACATCCGTCCATCGCATATCCGGTATCCCGGCGAGGACGGCACGCCTGCGCCACAGCAGGCCAACCACGATGAAGGCAGGCTGGTATGACCATTCTTCCAACCGACCTTCCAACCGCCTTCCAACCGACCGGTTGGAACAGTGCTCGGAAGAAACGGCGGCGCTTCCAACCGCCTTCCAACCGCCTTCCAACCAAGGAAAGACTGCCTTTCGGTTGGAAGCCCAAGTCCTCGCGCGCGCGCGCGGAAGTAGTACTTATAACTACTACCCAGTATAACAAGAACAAGATTGGTTTTGATTTTGCGCGTTCTAGCTCTCTCCTGAAACGCTTCCGCACTGCATTCTGCAGCCCTGCCTCGATGGTAGTACGAAGGCTAATCGTAGTTTACCCAATCATCGCAATATGCACATATACGGCGCTGTGGTTTCTCGCAGGCGTCGCCTTCGCAACGTGGAAAATCCTGAGCGAAATGGGGGTGTTATGAGCATCGAGCGGTTGCAGGCCGAATTCGACAAGATCGTGCGCGAGACGTTCCCGGCAGGGACGGAGGCGCTCGACGTCGCCACCTATCTCGGCTTGGTGCGGGGCTTTGCGATCCGCCTCCCGCAATACGACCTTCGGCATGGGGTGCGGCTAGATATCCCCGTGCACGCAAAGGTTCTGCTGCCTCTCAGGGCCAATAGCAGGCCGATGACCATGCTGCGCGAGTGGGTCGAGGCGAAGGTGGCGGCGTCCGCGCCAACCCTCGAAGCCAACGAGGAACCGCTGTCATGACCATCGTCGCCTTCCCAGCTGTTCGTGGGGAATCTACCGACATGACCGACCCGACAGACTTGGAAGAGTGTTGCGCATTCCTTGACCGTCTGGCGAGCCTGCCCGCTGACCTCAGGCGCTGTGAGCCAAGCGAGCGAAGCGCATTGCTCAACCGCATCGCCGATGAGGCGACCGACATCAGCATCAAGTTGGGGGCGGGGCTCGACATAGAGGCGCGGCGACGTCTGCTGGCCCGTGCGGAGCAGCGCCGCGGGGCTGCGATGGCGGAGCTGGCGAAGCTCGAGACGAAGCAATGACCGACACGCTCCTGCTCGCCTTGCTGCTCCCGCTGATCGCCGCCGTCTGCTGGTGCGCGTGGGTCGTGCTCAAGGGCTTGGCGCACCTCGTCGCGGCGCTGTTCGTAGGGAGGAAGTGATCAGCACCATGAACGCAATGAACGTGACCCGCAGCCGTTGGCATGTCGTGGAAACCATCGGCGGCCACGAGCGCTTGGCCCGCGATGCCATCGCCGCCCGTGGTCGTCCCACGTTCTATCCCCAAGCCGAGAAAACCGTGCTGCACGCTAGGCGCAAGGACGTCGTGCTCCGCCCGCTCTACCCGAACTACCTGTTCGTGCTGTTCGACCCGTTCGATCTCTCGTGGGGCGAGCTGCTCCACATGCCGGGCGTCTGGACGATCGTCGGCATCGTCCGGCCTCGCGGACGCCCGAAGAACATCGCCGACGTGACGGGGGCGAATTGGCGGCCCTATGTGGGACAACCGCGGCCGCTGCCCGACGGCGCGGTGCAGTGGATCAAGAACCAATTGGAGGACACTGAGGATGGTTACGTGCTGAGAGAGCCAGTCGAAACCGAGGGCCCGGCCTTGGCGAAGGACACGCAGGTCAAGATCATCGATCCCAACAACGCCTTCTGCGATTTCCAAGGCCTCGTCGACTTTCACGAAGGCACGCGCGTCCGTGTGCTGCTTGACTTGTTCGGGCGAAAAACCCCATTGATTGTCGAGCGTGATTCGCTGGCAATAGTGAGCCAGCCATGAGGAAGGGCTTTCACCCGTCCTGGCTGTGCGTCTGTCAAAAGGCGATAACGCGCTTCTTCCGCAAGCGTTCCGAGCCGGTCGTTCAGGCCTATCCTGAGGGTTCCGATCTCGTGTTCACGCGGGCCTATTCCGAGCCGCCCCGCGCTGAGACACCCGAAGAATATCATGCGCGCCGCGAGGCGCAGCGCTTGTCCGACGAGGCTTACGACGACGCCGAGCTGAAGCGCCTCGAAGACGACTGGCGCGTCCACCAACGCCGCATCCACAACATGGAAATGGGTTAACCAGGGAGGAAACTATGAACGAGATTTACGCCGGAGTGGGAAGTTCGAATCGTGGGTTGGTCGGACGCGCTCTCGCGCCAGAGCAGCCTGCCCCCGGCCAGCCTCCACAGAGCGCTGCCATCTTCAACGGCATGATGGAGCGCCTCGGTGGGCTGATGGCGATGGCCGAACGTGTTGAAACCCTCGCCGATCGCCTCACGGGCCAAGCGCCTGCCGACCCGCGCGGTGCGGATGGCGTTAACGCGACAATGCCCCAAGCCTTCAACGCCCGCCTCGATCTCTGCATCGAAGGCATGGACGCCGTCCGCGCTCGCCTTCAGGCGGCGCTTCAACGCCTCGAGCGGTTCGCCTGATGGGCAAACACTCCCCCTCACTCCCGCGCAACGCCGAATACACGTCCGAAGAGGGCGCGCGTGAGCTCGTCAAGACCATCGAGAAGTCGTGGTGTGACCGCGGCTTCCCGACCGTGCGCGCGTGGGCCCATTGCCTCGACGGCTATTGGTCGATCCGCTCCAATCTCGTGAACGGCATGCCGCCGGCGATCGAGACCTCGTCCGCGCTGAAGAAGGCGGCGTGATGTGGGCAACGCCCATGCGCCGTGATCTACGCGCTCATGATCTTCATCACGCTCCCCGACGGTCAATCCGCGATGTCACCGGTTGAGTACCATTTCAGCGCTCAAGCCTGCGCGAAGGCCCGCGATGCGAGCGCCGCCGTGATCGACCACCTTCGCGACGAGAATGGCTGGAAAGAGGCCTACTTGCGCTGCATCCCGATCCCGCCTGCCGCGAACCTCCCGGCCGCGTGAGCCATGACGAACAAGCCCTGTGCATGTGACGAATACCAGATGGGCAACTCGATCCGGCCGTTCGACACGCTGGACGATCTGATCGGAAGGCTGTCGTTCATCGCTTCTAAATTTGCCGCCGCCCCAACGGCCGACCATGAGATCGTCTGCGCCCTGCTCATCTTGGCGCGCGAGATCAAGGGCCTCAAACGCTGATGGCCGCCAGGAAAAAGCCCCAGCGCAAGAACACCGTTGGGCGCCTGCCCGAGTGGGACTACAAGAAACCGCTCAATCCGCGTGAGCAGCGCTTCGTCGATTGCTATGTCGTCGACCCGCACGCCATCAGAGCGGCCGAGGCGGCCGGCTTCAAGCGCTCCTACTCGCAGCATCTGATGCTGAAGCCGAACGTTGCCGCCGCCATCCGCCGCCGCATGCAGGACGCAGCCGAGAAGGCTGATGTCGAAGCCAAGGACGTCATCGTCGAGCTTTCGCGCCTCGCCTTCGTCAACATGATGGACTTCCTTGAAGAGGATGAAGCGACCGGCCTGCCGCGGTTCAAGAAGATGACCGATCTCACCCGCCGGCAGATGGCCGCGGTGCATGAGATGACGATCGACACCGAGGTCGAGCTCGACGATCCGTTGACAGAGTTGGCCGAGGGCAAGGAGCCGACCGCGCGGCGCGTCACGCGCATCAAGTTCAAGCTGCACAACAAGCGCGACGCCCTCGTCGATCTCGGTCGCTATCTCAAGATGTTCGCCCCCGAACGCGATCCTGAAAGGGACAATGACCCTGGAGCTTTTGTCTTCACTCGCACCCTATCAGCCATTGATCGAGTCCTTGCGGAGGCTGTCGCCGCCGCAGCGCGCGGCAACGGTCAGGGATTTGTGCCGGAGCGACCTCTACTTCCTGTTGAGGTATTACCTCCGCAGGCCTGACATGGAGCACCCGTGGCTGTTCGACCGCTGCCGGGAGGTGCAGGCCGAGCCAGACAACCGCCTCGATCTTTGGGCGCGTGAGCATCGCAAGTCCTCGATCATCACCTTCGGCAAGACGATTCAGGACATCCTCGCCTCCCATGGCGATGAACCGAGCATCCCGAACGAACTGACCTTCGGGCTCTTCAGCTGCACGCGGCCGCGCGCCAAGGCCTTCCTCCGCCAGATCATGACGGAGTTCCAGACGAACGAGTATCTGAAGGCGACGTTCCCCGATGTGCTCTATGCCGATCCGAAGAACGAAGCTCCCAAATGGAGCGAGGACGACGGCATCACGGTCAAACGCAAGGGCAATCCCAAGGAGCAGACCATCGAGGCCTGGGGCCTGATGGATGGCCAGCCGACCGGTCCGCACTACTGGCGCCGCGTCTACGACGACACCGTGGTCAAGGCCTCGGTCTCCAACGCCGACATGATCGCCAAGACGACGGAAGCGTGGGAATTGTCGCTCGCTCTCGGCATCGAAGGGCAGCCCGCGCGCTACGTCGGCACGTTCTATTCGCTGTTCGACACCTATCACACGATGATCGAGCGCGGCATCCGACCGCGCATCTACCCCGCGACCAAGGACGGAAGCGACAACTGCGCGCCCGCGAACTGCGTGCTGATGTCGAGCGAGGTGCTGCTCAACAAGCTCAAGGAAATGGGCAGCTCGACGTTCCACACGCAGATGCTGCTCAACCCGAAGGGCGGGCTCAAGAGCGGCTTCGATCTCAACTGGCTCAAATGGTGGCCGGCCGAGCATACCGCGAACCTCTCGATCGCGATCATCGTGGATCCGGCCAGCAAGAAGAAGAAAACCTCCGACTTCACCTCGATCTGGGTCATTGGCTTAGGCGCCGACGAAAATTGGTACGTCATCGATCACCTGAAGGATCGGATGAACCTCTCGGAGCGCACCGCGGCCGTCTTCGCGCTTCACCGCAGATGGCGCGGCACCGTGTTCTACGAAGAGTACGGGATGCAGGCCGACATCGAGCACATCCAGTACGTCCAGAACCAGCAGAACTATCGCTTCACGATTACGCCCTTGGGCGGGCAGATCGCCAAGGAAGACCGCATCAAGCGCTTACAACCGCTGTTCGAGCAGGGTCGCATCTTCCTCCCCGAAGGCGGGCGCGTGCACACAAACCACGAAGGCCGGGCCGTCGACACGATCCAGGCCTTCATCAAGAGCGAGTACAGCGCGTTCCCGCTCGTCATTAACGACGACGGCTTGGACAGCCTCGCTCGTATCGAGGACGAGGACGTCAAGGCGAACGTGCAGGCGCCGAGCGCAACCGCCTCGAGCGGCCGAGCGAACGGCTCGCTGATGGCCGAGCTCGTCGCCCAGGCAAACCTTTCGACTTCACGCGGCCGATCCAAGTGGATGGGCAAATAGGAGATCGACATGGCACGTAACGGACATGGCAAGAAGCAAGACGTATCGCTTCTAACAGCGATTACCGGAACCGATGCCGATGAAGTTCTCGTCGGCAGCAATCGCGACGATCAGCCGCCCGACGTGCTCGACGGCGCGGGCGGGAGCGACATGTTCTTTTCGTTCCAGGGCGCGGACATCCTGACCGGCGGAACCGGAGCAGACACGTTCGTCTTCGATTGGTTCTTCTCCAATGCCATCTACGGCCAGGATACGATCACCGATTTCAGCGCGGCAGAGGGCGACAAGATCGACTTCTCTCCCATCACCACCCATTACAGCGAGGCCGATTTGCTGGCCGCCGTCGTGCGCGCGCTGGACTTCGGCGATCTGACGATCACACCGATTGCCGGCGGCGAGCACGTCCATGCGGAAGTCGTGGCGGGCGATGCGACGTGGGATGTCGATCTCGACGTCCTTGGTACTGCGCCGCTGGCCGCGGACGACTTCATCTTCGCCGCTTAGAGGAACGGACAAATGCAGTCAGGCTACCCAAAGCAAGGCTCCGGCGGCTTCTCTGCGCTGCCGCTGTCGGATTACGTCGACTGCAAGGCGCTCGCGGCCAACACGAACGAGGACATCACCGTCCCCGCCCGCGCGCACTTCGCGGTCTTCGGCGGCACGGTCGACTTCTATGCCAAGCGCGGCGGAACGGCGGCGGTCCCAACGGATATCGCCGATGGCTCGGGCTCGGTCCTCAATCCGTACATCGTCGCAGTGGAGCCCGGCGACATCATCGGACTGATCTCCGCTGCGACCTGTCTCGTCACGATCTCCTATTACGGCAAGGGGTAAGCAGACATGGAAGCGCCAGTTGCTCGCGTGGGCCGTGGAAGCGAAGACGCCGGCCGTCAATTGTTGGACACGGTCGCATCCGTCGCGGCCGATCCAGAGGGCTACAAGTCTCGTCTCGCGGATCTCGACTCCGCCCAGGCGAAGGCGCTCGAGCGCGAAACCGCCGCACGAAAAGCCGAGCGCGATGCCAACGATGCGCGCATAGCTCTGCAGGCCGAGCGCCAGGCGGTCGAAGCCGCTCGCGAGCAGATGAACGAGCAGGCGGAGCGGACGCGCAATGATCTTATCAAGGCCCGCGCGAAGCACGACGCCATCGTCGAGACCGAGCGCAACACGCTGAAGCGCGAGAGCGAGGCTCTTGCCCAGCGCACAGCCGAGGTCGAAAAACTCAAGACCGATCTCTCCGCCCAGGTCGCGCTCCACGACAGGGCCATTGCCGTCCTTCAAGCCGAGCGCGGGAAGTCCGAGGCGCTAAACGCCGATCTTGCGAAGGCCATCGATGCGGCCAACGCACGCGAAGCCGCTGCGTCCCGCGCGCTTGCCCGCGTGAAGGCCCTCGCGAGCGAATGACCTTCGCCATCTTCGGAAAGCGGGAGCCGGTGACCAATCCTCGGGTGTATTTCGACAATGCGGAGGGCGGCATCGTTCGTGCTGACGGGTCGCTTCAGCGCGCGTTCCTCGACAGCCTCGAGCGGATCAGCACGGTTGGGCCGCAGCCTCTGACGGGCCCGCCGATCCTGATCGAGAATTACGACGACAAGAAGTGGTATCTCGAAAGGGACGACTCGCTTATCCAGATCGTGACCTCGCCCGTCTTTGCCGGGTCGCACGCACTCGCGGCCGATCCCACGCCGGGGAGCCAGCCTAATCGGCTAAGCGGGGCCGTGAAGCTGGTCCACCAGCCGCAAGCAATACAGAACTTTCTGGCCCAGCCGGGCATCGGTTACGCGCAAACCTTCATGCGCTTTGATGCCGGGCTTCACAATGAAACGATCATGTTCATCGACCACGAATGGCTGGAGGGATTGCAAGCGCCCCTGCACGTTGCCGGTGGCGACTGGATGGCCTTCGTAGGTGTCCGACCTGATGGTGTCGTGTTCGTGACGGCGGGCACGGAAGCCACGATGAACGGCACGCCGAGCACTGAGCGGAATTGGCATCTCGAAGTCCTGGGGCAGAGCTTGCAGCCGAATGTTCAGTATCGGCTCCGCGTTGTCGCGGATTTTGGCGCGCGAATGTTCAAGAGCTTCTCAATCGTGGGCCCTGGCCTGGATCGCACTTTCGATCTATCGGCTCTGTCGCTGGATTATCCCAACTACATGCCGTTCGACCGCGCGGCGATGGGCTATTTCGTCGGGGCCATGCGTTAGGTGGCCGACACAAAAATCAGCGCCCTGACCGCGATTGACGCGGTTGCCTCAGGCGATGAGTTCCCCGCGAACGATGTCAGCGCCACGACATCGAAGAAGGTCACGGCGCAACAGATCAAGGACTTCACGTCTCCAGCGGCGTCCGATACGGCAGCTGGCATCATCGAGATTGCCATTCAATCCGAGATGGAGACGGGCACAGACAACACTCGTGCGGTAGTCCCAGGTCGCCAGCATTTCCATCCGAGCGCGGCGAAGTTCTGGGTCTCGTGGACCGGCAATTCCACGACGATCAACGAGAGCTACAACATGACGAGCATTGCCGACACCGCAGTCGGGATCGCTGACGGGACGATAGCAACCGATTTCGCCGCCGCGACGTGGTGCGGGCAGGTTTCGATTGATGACACGAACACCGCGAACGACACGACGAACACGACCGCAGCGAGTTTCACCACGCGGGCGGCAGGCACGTTCACCGTTTGCAGTTCGCAGATGACGGAAGGCGGCACGGCCGCCGCAAACCCGAACGATCCCGACAACTGGCTTGTGCTCGGATTCGGAGACCTACCATGAGCGCGCCAGAAATCGTCACTGTGGCGATCACCCGCGCCGATGGCGGCGTGTCGGTCATGCGCGTCATCACGCACGAGCCGTCTACGGGCAAACGCTACGATCCAACACCTGAGTATGTGGACAGCCTGATCGCCAAGCATGTGGCGTCGGGATCATGGGTCGGCGGTCTCAGTCCGATCAGTTGGCGCTTCGTCCCGAACGATTACGCCATGACCGACCGCTACTTCCGCGATGCGTGGAAAGACGCGCCAGGGCGGAACAAGCCCGATGTCGATATGGGTAAGGCGCGGGAAGTGCATCGCGAGCATCTGCGCCAGCGCCGCACGCCGTTGCTCGACAAGCTCGATCTCGAATACATGCGGGCCGATGAGGATGGCGACCAACAGAAAAAGAAGGACATCGCCAAAAAGAAGCAGGCGTTGCGTGACGTGACGTCCGACCCCGCGATCGATGCGGCCACGACGCCTGAGCAATTGATGGCGATCGTTCCCGCGGCGCTCACCAATGGCTGACAAATATCTGCTTGAGGATGCGAGCGGCGGCTTCCAGCTTGAAGATGGTAGTGGCGTACTTCTCCTTGAGGCCGCCCCTGCCGAAGACGAGAGGCAAACGCCTCGAGGCGTCCATCGCGGCGTTGAGAGAGGTGTGTCGTAGATGGGGCACTTTCTCAGAAAATACGGTGCGGCAACCACCATCCGGATCCCGGTAGTCAAGCGCGCAGTTGTGGACTTTGCGGTTGGTGCCGATTGGACGCCTGCCGCTGGCGACGTGAAAATAACTAAGGATGGTGGGGCGGCGGCCAACGTCACCAACCTACCGACCGCCCTTACTATGGGCAACACAGCGCTATGGCTGTTCTCATTGACCGCAACCGAAATGCAAGCGGCCGAAGTGGTGGTCACTGTTGCAGACAGCGCGACGAAGGCGGTTGAAGATCAGTCATTCATCATTGAGACCTACGGCAACGCTTCGGCCCAGCACGAATTCGATATAGATACTCAATTTCCAACTGTTGATGTCTGGGTGTGGCGAGGGACCGCCGCACCCGTAGAACATACCGGGGGCTATCCGATTGTCACGGTTAAGGACGGCACGGGAACGGGAGAGATTGACACCGCCTCCGGGCGCGTCGCGATCACTGAGGCGCAGATAGATCAGATCGTTGACGAAGTGCTCGACGAAGACATGACCGGGCATCAGACACAGGGGACGCTCGGGCAGGCGATAGGCGACCCGGTAGCGGACACCAACACGATCTACAAGGCCGTTGTGACAGATGCGACCGGCGCGACCGTTGGCGTAGATGTCGTCGCCGTGAAGGCCGAGACGGCGTCGATCCAAACCGACACCAACGACATTCAGGCGCGGCTTCCCGCTGCGCTCACGGCTGATGGGAATATCAAGGCCGACACGCTTCGCGTCGGCGGTACGCTCCAGACGGCCGGAGACATCATCGGCGACACGAACGATATTCAGGCAAGGCTCCCGGCTGCACTGACAGCAGGCGGCAACATGAAATCCGACATGCTTGCGCTGAACGGCGGAACGCAGTCGGCGGCGGACCTGAAGGACTTTGCCGACGATGGCTACGACCCGGCGACCAACAAGGTGCAGGGAGTTGTTCTGACCGATACGGTGACCACGTACACCGGCAACACGGTTCAAACGGGCGACAGCTTCGCCCGCCTTGGCGCGCCAGCGGGCGCGAGCGTCTCGGCCGACATCGCCGATGTAGAGGGCAAGGTCGACGATCTCGAAACGAGACTCGGCACCCCGTCCGATCTGGGGAGCGGCGCCACGGTTGCGGCGAACCTTGTCGACATCGAAGGGCAGACCGACAACCTGCCGGGTATCGAGACCAAGATCGATGACATCAAGGCCAAAACCGACAACCTGCCAAGCGATCCGGCCGATCAATCGCTGATCATCGCGGCCACGACCGCCATCGTGGCTGACACCGAGGACATCCAGGCCCGCTTGCCTGCGGCGCTCGTCGGCGGCCGCATGGATAGCTCGGTTGGCGCAATGGCGAACGGCACGGTGACTGCGGCGGTCGTCGCCACGGGCGCCATCGATGCCGATGCCTTGGCGGCCGATGCGGCAAACGAGATCAGGGACGCCGTCTTCGCCCGCGCGTTCTCGGCGGCTTACGGCTCGCATACGTTTGACGAGCTCGTGAAGATGATCGCGGTGGCCTTGCTCGGGAAGGTGAGCGGAATGGACACGAACGCTCCAGTGTTCCGCAACATCGCAGATAATGCTGACGTTATCGTGGCTACGACCGACGCGGATGGCAACCGCAGCGCCGTGACGCTGACGCCGTAGCATGTTCGGCCAATATTTCGGCAACCACTACTTCGGCGACACGTACTTTGGGCCCGCAGGCGGCGCGCCACCGGCACCGGGCGGCAGTCGCAATCTTCCCATCGTGCTGCCCAACAGCATCGGCCGCATGACCGCGCAGCTCGGCGGCCTCATCACCTCGAAGTGCCGCCGCACGGATTTAGGTTCCTCTTAACCAAGGGAGTTAGTCTATGCCTACACTTGCAGAATTGAGAGCCGCATTCGGCAGCGCGTGGCATGTGAACGCAGAAGCGATCTACGCCCTCCTGGCCAGCGACGGCACTGCTGGCCCCGGCGTCTTCACGAACCTCACCTCGACGGGCAACACCGCGCTCGGCAACGCCATCACCGACACGATCGGCGTCTATGGCGTCACCCCCGTCGCACAGCGCGCCGCGACCGCCCAGGCCGCGTACACCGCGCAGACGATCACCGCGATTGCGACCACGGTCTTCAGCGCGGCCTATACCGGCATGTGGGCATTCTCGTCGTCCACGGTGGCCAAGTCCTACCGGACGCAGATCAACAAGCTGATCGTCGATAGCGCGAAGCAATCGACGCTCCTGCTGCGCATCCGCGCCGACCTCGTCGCCATCGGCTGGATCAAGGGCGCGGCGTAGCCTCAGTGTCCAAGATCACCTATAGCCCGTGCCCGTATCCGCCGGCGCTGGGCGCGCGACACGTCCTCATCGCCACGCCGACCTACAACGGCACCGTGAGTGCGGCCTATCTGTCCTCGTTCGGACCGAGCCTGCACGCGCTGAGAGACGCGGGCTTCGCCGGCGACCACATGACGGAAAGCTACAACTGCCACGTCGACGACACCCGCAACTCGATCCTGCGTGAGTTCATGATGCGCGAGCATCTGACCGACCTCATCTTCATTGACGCGGACGTCGGTTGGGTTCCGGAGAACCTCGCCAAGCTCGCCCAGTACGACGCCGACGTGGTTGCCGGCGTCTATCCGAAAAAGGGCGATCAATCTTCCTGGCCGGTCTACTCGCTCCCTGGCGAGATCCGCGCGCGCGCCGATGGGCTTGTCGAAGTCGAAGGCGTGCCGGCGGGCTTCATGCGCATCCAGCGCCACGTCGTCGAAGCCTTGATGACGAAGTTCGCCGATCGCCGATTCGAAGGGCAGAACCATCAACCCGGCACCATGCCTTACACCATCGTCTTCGAGCGCACGTTCGCCGACGGTCATCGCTGGTCTGGGGATTACTCCTTCTGCCGCGCCTGGCGCTCCCTCGGCGGCAAGGTCTTCGTCTCGCCGGAGATGCAGTTCGGCCATACCGGCGAAATGGAATGGACGGGGTCGCTCGCCGACTTCTGGCGCGAACAGGCCGGCATCGATCATCCCCGGCTCCTGAAAGGCCTCGGCGCGATCTACAACGGCGACGCCTCGGCTGACGCTTTTGCCGACGCCTTCGCGGGCTGGGGCAATCATTTCGCCGCCACATCGCCACTTCTCTACGCGGCCCATGAGGTTGTGCTGCAGGCCAAGGGCCCCGTGCTCGAGACCGGCTCGGGCCTCTCCACGCTGATCATGGGCATCGCCGCCATGAAATCCGGCGTCAGGGTGCACGCGCTCGAGCACGACCTCGATCACTTCAGGCGCACCGCGGGCGCCCTGGCGCGATACGGCATCAATTCCGTGACGCTCCACTACGCGCCGCTGCGTCCCTACAAGGCAGGCTTCATCTGGTACGAAGTCCCCGACGATCTGCCCGCATCCTTCGAGATCGTGCTCTGCGACGGCCCGCAACAGCGCTTCGGGCGCAAGGGCCTCTACGAGATGCTCAGCGAGCGCATCGAAGGCGCGCTCCTGATCGTCGACGACGCCTATTCCAAGACGCTCTCGGAGTTGGAACCATGGGCCGCCTCACGCGGGCGCAAAGTGACGGTGCTCGGGGCTGATGGCGTGCACCGGAAATTCGCCGTGTCCCCACCGCCCGACAAGATGGCAGCCGAATAGTCCATGGCCTACGGCGCGATCCCGCAGAAGAAACTGCCGAAGCAGGACACGCAATTGGTCCTGCTCCTGATCGACCGCTGGTGGCGGGCGAGCCAGGCGCACGCGAAATGGGCCGAGCCTGCCAAGCAGGCCGTCGACTTCCTCGAAGGCCGGCAATGGACCCAAGAGGCGATGAATGCGCTCGAAGGCCGCCCGGTCCTCACGATCAACAAGATCAGCCGCCTGATCAGGTTGCTCGTCGGTTTCTTCTCGAACAACCGCATCGACCTCACGTTCCTCTCGGGCAGCGATGGCACAGGGTCCGATGCCGTCGCCGAAACGCTGACGCAGATCGCGAAGCAAGCGAGCGAGATCACCCACCTTCCCTATATCGATGTCGAAGTGTTCATGGACGGCATCTCGACCGGGCGCGGCTTCTACGACGACCGCATGGACTTCCAGCGCAACGATTTCGGGGAACTGAAGTCGCGCGCTTGCGATCCGTTCGCGACCTATCTCGATCCCGACGGGCAGACCTACGATCTGAACGAGACCTGCGGCTACACCATCGAATCCAAGATGGCGTGCCTGGATGAGATCGAGTTCTGCTACGGGGAGGCGGTTCGCAAGGAAGTGGAGCCCTTCGCGCTGGGGCGCACGCCGATCGCCTCTTATGCGCCCTATCCCATGGACGAAGAGATTTCGCCCATCCGCCGGTTCGGCAATTCCGAGGACATCGGCTCGGAATGGTGGGACAACATCTATAACCAGCTGGGCGGGTTCTACGATCCGTTGCGCAAGTCGCTGCGCATCATGGATTTCCAGCATTGGGTCAAGAAGCCGGCCAAGGTTTTCGTCGATCTGGAAACCGGCGACCGCTCCGAGATCCCCGACGATTGGGGGCAGGAGAAGATCGCCAAGGTCATGTGGTGGGCCGAGCAGAACGCGGTCCCGCTCTACATCGATCGGCGCACCATCCGGAAAATCAGGTGGACGACGCTCGTCGGCGACATCATCGCGTATGACGAGTGGTCGCCCTACAAGACCTTCACGCAGACCGGCTACTTCCCCTATTTCCGCCGCGGCGTCACGCGGGGCGCGATCGAGGATTTGATCGACCCGCAGCGCGAGATCAACAAGCGCAGATCATCGCGCATCGACACGCTGATGCGCACCGCGCACTCGGGCTGGAAGTACCACGAGACATCGCTCGACCCGGATCAAGAGCAAAAGCTCCTGAACCACGGTGGCGAGCCCGGCTTCGCGATGAAGTGGAAGGGCACCGTCGAGCCCAAGAAGATCGAGCCGTCGTCGACGCCCGCAGGCTTGCGCGATGCCGAGAAGGACGCGACCGACGACATGAAAGAGGTCGCCGGCATCAACGATGCAGCGCTCGGCGAGCTCGACATCGGCCAATCGGGCAGGGCGATCGAGGCAAGGCAGCGGCAGACCGTCGTCGGCGTGCAGATTTACCTCACCAATTTCTCGCGCACCAAGGAACTGCAGGGCGTCAAGTGGCTGGAGATTTTCCAGAATCACTACACCGAGCAGCGCCTGCTCAGGATCATGGGCGAGAGCGGCCAGCAGCAGCAGATGGTCATCAACCAGCGCGTCACCGATCCCATCACCAACGTCTCGCGCATCATCAACGACCTGACCATGGGGCGCTACGAGATCGCGATCGACGAGACGCCGCTTGCTGCGACCTTTGCATCCGCACAGTTCGAAGAGATGCTGATGATCTTGGAGAAGCTCGGGCCCATCGGCCAAGCGCTCGCCGGCATGCGCCCCGATCTCATCATCGACCTCTCGTCGCTCCCGCGCAAAGACGAATGGAAGGCGGCGCTCCTGCAAGCGGTTGCAGGCGTCAACGCCGTTCCCGCCGGACCGCAGGCGCCCGGGCCTGGTGCTCCTCCCTCGGGCCCGCCGCCAGGGCAAGCAGCGCTTCCTCCGCCGCCCGCTGCGGCGCCTGCGGGCTTACCGCAACCTCAACAAAACGTCGTCCCCATGAGGCAAGTCAGTGCATAGGCTCGACGACGACACGCTCATTACGCCGGTTTTGCTCAAGCGGTTCCAGGCGGAAGCGGAGTTCGGCGGCGCTGATGGCGCGCACTTCGCCGTGCTGCAGCGCTCGAACAGCGACATCCTCGTGCACAACACTTGCGGACCCGAATGCGGTCCCTGGGCGCGGATGCTCGCGATCGATGTGCTGACAGGCCTGAACGAGAAGCTGAACTTCGGCGGCGCGTGGGTGCTCGTGTTCACGCACTTCCGCCCGCCCGTCGGGCCCTTCATGCAGGGCGAGTATGAGCGCTTCGTCCTTCTCTGGATGGACGGCGACGGCGATGTGCAACTCCCCGTCGAATACGAAGGCACCGCCGAGCAGGCCATGGCCGAGATCGGCTTCGACGGCTTCATGAACAATTGCCAGGAGGCGCACGACGCCTGGAAGATCGCGCACGAGATGCTCGACGCGCGGCCGGAAGAGAAGTTCAAGCGCGCGAAGGGCCAGCCAAGGCCGTCGCTGCACTGATGGACTGCAATCGGAAGGGATGCACCAACAAAGCGCGCTGGCAGATTGGATTTCGCGTGTGGGCGCGCGGCTATCCGAAAACGAGCACGCCGCTCTCTGCGCTTGCCGGCATAGCTGTCTGTGACGACTGCAAGGGCGCGGCCGAAGTATCAGACTTCATGATGCCGGAAGGCGTCGCGATGCTGAACAACGCGCTTGCGCAACGCGGCAGGGCGCCGGTTGACCCGAGCACCGCTGAACTTACCTTCGAAGAGATTGTGGACGGCAAGCTCTACATGGGCCCGTCCCAGGTATGATGTTCTGCACGAACTGCGACGGCACCGGGATCGTCTGCGAGAACCACGCCAATCGTCCGTGGGCGGGCGATAGCCTCCGCGAGGATGCCTGCGGCTGCGGCGCCGGAATGCCGTGCCCGCGATGCACGCGGCCCGTGCCGCAAGACGGCACGCACTCGATCCTCGAATGCTTCGTGAGCCATCCGCTTCCGAGCGACGCGGTCCACTGATGCCCGAAGGCGGCTGGTACTGGCAGGAACCGAATGAGGGCCCGCGCATCAAGGCCTGGACGGCTCACTACATGCGCAAGGGCTGCACGGACACGAAGGCCGATCGCGTCGCGCACGAGAAGTGCCGTCGCTCGCGGACATGGCCGCCGCGATGAGCAAGGTCAGCGCGAAGCTACGGCGCGCGGAGGGCATGTACCTCCACTGGTGCCCGGCCTGCGAGGAACTTCACCCGCTGCCCGACCGCTGGAAGTTTGATGGCGATCTGAATTCGCCGACGTTCCAACCGAGCTTCAAGCACACCGGCGGCCCGAAGGATGCGCGGACTATCTGCCACTACATCCTGGGCGCCGGCATCCTGCATTTCTGCGGCGACTGCACGCACGCGATGGCGGGCAAGGCTGTGCCGCTCCCTGATCTCCCGGACTAATTCGGCGCTCGTTATCGCCAACTAGTCCACCCCAAATTTCTACGCCGCCGCCGGGCGAATTCTCGGGCGTCCTCGCTTGTTGCCGAGCGTGATCGGCAACGCCGTCGCCGGGCTTACGGGCGCCCTCGCAAAATCCAGCGATAGAGGATTGAAGGCCAATGGATGTACTTGAAGACACGATCAACACCGCCGTCGCCGAGACCGAAAACGTCGAGGTTCCGGCACCGTCATCGCAACCGGCAACCGCCGCCGATACTCCGCCTACGGACGTCGACGAGCTCGAAGCCTGGAACGCCAAGAAGGCGTTAGAGGCAGAGGAAGCGGGAACGCCGGAAACTCCTGCAACGTCCGCGGCCCCAGCTGCACCAGCAGCGCCGGCCGCAAGCGCACCATCCGAAGTCAAGCCCGACACGACAGGGCAGATGGTGCCGCTCAACCGGCTGAACCAGGAGGCCGAAAAGGTCGCGCGCGAACGTGAAGAAAACGCGCGGCTGAAGGGCGAGAACGAAGCGCTCAAACTCATGATTGGAAAGCCTGCGTCTGCTGGGCCCAATGGCGTCCAACCGCCAGTGGTCACACCGGA
>Ga0137427_10000670_pt1 | contig 16844 bp, 9 predicted proteins | sample EasRivERMZT700_2_FD_102309 | JGI IMG/M metagenome (GOLD analysis project Ga0137427, IMG submission 102309) | Soil microbial communities from meander-bound floodplain in the East River, Colorado, USA - East River MetaG ERMZT700_2 | ecosystem: Environmental > Terrestrial > Soil > Floodplain ...
AAAGGTCGCTGCGATCACCGGAACGGTGAGACAAGCTGACGGGACACCTTTCTCCGATTTACCGGTCACCCTTAACGGTCAGGTTGATGCCAACACCCGTACCGATGGCAGCGGCAGATTTGTCTTTTTGCAGCTGCCGACCGGCGATTACATGGTTACGGCCGGAACGCCTGGATTCGATGTATCTCCGTTAACGCGGTCGGTAGGTCTGTCGAATGCCAACGTCGACGGCGTGGACTTCCGAGCAGTGAAACTGGCCTCTGCCGATCGTCCCGTCATTCGTCTTCTGACTCCGTCAAACGCCTTCGCCGGAAATGGTCCGTTTCAAATTGGGATCATCGGCCTGAACTTTACGCCGTCGTCCCAGGTCGAATTGAACGGGGCATTGCTGCCTGCCAATTTCGTCGATGAAACCCGGTTGAATGCCGCTGTCCCGCCGAGTCTCACCAATCGTGCCGGCCTCGTCTCAGTAACAGTAATGACGCCGGGCAGCGGTCGATCGAATCCACTGGAACTGATGCTTAGTCCGATTCCACAGAATCCGCTGCTTGCCGGAAGCGTTCCTGTGGGTTCGTACCCTGCAGGAGTGGCTGTCGATAGCAGTCTGCAGATTGCGCTCGTCGCCAACGAAGCCAGTGACACCGTCACGGTTTTAGACTTGCGAACGCTGAGTCGAATCACCGATGTCGTTGTCCAACGCAGTCCGTCCGATGGAGTCGCGATACATGCCGCGAAGAAGCTTGCGCTCGTTTCAAACGCTGGAAGTGATTCGGTTTCCGTTATCGAACTGACGAACTATGCGGTCATCCGAACGATTTCCGTAGGCCGCTTTCCGCTCGGGGTTGCGATCAACCCAAATACGAATCGCGCGGTAGTCGTGAATGGGGAAGGCGATAGCGTTTCGATTCTGGACCTCGACAACTTGACAGTGCTTCGAACCATCTCTGTCGGACTTCGTCCGGCATCAGTTGCGATCAATCCGAGAACGAATGAAGCGGTTGTCAGCAATCGGGCAAGCGATACGGTTTCGGTCATCGATCTGGTCACCTCAACAGTATCTGCCACCATTCCTGTTCGCAGCTTTCCACGCGGCGTGGCCATACACGCTCAGCACAACATTGCTGTCGTCGTGATGCCGATGTCAGCGTGATCGATCTTGCGTCACGTTCGGTGATCGCCACGATTGGTGTCGGATCCGGTCCAACTGCGGTTGCGATCACTCCAGTGTCGAACGCAGCAGTTATCACGAACAGCGGGATTGTGCGCGGCAATTTCGTTCCGGGTGAGCCGGCCGGGCTGAGTTCGGTTTCGGTCTTGAACCTGGATTCAATGGACATCGTTGCCACGGTTCCAGTGGGCGCGGCGGCATTCGGTGTGGCTGTTGACTCTGAGACCTTGCGGGCGTTTGTTTCCAATTTTGGAAGCAATGATGTGTTCGTCGTCCGGCTTCCCAATCCGATTCCGAAGATCCAGGAAGTGCTGCCGAAAACCTTCCAATCCGGCGGCGGGCCCGTGACGATTCGGATCCTCGGCACCGGCTTCCTGCCCGCTTCGGTAGCGACCTTAAGAGGCCGCGTTCTTCCCACAACTTATGTTTCGTCGACCGAAATCGCTGCGGTCGTCGGCCCTGAAATCCTCAGCGAGATCCTGATGGTACGTCCCGCGGAAACCGTCGACGATGTGAAGGTCGGAACATTCCGGCAATCGACTCCCGTTCAGTTTGATATCGGCGTGACGAATCCGGGGCCGGGTGGCGGCAACTCGCCGCCCGCCCCTGCCGGTCAGGGACATATCACCGTCGAAAATAACGCTCCGGTTTTCCTGAGCATGTCACCGTTGGAAACCACGACGGGTACGGGTTTCGTCTTAACGATAAATGGCAACAACTTCAACGGTTCCACCACGGTGAACTTCGGAGCCGGATCGTATTTCCCAACGTCGCTATCGGCAACGTTGATGAAAGTCGCCATCCCGGCTTCGGAGTTGAACGTTCCTGGCCCAGTCTCTGTCTCGATTACGAACCCCGCTCCGGGCGGCAGAACTTCAGCGTCGCAGACGTTTACGATTCTGGGGAATTCGAATCCTTCACCGGTCGTCAACGGGGTTTCACCGAATACGATCGCAGCGGGCGCGGGTGACACACACGTGACCATTTCGGGAAATGGGTTCTCATCCCTGACGAAGGTTTCGATTGACGGGGCCGAGATCCCGGCTTCCACCACTGCATCATCGCTCGGATTCGTAATCCCTCGGAGCAAGTTATCCGTTTCGAAAACACTGGATGGAATGCTGGTTAATCCCAGGCCGGGAGGGGGGACAGCCGCGTTTTCAATCAACGTGGTTAACGGAGTTCCCATTATCACCAGCTTCAGTCCAATGCGCGTGGCAGGCGGTGCGGCTTCGCTGGATATCACTGTCCGTGGTTCAGGGCTTGCTCAAAATGCAGCAGTGCTGATTGAAAACGTTGCTGTCGTGACCCGATTCATCAGTTCATCCGAACTTCGAGCGACGTTAGGTTCAGCGTTTTTGCAGCGCGTGGGCTCCTTCCGTGTCGGTGTCACGAATCCTTCTCCGGGCGGCGGATATGCCAGCGGCGGAACCTTAGCTATCGCCGGTGCGCGTCCAACGATTATCAGTATCACTCCTCCCATTGCGCGAGTCAGCGCTTCGCCATTGTCGATTCGGATCACTGGCGTGGGATTGTTCATCAATTCGATCGTCCGAGTTCAAGTTGCGGGCGGTGCGACTGAGATCCTGCCTGCCGTTCAGGACACAGATGACTCGTTGCTGGTGACAATGCCAGCTTCAATGCTGGCGCGGACCGGCACACTTTCGATTACTGTCGTCAATCCCGATCCTGCTGGAGCGTCCGTTCCTGCAATACTGCCTGTCGAGAACCTGGTGCCGACTTTGCTGACTATAGAACCGGCGGCTGCGCGCGCCGACCAGTCGGGATTGTTGCTGACAGTAGAAGGCCGGGATTTTGTTCCAGGTGCCGCGATTGTATTTGGCTCGGTGACGTTGCCAACGACATTTGTTTCCTCATCAATCCTGACGGCGCAACTGCCGGCGGCTCTCTCAGTCGGCGAGGTTGAAGTAACCGTACAGAATCTACGGCCAGGTGGCGTTTCAACCCCATTGATCTTCAGGGTATTGCCGGTTTCGACACCGATTCTGTCAACGGTTACGACAAGCAATGCAGTCGTTGGGTCCGCCGTGACGGTGGAGTTCAGTGGTGCGAACTTCATTAAAGGCGCTACCAGTGTTTCCGTTGGCGGTGGCGACGTTACTGTGGGGCCGGTTAACGTCATCGATTCCAACACACTCAGCGTAACGCTGTCGGTAGCTCCGGGCGCTGCGCTTGGCGACCGCATTGTCACGGTGATCACTTCAGGCGGAATCAGTAATAGCCTGATGTTCACCCTCTTGCCTCCCGCTCCGACATTGAATGAAGTGCATCCAACCGGCGGCGCCGTTGGTTCCACGGTCAATGTTGTCTTGACTGGAACCAATCTGGTGGCTGGCGCGACGACTGTCATCGTCAGCGGAACCGGAGTCACGGTTGGCAGCGTGAACGTCGCACCATCTTCGATCGGAAACGTCACATTGACGATCGACCCTGGAGCTGCGCTGGGGCCGCGCAGTCTCACGGTGACCACGCCTGGCGGGACGACGGGTGGCGTGACATTCAACATCATGCCGCCGGCACCAACGCTGGATCAGCTCTCTTCAACGTTTACAGTCGTTGGTGGCGCGCTGAACCTGACGATTACCGGCACAAACTTCGTCCCGGGAGCGACGGTGGTCGCCGTCAGCGGAACCGGAGTGACGGTCGGGTCGATCAGCGCCATCAGTGCAAACAGTCTCAGCGTCGCGTTGACGGTCGATTCGACGGCTGCTGTTGGCGGTCGAAGCGTGACTGTCAGCACAGCCAACGGGATAAGCAACGCCTTGAGCTTCTCGATACTCCCACCAATCGGACCTACTTTGGATGAGACGGCACTCGGAGGGATGGCAGGTGCGTCGGTGAACATTACCCTTTCGGGAAGCAACTTCGTTGCGGGCGGGACTGTTGTGACTGTCAGCGGATCGGGAGTAACTGTCGCCGACGTTATCGTGATCAATCCCTCCACGTTAACCGCAAGACTCTCCATCGACAGTACGGCTTTGCTCGGTACACGCCAGATCATCGTCCAGACGCCAAACGGCACCAGCAACCCAGTGGCATTCGACATTCTCCTCCCGGCTCCGACACTGAGTTCCGTGTTGCCGGCGATAGGCGTGACCGGAACGTCGGTGGTTCTGACGCTGTCAGGATCGAATTTCGTTTTGTCTTCGACAACAGTAACGGTCAGTGGTCCCGGGGTCACATTAGGAAGCGTGAGTGTAACGGGCTCGACGAGTTTGGCGACGACTTTGACGATCGACCCTTCCGCCACGCTGGGAGATCGAGACGTTACGGTCGCAACGGCTGGAGGGTCGAGCGCACCGCGAACATTTTCGATCGTGGCGCCATCGCCATCGCTGCCGACCCTTACGGATGTGTCTCCGCAATCCGCCGTGGCCGGGACTTCCGTGAGTTTGTTGTTGTCCGGAACAAACTTCGTCACCGGAGCGACGACCGTATCGATAGGCGGCACGGGAGTCGTGATCGCTGCAATCCAGGTCGTGGACTCTTCGACGTTGACAGCAACTGTCACAATCGATGCCGCAGCCACACTGGGTTCGCGAGCTGTGATCGTCACGACTGCCGGCGGCAGCAGCAATTCGATGCCATTCACGATTCGGCGACCGGCTCCAACGTTGGTCAGTGTTTCACCTTCTCAAGGGACGCCCGGCGAGACTGTCGAAGTGACACTGAGCGGCACGGAATTTGTGTTCGATGCCATTTCTATCAAAGTTAGTGGAACTGGAGTCTCAGTCGTTGATCGGATCGTTCTAAACTCAACTCTGTTACGTGTCCTGCTCTTCATAGCTCCCTCGGCCGAGCCTGGATTCCGCGACATCACGGTGACGACGCCCAATGGGCAAAGCAATCCGAAGTCGTTTGAGGTCAATCCGCCACACTGACTCTTAGCAGCTGGTTCGTAACGCAGTGCGGGTTCTGCCGAGCACTTACCACTGGACGGCAACGCCGGGCTGGTAGTATTTATCTTTAATATGAAGCGTCATATAGCCCTGATTTGTTGGATGTTTTGCGCTACCACAGCGCTTTTCGCACAGCAGGTGTTGTACCCCGTCGCAGGCCAGGATTCTCGTCTGAGTAATTCACGGATCGAAGCCAGCCTGAATCGAGAAGATCCACCGATTTTTGTCGCTGAGCGTCCATTCGCACAAAAAATCAAGGTTGGGTTTCCCAAAGAAGATTCGATCGGCTTTCTGCCGGACACCGGAGCAGCGATCATCGTTCTTTCAGTAGAAATCCAGAACCTTTCGCAAACCCTCATGGAACTGGATCTCGCAAAGTTTACGGTGACCGATGCCACTAGTCGTAAGTATTCCCGATTATCCGCAGCGGAAGCGTTTGATCGCATCATGGCGGAAACACCTCTTCACCGCAACATCCTGACAAGGACAATTCGTGGGGCATCGCTGGGTCGTCTCTCCAGCAAAGAGGACGTTGATCAGGCAAAACGGAAGACCGTTCTTTTGGCCCTGGAGTCCGGGCAAGTCCCCGCTCACGGGTTCAAAGAAGGTCTCATCTTCTTCGAGGCACCTACTCAGAAGAACTTTACGGTGAGTGTTACAGTCGGTGACCTATGGCCAAGGCCATTCACATTTACAAGTATCCAACCAAAACAGTAAATCCTCGTTCATGGGGACGTGTGAATCGATTCATCATCATGACCACCGCGGCACTGGTCGTTGCGCTGAGTATTGCCGGCCAGGAACAGTTACGCGTCGATGTCCGGCTGGTCAACATCACCGCCACGGTTAAGGACGCCAACGGCGTCTTCGTCAAACAACTTAGGCAGGAGGACTTCATTGTTGAGGAAGATGGAGTCCCACAAAGGATCACGCACTTCAGTCAGGATCTCGCCGTCCCGGTCAGCGTCGGGATTCTTCTGGACACCAGCGGCAGCATGTCGTTCAGAATGAAAAGCGCGACCGATGCCGTGATGCGATTCACTCGGAATATTCACAAGGATGACGTGATTTTCCTGATGACGTTTGCGGGCGGGACTGTGCTTCGACAGGACTTCACCAGCGATCGGTCCCTCATCGCTCGGGCCTTACGCTCGCTTAACCAGCCAAACGATCGCTTCAATGTGGTTCTCGACGCCATTACCGCGCTAAACGATGCTTTGAAGATCGCGATCGAGAAGGTCCATCAAGGTCGGCACATCAAACGCGCCATTTTGCTGGTGAGCGATGGCCAGGACACATGGAGCAAAACCACTGCTGATGAGCTGTCCAATACGATGCGCCGATCGGACGTGCTGATTTACAGTCTCGGTGTCGGCGATCCAATACCTTCCAACAGTCCCAACGCCGCTTCCCTTCGCGGCGCGGTCAATATAGCCGGCCTGAACAAGTACGCTGATATAACGGGCGGTAGCGCCACTTTAATAAAAGATGAAAGGTCGAATCATTTGAATGCCGTGCTGTCGGGAATTGAGGAGGAGTTGAGAAACCAGTATAGCCTCGCTTACTACCGGACGACCCCGGACGACGGCCGGTTTCACACCATTCGCGTCAGGACTCGTGATGGTCTGGTGGCGCGAACCCGCAGCGGTTACCTGGCTCCTCAAAACTAATTCATTCCGCGTCGCTACAAGTTAGTATTCCCGAGTCGATGGATTCCAACTGACCCGCTAATGCCGGAAAGCTGAGGGATTGATCGAAGTGGGCACGGACTCGTTGAGATAGATCTGCAATCCCCGCCGGATCGGTTCTTAAAACGGCGTCCGCCAGATCGTCCTTGTTGCCTGGTGAGAAAAGAATCCCGGCTCGACCCTCATCCGTTATTTTGCGAAATGACGGGATGTTCGTCACGACCGGAATCGCGCCGCAGGCCATTGCCTCGACCAATGCGAATCCGGAAACCTCCTCAATGCTGGCTTGAAGAAAAAAATCGGCGCTCCGGTAAATCGCTTCCATCTGTTGCGAATCCACCTGCCCGCGAAGCACGACGCTACTCTGCAGTATCGGCCGCTCCCTGAGCAATCGCTGAACTTCCTGGATAAGCTCGTCGCTGCGGTAATACATGTAGAGCCGCGCTTTCGGCCATGCTCTGCAAATCGCTTCGAAACCCTGTAATGCAGTCAGTGGATCCTTGACGGGGTGGAGTCGAGCCGTCCATACGAATACGGGATCGCCGTGCATGCCCGTCGCCGCACGGGCGTCGATCTTCGGGCCGGCCTTAAAGGTGGTTGATGTCGAAATGAACGGCACGACCTTCATCGCGGAATCGATCATTTTGCAATCGACGAACGGTTTCGCGTGTTCCGGCGTGGCAACCAAGAAGCGAGTGATATGTGTGAAATTACTACGTTGAATGGCTCTGGAAAGCAGGTTTTGCGAAGGTCTTCCGCCGTGATGATGAAGCAACACGGGGGTGCCACGGCGGCGAATGCTGCGAAGCAGCAACCATAGATTCACATGCAGTACCGTTCCGAAGAAGTGAATGACGTCCGGGTTGAGCGATTTGATCAGACGAATGCATCGCAACTCGGGTTGGTACAGATTTCGTCGATGGGCGTCCCGCAAAAGTAATTGTGACAATGTGTCCGACAAGCGAGACGATCGTACGAAATGATAATTCACATCGTCTTCTTTCAGCAGAGCGTCGACATAAGACGCAACCACAACGTGTACGGAGTGACCTCGTTCGGCCAGAGCGCGTGAAAGAGCCCGATAAATTAACGTCCGCTCAAGATAAGAGGATGGATCTTCCGGCGAGTTGCCTCTAAAAAGCGAAGCGATGCAGATTCTCATCAAAGACTCTGTTTGCCCGCCGCGGCCAGGATTGAAGCACTGCTTTTCCGAGGGTTCGCCACGCCCATGGGTAGTGTGGACGTAATTTGAAGGCCGTAAACAGGGCCTGATATGCCTGGCGTCGATTACCGATCGAAAGCCACTGGCGTGCAAGCCTGACTGCGTGATAAGCGCGTCGACGACGGCATACCTTTCGTTCGGTCGGTGAAGCCTCCAGGCTGAACTTTTCGTAGGATTTCATAAAGGCTATATTCACCCGCGGTTCATGAGCCGTCCGGTTTCCCTTGTGGCTTCGCACCAAAGTGAGTTCCTCATCGACCACGCCGGCCTCGGCCAATCTGGCAAGGCGAAACCAGAGGTCATAGTCTTCCGAGAAATAGAGTGTTTCGTCAAAGCCATCGACTTGTTTGAGAAGCTCCCGATGCACGACAACTGAAGGTAACGCGACACTGGCTTCCAGATTCAATAACTGAAGAACGATTCGTCCCGATAAGGGATGCCACGGTATGTTGGGATTTGGCGCCATCCTCGCGCCACTTTCGTCAATGCGCATGACGGCTGTGTAGCTCCAACGCCACTCGGGATGAGATTGATGCAGTTCTCTTTGCCGCGCCAGTTTCTTCGGATGCCACGCGTCATCATCATCGAGAAATGCGACCCATTCGCCTCGACTCCGGGCGATTCCAAAATTCCGCGAGGCCGAGACCGCGCCGCTGTGGCTGTGTAAGTAGAGACGAATGCGGTGGTCTTGTAATTGAGAAAGCCAGGCGGCAGTGCCGTCAGTCGATCCATCGTCAATGACCAGCAGTTCCCAGTCCTTCCATGACTGGGCAAGCACCGACTCGATTGCCTGCTGTGCGTGTTTGAGCCGATTGTACGTCGTCAGGATGATCGAAAAAGTCGGTATGCCGGGAGACATGTTCTACAGACTTTCCTTCTGCGGTTCCCGCAGAGGAATCAGTCGCCGGGCGATATCGATTTCCCAGGGTCGCGAATAGTAGCCTTTGGCGTAGCGCCAGGAGGCCAGCGACTTGAGGACAGATTTCCCCCAGCGTGGTGTGTGATAGTCCAGCACTGTGGGATAACGGCAATACAACACTCTGGCAAAATCCTTCACGCGCTGGCGCAGTTTCGGCGTCAACCATGGCGCATCCTGATGGCAAGCCCATGAAACCCACTGAGGTTGGGTCCACTCCTCCGGAGTCGTGGGCATCGGTGGACCGTCGGGTCCATAAGCAGCCAGGGACGGCAGACGTGAGTCAGATGCGATGGCGGCGGGATCGCGCTGCGGTGTCGGGCTGTAGAAATAGAGGATGATCTCGCATTCAGGGTAGATGTTCTTCAGCTTCCTGATGAACACAAACGTCTTCTCGATCTCGCCTTCGGGGTCATCAGGTCCGCCAAGGATGCACGAGAACTCCGGGATCACTCCATATTCCCGCATTCGCCGAGCGGCCTCGAGAGTGTGCTCGACCTTTGTTCCTTTCCGCAGTTTGCTGAGCGCATCGTCGCTGACTCCGTCCGCACCGATGAAGGCCATTTTCAAATTGCTTCGACGGATCTTTTCCCAGGTTGGTGTGGAGAACTTCGCCAATGCGTCTGCGCGCGCGTAGCACCACCAGGGCATTCGCATCGTAGCCATCGCCTCCAGAATCGGTACGCTCGTCTCTTCCTGATCAAAGAAGTTGTTATCGTAGAACTGCATTGCCGTCGCGCCGTACCGGTCGCGCAGAAACGTCATCGCCCGAAGGATTCGCTCCGGTGCCTGAAGCTTCGTAGTGCCGTTGAACATGGAAACGACACCACAAAACTTACAATGGTAGCGGCAGCCGATCGCTGCTTGATGCACTGCGGTTCGCGTTCCCATGAAACTCGGGCGTAGATAGGAATCCATCTTCCCGAGTCGCTCGTAAGGATACTGCGGTAAATCGTCCGGTGATCGGAACTGGCGATCGGGATTGTGGCGAGGCTGACCGCCGTCCTTCCAGGTCAGACTGTGAACGCTGTGAACATCCGTCGTTTGGCTGGAAGTGTTCAGGGCGTCCAACAATTCCAGCAGAGTTTCCTCGCCTTGACCCCGCGCCAGATAGTCCACATAAGGCGCGTTGATAGCGGCGTCCGGATACATTGTTGGAAAATAGCCGCCCCAGACAATCGGGACACCGGGATGAGCCGCTCGAATTGCGGACGATATTTCAATTGCCGGTGCGACTTGAGGTCCCGGCATGACGCTAATCCCGACCAGTCCCACATCTCCGTGGCTCAGCGTCTCAAGCGCAGTTCGTATCGGAATAGGGTCCACGTTACCGTCGATCAGTTCGTAGTCGTATTTACCCTCCAACACCGCTGCAAGCGAAAGAAGGGAAAGGGGCATCCGTACGGCGCGCGGCGAACACATGCGCGGGTTGATGAGCAGTACGGATTTCCTTCTCATGAAGCGTCTCCGAACATTTCCAATTCCTTCAAGATACTCTGGTAAATAAGTGCCCCTGTCCAGGAACGGGAAATCGTATCATCAAGCCCTCCGGGCCGTCACATCGACCTTCCGCGTTAAATCGTGATCGGCTAAAGTTTCGAAGGAGAGTTTGATGAGACTTCACTTCATTCGCCTGACGCTCCTATGGCTTAGCGTGTTGCCTGCAGCCTTTGGGCAGGAAAGCCCACTGGCCACGGCATCCCAATACCGGATCACTAACTTTGTCGGTTCTGCCGGCGGGTTCGGAAGCACGGACGGCAATGGACGGCAAGCCAGGTTCTACGCACCTTCCGGCGTATGGGGCGACGACAAAACTCTCTATGTTGCGGATAGCGGTAATCACTCCATCCGGAAGATTGTTCTCGAAACTGGACAAGTGACGACGCTGGCCGGATCTGCCGGCGCCTCAGGGGCCATTGACGCGACCGGGAGTGCGGCTCGCTTTGGCTTTGTTGAAGGACTGTGGGGTGACGGTACGAACCTGTACGTTGCCGATGTCGGAAATCGCACGATACGCAGCGTGGAAATCGCTTCCGGCAACGTCACCACCATAGCTGGTTTAGCCGGCACTCAGAACCTCGCCGACGGAGTAGGTTCGGCCGCGCGCTTTATCGCCCCTGGTCCGATCTGGGGTGACGGCACAAATCTGTACATTGCCGATGTCTCGAATGTGGCACGCGTGATTCGACGACTGACGATTTCCTCCGGCCAGGTCACGACGATTGCGAATCTCTCGACGGTGCAGAATGGCACAACCTTTCTTGGACTCTGGGGTGACGGTACGAATCTCTATGTCGCGGACGCGGCGGCTCACGCGATTCGTCGGGTCGCGCTTGCGACTGGCCAGGTCACGACCTTGGCCGGCGAGTTGCTGACTGCTGGAAACACGGACGGTCCTTCGACGAGCGCTCGATTCAACACTCCGTCAGGAATCTGGGGCGACGGGACGAATCTCTTCGTCTCAGACGCGAATAACGCCACTATCCGCCGGGTTTCGATGGCGAACGGCGACACCACTACGATTGCCGGCCTCGCCGGTGAGCCGGGAACCATAGACGGAATCGGCCCCATCGCCCGTTTCGAATTTCCCACCAATATCTGGGGCGTCGGCACGACGCTCTTCGTCTCCGATTACTTCAGCAATACGATCCGGCGGATCGATACAACGTCTACCGCGGTCTGCACAATTGCGGGATCTGCCGCCCTACAGGGTAACGCCGATGGAACAGGTTCGGCTGCACGCTTCCTGGGTCCAGCGATGTTGTGGGGTGACGGAACCAGTCTCTACATTGTCGATAATGGCGCGAACACCATACGGAAAGCGAATCTCCTCACCGCAGAAGTCACTTCGATCGCCGGCAGCCCCGCCGTCAATAGCAGCGTCGATGGCATTGGCTCGGAGGCGCGTTTCTGGTCGCCGTTTGGGGTCGCGGGTGATGCCGGCAACCTCTACATCAGCGACGCGGCTGGCGACACGATTCGCCGCGTACAGTTGTCTACAACTCAGGTCACCACTATTGCCGGAAACGCTCAGGTCGATTCGGGCTACGCCGATGGCGTCGGAAGCGCGGCGCGCTTCCGCACACCTTTGGGGATTTGGGGAAATGGAACCTACCTCTGGGTCGCAGATCTTGGAAATTTCGTCATCCGTAGAGTCGACATCGCTACTGGCGAGGTTGCCACGTTTGCAGGCGTCGCCGGCCAACAGGGGGATCTTGACGGAATGGGACAGGCCGCGCGATTCGTATCTCCTCAGACGCTTTGGGGCGACGGTACGAATCTCTATCTTGCCGACGGACATGCGATTCGCAGAATCAGCATTTCGACAGCGCAGGTTACAACGATTGCCGGTACTATCCTCACTGCCGGTTTCGCTGATGGTATCGGCACTTCGGCATCATTCAGCCTTCCTCTGGGGATGTGGGGAGACGGCGCCAATCTCTACGTCGCCGATAGCGGCAACTCCACAATTCGCAAAATCGATCTCACGACCAACAGCGTCACGACGATCACCGGCACGGCGCGCACACTCGGAACCGAAAATGGCGTGGGTCCAGCCGGCCGCCTGGGCAATCCGATTGGGCTTTGGGGAGACGGAACGTTTCTCTACGTTGCTGACAGCGATGGCTTCAACGTCCGTAGGATTTCTGCCGCGGTTACCGTTCCGTTCCTTACGACTGCCAATGGCGGGTTCTCGACGACGACTACGGGAAGCGGATCGGCGCTGGCAGTGGGCTATGGCCGAATCCGGCCTGCCGCCGGCAGTGCGACACCATCAGGTCTGGCGATTTTTGGTTTCACTCAGGGCGATGTTCTCGTCACGGAGGCTGCAGTACCGGCCGGCCCTTTAATTCAATCGGCGAGGATTTACGCCGAGGTCGCGGGTCCCGTGAATACTGGTGTTGCTATCGCAAATCCCAATCCTCAGCCGGCAACAATCAACTTCTACTTCACCAACGCTGCAGGCACGGATATTAATTCGGGTTCAATGACGCTCCCGGCTAACAGTCAACAGTCCGCCTTTCTGAACGAAAGCCCGTTCTATACGCCGGGAACCTTTCAGGGGAATCTCGCGGACATCAGGACCGTCACGATCCAATCCTCAATACCAGTGTCCATTGTGGCGTTACGAGGTTTTACAAACGAGCGCTCGGAGTTCTTGTTGACCACTCTTCCCGTCACACCCCTGAACACGACTGTCGGAACACCGCTCATCTTCCCGCATTTCGCGGATGGTGATGGATGGCAGACTGAAGTCATACTCGTCAATCCGAGTGATGCGACATTAAACGGAACGGTTCAGTTCTATAGCCCGGGATCGGCTACGGCCGCTGGTCAGGTACTGACTCTGACGGTTAACGGAACGACGTCAACGAGCTTCAGCTATTCGATTCCGTCTCACGGCTCATTCAAACTTGCGACGAGTGGCAACGGAACAGTCGTCAATGTGGGCTCCGTCCGTGTCGTGCCATCGGGCAGCAGTCCTGCCCCGTCCGGCCTTGGCGTGTTTTCGTTTCGAAAGGCCGGGATCACCGTCGCTCAAGCTGGAGTGCCCGCGCTGCCTGTCGGGTCGGCATTCCGTCTTTATGCTGAAAATGGTTCAGCGCAAACCGGCTTTGCCATCGCGAACTCGTCATCGAGTGCCGTTTCGGTGTTGTTCGAATTGACAACTCTTGATGGCACCCCTACCGGTCTGACGGGTTCGGCGACCGTTCCAGGTAATGGGCAGGTTGCGATGTTCCTGAACCAGGTCAACGGCTTCACCAATCTGCCGGTCGCGTTTCAAGGCATACTGCGGATCCAGGGAGCGGGACTTTCCGTCGTCGGTCTTCGCGGTCGATATAATCAGCGCGGTGATTTTCTGATCACAACCACATCACCGACGGACGAAGCATCGACACCTGCTTCCGATGAGTTCGTATTTGCCCACCTTGCGGATGGGGCGGGTTATTCCACGCAGTTTATTCTGTTCAACGGCCGTGGGGGTTCATCGACAGGCACGATCCGATTCCTCGATCCATCCGGACAACCGCTCCCCTTGCCGTTTCAGTGATGTCATGCCCACTCGTATTCTGAAATACCTGGTCGCCAGCCGCGGCGGTCGCCTGCGCTATCTGCCGGTGGTTGTCCTGATGCCGCACAGCCGCTGCAACTGTAAATGCGTCATGTGCGACATCTGGAAGGGCAATCAGGAGAAACGCGAACTGACGAGTGACGATCTGGCGCCGCACCTGGAAACGTTCCGGCGCTTTCGGACCCGGCACGTCGTTCTCTCGGGCGGAGAGCCTTTGATGCACTCGAACCTGTGGAGCTTCTGTCAGGCCCTGAAAACGCTTGGGGTGCGGATCTCGCTACTGTCGACGGGTTTGTTGCTGAAGGATAACGCCAGTCAGATTCGTGCTTCCTGCGATGAGGTTATCGTATCGGTGGACGGTAGCCGCGGGATTCACAATCAGATCCGGCGCATTCCACAAGCGTACGAGAAACTCGAAGCGGGTGTTCAGGCGCTTAAGGCCGGCGGCCGGTTCCGCGTTACGGGCAGATGTGTGCTCCAACGAGACAACTACTTCGACCTTAGCAATATCGTCGAGTCTGCCCGAGCGCTTGCATTGGATCAGATTTCGTTTCTTGCCGCCGATGTCTCGTCCAGCGCCTTCAACAGGCCACAGCCATGGTCCAACGAACGTGCGTCGGAGATAGCACTGAACGATGAAGAAGTAGTGCGCTTCAAAAACGTAATGGAAGACTTCATCAAAGTGCATTCCAGAGAACTCGAGAGTGGGTTCATTGCTGAATCCGCGGACAAGCTGCGACGGCTGCCGGCGTACTATTCCGCCATTCGCGGCCGGAACGACTTCCCTCAAAACCGGTGCAACGCCCCGTGGGTCTCCGCAGTTGTTGAAGCAGACGGGACAGTGAGGCCCTGTTTCTTCCATAAAGCGCTGGGGAACATCCATCAACATTCGCTCGATGCGATTCTCAATAGTCCGGAGGCCATCACTTTTCGCAGACAGTTGGACGTGAAAAGCGATCCCGTCTGCAAGAAGTGTGTGTGCACGCTCTATTTGAATCCTCGGGCAGGTCTTTAATGAAGTCCGAGGCACGTCGCGTAATGATCGTTGTGCTGGTGCCCGGTTTTCCAGGAAACGAACAGGAAACGGATTGTCTGCCGCCGGTACAGACCTTCGTCAAGGCGATTACACGCCGTAATCCGGACAAATCCATCCACGTCGTTTCACTTCAGTATCCATTCAGAAAGCGCACTTATTCGTGGAACGGCGTTACCGTTCACGCGCTTGCCGGAGGGAACAAGCGATTTCCTCTGAGATTTCTATGCTGGATACAGGCAGCTCGAATCGTCCTTCAACTGATCCGATCGCATCGTGTCGTTGTCCTGCACAGCATTTGGCTGGCCGAATGTACGTATCTGGCGTCGTGGATACTGTGGTTTCGACGAACTCATGCAGTGAAGCACATTGCAACCATCATTGGTCAGGATGCGTTGGCTAACAATCCGTACCTGAAGCACCTTCAATTCGACAGGATGACGATCACCGCGACCTCGGGCCATGCCGCCGAGGAGTTTCAAAGAAGCACCGGCCGTCAGGTCCAACACGTCATTCCGATTGGGCTGGATGCAGCGGAGTTTCACACGGATGTCTGTACGCTCGAGCGAACCATTGATGTTCTCGGAGCCGGCTCGCTGATTCCAATCAAGAACTACCGGCTGTTTTTGGAGATTGTTTCGCAATTGGCGCCCGAATTCCCTGGACTGCGCTGTGTGATTTTGGGGGAAGGGCCGGAGCGTCCTTTGCTCGAAGACTACATTGGCGCGCACAATTTGAAACACGCGGTGCAACTCGCTGGACACGTTCCGCGAGAGAAGGTTCTGGAAACGATGAGCCGGTCACGGATCTTTCTGCATACGTCGGATTATGAGGGGCAGGGTTATGTGCTTCTCGAGGCGCTGGCCGCAGGCACACGCGTCGTTTGCCGCGACGTGGGTTACACGGGAGATTCGGCTGCCGTGGTTCGCTGTAAGTCGACTCCGGAAATGGTAAACGCGTTAAGGAGCCTGCTATCCGATCCACAGGAGCAGATCGATTCCAACGTCCTGACGATCGATCAAACGGCCGAGGCATTTGAAAAAATTTACGGATTAGGCTGAGCGGCAACAAAATCGGGCTTGGTTTGCTGGAGGATTTCCAGAATGGCCTGCCGGTCGGCGTCGGAGATATGAGCAAAAGCCGTGCTTCTCTCCTTACCAGTGAGAACTTCCCACATTCGACGATAAGCATGGGTCTTCATGTTCGCGGGCAGGGCATCGAAAGCTTTCGAGTAAATGAGATAGCTCAGCGGATATCGGAACAATCGCGTATTCAGGTCCAGTTCGCGTAAAGACCGTCGACGGCTGTCGAACGGGCCCAGCTTCATGAATTCGGTACCGTAGGTCGTTGCGCCCGAAACCCGATCGGTCAGAGGGGCGGCATCGACGAAGAACATCGTTCGTACAATTCTTTCGGCCAGCGTCTCCTGTTCAGCAGCTTCCCTGAACCTCGCGAGAGCGATCAGATTGTGCAAATGTGTCTGGTGCCCAAGAATCATCAACGCGACAATATCGCTGTGTGCTGAGGGATACGGCGTCACGTCGAACCGCTGGTTCAGGCTGGTGACGTTGGCTCCGGCGTTAAGGTCGGCCTTGGCCGCGTAGTCCTCGATCTTGCCAATCGACGAAGCGGGTTCACGCACGATCATGTTCCCCAGATGACGTTGACGTCCGTGCGTTCCCGTCACGTACCAGCCGCCCCACCTTTGATTTAGCGGACTCTGATCGTTCGTGATCACCGATTTCGCCCCGAGCGCCGTACCTGTCGCATCCGGCAGAACGGACAACATGAGCAATCGTGGGATTGGCCCGCCGCTTTGAGCC
>Ga0137427_10000672_pt1 | contig 16813 bp, 10 predicted proteins | sample EasRivERMZT700_2_FD_102309 | JGI IMG/M metagenome (GOLD analysis project Ga0137427, IMG submission 102309) | Soil microbial communities from meander-bound floodplain in the East River, Colorado, USA - East River MetaG ERMZT700_2 | ecosystem: Environmental > Terrestrial > Soil > Floodplain ...
CGAGAGGTGGTGTGACGCCGCACATACAACGTCCGATCACGCCTCACCACAACGAAGTCCGCGACACGGTCCTGATCATCGATTTCTAGAACACGATACCGACCCGGACACTGTCGGCGTAGATCCCTGCGATCGCATCCTGCCTGGCGAAGATGCGCCCGAACGCCGGCACGATCACCGGCGTTCTGTTCGGTGGGTGAGTATCGATATAGACCTGCGTGCTGCCCACGCCGGTACCCCAGATTGTCCGGTGCGTCGCATCGAGATAGATGTTGTATTCCAGTCTCTCGAACCCCGACCCGACCATGGCGCGCGGGTCGAACGAGTTGTTGGCGCCCTGATCGATTTCGATGCGGATGCCCTGCGATCCGCCGCCACCGCCACCGCCGCCACCGCGGCCGCGACCACCGCCACCGCCGCCCTCGTTACCGGTATCGCAGGTATAAATAATCTGGGCGACCGCGTCGACCTCCATGTCAGCGAGCGGATCGTAGGGGGCAAAACTCAGCGGCCGTGTCTCGATCGTGCAGACCATTCCTCCGGGTGTTCTTGGCGCCGAGGACATCAGGCCGCGCGGAAACTGTTCGTCAACGGCCGTGGGACGGGCGTCGATCAGCAGCACCACCGCCACCACCGCGATCAACAGCGATCGAGCCGGCGTCACGGCCGCTTCTCCACGCACGTCACCACGCCGGCATCCGTCATCGGCGGCGCCTTGTCCGGCATGCGGATCGTCGCCCGGCACGACCGGCCGCTCCAGGTGGCCACGCCCGGATGATCGCCGGGCGGCAGGTCTTCAAAATAGAACTCGCCACGTGCGTTCAGCGGCGAGCTGAACGCGGTGGCGCCGACGGTCACGGTCAGGGTGCCGTATTCCGGCGCCGTGCCGGCGACGTCGAGGCGGCCCGTCAGCGCGCGGATGACGCTGGCTTCGAAGACCACGACGGCGCCGCCGCGATAGGGGACCGCGATGTCCTGCGAGACCGCACCCAGCTTCACTTCAACCGGCAGGTCGTCCTGCACGATGCCGATCGGATTCGACAGGTACGAACGCAAGTCGGGGACGAACAGGGTTCCTCGTCTTCCCGTCCGTCCAACGGGCTGATTGTTCGCGAGCACGCGCACGCCCCGTGACTGCGGCACCTTCACGAGCGCAAATCCGTCGTCCACCGGCCGCGACAGCAGCACTTCGCCGCCGATGGCGACGAGGCTGCCGGCGAGGTTGAGCGTGCCGACCGTCTGGGCGTCTTTCGACGCGTCGGCGCGCACGCCGAGGATGCCGCGCCGGCTTTGCACCTCGAAGATTCCCGTGGACCGGTACGGGTCATTGGCATCGGCATCGAGGCGGAAACCGAAGCCGGGGCCGAGCGGCAGCGATCGCTGGAGGTTGAGGGAGGTCAACGCCTCTCCGTCCGCATCGACCGTCGTCAGCGCGCTGGCAATGGTGCGCCAGCCGAGGGCAACGGTCAGGGACGCAAAACCCTCCCACGCGACCGACGATCCGGCCTTGTCCACGCGTGTCGCGTTGAGCGACAGCTGCGTGCGGGACGTGAGGTTCAGGTTGTAGCCCAGTCGCCAGAGCTTATCGTGCTGGGTCGCGAGCGCATCCTGCAGGTTCCTCTTCAGCTCTTCGGGGAGACGTCCGATGAGGTCGGGATCGATTTGAGAGATCCGCGCGGTGATCGCTTCCGGACCTCCCAGCGTCCAGCCGACGGTGAGCGAGCCGAACCGGCCGAGCGCCGTGGAGGCCGACGCGTCGGCGCTGACCTGCGCCCGGTCGGCCGGCGTGAGGAACAGATTCTGGTACTTCGGCCCGATCCACGTCCCGCGCATCTCGGTGCTGAACCAGTTCGACAGGAAGGAGTAGACGCCGGTCACGGCATAGCCGTGGCCCTCGTCGGCGGTCTGGCTGGCCAGTCCCTCGGCGCCAAACGTGCCCAGCCGCCAGAGCCTGGCGTGCAACCCGGCGCCGCCCATCGCGAGGTCTTCTGCGCCTTCCCCCTGGAAGCCGATCGTCAACCAGTCGGTGACGCCGACGGTGTGGACCGCCGTGCCGATCAGGCGCCCGTATTCGATCGTGGTGCCGCTCGACGTTCGCTCCAGCCCAGCGACGTACGAATAATCCTGCTCGCCGCGCTTCAACAATTGCGTCGAAAGGTAGAAACCCAGGTTGATGGTCTCCTGGCGGCCGAAAGCGTCGCGAAGGATCACGCGGACGTTTCCGACGCCGGTTTCGATTGGGAGATCGCTCAGAGTAAATCGTCCCGGCGGCAGCCGCACCGACGAGACGAGGCGTCCGTCGACGTACACATCCGCCGTCGACGGCGTGCGCACGGCGCCCCTGATCTGCGGCGCCGGATAGATGGCGTAGTACGGGTCGAGGTCCTGTTGGGTCGAGACACTGAAGCCGCCGACCACCGGCGCGCTGCCGAGCGTCGTCGATCGCCCGATCGTGTCGCCCAGCACCCACCGTCGCCGGCCGCGCACCTGATCGAACGTCAGGCTCGTCAATCCCGGAGTGATCGCACCGTCGTCATCGATGCCGGCGGCCGTCTCGAAGAGCGCGCCGAAGAGATGCACGCCGAGCTCGCCGTACCCGGCGGTCGTGTCGTCGGACGACCAGTTCGCGGAATAGTTCAGGAAGATGGCGTTGTTCGAGCTGACCTTCCATCCCGGAGGCCGCGGGTTGGAGATCGCCAGGTCGGTCGTGGCGAGCAGCGCGGGGTCGGCGGAGATGATCACGCGAATCTGCGTCTCGTCGAGGCTGAACGTGACTTGAGGCGCCAGGGACGCGAGCGAGACGCGCAAGAGGGTTTCCGGCGCGAACGCCTGCCGCCGGCCCTCCGGCACTTTCAGCAAGCCGGCCGCGACCAGGACCGCTGGATCGACCCACGGTCCATCAGGGGTGAGCAGGATCTCGATGTCGCCCTTGGGCTCGTCGTTGACGACGAGGGCCCAGATCGAGCGCTGCTGCGCGAAGGCCGGCGCGGCGACGATCGGCGCGACGACGAGCAGCGCCGCGGCGGCAATCGTCCCTAGCGGGCAGCGCACGCAGCCGGCGACACCTGGCTTGCGCCTTTGAGCGATCTCCCGTGCCCGATCGCTACCACGGCAACGGAGGTGGTCGACTTGCATTCCGCGGCCGTCATCGGCACTTCAAAGATTCGCGTCGCGCCTGGCAGCACGTACCAGCCGGGTCCTTCCTTCGTAAATGTGGGGGTGGCCGATCCACCAGCGCCTGTCACCGAGATGCTATCGACGCTGAGGTGCAGGTTGCCGGTGTTGCGCACACGCGTCAGCACCTTGCCGTTCTCGACCGAGACGCCGTCGATCACCGCGGTCCGCACGGGCTTGGACGGCCGGATGAACACCGGGATGCCAATCCTGGTCCTCAGGGCCACCGCGTTGCCCTTCGGCGCCGACTGGTCCGGGAGCTCCTCGATGAACAGGCGAAACGACTGTTCGACATCGCGGGCCAGGCCGGCATTGATCCCGACGCGGATGTTGCGCGACGCGCCGGCGGCGAGCTCGACCAGTTTGGGAAAGAACGTGACGTCGGACGACGCGTTCAGGGTCATCTTGCCACGCTCGTCTTCGGACCAGGTGAACACCGTGACCTCGAATCGCAGCGGGACCTTGGCGCGATTGCTGAGGGTGACGAGCGCGCTGGTCGCCGACGCGGAGAGATTGACCTCCGTCGGCGTGACGGTGAAGTTGGACCGGGTGGCGACGAAAGGCGAAAGCAGCAGCACCACGAGTGCTGCGGCGATGAGGTGACGCCGCATGATCGCCCCCCCCGGTTAGAAATTGACCGTCGCCACGACGGTATCGGTGTAGCTGCCGACGCTGGCGTCTTGTGCCTGAGCCACGCGCCCGTAGACGGTGAAGGTGCGCGGGTTTCGGTCCGGCGCCGCAGGTACATCGAGGGCGGTGTCGAGGGTATCGCCCCAGATGGTGGTTCGAGAGGGATCCCTGTAGAGCTCGTAGAGCAAGAACGCGGCCGTGCCGCCGCTCATCCGCCGCGTGGTGCCCTGGGCGTTGCTGCCGATGCCCAGACCCACCTTGGCCGGCGCCCCTTTGGTGCACGTGACGATAACGGTACCGGTGCCGTCGAGCGGCGCCGCGGCGTGAGCGGCCACCGGATCGTAGGCGCCAAAGTTCACCGGCGATGTCGAAATGGTGCAGTTCTTGGTGACGCTGGCGGTCACGGTGAGGGACGTCGATTGCACCTGGGCGCCGAGCCCACTCTCCGAAGCGATCGCGGCGAGGGCAACACTGGCGAGAACAATCAGAGCACGTCGCATTCGAACCTCCCGGGTGCGGACCGGCTAGAAGTATACGCCCGCCGGCAAACCGGAATCGTCCGCCATCGTCTACTCTTGAGCATGCCTTCCGACGGCCGCCGGGTCCGCGCCCGTCTCGCCGGCGCCGCGTTGGTGCTGGCGCTCGTCCTGGCGCCGGCGTCGGTCGCGGGACTTCGTCAGGACACGTTGCCGGCCTCGATCGCAGACCGCGATTTCTGGGCCCTCATCGCGAAGATCTCCGAGCCCGACGGTTTCTTTCGATCGAACTCCGGATCGCCCGATAACCTGCTGTCCAACGAGAACACGATCTCGACGATGGCGGCGGCGCTCGCCGAGCGCGTGAAGCCGGGCGGGGTCTATCTCGGCGTCGGGCCCGAGCAGAACTTCACGTACATCGCCGCGATGCGGCCGAAGATCGCGTTCGTCACGGACATTCGCCGCGGCAACCTGCATCTGCATCTCCTCTACAAGGCCGTCTTCGAGCTGTCGGCGGACCGGCGGGACTTCGTCGCGCGGCTGTTCAGCCGGAAACAGCCCGCCGGACTGGATGCCAAGGCCAGCGCGGCCGAGCTCATGGATGCGTACCTGCGCGCCGAGGCTGAAGACGCGGCCGGATATCAGTCAAACCTGGCGGCGATCACCGACCACCTGATCAAAAAGAGGACCCTGCCGCTCGATGCGGACGATCGCGCCGGCCTCGACTACGTCTACCGGCACTTCCATCAATTCGGTCCGGCCATCAACTACGTCTCATCCGTCAGAGGCTCCACGGGCAGCGCCGCGAGTTATGCGGCGCTCCAGTCCGTGCGAGATCGCCTGTCCGGCGGCGAGCGCACGTTTCTCGCGACCGAGGACAGCTTTCAGCGGGTGAAAGCGCTGCAGCACAAGAATCTGATCGTGCCGGTCGTCGGGAACTTCGCGGGGCCGAAGGCCATTCGAGCGATCGGTGCGTACCTCAAGCAGCACGGCGCCGTGGTCACGGCGTTCTACGTCTCGAACGTCGAGGACTATCTGAATCGCCAGGGCGTCTGGCCCGTGTTCTGCGCGAACGTGGCGGCCCTGCCGCTCGACGCCGCGAGCCTCTTCATCCGGCCCAACAACACCGGCCGTTTCGACGCCATGGCCGTCGAGGCAGCGGCCTGCCGCGGCGCTGCCTGACCCGGGATCGTAGAATTGGGGTGATGCATCGCCCCGATGCGGTCGTCGCCCGGAAGATCAACCGCGAGGCCGTGGTTCTGCTCGGCTGGGGCCGCGCCATTCTGCTGCAGTTCTCGCACCCGCTCGTGGCGGCGGGCGTCCGCGACTTCAGCCACTTCGACCACAGCGCCGAGAGCTACGTCCGTCGGGTGCGCCGGACCGTCGGCGGCATGCTCGACATCACCTTCGGCACCGAAGAGGCGGCCCGCGCCGTCATCCAGCGCATCAACGCGATTCACGGGCAGGTGCGTGGCCATCTGAAGCAGGACGTGGGCAGCTTTCCGGCCGGGACGCCATATTCGGCGACGGATCCGGCGCTGCTGCTCTGGGTGCACGCGACGCTCGTCGATTCCATGCTCGAGGCGTACGAGGCGCTTGTCGCGCCGCTGACGCCCGCCGAGCGCGACCGGTACTGTGAAGAGGCCGCCGTGACCGGTGCGGCATTCGGGATTCCGGCCGGCGAGATGCCGCGCACCGCTGCCGAGCTTCGCGCCTATCTGGACCGCATGTACGCCAGCGGCGAGATCGCCATCGGGCCGGACGCGCAGGCGCTCGCCGCCTCGCTCTTCCACCCGCCTCTCGGCCCGGCGGTGGGAGTGTTCCGGATCACAAAGCTCCTGACGGTCGGCTTCCTGCCGCCGTCGATCCGTGCCGGGTACGGCTTCACGTGGGATTCCCGCCGGGAGCGCGCGTGCCGCGCGCTGATGACGCTCGTCAGAGGCGTGCGGCGGGTGCTGCCGCCGATGCTGCGCGAGTGGCCGAGCGCGCGCGCGGCCTAGCCGCCGTCTCAACCCGGTCGTGGCAGGAGCTTGAGTAGCAGGGCGACCACCGCATAGCGCTTCGTAATGTACGCGTGCTTCTTGCGCTTCTGAACCGCACGGAGGATTTGTCTGGCGGCCTTGGCAGGAGACGCAACGAAGAGCCGCCTGACCACAGCCGGCAACGGGCGCTCCGGTTTCATCATGGCGGTGTCGACAAAGCCGGGCTGGACCTCGGTCACCACGATCGGGTGTCCTCTGTGCCGCGCAAGATCCCGAAGGCCATCGAGATACACCGACTGAAAGGCTTTTGACGCCGCGTAGGTGGCCGCGCGATTGCCACGGAGCGCGGCTACCGATGAAATCCCGACCAGGTGCCCGCGGCCTCGCTCGAGAAAGTGGCGCATCGCCACATTGGCCATGGCCATGAAGCCAAGAACATTCACCCTCACCGTATCGAGATCGACCTCCCACTCCAGGGCCGAGTTGTGTCCCGTGCCGGCACTGATGATGACGAGGTCGACACCACCGAGCTCGTCGAGGACTTCGTCGAGGGTCGCCGCCGCGTCGTCGTGCGTCACATCGATGCGATGCACGACGGTGTCTGGCGCGAGGGCCTGGCGCAGCGCTTCAAGGCGGTCGAGCCTCCGGGCCAACAGGCCTAAGCGCCAACCGTTTCGGTTCAACTGGTGGGCGAGCGCTTCACCGATGCCCGAAGAAGCGCCGATGATGACCGCCGTGCGGCCCGAATCCCTGTTCAATCCAGGGTTCCGGAACGTCCCGGTGTGGTTTCCTGCAGGACGCCCAACAAGTCGGTCTCGCCGATCGGCTTGACGAGGTGACGGTCGAAGCCGGCGGCGGTGGACCGATCGCGGTCGTCCTGCTGGCCCCAGCCCGTGACCGCGATGAGCGTGCTGCGGCGCCGCCATGGGCGATCGCGCATCCGGCGGGCGGCCTCGTACCCGTCCATTCGCGGCATGCCGAGGTCCAGGAGGACGAGCTCCGGCAGGAATGCGTCGGCGACGGCAAGTGCCTCGACGCCGTCGTGCACGACACGCACCTCGTGGCCGGCCATGCGCAACCGCATGGACAGCGCATTGGCCGCGTCGCGGTTGTCGTCGGCGATCAGGATGCGACGCTGCGGCATCGCCGGCAGCATCGGCGGGTCTGCCGCTGCGGCCCCGTTCGTCGCCGTCATCGCGGACGCGAGTGGCAACCGGACGGTGATCTCGGTCCCGCGGCCCGGGCCATCACTCTGCGCGGTCACGGTGCCGCCGTGCATCTCGGTGATCCGGCGAGCCAGCGCGAGCCCGATCCCCAGTCCGCCGTGTTCCCGGGCCAGCTTGCCGTGCGCCTGCGTGAACAGGTCGAACATGGTGGGCAGGAACTCGGCGGGCACGCCACAGCCGTTATCGGCGACCGAGAGCACCGCCTGAGCGCCCTCGCGGCCCACCCGGAGACGAATCCGTCCGCCCGGCTCGGTGAACTTCGCGGCGTTGTGCAGGATGTTGGACACCACCTGCACCAGTCTAGTCTTGTCCGCATCCACGGTGAGCAGCTCCTCGGGCAGCTCAATCGCCAGCTCGTGCCGGCGGTTGTCGATCGCCGGCCGCGCGGTTTCGACGGCCCGCGCGACGATCGCGCCCACGAGCACCGGCTCACGCTCCAGCGTGATCATGTCGCGCGTGATGCGGGAGACGTCCAGCAGATCGTCGATCAGGTTGACGAGCTGCTCGATCTGCCGTTCGATGACGTCCCTGGCGTACGTCCGGTCGGGCTCGGCCAGCTCCTTGAGGCGAAGCAGCTGGACGGCCGTGCGGATGGGCGCCAGCGGGTTGCGCAGCTCGTGCGCCAGCATCGCCAGGAACTCGTCCTTGCGCTGGTCGGCCTGCTTGAGCGCGGCCGTGGTCGCTTCGAGCTCGGCGGTGCGCTCGGCCACGCGCGACTCGAGCGCCGTATTGAGCGACTCCAGTGCGCGCGTCTTCCGGTACAGCTCCGCGAAGACCCCGACCTTCGCCCGCAGAATCTCGGGCACGACCGGCACGGGCACGTAGTCCACGGCGCCGCATTCGTAGCCGCGCAACCGATCGAGATCCGTGAGCAGAATCGCCGACACAAAGATGATGGAGGTCTTCTGGAACCGCGGGTGTTGCCGGATCATCCCGGCCAGCTCGTAGCCGTCGAGATCGGGCATGCAGACGTCCACCAGGACCACGGCGATGTCACGCGTGAGGAGACATTGCAGCGCCTCGGTCGCGGACGTGGCCTTGATCAGGTTTTCGCCGAGGCCGGCCAGGATCGCTTCATAGGTCAGCAGCTTCGACGGCTGGTCGTCCACCAGCAGGATGTCGACACGGTCGATGCGCGCGGGAGCGACCGGGGCGAGGCTCATCGGTGCAGCCACATCCGCAGGGCCGAGAGGAGCTGATCGGTGTTGACGGGCTTGGCCAGGTAGTCCGACGCGCCGGCATCGAAGCACTTCTCGCGGTCGCCTTTCATGGCCTTGGCCGTCAGGGCGATGATCGGCAGCCGTCTGAACGCCGGGTTCTCACGAATCCGCTGCATCGTCTGATACCCGTCCATCTCCGGCATCATGATGTCCATGAGGACAATCGAGACGTTCGGCGTGGTCTCGAGGACGCGCGTGGCCTCACTGCCGGTGACCGCCGTCAGCACGCGCATGCCATGGCGCTCGAGCACGCTGCTCAGCGCGAAAATATTGCGGACGTCGTCGTCGACGACCAGGACGGCCTTGCCCACCAGGTCCTCGTCCGACCGGTGCAGGCGTTCGAGCATGCGCCGTTTCTCGGGCGGCAAATCCGACGATAACCGGTGCAGGAACAGCGACGTCTCGTCGAGCAGCCGTTCGGGCGACTCGACGCCCTTGACGACGACGCTGCGCGCCAGCGCGCGCAGCCGCAGATCCTCGTCCGGCGTGAGCTCACGGCCCGTGTAGACGACGACCGGAATGTCGCGCAGGTCCGGATCCTGGCTCATGGCGTCGAGCACCTCGAAGCCGGACATGTCCGGCAGCCGCAGATCGAGCACCACGCAATCGGGGGCGTGTTCGAGCATCGACGCCAGGCCTCCTGCGCCGGTGTCGGCCATGGCGATGTCGAGGTCCCGAGCGGTGAGCAGCTCGCCGATGCCCATCTGCTCGGCGGGGTTGTCCTCGATCACGAGCAGCCGCTTCTGGCGCGGCGCGACATAGCTTTGCAGCTTCGTGATGGCGTCCCTGAGGCCGTCGGTGCTTGTGGGCTTGCCGATGTACGAGAAGGCGCCCCGCGCCAGTCCGTGCTGCCGGTCGTCGTCCAATGTCAGGAGCTGGACGGGGATGTGGCGCGTGTCCGGATCCTGCTTGAGGTGATTGAGGACCGTCCAGCCGAGCATGTCCGGCAGGAAGACGTCGAGCGAGACGGCGGACGGCCGGAACTCACGGGCGAGCGCGATGGCGTCGGCGCCGCGTGACGCCACCAGTGTCTTGAGACCCTTCCCGCGGGCGACCTCGACCAGGCTGCGCGCGTAGGCGGGGTCGTCCTCGACGATAAGCAGGCTCGGATCGCCGGGAGTGATGGCCTCGCGATCGTCCGCGATGCTTTCAACAGGGCGGTCCGCGGAGCGGACCGAGGACAGCCGCAGCAGGCTCGCGACGGAATCGCTCATGGGACGGTCGGCCACCCGGGTGACCACGGCCGGGCCGGTGTACCGCAGCGGCAGGTACAACGTGAACGTGCTGCCGACGCTGGGCGTGCTCCGGAGCTGGATCTCTCCGCCCAGCAGGTTCGCCAACTCGCGGCTGATCGCCAGCCCAAGCCCGGTCCCGCCGTACTTCCGGTTCGTGCTGGCGTCGGCCTGCTGGAACGCCTCGAAGATGATGCGCTGCTTCTCGATCGGAATGCCGATGCCGGTGTCCGACACTTCGAACGAGATCACGGTGCCGGCCTGGCTCAGCACGGGATGCGTCGCGCTCCAGCCGCCGGGTGACGCCGACACGCTGAGGCGGACCCCGCCGTGCGACGTGAACTTGAACGCGTTGGACAGCAGGTTCTTCAACACCTGCTGCAGGCGCTTCGCGTCGGTGACCAGGTTCCGGCTGAGGCGCGAGTCGAGCTGGACGTCGAACGACAAGCCTCGGCTTTCGGCCTCGTGCTTGAACGTCCGCGTGACCATGTCCAGGATGTTCGTGAAGAAGACCTCGGTCGCCTCCACGGTGACGGTGCCGGACTCGATTTTCGACAGGTCGAGAATGTCGGTGATCAGGTTCAGGAGGTCGGTGCCCGCGCCGTGGATCGTGCGCGAGAACTCGACCTGTTTGGCCGTGAGGTTGCCGTCCGGGTTGTCGGCAAGCTGCTGGCCGAGGATCAGGATGCTGTTCAGCGGCGTCCGCAGCTCGTGCGACATGTTGGCCAGGAACTCGGACTTGTACTTGGAGGTCAGGGCGAGCTCGGCGGCCTTGTCTTCGAGCGCGCGGCGCGCCTGTTCGATTTCCTGGTTCTTCCGTTCGACTTCGACGTTCTGCGTGGCCAGCTCCTGCGCCTTCTGACCGAGCTGGTCGTTGGTCTGCTGGAGCTCCTTCTGCTGCGTCTGCAGCTCGGCGGCGAGCTGCTGAGACTGCTTCAGCAGACCCTCGGTCTGCATCGTCGCCTCGATGCTGTTGAGGACGATGCCGATGCTCGCGGTGAGCTGTTCGAGGAACGCCAGGTGGGTCGCAGAGAATTCGTTGAGCGACGCCAGCCCCAGCACCGCCTTCATCTGGCCCTCGAAGACGACGGGAAAGACCACGAGATTGCGCGGCAGGGCCTGGAAGAAGACCGAGCCGATCGGCACGGTATCCGGCGGCACGTCGGACACGAGGATGCGCCGCTTGTCGCGCGCGCACTGGCCCACGAACCCTTCGCCGAGGCGAAGTTCCTCCGGGTACGCCTGGTCATGCGCCTCGGCGTAGCTGGCGAGGATGCGAAGCTGCGCGGCGGACTCCGCGTCCATCTGATAGATGACGCCCTGGTGCGCGTTGACGAGCGGGACCAGCTCGCTGAGCAGCAGCTGGCCGACCGTGGCGAGGTCGCGCTGGCCCTGCAGCATGCCGGTGAACCGCGCGAGATTCGTCTTGAGCCAGTCCTGCTCGGTGTTGCGGTCGGTGGTCAACCGCAGGTTGTCGATCATCGTGTTGATGTTGTCCTTGAGCTCGGATACCTCGCCGCGCGCGTCCACCTGAATCGATCGCGTGAGGTCGCCCTTGGTGACGGCCGTAGCGACCTCGGCGATCGCGCGGACCTGGTTGGTCAGGTTCTCGGCCAGCAGGTTGACGTTGCCCGTGAGGTCCTTCCACGTGCCGGCGGCGCCGGGGACGTTCGCCTGGCCGCCGAGGCGCCCTTCGACGCCGACTTCGCGCGCGACCGACGTGACCTGATCCGCGAACGTGGCGAGCGTGCCGGTCATGTTGTTGATGGTCTCGGCCAGCGCCGCGACCTCGCCTTTGGCCTTCACGGTGAGCTTCTGCTCCAGATCTCCCGTGGCGACGGCGGTGACGACCTTCACGATGCCCCGCACCTGCTCGGTGAGGTTGGCGGCCATGACGTTGACGTTGTCGGTGAGGTCCTTCCACGTGCCGGCGACGCCCGGCACCTGCGCCTGGCCGCCCAGGAGGCCCTCGGTGCCGACCTCGCGCGCCACGCGCGTGACCTCGGCCGCGAATGCGTTGAGCTGGTCGACCATCGTGTTGATCGTGTTCTTCAGCTCCAGGATTTCGCCTTTGACGTCGACGGTGATCTTGCGCGACAGGTCGCCTCGGGCCACCGCGGTCGTGACCTCGGCGATGTTGCGCACCTGGGTCGTGAGGTTGGCCGCGAGGAGGTTGACGTTGTCGGTGAGGTCTTTCCACGTGCCGGCCACGCCCGGCACGACGGCCTGGCCGCCGAGGCGCCCGTCCGTGCCGACTTCACGCGCGACGCGCGTGACCTCGGCCGCGAAGGACCGCAGCTGCTCGACCATCGTGTTCAGCGTTTCCTTGAGCAGGAGGATCTCGCCTCGGACGTCGACCGTGATCTTCTTGGACAGGTCGCCGCCGGCGATGGCGATCGCAACCTCGTTGATGTTCCGCACCTGGGCGGTCAGGTTGCTGGCCATGAAGTTGACGTTGTCGGTGAGGTCCTTCCACGTGCCGGCCACGCCGGGCACCTGGGCCTGGCCGCCGAGCTTGCCTTCGGTGCCGACTTCGCGGGCGACCCGCGTGACCTCGGCGGCGAACGCGTTCAGCTGGTCCACCATCGTGTTCACGGTGTTTTTGAGCTCGAGAATCTCGCCCTTGACGTCCACGGCGATCTTGCGGGAGAGGTCGCCGCGGGCGACGGCGGTCGTGACCTCGGCGATGTTGCGCACCTGCGCCGTCAGGTTGTTGGCCATCGAGTTGACGCTGTCGGTGAGGTCTTTCCACGTGCCGGCCACGCCGCGCACTTCGGCCTGGCCGCCGAGCTTGCCCTCGGTGCCGACCTCCCGCGCGACGCGCGTGACCTCGCTCGCAAAGGCGTTCAACTGATCGACCATCGTGTTGAGCGTCTGCTTGAGCTGCAGGATTTCGCCGCTCACGTCCACCGTGATCTTCTTGGACAGGTTGCCGCCGGCGATCGCGGTCGCGACTTCGGCGATGTTGCGCACCTGGGCCGTCAGGTTGTTGGCCATGGAGTTGACGCTGTCGGTCAGGTCCTTCCATGTGCCGGCGACGCCGAGCACGTTGGCCTGGCCGCCCAGACGCCCCTCGGTCCCGACCTCGCGGGCGACGCGCGTGACCTCGCCGGCGAACGCATTCAACTGATCGACCATCGTGTTGACGGTTTCCTTGAGCAGGAGGATCTCGCCGCTGACGGTGACCGTGATCTTCTTGGACAGGTCGCCGCCGGCGATCGCGGTGGCGACTTCGGCGATGTTGCGCACCTGCGCCGTCAGGTTGCTGGCCATGAAGTTGACGTTGTCGGTGAGGTCCTTCCACGTGCCGGCCACGCCGGAGACCTGCGCCTGGCCGCCGAGTTTGCCGTCCGTCCCGACCTCGCGGGCCACGCGGGTCACCTCGGAGGCGAACGCGTTCAGCTGGTCCACCATCGTGTTGATGGTGTTCTTGAGCTCGAGGATCTCGCCGCGAACGTCGACCGTGATCTTGCGCGACAGGTCGCCGCGCGCGACGGCGGTCGTCACCTCCGCGATGTTGCGGACCTGGTCCGTCAGGTTGCGCGCCATCGCGTTCACCGAGTCGGTGAGATCCTTCCACGTGCCGGCCACCCCGGGCACGACCGCCTGGCCGCCCAGCCGGCCCTCGGTGCCGACTTCCTGCGCCACGCGCGTCACTTCCGAGGCGAACGAGCGCAGCTGATCCACCATCGTGTTGATGGCTTCCTTGAGCTGGAGGATCTCGCCGCGGACGTCCACCGTGATCTTGCGCGAGAGGTCGCCGCTCGCGACCGCAATCGTGACCTCCGAGATGTTGCGCACCTGCGCCGTCAGGTTGTTGGCCATCGAGTTGACGCTGTCGGTGAGGTCCTTCCAGACGCCGCTCACGTCGCGCACCTTCGCCTGGCCGCCGAGCTTGCCGTCGGTGCCGACCTCGCGCGCCACGCGGGTGACTTCCGACGTGAAGACGCCGAGCTGCTCGATCATCGTGTTGACGATCGTGGCCGAGCGGAGGAACTCGCCTTCGAGCGGACGGCCGTCCACGTCGCGACGGACGGTCTGCAGCAAATCGCCCTTGGCGACCGCCGCGAGGACGCGCGTGACTTCATGCGTGGGCCAGAGCAGGTCGTCGATCAGCGTGTTGACCGACGATTCCATTTCGCCCCAGGCGCCGCTCGATCCGGCAAGCTTCACGCGCTGCCGCGTCTTGCCTTGCTTGCCGACCACCGTGCCTACGCGCTCGAGCTCGCTCGCCATCGTCGCGTTGCGCGCGACGATCTCGTTGAACGTGTCGGCGATCTTGCCGTCCACCCCGGTCCAGGTGCCGGGCAGCCGCACGGAAAAGTCGCCGTCGCGCACGGCTTGAAGCGCCTGCAAGAGATCGAAGACCGCCGCTTCGGGCAGCGTCTCAGTCGGGCGGACGGCATCGTTCGGCCGGTGCATGGAATCGGCTCCCTTAAGAGGAAATTGTCGGCGGAGGGTACCAGTTTCGAACCGGAGTCAGGCATCGGGTGAATCGTGTAGGGGACGCGGCCAATCGGGCCACTCACTCACCCGATCGGTCCTGTAGACTGGTACTGCCAGCGCATCCTGAGGGTCGAATGCGACGCCGCCTTGTGTCCGTCGTGTGCGCGCTTGTAGGGGCCGGTCTGGCCCTCGGCGCCCAGCAGCCGCCCGGCCAGCAACAGCCGCCGCCGGCGGGGCAGCCGCCTGTACAACAGCAACAGCCGCCGGTGTTCACCACCGGCATCGACGTCATCCGCCTGGACGTGTCGGTCCTCGATGACAAGCGCCGTCCCGTCCGCGGCCTGAAGGCGGCGGACTTCCAGGTCTTCGAGGACGGCAAGAAGCAGAACATCGTCGCCGTGTCCGAGATCGACGCGGTCGCCAACGACCCGATGCCGAGCGCCTGGATGCGGCACGTCCCGCACGACGTCGCGATGAACGACCTCAGCGATCAGGCCGGCGACGGGCGTGTCATTGCCATCGTGATGGACGACTGGAACGTCCCGTTCGACGACCTCGACATGATCATGCAGGCCCGCATGGTCGGCCGTGGCGTCGTCGATCGGCTGGGGCCGTCGGACATCGCCGCGGTGATCTTCCCGCAGGAGATGGGGAAGACGCAGGAGTTTACGGCGGACCGCGAGAAGCTCATCACCGCCATCGATAAGTTCGATCCGCCCGAGGTCCGGTATGTCGCGGCGCGGCCGATCGGCAACTCTGGCGGCGGCGGGGACATGCCGTACCGATCCGCGACGGTGTTGATGCGCAGCCAGTGCGAGCGCTCGCAGCCGACGGTGCCGACGCTCGACGCCATCGCGCAGCGGCTGGCCGCCGTGCCCAACCGCCGCAAGACGATCGTGCTCGTCAGCGTCGGCGCGCCGCTGCAGCTCCACGCCTCGCGCGGCTGCGAGGGCGACCTCGCCGAGATCATGCGGGATCTGTTCCGCAAGGCGCAGCGCGCGAACATCAACATCTACAGCGTGAACCCGGCCGGCTTCGACGGCTTCGAGAATTACCTGCAGACGCCGATCCGCCGGGCCGGCCGTCCGGCCGACGACACGCTGCCGCCGGCCGCCGCGCGACAGGCCGCCCGCGTGCGCCGCGACTTCCTCGAAATCACGGCGAACGACACCGGCGCGCACGCCCTCGTCAACGGGCCCTCGCTCGACGTCGAGCTCGATCGGATGTTCGAGGAGGCCGCGGCGTACTACCTCGTCGGCTACCAGACGTCCAACGGCAAGCCCGACGGCAAGTTCCGCAAGATCGACGTCAAGGTCGGGCGTCCGGACGTGACGGTCCGCTCGCGGTCCGGCTTCTACGCGCCGAAGGAAGCCACGCGCGCGACGACGGACGCGCCGAGCGGGCCGAGTGCGTTGACCTTGAGTCAGGCCGGCGTCGCGTTGCCCACGAGCCTCGCGTTGCGCGCGACGGCCGTCGCCGTCTCGCGGGCCGGCGAGAAACTGCGCAACGCCGACATCGCGGTCGTGCTGACCGTCCGCCTGCCGCCGCCGCGCGGACCGGTGGCCGAGACGCTCAGCGTCGTCCGCACCATCTACGACAGCGAGGGGCGGGCGAGCCAGCCCGTGCCGGAGAAGTTCAAGCTCGAGCTGCTGCCTGCGAACGGCGACGAGTATCGGTACGACGTCTACCAGCACATGAGTCTGCTGCCCGGGCGCTACCAGATCCGGCTCAACGCCACGAGCGCGTACCTCGAGCGGAGCGGCAGCGTGTACGTCGATCTCGACGTGCCGGACTTCACGCGGCCGTCGCTAACGATGTCCGGCTACGTGCTCGGATCGCGCGCCGTGGACCGCACCGATCCGCTGGCGAAGGTCGTTCCCATCCTGCCGACCAGCGCCCGCCAGTTCGAGCCGAACGAGACGATCACGGCGTTTCTTCGCGTCGTGCAGGGCGGGACGGGTCCGCTCCTGCCGATCAAGATGAGCGCGAAGATTCTCGACGTGGCGGACAAGGTCGTGCTCGACACGTCGACCATGCTGCCGGAGACCGCCTTCGACAGCTATCGCAGCGCGCCGTTCGAGATCGACCTGCCGCTCTCTACGCTGACGCACGGCCCATACCTGCTGAGCGTCAACGCGTCACTGGCCGGCGGCAACGTCCGGCGCGACCTCGTATTCCGCGTGAGATGAGGGTGCCATGCTGACAAGACGAACGATTGCGGTCGCGCTGCTGCTGTGCCTGACGGCGGCGGCGTGCGCGACGAAGATCAATAAAGTCCTCGCGGATCCGTCCAAGTTCCGCGACAAGGAGGTCACGGTCTCGGGCAAGGTGGCCGACAGCGTGTCGATTGTCGACCGCGGCGCCTACCGCATCGTCGATTCGAGCGGGGAGCTGTGGGTCGTGTCGACGAGGGGCGTGCCTCGAGTC
>Ga0137427_10000673_pt1 | contig 16767 bp, 15 predicted proteins | sample EasRivERMZT700_2_FD_102309 | JGI IMG/M metagenome (GOLD analysis project Ga0137427, IMG submission 102309) | Soil microbial communities from meander-bound floodplain in the East River, Colorado, USA - East River MetaG ERMZT700_2 | ecosystem: Environmental > Terrestrial > Soil > Floodplain ...
GATCATCAAGGGATCCCACGGGAAGTTGGCGCTTCCCAATTCCACCATTTTGTCGGGACCGCTAGTGATCGTGGCCCATGCAGTCACAAGCAGGCTTGCGACGATTCCCGCATAGACTCCCCAGCGATTTGCCCGTCTGCTTAGAAACGCCAGAAGGAAGAGTCCCGCGAGCCCACCCGAAAGTACGGCGGATACGGTAAACCATGTCTGTAATGCCCCACCACTTGAATGGATGATGATCTCCGCCATGACGACGCCACCGAGCCCAAAAATCGACACGAGAAGTTTGCCCATTCGAAGTCTCTGCGCATCCGTCGCGGCCGGTCGCACATAGCGATACACATCCTCGACGCCCACAACAGCGATGCTGTTGAGGTCGCTGGACAGAGTCGTTGCGGCTGCCATCAGAGAAGCCATGAATAATCCCGCAAGACCAACTGGAATCTGAGAGCTCAGAAAGTAGGGGAACATCTGATCCGGCTTGGTAATGTGTGGCGGTAAAGTCTGGCCGGTCAGCTGAAAAAATGACCAGGTACACGTTCCAATAAGCATGAAAACCGCCCAAACAGGAACCGTCTGGAGCGCACCATAGGCGACCCCTTTCAGTGCCGATTTGTCTGACTTCGCTACGAGGTAACGTTGAACGATGGTCTGATCGGCGGTGTATTTCTGTAAATACCAAAAGAAACCATAAAGCAGCAGTACCGGTATCGTGCCCTTGCTAAAATCCCAGTCCATGCTACCCAAGGAGAACTTGCCATTGTCGGCGGCCAGGCCGAGTACAGCCGACGGACCGCCCGGTGGGACGAATAACAAATAGCCAAGGCAGATGACGACTCCAACCCAAGTGATGAAACCTTGGATGACGTCGGTCCAAATGATTGCTTCGATGCCGCCAATGAACGTGTAATAGACGGTTACAATGCCGACGACAATGATGATGACGTCGATATTCCATCCGGTCATTGTGCTGGCTGTCAGCGCGACCAAATAGTAAACGAAGCCCATCTTGCCGAAGTGTCCTAATACGAAGGCGATGGAACTGTACATACGTGTCGGTGTACCAAAACGACGCCCGAAGTATTCGTAGGCACTCATCCCGACAGCTTCGCGATAGAACGGGATGATGACGGATCCGACCAATAGCAAAACCAGCAGCAGCATGAAACCGGGGACTAAAAGCGACCAATTGCCACCATATGCTGATCCTGGGTAGGCAATGAAAGTGACGCTGCTGACCAAACTCGCCATGACCGACATACCCATCGCCCATGCCGGAACTGAACGGCGCGCCACAAAGTACGACTCCGTTGAAGTCTGTCTGCGTCCGAACCATTTGCCCATCCACACCAGCGATACCAGGTACAACACAACGATGGCTAGGTCGATCCAGCGCACATTTCCCCCTTAGATACTTCGAAACAGGCTATAAAGATTCGACTTGAGTTCGATCCCGATTCCCGGAGCATCGGGCAGTTCGACCATTCCGTTTTGCACCGAAACACCATCGGCGAATCCGCCGAAAGGCTCAAACACACCCGGGTAAGATTCGTTTCCGTGCAACCCCATTCCGGCCGCGATATGCAGCGCAAATTGATGGCCGCCATGCGGAATGCAGCGGGCCGCACTCCACCTATGCTGATGGAGAACCTCCAGCATTCTTTGATACTCGACCAGCCCATAACTGAGCACCGGATCCATTTGAAGAAAGTCCCGTTCCGAATTCAGTCCGCCATATCGGAGCAGATTGCGCGTGTCCTGATACGAAAAGAGATTCTCACCAGTGGCGATCGGGTTTCGCGACGCCGCAGCGACTTCCTTCGAAATGACGAAATCGAGCGGATCACCCGGCTCCTCGTACCATTTCAGCGAATATTGGTTCAGGGCCTCCGCGTATTTCAACGCCAACAATTGATCGAAACGGCCATTCGCATCGACGGCGAGTTTTCCGCCGCGGGGCAACAGCTTCAGCACCGCCTCGATTCGAGCGAGATCCTCACTGAGGCTTGCACCACCAATCTTGATTTTGACGGTGGTGTATCCGGCGTCCAGGTACTTTTGAATTTCCGATTCGAGCGCCGGAATTCCCTTCCCGGGATAGTAATAACCGCCGGCCGCGTAAACGAAAACACGTTCGGCGGATCGACCGTTACCGTAACGGTCGGCGAGGACGCGATGCAGCGGCCGGTTCTCGATTTTCGCGACGATATCCCATAACGCCATATCCACTGTCCCAACCGCCACCGAACGCTCCCCGTGGCCGCCCGGTTTCTCATTGCGCATCATTACCGTCCACGCTTTGGTCGGACTGAAATTTGCTCCTGAATCGTCGAGTAACTCGGATGGATCTGCTCGGAGCAGCCGCGGAATGACGCGGTCTCTCAGGATCCCGCTCTGTGCATATCGACCGTTGGAATTGAAGCCGTAACCTAAAACCGGTTGACCATCATTAATCACGTCTGTGACAACAACCACTGCGGAGGCGGTCATTTCGGCAAAGCTGATATACGCGTTACTGATTTCGGAACGCAACGGCACGACCGCGTCTCTTATCTCTGTAATTCTCATTTCGGTCTAATAGAAAATGCGCGTTAACTCGGTATACGAATAAATTTTCGGACATGTACTACGCACGGAACCAAACAGTCAACCCCAAACATCGCAGAGGAACTGCAGGGCGAGGCCCGACACTCCCTCAATGGGTGTCGGCAGTGTCTTCCTAACGACAGCTGGATCGTATCGTTTGTATCGAGGTCACATTGATACGACTGTCTGGTTGCCGGATCAGAAACCCTTTGACCTCGACACGATGATCTTCAAGCCCTTCAGCTTTGAACCCAGGGCGAACATAACGAACGTTGAGCAACTGAAACGTTGCACTTCCGAGCTCTCGGGATTCGGCCATTTTGAAGTCTACGGGCGTGGACTCTTCGGGATTTCTGGTCCGAAGCGGTATAGAAGCGTTCGTCAAATTCCACGTCCCGCCACCGCCATCGGTCAGACACCCCACCACGGTGATCAATGAAAAATCCGGAACTTCCTGTGGGCCGTCCTTTCCAACGATCTGGACGTTCTTTGACGAGTCGAGGGTCAACGGCCGGTTACCCTCCGGAAAACCATTCACTTGCAAAATGTAGCTGACGATTTCCAGGTAAACATCTGGCGTTAGAGCGGCCGGATTGGCGCGAGGCATCGTTGTTTTGATACGGTTGAACAAGCTGCTTACGGAATCTTCACGCCAATTCCGCATGAAGGTATCACCCTTCAGTCCAACCGCACTCCGACCTTGGAGTTCACCGCCGTGGCAAGAGGCGCAGTTATGTTCATATTCGCTCTTGCCGCGTGCCGCTTGCTCCGACGAATAGGCTCCCTCCCATATGCGTGGGTTTGATTGCAATGGCAGGGCTTCGGTGGCTCCCTGTTCCAGGGCTGCAATGAAAATCAGGAAACCAGCCAGAAGCGCACTCACATGCATCATATTAGGAAGGTCCGTTGGGACTAAAAGACAACTTTTAGATTTCCGACCACAATGCGATTTCCGCCTGCCGTTGTGATTCGACGAAAACTAGTTTGTATCTTCCGGGCTGAAGACTCGGGAATTGATAGGCTCCGGCTTCATTCGTTAACACCGTCGCCGCCACACCGGTATTCACATTCTCAGCAGTGATTGTCACCCCCGGAAGCACGGCACCGGTCGAACCCGATACCGTTCCGCCGAGGCTGGCATTAGTCGACTGAGCATTCGTCCAGGTACATGAAAGGATGATTGCCGCGATGATTAATATCGCTCGTTTTCGATGCCACATGAGTGGCTCCTTCCTCTCTGTCACTCGAGATCGGCGAAAAAGTCTTGTCTTGTATTTCGGATTCCGAACTATTTTACGTTTTCCGCTGTTGATTATCATGACTCCACGTAATCATGTCAATTTGATAACCGCAATAAGATGCAATTGAGCCTGGTGCCCGTGCCTGCGACACGACTATTTGCGAAATTCTCTACGTTATCCGAAAGACTATGTGGGCAATTGAAAGTGTTTGATTAGCGTCAGTATGTAAGAAATTAAGAAAGGACTCTCTCGATATGACTGCTCGGACAGTTTCATCTTAGCTGGTGTCGTGACACACTCGTACGGGATCACCTCACCGGCTTCCTGCGAAATACTGGCAATAATCTTGTGGAATGCCTATTCGATCCTGATTGTTCAAACCATACCGGAGATTGCCATGTTCGCATCGCTGAAGGAATTTCCAGAGCGGTGCCACTGGGGCGGCGACCGGCTTGTTGTTCGAGGTGATCACCAGGGAATCCAATCCCAAATCCGACGCATAGTCCGCGAGCGGTTTAGATGCCTTTTTAAGTTCTAACGTTTTCATAGTTGGATTTCCTGTCCTTCGATGTACAACCGGTTGCGGCGGCGGTTCCATCGGCGGGTTGGATGAACAGCCCCAGATCAGGTCCTGTCCTGCATCCACGCGGCACGGATTCTATCAAATGCCGCTGGGCCTGACCGGCGTTTTTCCCATGATCACGAATTACGTTTTTTAAGAAGAAATCCCCGGGTTTTAACAACCCTGGGGATTTTCATGGCGTGCAAACAATTGAAAAGATGAATCGGGGAGAGAGGATTTGAACCTCCGCCCTCCGGTTCCGAAGCAGACCTCAATTGAAACATGTTGAAGTCTGAGGCTTCTACGTCTACAGAATCATCTACGGTGGATTGGATACAGTAAAGGTTGTCATGATTCAGCCTGAGGATTTAGTTGAAGCGGAATGGGTCGAGTGGTACCGGCTCACACCAATCCAGCGCTGGCTGGAAAGCGAGAAGCTGTGGCAAACGTATTTAGGATTCGGAGGATCGCTTGACCCCGAACCCGACACACAGAGTCCTTTCTTCGATGCGTGCGCACCGCGTTCGCGTTTTACTCATGGGCGGACAGGCGTGCGTGTTCTACGGCGCGGCCGAGTTTAGCCGCGACACCGATTTCGCAATCCTCGCCGAGTCAAATAACCTGGCACGTCTGCGTAAGGCGCTCGATGAACTGCAAGCTCGAGTCATTGCCGTCCCACCTTTCGAATTGAAATATCTGAGACGGGGTCACGCCGTTCACTTTCGCTGTCATCATCCCGAAACCTAATGAGCGTGAACGCGACCGGCTATATTGGTTACCGCTGCGCAAAGAACTAGAGAGACTTCGGCAAGCACGCAGGGGCAAGAATGAATGCTTCTAACCACGTGGCGACTGGTAAATCATCTGATTTCGCTGGGCTGCGAGGACGATCGCGATTTGCTCGTCCCAACTGGAGTCGATTCTGTAAACGAGACGACATTCTAAGATGGGTGAAAAACCAGGGGGTTGGCCGTAAATATCAATGAAGAAACGCGTTATGGTTGTAGATGAGGAGTGCGCCCCAATCTAACGAACCTCCCGACTTGGTTCAGGACCGTCATTTATCGATCTTGTCGACGATTTTTCGTGCATCTCGGGCCAGTTCGTCCGTCCTGAGGGTTGCGGTTGACCGGCGGCTACCGTAAACGATCTTGGCACGATCCACTCGAATCTGATTTGCCGACCAACCTTAGAATTACTCGAAGGGAAAACCAACAAAACTGGGAGCTTAGACGGCAAGCGCAATAGCGGCTTTTGGCGATTGTGACGAATTCGTAGATGAAGAATCCTCAAATCTCAACAACCTACTGAGATCCGAGGCGTGGAAATACTTGAAAAGAAAATCGGGGAGAGAGGATTTGAACCTCCGACCCCCTGGTCCCGAACCAGGTGCTCTACCAGGCTGAGCCACTCCCCGATGGCAAACCTTGTGATTCTAGCATAGTAAAAACAACGGTCTGCGGGCCAATTTTGGCGCGGGAAAACGATTATGACGAAGCCGAACGCGGACTTGGTAAAGATGCGATCCGACCGCGGGCCGACTCCAACTTCCAGCTCAGCCCGCGAGACACAAACGGGCAGGCCGGGAACATTTCGATACACACGGAGATATATTTCATCGCTGAAAGAATTTTCTGATCATCATCAACCTCTTTTTCGCAGCCGACCGGTTCGCAACGATCAACATGCAGGACGCATTGATCATCGCAAGCTGAAACGCGGACAGGATTCGCCGCTCCTTGAGGAACCGGACGCTCGTTTTGAAGGCAGTGGCGCACTGCAGGATCGTCGTGTCGCACTTTTCGATCATCGCGCTCGACTTCTTCACAGGCGAGTTCTTCTGTTTGAGTGTTTGTTCCCTCGAAACGACCACCCGAACCGACTTCCAGACAACCTGGACCGACTTCGGAGAGATCTGTCACGACTCCGAAATGATCTGTCACCAAAACAACAAGCCGTGATCGCACTTTGGGACGGGATTCCCGAATTCGAACACGAAGGTGTCGATCAACTCGCTCATCTGTCGTTCTATCAAGGGCTTGAAATGGTCTGCAACGTGATATCGCACCGCAGGTGAAAGCACGTACCGCACTTCTCGGTATCCTTATATATATGACCGGTTGTTCCGGCGCTGCGACGACCGACGCGCCGCTCACGCTCACTCCCTGCGGCCAGTTCAAATGCGGCAAATACGAGGTCTTCGAGAACCGCGACGCGCGCACGGGACGAAAACTCCAGCTCAACATTGTTGTGGCGCCGGCGTTATCCGAGAAGCCAGCGGCGGATCCGGTGTTCTTCATTGCCGGCGGGCCCGGCCAGCCCTCGACGGATCTGGCCAGGATAGAGGCGCGGTGGCAGCAGCTCCGTGTCGATCGGGATCTCGTTTACGTCGATCAGCGTGGAACCGGTGGGTCGCATCGGCTTCAGTGCAAACTGCACGAGAGCGACGATATTCAGAGCTTCTTTCGCGAGTTGTTCCCGCTGGATGCGGTTCGCGCCTGCCGCGCGGAATTGGAGAAGATCGCGGATCTCACCATGTACACGACCCCCATCGCGATGGACGACCTCGACGAGGTGCGCGCCGCGATGGGTTACGAGCGCATCAACCTGATCGGTTTTTCGTACGGCACCTGGGCGTCGCTGGAATACCTCAGAACCCATTCCGATCGGGTTCGCTCTCTCGCGCTGGCCGGCACGGCGACGCCTCGAACGCAATTTCCGCTGCACTTCGCCGGGGGCGCCCAGACCGCGATGTGGAAACTGATCGACGATTGCGCGCACGACGAATCCTGTCGCCGGGCGTTTCCGGATTTGAGCTCGGAGTTTAACTCTCTGCTCGAACGTCTGCGCAAGAAGCCCGCGGAATTCCGGCTCGACGAAGGAGCGATCCGGCTGTCGTACGATGCCTTCGCCGAACGTCTTCGATTGATGTTGTATGACACGGCGTCGGCCAGTCGAGTTCCGCTGTCCATTCACCACGCGGCCCAGGGGAATTGGATTCCGTTCGCGACGGCTGCGCTGGCACGCACGCGCAGTGCGGCGGAGAACCTGGCGATGGGGATGTATTTCAGCGTGACATGCTCGGAGGCGGTGCCGACGATCACGGATGCGGATATCGAACGGGAGACGGCCGGTACATTCGTCGGGAGTTTTCGGACTCGAGTGCATCAGCGCGCATGTGGCGAGTGGCCGCGGGCCTCGGTGCCGGTCGATTATTACAGACCAGTGGAGTCCGATGTTCCGGTGCTGATGCTTGCGGGCGAGTTGGATCCTGCGACGCCGCCGGAATTTGCGGAGGAGGCGGCGAAATCGCTGCGGAATGGCCGCGTGGTGCGGATAAAGAACGTGGCGCACGGGTACACGTCTGAGTGTGCGGTGACGACGATGACGGAGTTTATTGTGAGGGGGTCGGCGGCGGGGCTAGAGACGGGCTGTTTCGACGGCATGAAGCGGCCGGCGTTTGTGCCGCCTAGGGAATGAGCACCCCCTGCCGCTCCTCCGGCCCAGGGGCGGGACATTTGACACGTGACACGGGACGCGTGACACTTGACATCCGGGAAACCACGCCCGCATCGGATGTCAAATGTCCCGCCCCTGGGCCGACGGCAGGGGGTTACTTGATCCACCCTGACATGCGGTCAATAAACGCCCGGGCGGTGCGGTCGAGTTGCAGCGGTGAAACCGAGACGTAGCCGGCCTTGACGGCGACATAGTCCGTAAGCAAATCGCCCCGGGCCGGCTCATGCGGTTTGTGGAGTTCTTCGTGAAGCCAGAAGTATTCACGGCCACGGGGATCGAGGTTTTCGACCAGCACCGTCTTCCCCGCACGACGCCCCTGACAGGTCACGCGTAATTCACCGTTCCATTGCTCTGGAAAATTGACGTTCAGGACAATGTCCGGAGGCAAACCATCCTCAAGCACCTTCGACGCGATTCGTGACGCCACGGCCGCGGCGCCATTGAAATCCGGCGTCTCGCGGGAATGCGTCGATACCGCGATGGCGGGAATGCCCTGCAGGGCCGCTTCGAGCGCACCGGCAACGGTTCCGGAATAGGCGATGTCGTCGCCGACATTGAGGCCGCGATTGATGCCGGAAATCACCAGCGACGGCGGCTTCTCGAGGATTTTGATCACGGCGAGGATGACGCAGTCGGCCGGAGTTCCCTGCACCGCGTAGCGGTTGGAAGAAATTTGATGGAAGCGCAACGGCTGGTTCAGCGTCAGGCTGTGACTGGACGCGCTCATCTCGCGATCGGGTGCAACGATGGTGATGCGGCCGAGATCGGCGAGAGCCGTCTCCAAAGCCTTGAAGGCCGGAGAGTGGATGCCGTCGTCGTTAGTGAGGAGGATGGAAGGCCGCATTTAGAATTGGTAAATGAAATTCGGGGTCAGGCGCGTAAAGCTGATAAAACAAGCGCCAGACCCCGGAGTCGGGACGAGAGGATTTGAACCTCCGACCACACGCACCCCAAGCGTGTGCGCTACCAGGCTGCGCTACGTCCCGATGACTCCACGTTACTTACCTTTTCCGTTCAAGTAAAGCCAAGATTTCCCGTAAACCCTTGCGCATTGAACCGAGGATTTGATCGCGTTCCGCTCCGCTCGTGGCGCGGCTTTTCGCGGTCAATTGCTTGCGCGCGCCGGCGATGGTAAAGCCACGATCGTAAAGCAGTTCCTTGATGCGGAGCACCATCTCGACATCCTTTTTTCGATAGACGCGATGGCCCGATTTCGACTTTTCGGGCGCGAGAAATTTGAACTCGGTTTCCCAGAACCGCAGGACGTACGGCTCCACGCCAACGATCTCGCAGACCTCGCCGATCTTGAAGAAAAGCTTATCCGGGACCACACCAGTGGACATACGTTTGTGATTATTTCTCGTTTTCGTCTGCGCGGACTTTAACGCGCTGCCTGATTATAATCGGCGTGCCGGTGAAGGGGAACCGCTCACGGATGCGGTTCTCGACGAAGCGTTCAAACGAAAAGTGCAGTTTCTGGCGCTTGTTCGTGAACATGACGAAAATCGGTGGGTTGGTTTTAACCTGTGCGATGTATCGAATCTTCACTTCGGATGGAAGTCCGCCTCTCGAAAAAACCTCCTCGCGAAGAAACTCGTTCAGTTCTTTGGTCGGAATTTTTACGAAACGGGATCGGTAAACCTCATCGATCGTGGGAAAGATTTTGTGGATGCGCTGGCCGGTTTTGGCGGAAACGAACACGATGGGAGCGAACGACAGGAACTTGAGGCGTTCGCGGATCTGACGTTCGAAGTCGGCCGTGATGCTCGCCGACTTTTCGACGATATCCCATTTGTTCACAACGATAATCACGGAGCGGCCGGCCTCATGGGCGTAGCCGCCGATGTGGGCGTCGAGGGCGGTCACGCCGGCTGGTCCGTCGATGACAAGCAAGGCAACGTCGGATCGCTCCAGGTGACGGCGAGCCATGACGACGCTGAGTATTTCGGCTTTGAGTTCCGTGCGTCCTTTGCGCCGGATGCCGGCGGTGTCAACGAATCGAATGGTAGCGTCATCAACTTGAATGACGCTGTCCACAGCGTCGCGGGTTGTGCCGGCGATGGGTGAAACCATCGCACGTTCCTGTCCGACAAGTCGGTTTAACAGCGTGGATTTGCCTACATTTGGCCGTCCGATAATGGAGACGTTGATCTCCTTCCCCGCATCTTCTTCATTTTCTTGGGGCGCTGGTATCTGAATTGCACTTTCGTCTAAGAGTTCGGTGATACCGCGGCCATGTTCTGCAGAGACGGGAAAGATTTTATCGAAGCCAAGACCGTGGAAATCGGCGACATCCGCCTCTTGCTTGAGCGAGTCGATCTTGTTGACGACCAGGAAAAGTGGCTTATGACTTTTGCGGAGCAACCGAGCGAGCTCCTGATCCGGCATGGTGACACCGGTACGTCCGTCGAGGACAAAAAAGATGAGAGAGGCTTCCTCAATCGCGATTTGGGCCTGTTCGAAGATGCGTTGTGGAATCTCGCTTTCCTCACCTGGCACGAGTCCACCCGTGTCTACCACCTCAAAGGCACGACCGTTCCACGTAGAAATACCATATATGCGATCCCGTGTAATCCCGGGCTCGTCGGTAACAATCGAGCGGCGCTCGCCGATCAGTCGATTGAATAACGAGGATTTACCGACATTCGGGCGCCCGACGACAGCGATGAGGGGAAGAGTGCGCATGAGGATAAGGCGTTCGCTTTCCTTTTCGAAGATAACACATCAAAAGATATGGGACCTGAGCTGTCTGTCTTTGACTTATATTAAGGTCAGACAGACACCATTTGAGAATTTGAAAACCAGACACGGAAAGGAATCCGAGGCGCAGTTTTTTATTCGGCTTCGGGAAACTTTCCGATTTTTTTTTGGGGCAACGACCTATGCATGATCAGGCTGAAACCGTCAACATACTGAGCGCCATCGCGAATATTCAAAACGCTGAGGATTACAAGGAACTCAACTGGGAGGGATCGCTCGACGACTACATCCGGTTGGTTCAGGAAACTCCTCGCGTGACGCGAAACGCTTTCCAGCGGATCTACGACATGATCCTCTCGCACGGCGTCGAGGAAGTCGTGGAGCACAAGAAGAAGTACACACGGTACAAGTTCTTCCGCGACGAAAGGCACAATGGCCGCGACGCTGTCTACGGTATCGACCAGAGCCTGAATCACCTGGTCGATATCTTCAAATCGGCGGCGCGCAACTACGGCACGGAACGCCGCGTCATCCTGCTGCACGGTCCCGTCGGCAGCGCCAAAAGCACGATCGTCCGGCTGCTCAAGAAAGGCCTGGAGGAGTATTCACGAACGCAGGACGGAGCGATGTACACCTTCGCCTGGACGAACGTCGGCAGTGACGTCGAGAAAGAAGTCTTTACGCTCGTCAACGACGAACTGCCCTGCCCCATGCGGGAAGACCCGCTGCACCTGGTTCCTGCCGAACAACGCGACACCGTACTCGAAGAAATCCGGCGCTCCAGCCGCGACCCGAACTACCGGATCCAGGTCGATGGCGATCTGTGCCCGTCCTGCCGCCAGATGTATCGTGAACTCACGCGCAGGTATCAGGGCGACTGGTTCAAGGTCATGGATCACATCCGCGTTCGCCGCCTGGTTCTTTCCGAAAAGGACCGCATCGGCATCGGGACGTTTCAGCCGAAGGATGAGAAAAACCAGGATTCGACCGAGCTCACGGGCGACATCAACTATCGCAAGATCGCAATCTACGGTTCCGATTCCGACGCCCGGGCTTTCAACTTCGACGGCGAATTCAACGTCGCCAATCGCGGCATTATCGAGTTCATCGAAGTACTGAAACTCGAAGTTGCATTTTTGTACGACCTGCTCGGCGCGAGCCAGGAACACAAAATCAAACCCAAAAAGTTCCCACAGACCGACATCGACGAAGTGATCATCGGTCATACGAACGAGCCGGAGTTCCGCAAGCTCCAGAACAACGAGTTCATGGAAGCGTTGCGCGATCGCACGGTGAAGATCGATATCCCGTACATCACTCGCCTGAACGACGAGATCAAGGTCTACGACAAGGATTACAACTCGCAGCGCATTCGCGGCAAGCACATCGCGCCGCATACGGTCGAGATGGCCGCGATGTGGGCCGTGATGACACGGCTCGAACAGCCGAAGAAGGCGAATCTGACCGTGCTGCAGAAACTGAAGCTTTACGACGGAAAAACGCTGCCCGGCTACACCGAAGACTCCGTGAAGGAACTGCAAAGGGAAGCCAATCGCGAAGGCATGGACGGAATCTCGCCGCGTTACATTCAGGACAAGATTTCGAACGCGCTGGTAAACGATCAGTTCCTCGGCTGCGTCAATCCCTTCATGGTTCTGAACGAGCTCGAGTCCGGACTTCGGAATCACTCGCTGATCAAGTCGGACGAGCAGCGCAAGAACTTCCGCGAATTGCTCACGGTCGTGAAGCATGAGTACGAGGACATCGTCAAAAACGAAGTTCAACGCGCGATATCGGCCGACGAAGAAGCGATCTCGCGATTGTGCTCGAACTACATCGACAACGTGAAGGCGTACACGCAGCGGGAACGCGTGAAGAACAAATATACCGGCCAGGATGAGGAGCCGGATGAGCGCTTGATGCGGTCGATCGAAGAGAAGATCGACATTCCGGAAAGCCGCAAGGATGACTTCCGGCGCGAGATCATGAACTACATCGGCGCGCTGTCGCTCGAAGGCAAACAGTTCAACTACCGGACCAACGAACGGCTGTACAAGGCGCTCGAGCTGAAGCTGTTCGAGGACCGGAAGGATTCGATCAAGCTGACCAGTCTGGTGTCGAACGTGGTCGATAAGGAGACGCAGGAGAAGATCGACGTCGTAAAGTCGCGCTTGATGAAGAACTACGGCTACTGTGATGTGTGCGCGACCGACGTGTTGAATTACGTCGCCAGCATCTTTGCGAGAGGCGACGCGAAAGAATAAAGGGGGCGATTGCGAAATGCGAATTGCGAAATGCGAATTGAAGACCTGCCCCCTCAATTCGCATTTCGCAATTCGCAATTCGCAATCCCGATAATATGGTTCTTAATATCGAGCAGGATTATCTCCGGTTCCGGCAAATCGTTCGCGGAAAGATCAAACAGGATCTGAAGAAGTACATTTCCCAGGGCGAATTGATCGGCAAGAAGGGGAAGGATTTCGTCAGCATCCCGATCCCGCAGATCGAGATGCCGAACTTCCGCTTCGGACGCCGGAATTCGGGAGGAGTCGGCCAGGGCGAAGGTGACGTCGGCTCACCCCTCGCCCCCGGAGACGTTGACGACGACGGGACGGGCCAGGCCGGCAACGCTCAAGGAGCGCACATCCTCGAAGTCGATCTGACGATGGAGGAGCTTGCGCAGATTCTGGCGGAAGAACTCGAGCTTCCACGCATCAAGCCAAAAGGCACGAATCGCATCAAGACCGAGCGTGATCATTATTCGCAGGTTTCGAAAGTCGGACCGGAATCGTTGCGTCATTTCAAGCGGACGTACAAGGAAGCGCTGAAGCGGCAGATCACGGCCGGCACTTACGATCCTACGAATCCGTACATTGTTCCGATCCACGACGACAAGCGATACCTCTCCTGGAAGACCAAGGCGAAGCCGGAAAGCAACGCGCTCATCCTTTATATGATGGACGTCTCCGGATCGATGGGTGACGAACAGAAGGAAATCGTGCGGATCGAATCCTTCTGGATCGACACCTGGATCAAGACCAACTACAACGGCGTCGTCACGCGTTACATCATTCATGACGCGGTCGCGCAGGAAGTGGACTCCGAAACGTTCTTTCACACACGTGAAAGCGGCGGGACGGTCATCTCCTCAGCGTACGAGCTTTGTTTCAAAATCATCGAAGAGGAATATCCGCAGGAACTGTGGAACGTTTACGTATTCCATTTCTCTGACGGGGACAACTGGTCCGGCGGCGACACGGATCGCTGCATCGGTTTGCTGAAAGGCAATCTGCTTCCGAAGGTCAATCTGTTCGGCTATGGCCAGGTGGAAAGCACGTATGGCAGTGGGCAATTCATTCGGGAACTGGAAAACAACGTCACCGATGCGGACAACCTGGTGACGTCGCGAATCGAAAACAAGGACGACATTTACCAGTCGATCAAGGATTTTCTCGGGAAGGGAAAATAGATCATGTCCATGGTCGTGCGCAGCGGCGGGCACTCACTCACACCGGAACTGGAACGCGTCCGCGTGGAGATCGAAAAATACGCGTTCGATTACGGCCTGGATTTCTACGAAACCATCTTCGAAATGCTCGATTTCGAAGAAATGAACATGGTCGCGGCCTACGGTGGTTTCCCGAATCGCTATCCGCATTGGAAGTTCGGCATGGAGTACGAGCGGCTCAACAAGAGCTACGCGTACGGGCTGCATAAGATCTACGAGATGGTCATTAATAATGACCCGTGCTACGCCTATCTGCTCGAGTGCAATCACATGGTCGATCAGAAGATCGTGATGGCGCATGTGCACGGGCATTGCGACTTCTTCAAGAACAACATCTGGTTCTCGAAGACCAATCGCAAGATGATGGACGCCATGGCGAATCACGCCACGAAGATCCGTAAGTACATTGATAAGTACGGGATCGACGCGGTCGAATCGTTCCTTGACGTATGTCTGTCGATCGATGATCTTATCGATCATCATTCGCCCTTCATCGAACGACGGTCGAAGCAGGGCCACGACGTCCGGGAAGAGCCGCCGGTTTCCGTGAAGAAGATGGCTTCAAGCGAGTACATGGACGACTTCATCAACCCGAAGGAGTTCATGGAACAACAGAAGCAGAAGCTCGAAGACGAGCGACGCAAACGCCGCCGTTTTCCCGAAGATCCGCAGAAAGACGTCCTGTTATTCCTGACCGAAAACGCGCCGCTGGAAAACTGGCAGCGCGATGTTCTCTGGATGATTCGCGAGGAGGCCTATTACTTCGCGCCGCAGGCTCAGACGAAGATCATGAACGAAGGCTGGGCGACATACTGGCACGCGAAGATCATGACGGAGCGGGCGTTGACGGACGCCGAGGTGATCGACTTTGCGGATCACCATTCGGGAACCGTCGCGATGCATCCCGGGCAGATCAATCCTTACAAGCTCGGTTTCGAGCTGTGGAAGGACATCGAGGATCGCTGGAACAAGGGCAAGTTCGGCAAGGATTATGACGACTGTGACGACTACACCGCGAAGCGAGAGTGGAACAAGGACGTCGGCAAAGGCCGCGACAAAATTTTCGAGACGCGACGCGTGCACAACGATATCACGTTCATCGACGCGTATTTCACCGAGGAGTTCTGCAACGATCACAGGTTCTTCATCTACCAGTTCAATCAGGAACGCGGCGTTTACGAAATTGCGGATCGAAACTGGAAGAGCGTGAAAATGAAGCTGCTCGCGGGGCTGACGAATTTCGGTCAGCCGTTCATTTTCGTCACCGATGCGAATTTTGAGAATCGCGGCGAGTTGATGCTCGAGCATCGGCATGAGGGGATTGATCTGCGGCTCGATTACGCAAAAGACACGATCAGGAATCTGTATCAGATCTGGTCTCGGCCGGTGCATCTCAAGACCGCCGTCGAGGGAAAGCCCAAGATGTTTTCGTTCGACGGCGAGAAACATATCGAGAGGAAGTTAGATGGATAGCAAACGTTTACTCGAAAGAATCGAGAGTGGGAACCTGAAGTTCGAAGAGGATGTCGACGGTGTGAGGGTTCAGGTCGAGCTGGAAGCCGCCGATACGCTGGGGATGTTGCTCAAGCGCTTTTCGGTGGTGTCTCCGCATCGGCCGAAAGACGTCGCGGCTGCACTGCGAAAGCAGGCGGCGGCGGTCGTGGAGCGTCTGGCTTTTCTCGAAGAACTGAAGGTCATCGAGGTGGATGGCATTGCAAACGCGGTGCAGATTCGCAGCGCCAAACCGTCGGCGGAGGGGTTCACGGAAGTAATCCTTCGGGGCGGCCATTCCCTGTCGCTGCAGCGTCACGGGTCGGCATTGCACCTGTCCCGCAAATCCTTCGAAAAGCTGATTCAGGGGTCAGACGTATCGTTCACCTGAGCAGTTGGCCGGGTTAGCTTTTGGTTCCGGCATCTTCAGCGTAAACTTTCGTCCGGTGATCAGTTCCGCCTGCTTAACGAAGTCGCTCGAACCCAGCGGTTTTCCAGTTCGAGTGTGACGGCGAATCATGTCTTCTTCATATTCCGATGTCGGCAGGTTCAACCAATCGGACCACGATTCAATCCTATCGACCAAGGCGCAGTCGCCGGACAAGAGCGGATCGGCTCGGAGTCCGCAGTGGGCCGCGGCGCTAGACCAAGGATATTGTTCAGCTCGTTGAACCAATCCGGCTTTAACGGGACTTCGCTCAACATACCGCATGGCGTTGTACGCATGAGTCTCATCCATTGGCATCGACTTAAATCGTCCCTGCCAGACATGGCCCACAAGACTGTACTTTTTGTTGACATATGTAGAGTAATTGCCGTGCGCATCCTGTATCACTTTAGAAAGGGAATGCTCGAATTCAGGAACAAGGATGTGATGAACGTGATTGCGCATCAAGCAGTACCCCACACAAGCACGCAGTGAGTTTTGCAGGCGTCCCGCATTAGACGAATGTAAACAAGTCGATCAGAGTCGTCCGCGAAAATGTCGTTTTTTCGATTACCGCGTTGGGTGACGTGATGCGCGCACCCGGGAAGTACAACTCGGGGCGGTCTCATGATAGGTTTCCCTAGGAATTGGCGAGACACGAAGGGCACCTTCAGATTACGGTGCGCGCCCCACTCGGGCAACAACAAAATTCGGGGGTCAGACGTATCTGGCA
>Ga0137427_10000674_pt1 | contig 16765 bp, 13 predicted proteins | sample EasRivERMZT700_2_FD_102309 | JGI IMG/M metagenome (GOLD analysis project Ga0137427, IMG submission 102309) | Soil microbial communities from meander-bound floodplain in the East River, Colorado, USA - East River MetaG ERMZT700_2 | ecosystem: Environmental > Terrestrial > Soil > Floodplain ...
AAGCTCGGCGCGGAAGTGCTGATGGCCGCACCGCTGGGCGCTTTCCTCGCGATGTTCGCCGCCCGAAAGCGTCCGGGGTTTCTCGCCGCATTCGGCTGGGGCATTCTCCTCGGCTTGGTGATCGAAGGGTTGCAGACGTTCCTTGCATCCGGGGTTAGCCAAGGAGCTTCCGTCTTGACGCGCGGCGTGGGCATGGCGCTCGGGCTTGCCGCATACCGTCACTTCGACCGGATTTGGCTGGCCCGTTACCGGCCCCACACCCGGATCGCTGTCCTGCTGGCGTTGCCGGTCTATGCGGTGCTGCTACTGGAACTGGTCGGGTTCTTCAACAGCCGGCTGGAGAGCGCCACCGCCGCGGCTTCGAAGCTGAGCCAAGTACGGTTCCTCCCTTTCTACTACCACTACTTCACCAGCGAGACGCAGGCCATGCACAGCGTGCTCGTGCACGCCGGCGCCTACGCACCCATCGGCCTCATGGTCTGGCTGCTGGGAAGCGGCAAAGGCAGCCGCCGCTCTCTCTGGATCTCCGGCATCACCGCCTTCCTGGTCGCCGCGGGGATGGAAACGCTCAAGCTTTTCCTGCATGGCCGCCGTCCGGACCCGACCGACGCGCTGATCGCGGCGGCGGCAGCGACGCTCGCCTGCTTTGCTGCGGCGCGCCTCGCCGGTTGGTCTCCCAGGCGTTCATCGGGCGTCCCTTCTTTCGAGAAGAGCACGCCGCATTCCCACGCGCGAGGGTTCGCCGTGGCGGCAGGTCTGCTCGCAAGCGGCGCGGCCGTGGCCGGCTGGCTGATCGCCATGCAGCCGAAGGAGCATTACGCCGACGAGAGCACGTTGCCCCTGCTTGGGACGCCCGGATCGCTTCCGGCGGCGCAGCTGCCGGGCTTCCGCATGGCGCACCCGCGCCTACCAAGTCCCAGCGCGGAAGAGGTGGAAATCCTGCGTCGCCACAATCGAGGATTCTTCAGCCGGGTGCAGAACCAGGCGCGCGGCGGCCACGGCGATCTGCAGAGCGCCGTCGTGCAGGCATTCCTCCAGCCAGGAAGCGTCGATCTCGATCTCGTGCACGGGCGCCTGATGGAGCTCAAGTTCAGCTGGCGGGGACATTCGCAGGTACAGCCGCTCGCCGTCGCCTATGACTGGCTGCATGCGCAATGGACAGCCGCGCAGCGGGAGCAGCTTGCCGGCAAGCTGGCTGAAGGCTGCGAATACTTGATCGAGTTCATCCGCAAGGACCGGCTGTCGCCCTACAACGCCTTCCTGTACAACCGCCCGCTGCAAGCGCTGATGGCATGCAGCATAGCGGTGTACGGCGAAGAGCCGCGCGGGGACGCGATCATGGCGTTCACCTACGACCTGTGGCGAAACCGCGTGCTTCCCGTATGGCGGCAGGTCATGGGCCGCAACGGTGGCTGGCACGAGGGTGGCGAGTACGTCGGCATCGGAATCGGCCAGGCGATTTACCAGCTCCCGGCGATGTGGCGCCGCGCGACCGGGGAAGATCTCTTCGCAAGCGAACCCGGCATCCGCGGATTCCTGGATTTCCTCGTCCACCGGGTACAGCCCGACGGCACGCATTTCCGGTGGGGCGACGGCGCATGGTTCGATCGCAGCGTGCCGGACGCCTTGCCGCTCGCGCTGGAGATGAAACACCCGCTCGCATACGCTCTGCAGCGCGCCGCAGAACCGCCAAGTCCCTCGAGCTCGCCATGGGGGCCCCTCACCCATGCGGCCGGGCCGTTCGGCGCCGCGTCCAGCCTGGCGCTCGCCCGCCACTTCGACGGCATCGGTCTTCTCGTCGCCCGTAGCGCCTGGTCCGAGGACGCTTCGTACGTGACCTTCAAAGCCGGAGACAACTACTGGTCCCACACGCATCTCGACCAGGGCGCCTTCACCATCTACAAGGGCGGCCCGCTCGCCATCGACAGCGGCCTCTACGGCCCGACCTACGGCTCGGACCACCACATGAACTACAGCTACCAGACGGTGGCGCACAACACAGTCACGGTGACCGATCCCCGCGACCGTGTTCCGGCGCCGGGCAAGGAGAGACTTCGACCCATCGCCAACGACGGCGGGCAGCGTCGCGTCGGTAGCGGATGGGGCGTGGAACCCGCACCGCTCGATCTCGCAGAGTGGCAGGCGAAGCGGCAGATCTACGAAACCGGGAACATTGAGCGGCTACTCATGGACGACGGCCTGGTGGTTGCGGTCGCCGACGTGACGGCCGCCTATACGAACGCGCGCTCCGGAAAAGGCCTGTTCTCGGATCGCACGCGACGGGTCGAACGCTTCCGGCGTGCCTTCGGCTACGACCAGGTCGACGAGGTGGTGGTGGTGTTCGACCAGGTCACGTCCACCGATGCCTCGTTCCGCAAGCGCTGGCTATTGCACATGGTGCACGAGCCGGCCGTGCAGGGCGATGCCTTCAGCGTCCAGTTCCCGCCGCAGCAACGGCCGGGCCGCAGCGGCGGCCGGCTCGAAGGCAAGGTGCTCCTTCCCAAGGCAGCGGTAGTCCATGCCATCGGCGGACGCGGGCTCGAGTTCTTCGTTGACGACCGCAACTACGACGAGGGAGGACAGCTGCAGCAGATGATCGCCAAGCTCGGTCTGACCCAAGGGGAACCCGGGGCCTGGCGCGTGGAAGTCAGCCCCTCGCACGACGCCCGGGACGATGTGTTCCTCGTCGTCCTTATCCCCACGAATGGAGACAAACCGACGCACCAGGTGAAGTTGCTGGAAACCGACAGCAGCCGCATTGGCTGCGAAGTCGCTGGCCCCACCCGGATAACGCGCTGGTGGTTCGAGCGCTCCGGGCAGGCGGCCGAAGTCGAGGTGATCACGGGTGCCGACTCGCGGCGCCACCTGGTGAAGGAAAAGGTCCTTTGAGATCCTTGACGCATCTCCAGCGGCTCGAAGCCGAAAGCATCGACATCCTGCGCGAAGCGGTCGCCGAGAGCGAGCGCCCGGTGATGCTTTACTCCATCGGCAAGGACAGCTCGGTGCTGCTGCACCTCGCGATGAAAGCCTTCTATCCGTCCAAGCCGCCGTTCCCGCTCCTGCACGTGGACACGACGTGGAAGTTCCACGACATGATCACCTTCCGCGACGCCACGGCTAAGCGGCTCGGCCTCGAGCTCATCGTGCACATCAACCCGGAAGCGCGCGCGCTCGGCATCAACCCCTTCACGCACGGCTCGGCGGTCCACACCGATCTCTGGAAGACGCAGGGCCTGAAGCAGGCGCTCGACAAGCACGGCTTCGACGCGGCCTTCGGCGGCGCGAGGCGCGACGAGGAGAAGTCGCGGGCGAAGGAGCGCATCTTCTCGTTCCGCTCGGCGCAGCACCGCTGGGACCCGAAGCTGCAGCGCCCCGAGCTCTGGCGCATCTACAACGCGCGCAAGGCGAAGGGCGAGAGCATGCGCGTCTTCCCGCTCTCCAACTGGACCGAGCTCGACGTGTGGCAGTACATCTTTCTCGAGGACATCCCGGTCGTGCCGCTCTACTTCGCGAGGCCGCGGCCGGTGGTTGCGCGCGACGGCACGCTTCTCCTGGTAGACGACCAACGCCTGCCGCTGCGGCCGGGCGAGATTCCGATGACGAAGACGGTGCGGTTCCGCACCCTCGGCTGCTATCCGCTCACCGGGGCGATCGAGAGCACGGCGGCCGACCTCCCGGGGATCATCCGCGAGATGCTCCTTGCCCGCACCTCCGAGCGCCAGGGTCGCGTCATCGACCACGACGCCGCCGGGTCGATGGAGAAAAAGAAGCAGGAGGGTTACTTCTGATGTCGAACGTCTCCGAACTCATCGCCCTCGATGCAGGGCAGTACCTCCAGGTGCATCAGCACAAGGGCCTGTTGCGCTTCCTCACCTGCGGCAGCGTCGACGACGGCAAGAGCACGCTGATCGGGCGGCTGCTCTACGACGCCAAGACGCTGTACGACGACCAGGTCGCGACGCTGGAAGCCGAGTCGCAGAAGATCGGCACACAGGGCGGCGAGCTCGACTTCGCCCTCCTCCTCGACGGGCTCAGCGCCGAGCGCGAGCAGGGCATCACCATCGACGTCGCCTACCGCTTCTTCTCCACCGACAAGCGCAAGTTCATCGTCGCCGACACGCCCGGACACGAGCAGTACACGCGCAACATGATCACCGGGGCTTCCACCGCCGACGTGGCCGTGATCCTGGTGGACGCCCGCAAGGGCCTGCTCACGCAGACACGGCGCCACAGCTACCTCGCCTCGCTCGTCGGCATCCGGCGCGTGGTGCTCGCGGTGAACAAGATGGATCTCGTGGGGTATTCCCGCGAGGTGTTCGAGCGCATCCGGGACGAGTACCTCGAGTTCGCAGGCAAGATCGGCCTCTCCGAAGTCGTCTGCATTCCGCTCTCGGCGCTGCGCGGCGACAACGTCACCGCGCCGAGCGGGAACACGCCCTGGTACCACGGCGCGACCCTCATGGGGTATCTGGAGACCGTAGAGGTTGAAAGCGAAGCGCAGAACGCGCCTTTCCGCCTGATTGTGCAGTGGGCCAACCGCCCGAACCTCGACTTCCGCGGCTACTCCGGCCGCGTGGTGAGCGGCACGCTGCGTCCCGGCGAGCGGGTGCGCGTCCTGCCCTCCGCCAAGGAAAGCACCGTCACGCGCATCATCACGCTGGACGGGGACCTCGACCTGGCCGTCGCCGGCCAGTCCGTGACCGTCACCCTCGCCGACGAGATCGACATCAGCCGCGGCGACGTGCTCGCCAAGCCGGACGCCCTCCCCGAGGTGGCCGACCAGTTCGAGGCCCAGGTGGTGTGGATGAGCGAAGAGGCCATGCTCCCCGGCCGCCCCTACCTCATGAAGATCGGCGCCCGCACGGTCGGCGCAACGATCACGCGACCGAAGTACAAGGTCAACGTCAACACCCTCGAGCACCTCGCCGCGACCACGCTCGAGTTGAACGAGATCGGGGTGTGCAACCTGCACCTCGACCAGATGATCCCGTTCGACCCCTACGAGCAGAACCGGGACATGGGCGGATTCATCCTCATCGACCGGCTCACCAACAACACCATCGGCGCCGGGATGCTCCACTTCGCCCTGCGCCGCTCGCACAACATCCACTGGCAGGCGGTAGAGGTCAGCAAGCAGGCGCACGCGGCCCTGAAAGGGCATCAGCCCTGCGTGGTGTGGTTCACCGGCCTATCGGGCTCGGGCAAGTCCACCATCGCCAATATCGTCGAGAAAAAGCTCCACGCGCTCGGGCGCCACACCTTCCTCCTCGACGGCGACAACGTGCGCCACGGCCTCAACAAGGATCTGGGCTTCACCGAAGCCGACCGCGTCGAGAACATCCGTCGCGTCGCCGAAGTGGCGAAGCTCATGGTCGATGCAGGCCTCATCGTCCTCGTCTCCTTCATCTCCCCCTTCCGCGCCGAGCGCCAGCTCGCCCGCGACCTGGTCGAGGGCGAGGAGTTCTGCGAGGTCTTCGTCGACGCCCCGCTCAGCGTTGCCGAGGCGCGCGATCCGAAGGGTCTCTACAAAAAGGCGCGCCGCGGCGACCTCAAGAACTTCACCGGCATCGACTCGCCCTACGAAGCGCCGGAAAGCCCGGAAGTGCGCATCGACACAACCCGCATCGATGCCGAAGAGGCCGCCGACCGCATCGTTGCCTATCTCCGCACCACCGGAGTCCTCGAGCGCCCATAACGAATGGACTTCATCCATCCACTGGCAGGCTTCCTCGTCGGGCTCGTCGTCGGCTTCACCGGCGTGGGCGGCGGCGCGCTCATGACGCCGCTCCTCGTCTTCGCCTTCGGCGTCGCGCCGAGCACCGCGGTGGGAACGGACCTCCTCTTTGCCTCGCTCACCAAGGCAGTCGGCGTCGGGGTCCACGGGGCACGCGGCTCGATAGACTGGGTGGTTCTCAAGCGTCTCTCTCTGGGCAGCTTGCCCGCGGCCGCGCTCACGCTGGTCCTTCTCTACCAGCATCCGGAGAGCAAGGACCTGTCGGCGCTCATCATGCCGGCCCTCGGTGTGGCGCTCGTCCTGACGAGCCTAGCCATGCTCCTCAAGGCGCCGCTGCACCGACTCGGACGCCACTTCCGGACCAGCTCGCCGGAGCGCTTCAAGGGGATGCAGCCCGCGCTTACCGTAGCCGCCGGCGCGCTGCTCGGGTGCCTCGTAACCCTGACCTCCGTCGGCGCGGGAGCCCTCGGCGTGGTGATGCTCGTATACCTGTATCCCTTCCGCCTCACGGCGCCCAAGCTCGTCGGCACCGACATCGCTCATGCCGTTCCGCTTGCCCTGGTGGCGGGGCTCGGCCATCTTGGCCTCGGCAACGTCGACTTTGCGCTCCTCGGATCGCTTCTCGTCGGCTCGATCCCGGGCATCATCCTCGGCTCGCGCCTGACGGCCAAAGCGAACCATACCTACGTGCGTGGCGCAGTCGCGGTAATGCTGGCGTTCGTGGGCAGCCGGATTCTCCTGCACTGATGGCTACCGCGCTACTTCGAACTGGGGACGAGCTTGGACACGGCGTGGCCGCCGGTGCGCTCGACGCGCTCCATGCGGGCCTCGGCAATGCCTTGGGCAGCCCGGTCCTGTCCGTCGAAGTTACCGACACGCGCGAGCGGGTCTACTCAACCATCCGCTTCTGCCGGGTCCTCTTGCGCGACGGCACGACGAGGGCGGTGGTGGTCAAGGTCTACAAGCCCTGGCAGAACAGCGACGTATCGGCGCAAGCAGAACTGCTCGTCCGGGATTATGAGATCAACACCTACCTGCACCGGCTTCTGGCCGGGCAGTCGCGCTTCCGGGTACCTACCCCGCTCTTCCATTCGCCCGAGCATCTCCTGATCGCCACGGAGCACATGGCGGGCATGCAACTGCAAGCAAAGCTCAAGGCCCTCGCGCGCTGGCTGCCGGGCGAGGCAACGCTACAGGAGCTCGAGCACGATTGCCGCTCCTGCGGCGAGTGGCTGCGCCATTTCCAGCGCCTCACCCAGGCGCGCGCCAGCGGACAGACGGACCTAGCGGGCATGCGCCAGTTGATCGCGGACCGGCTGGAATGGTCCGCAGATGCAGCGCACATCCCGATCGACGCACGGCAGCGTCAGCTAATCCTCGGCTACTTCGACCGCATTGCGCAGCGTCTCGCGCCGGAGGATCTCGCCACCTCGGGCACCCACGGCGACTTCTTCGCCGGCAACGTGGTCGTCTCGCGCGAGCACGTGGTCGGCCTCGATTTCGTCATGCAGCGGGAAGGCTCGATCTACTCGGATCCGAGCTACTTCCTCTTCCAGCTCAATACTCTTCGCAACAAGCTGCAGTTCCGCAACTCGGTGGTAGCGCGGCTTTGCAACGCCTTCCTCGGCGGGTACGAGCCGGGACTTCGCGAGGAAACCTTCGCAGCCCGGCCCATGGTGCAGCTCTATTCCGTCTTCCACCAAGCCATGAGGCTCGGCCGGATGCTCGTCCTGAAGGACGCCCCGGTGCTCAGGCGCTTGAACAACCGCCGCATGGCGGCGCATGCGGTTTCGACGTTGTGCGCGCTCGCCCTGCAACGTACAGGCAACCAATGATCACCGCCATAAGAAGCATCGTCTCCTACCGCGAGCTCATCCTCGCGCTCGCCTGGAAGACCATCGCAGTGCGGTACAAACAGGCGTACCTGGGAATTGCCTGGGCGATCATCAAGCCGCTCACGCTGATGGCCATCTTCAGCCTGCTGCGCAGCATAGTCGGCATTGACACCGGAACCGTGCCCTATGCGGTTCTCACCTTCGCCGCGCTCCTGCCCTGGCTGCTGTTCCAGGAGGCCGCCGCCGAAGGCGTGAGAAGCATCGTGGGCAACGCCCATCTCATCAAGAAGATCTACTTCCCTCGCGAAGTGTTTCCGCTCACCGCCGTAGCCACCAAGCTGGTCGAGTTCGGCATCAACTACGCGATCCTGCTCGCGATGATGTCATATTACGGCATCTTCCCCTCCACTCAGGCGCTATGGGTGCCCCTCCTGGTGCTCTACGTCGTCCTGATCTCGCTTACCATCGCCCTCGCCGGCGCAGCCCTCAATGTCTACTACCGCGACGTCGGCGCCGCGATGCCGCTCGTGCTTAATATGCTCATGTACGCGTCGCCGGTCATCTACCCGCTAGCGCTGGTGCAAGACAAGCTGCTGGTGAAGCACGCCGGCGGCGACTGGTCCAGTGTCCTCTACACCCTCTATACCGCCAACCCGATGGCCGGGCTGATCGATGCGTTCCAGCGCGTGATGCTGAGGGGCCAGCCACCCGACCTCCACGCGATGGCGCCCGGCATGATTCTCGTCGCGATCGCGTTTCCGATCAGCTACCTCCTCTTCAAGCGAGCCGAAAGCTGGTTCGCAGACGTGATCTGAACATGGCCATCATCGAAGTCAGTCACGTCACCAAGGAATTCCGCCTGGGCCAGATGCACAGCCTGAAGGAGACGTTCCGCAACGGCCTCGCCCGCCTGCGCAATAAACCGGCCGAACAGCGCCCCCTCTTTAAAGCCCTAGACGACATCGACTTCAAGGTCGAACAAGGCGAAGTGCTTGGAATCATCGGCCATAACGGCGCGGGCAAGAGCACTCTCCTCAAGCTCCTCGCCGGAATCAGCCGTCCCACGCGCGGCACGGTCAGCGTCCGCGGCCGCGTGGCCCCGCTCATCGAGGTAGGCGCAGGTCTCGTACCCGACCTCACCGGCCGCGAGAACATCTACTTGAACGCGACTATCCTCGGCATGAAACGCGCCGAGATCAGGCAGAAATTCGACGACATCGTCTCATTTGCCGAGCTCGAGTCATTCATAGATACGCCAGTCAAGAGGTACAGCTCAGGAATGCAAGTCCGCCTAGCGTTTTCAATTGCGACCGCTGTCGACTCCGAAATCCTCATCATTGATGAAGTACTTGCTGTTGGCGATTTAGCTTTCCAGAGAAAGTGCTTCGACAGAATGGAGGATCTCATTCGCCGGAAAACGAGTACGGTCCTGCTTGTCAGTCACAATCTTCGCCAGGTAGAACGGCTCTGTTCCAGAGTTCTTCTCTTTGAGAGCGGCAAACTACTCGAGGATGGCCCCGCGAAACGAGTTTGCGATTCGTTCTATCAGCGCTTGGACAATAAGATACTAAAAACAAGAGCATCCGCAGTACGCCATGGACGATACGTCGAAAGTGGCGACATTGAACTGTTGGAGTGCCACATTCTTGATGATGCAGGGTCCCCAACAGAGAGAATTTCCCATGGCAATGACCTTGTTGTACGCGCTCGTTTTCGCGTCCACCAGCCACTGCCAAACCCAATCTTCGGCATTGGTTTTCATACCACCGATTTCGTTTATCTAAGCACAAGCCATAGCGTTGGCCATCTGGAGCTTCCGCAACTTGAGCCTGGTCACCACGAAGTCGTTTGCCGATTCGCACGAGTACCACTACTGCCAGGCGTGTATTCGGTGCGGGTGGGTGTTGCGTTCGGCACTCACGTGGTACCAAGTTTTTACGGTGAGAACCTAGCGCATTTCCAGATCGTCACGAACAGAATCAACCGTGCATGGGATTCAGCCGTGAACGAGGGCTTCTTCGCTCTCGACACATCGTGGAGCATCGGGCCTCGCGACGCACTTGCCTCGGGATCCGACGGCCGCCTTAAATGTGCGTAGCGTACTCATTCGCAGCGTCGTACAAACTTTCCCGGGTGTTGACATGAGTGATCTATCCAATCCAAGTCTTGGAAACCTTGGCGAACGTCTCGTAACTGATTGGTGTGACGAGAGCGTCGCTGAGCATTTACATAGGTACGCTGTCGCGACTTCACTATGCGCTGGCAAGACGGTCTTGGACATAGCATGCGGGGAAGGTTATGGCTCGAACCTATTGGCAAAAGTCGCCAATAGCGTATTTGGCGTGGACGTCTCAGTCGCTGCGGTTGAGCACGCAAGGCAAAAGTATCGCCGGAACAATCTCCGTTATCTTGTTGGTAGCGCGATTGCGATACCTCTCCTTGCATCTTCCGTTGATACCGTAGTGAGCTTTGAGACGCTCGAACACCTGGTGCAACACGAAGAAATGCTCGACGAGCTAAAGCGCGTTTTAAAGCCTGACGGACTATTGATTATCTCGACTCCAGATAGACGACATTCTTCGGATTTGCCGGGATATTCCAATCCCTTTCATGTACGCGAGCTTTATACACAGGAGTTCCGCCAGCTCGTTGCGAAGCGCTTCGCTCACCTCCGCATGTACTTCCAGTGCGTTTCGACAGCTTCCCTGCTTGTCCCCGAGTCGAATCCCATCGGCTTTGAGCACTACAGCGGAAATTTTGAAGCCATCGCTAACGTTTCGGGTCTACCAAGGCCGCTGTATAACCTATGCATCGCTGGTGATATCGAACCTCCACAGTTGCCTCTCAGCGTCTTCAACGCCGATTTCGTAGTTGAGGAAAAGCTGCGTACTCTTACAAATCAAACCCGAAGGCTCGAGGCGCGGCTCAAGAATCTTGAAGGTTCTCTCTCCTTGCGCATCGGACAGATAGTCACAGGTCCACTTCGTTGGGCAAGGGACCTCATTAGTTGAAGATTGAGGGACACTTGGCAGCCGTCGAGCTATTCGGAGAACAGGCATCACCTGAGGTTAGTACACCCACGAGCCCCCTGGTGTACATCATCGTCCTTAATTGGAATGGGCAGCACGATACTCTTGCCTGTCTGAAATCCGTTCAGCAACTGCGGTATCGAAACTTTCGGGTTGTAGTTGTCGACAATGGCTCCAGTGATGGTTCGGTCGGCGCGGTTCAGGCCAGTTTTCCGGAGGTCGAGATCATCGCCACTGGTTCAAATCTAGGGTTTTCGGGCGGCAACAACGTGGGCATCGTCCGTGGACTTGAGCACGGGGCTGACTACATTCTTCTTCTGAACAATGACACGGTCGTAGATCCAGGCTTGCTACGCGCGTTCGTTAGCGCGGCGCAGCGCGAGCCCCAGGCGGCGGCGTTCAGTGCAAAGATCTTCTTCTACGACGAGCCCGATCGGATCTGGTATGCCGGCGCGCGTTGGGATGGCAAGGCATCTTGCTTCTTCCAGGTCGGCGAAGGGGAGCGCGACGATCAAGAGAGGTTCGCCACCATCAGCGAGACCGCATATGCGTGCGGTTGTGCGTTCTTCGTGTCGGCCAAAAGGCTGCGGGAGATCGGTCTGCTCGATGAGGATTTCTTTCTGTACTTCGAGGAAACCGACTGGTGCTACCGCGCCCGCAGGCGCGGGTATCCGTCCGTGTTCGTACCGGAAGCCAAGCTCTGGCACAAGGTATCGGTGTCGTTCGGCGGAGAGCGTTCTCCGTTGGCTTTGTACTTCCTGACGAGGAATCGGCTTCTCTGGGCGAGGAGGCACGCCGAACTTGGCACCCGGGTGCGGCTCTATGCCAGGACAGTCGGCATGCTTGCACGCCGCTTCCTGTCGCCCCTGGCGGATCCCCGCGGCGCCTCGTCTCCCCGGGAGCGCTGGTGGGCCTTGCGCTCGGCATTCCGGGACGCGCGCAACCGCGCATGCCTCCTCGGCGCGAAGGACTTCGTCTTCGGAAGACTGGGCGATTGCCCCCAATCGGTGCGCGATCTTTCCAAGCGATGGTCGACGGCACGCCTCGCGGCCGAGCACGCCAGGGCTTGAGCGCGCCGGCATGGGACAGTCGTTCTGGGCTTTCCAGCTCCTGACGTCCTGGAAAAACCTCGCCGGGCTCGCAGCGGTCGCAAGAGTACGGAACTTCGTGCAGTCAATCCGCCACATGCGCGATCGGCATCGAAGCGCTTGCGCCTGCCCGCTTGTCGGAGCAGGGGTCGAAGAATCCAGCAAGCTGACTGTCATTCTCATGAATCACAAGCGGCCGGAGAATGTCGCGATGATTGCGCGCCACGTGCTGCGCTCGGGGTTCGTCGGCCGGCTCGTGATATCGAACAACAGCCAGGACTACAGGATCGAGAGGTACGTGCCGTTCCGCGACGAGCGGCTGGTACTCCTGGACCAGGAGCGGCCCTCGGGAGTGGGAATCCGCTTCGAGCTCGCGAAAAGGTACCCCGCACGCTACTACCTTTGCATCGACGACGATATCTTTCTCCATCCCGCGCAGTTGCAGTGGATCTATGCCCGGCTTTGCGCCTCGGGCGAGCAGCCGCATGGGATTTTCGGCGCCGCCTTCTCTCCGGACGAAAGCCAGAGCAAGGAATGGCCGTTTGTCCATAGACGCGGTGCAAGCGTGCCGGTGGACATCCTGAACGGCCTGTTCGCCTTTACCCGAATTCAGCTCGAGGAGTACTTCAGGCTGTGCGATGTGCTCGGCATCCACGATCCGGCATCGCTCATGAACGGCGAAGACATAATCCTCAGCTTTTCCGGCGAGAGACGGCCGCTTATCCACAACGTCGGCCCCATCTGGGAGTGCGCCTCTGCGTCGACCCCGGGGGTCGCGCTCCACGTTTCGAGGCCTCGATTCTATGAAGAGCGCTGGAAGCTGTTCTCGGCGCTGCGCGCAGCCAAGCCGCTGTTCGCCCCGAGCTAGGCCATGACCAGACGAAACCTCGCCATCATCGCGGGGGCTGTGGTGCTCGCCGTCCTCGGTGCGCTTGCAGGGCGCTGGGGTCTTGAGCGGCTTCGGGCGCCGGAGGCGCCGCAGTTCGAGGACGTCACGGCGAGCGCCGGCCTTTCGTACGTCGGCATGACTTATGGCGCCGCCTGGGGCGACTTCGACCGGGACGGATTGCCCGACCTCTACGTCACGAATCACCTGAACCCGGCGAGGCTCTTTCGCAACGAAGGTAACGGGCAGTTTGCAGATGTCACGAAGCAATGGCTGGCCGACTCGGACATCGGAGGCGACAAGCACGGCGCCGCATGGGCCGACTTCGACAATGACGGCCGGCTGGACCTGGTTCAGCTGATGGGTGCCGAGGGCGGCGTAGGGTCGGAGCGCAAGCGCCTTCTCGCGAATCGGGGTGCGCGCTTCGAAGACATAGGTGAAGCCGTCGGGATAGCCAATCCTTTCAGCCGGACGCGGATGCCGCTCTGGGTGGACCTGGATCGAGATGGACGGCTGGATCTTTTTCAAGGCGCCGAGGCGCGCGCCGATGAACGGAAGCTTCCTTTCATCTTTCTCCAGCGGAACGGCACGTTCCAGGCGGATGGGGCGGCGCCATTCGCATCCGCGAGCGCGCCGTTTTGCGTGCTGACCGAGCTCACGCCGGCCAGGACGACCGACATCGTGTGCCGGGCCCCTCAGCGCGGCCGTACCGCCCAGGTCTTTGCCACCGGGGTGCTTCCTCTGAAGGAGCTGGATCTCATGCCGTCGACCGCATTTGAGGATATTGCGGCAGCGGACTTCAACAACGACGGTCTGTTCGACTTATACCTCGCGAGGAAGAATCCTCCCGGCGCCATCGGCTTTGGACGGCCGTCACCGAACGAGCTGATTGCAGATGTCTGGATCGACAAGGCCAACGCCGGCAAGCCTGCAGGCTTCACCTTCCGATCCTCCGGGCAGCTGCAATGGACGGTGGCTCCCGTGTCGCCCGGCAATCCGATCTCCGCCGAACGGATCTACATCGGCGAGCGTGCCGTGCAGCCGGCTGCCCTGGAGTTCTCCCTGCCTCCGGGTGCGAAGGGCAGTCCCGTCGTCAAGCCGGGAGAGCAGGCTGGCGTCTACATCGGCACCAGGGAAGGCCATGAATGGGAGGTGCTCGTGGCGGCGGGGGCGGAGAGCTCCGGCGCGGGCCGGCCACAGCATCAACAGGTTGCTATCCGTGTGCGGTCAAGCGGGGAGCTGACTCAGGTCACGGCGACGGGCTCGAAGGCGGCGCCGGAGGAAGCGCCGGCGCGGCTGCTGATGAACCGGGGCGGCAAGCTGGTCGACGAGAGCGAAAAGCGCGGCGTCAACGCCCGTTTGGTGTCGGCCGTGAATGTGGTCGCCGCCGATTTCAACAATGACATGCATGTCGACCTCTTCGTGGTGGCTTCCGGCGAGCTCGGCAAGCAGGAGAATCTGCTCCTGCTGAACCGCGGCGGCGGGCGCTTCGTCGTCGTTCCGGGCGCAGGCGGCGCGGCAGGCGGCAGGCTGGGCGTGGGGGATTCGGTCACTACGGTTGACTTCGACCGCGACGGGTTCGTCGACCTTCTCGTGACGACCGGTGGCAGCATGGGCCGGAGCCTCGGCATGCCTTCCGACCCAGGCGGCTATCAGCTCTATCGCAACCGCCCCAACGCAAACCACTGGCTCGAGATCGACCTGGAGGGAACACGTTCGAACCGGGACGGAATCGGCGCGAGGGTGGAGCTGGTTGCCGGTGGCGTAACCCAGGTTCGCATCCAGGACGGGGGCGTCCACCACCGCGGCCAGAACCACGCAAGGCTACACTTCGGGCTCGCGAAAAACTCCAAGGTGGACAGGATCACGATCCGCTGGCCGAGCGGCACGTTGCAGGAACTCGACAACGTCGCAGTGGACCGCGTGGTGCGCATTCGGGAACCGTAACGGCCGCAGTCAGCGGCAGCTCCGGCGTCGGGTACATGGTGCAGCTCGACGGCATCCGCGCGTTCGATCTCGGCGGCCTTGGCGTCGAGTGCTTCTTCGTGCTGAGCGGGTTCCTGATAACGCTGATCCCTGCTCGAGCTGAAGGATGATCGGCTGCCCTTCCGGACGGCCCTCGGACATTTCTACATGCGCAGGGTGTTGCGTATCTTTCCTGCCTATTACTTCGCCTTGGCCGCCACGTCGCTGCTCTTTCCGGAGATGCGTGCCCTGGTAGGCTGGCACGCGTCGTATCTCAGCAATATTTATCCCGTGTGGCATGAGGCCTGGCCGCCGATCGGCGGTCACTTCTGGTCGCTCAGCGTCGAAGAGCAGTTCTATCTCTTCTGGCCACTGATGGTGCTGGTTTCCACACCGGCGACCATCAAGCGCCTGGCGGTCGCGGGTATTCTTCGGGCGCCGCTGTCGCGGTTCCTGATCTGGCAGGTCGAGGGGGGCTCTCACATAGCGATCTGGACCATTCCCACGGGCGCTCTGGATCTGCTCTGTTTCGGCGCCTTCCTGGCTTGCCTCCGTCGCGAGGCGTCCTCGCGCCCAGCGGCAGCGCGGTGCGCCGCCTGGTGCTCGCAGGTCTGACGACGCTCGCGGGCTTACCTCGTTCTCTGGTTCTTCTTCCGAGACACGCTCGTCTTTGCCACGCTCGGAAGGACCCTCACGGCCGTGTTCTTCGGCACGCTCGTCGCCTGCGCCGCCAATGGAGTGCCCGGCCTCGCAGGCGCGCTCCTCGCAAGTAAGCCCCTCGTGTGGCTTGGAGTGATCAGCTACGGCTTGTACATCTGGCACCCGTTCGTGCCCAAGGCGTACGCCTTTGCAGTGGACGCGCTGGGACTCGATTCCGGCCTCTTTGGCGTGCGTTACATCCGCTATCCGCTGTTGGCAGGGCTGCTGCTCCTGATAACGAGCGCCTCCCACTACCTGCTAGAGCGCCCGATCCGCAGCTTTAGAAAGCACTTCGCGTAACGCTACCGCGTCGCGTGCGTGTCGTACCAGTCGGCTTTGGGTAGATGCTTGATCAAACGCCACAGCAGCGCTCGCCGCAGGCTGCGCTCCGTGAACCACCCGGAATCGCCGAACAGGCGGTAGCGCCAGAAGATGCGCCTGTAGCGCGCGAGTGCGTCTCGCTCCGATAGCCATCCGCCGGGTGCCTCTTCGCCGAAAGCGCCGCTCGAGCCGCGGACGAATTGGTGCTCGGCGTACCGTCCTTCGCGCGGCGGGTTCGGACAGACCTGTTGCGGAACGCCCTCCTGGCTTACTACCTTGAACTTCTGGTAGCCGAGCGCGCGCAGATCGCGGAATTCCGATAGCAATCCCGCCCAGGAGGTCTTGTTGGACTCCAGCGAAACGTGGGTTGGCCGCTTCGCAGTCTGCTGCAAGCCCCTCAGGCAGAGGTGGTCCGCCCCTTCGATGTCGATCTTGAGGTAATAGGGAACGCCAAATTCGCCCAGAATGCGCTCGAAACGCATGCCGGGAACGATGACTTCTTCCGACTTGGCCCCGAGCTCGGAATTCCGGGCCGCGAATTCGGACGACGTCGTGCTCCACTCAGTCGCCCGCTTGTTGATGAAAAAGCGGATGGGGCCGTCGTGCTCCGCAATCGCCGCGTTCAGCAGGCTGAGCTGCCCCGAGCGGATTTGGTCGCTAAAACGCGCGACCCCCGCAGCATGCAGAGCCGGATTGGCCTCTACCGCGACGACCCGGAAACCCTTCTTCAGGTAGAAATGGGTGTCCTCGCCTTTGTGAAAGCCGACGTCGTATAAGAGGTCAGCCAAGCCGCCGCGCCCTCACCACGAATATCCGAGCTGCTGCGCAAGCGGAGACACCGCCCGCCGCAGAAGCGACTTCTCGAGCGTGGTGATGGCGGCCGGCTTGCCGTCGCGAGCGGAGCTGCCCACTTTGTTGCCGAGGATCGAGCGGTCCAGCGTCACCTCGAGGTGCCGCTCGATCCGCTGCAGCAGCTCCGCATTGCCGTTCACGAGATCCTCGTAGCGCACCACCAAGGCGCCGAGCCGCTTCTCGGCTTCGAGGAATCCCTCGCACAGGGATCGCCAATGCCGACCGAACGCGGCAGGGGTAAACACGGGCTTCTCCGGCCAGACGTCATACCAGTCGCGGCCATGGCCGCAATAGGTCTGGTATGCATGCAGCGGATTGCGATACAGAAACACGAACTTGGCATGGGGATACAGCCA
>Ga0137427_10000675_pt1 | contig 16741 bp, 13 predicted proteins | sample EasRivERMZT700_2_FD_102309 | JGI IMG/M metagenome (GOLD analysis project Ga0137427, IMG submission 102309) | Soil microbial communities from meander-bound floodplain in the East River, Colorado, USA - East River MetaG ERMZT700_2 | ecosystem: Environmental > Terrestrial > Soil > Floodplain ...
ACTGTTGTAAAGGCAGTCACCAACTCGCCAAGCCCCGAGCTATCAATGTAGTCGCAATCGGACAGGTTCAGAATGAACTTGCGATCACCCGCTTCCAGCAGCTTCTTTATATGGTCGCGAAGAATCAGAGTTCCTTCGCCGATAGTGATCCGTCCGCTGAGATCCATGATGACGACGTCGTCAAGTCGTCGTGATTTCAGTAACATGCTCACGACGGATCTACCTTCGGTATCCGCTTTAGCATTCGGAGCCGGCTACCGCCCCCTTCGCGCTTCGAGAGGTCGACCTCATCCATAAATGACCGGATGATGAGGATGCCCCTGCCGCTGGGTTTGAGAAGATTCTCCACGTTTGTCGGATCGGCAATATCGTCCAGTTTGAATCCTTTGCCCTGGTCTTCAACGATCACCTCGATGGCATCGCCGTCGGATGAAATCTTCAGGGTGGCTTGCTTGTCGGGATCCAGTTTATTTCCGTGCTGAATCGCGTTGATCATCGACTCACTGATGGTCAATTCGATCCAATGGGCAAGATCTTCGGTGAGTTTGAACTCTCTGATGGCTTCTTCGACCAGTGCATGTACTGACGCCATTTCTTCAAGCCGACTCTGTACAGTCAGCTCAAAGCTCTTCGGCTCCTTGAGCGGCATGAACTCTAGTAACATGAGGCTTTTTATAAAGTCAATGCAGCATGCTAATCTGGGCCAAATGAATCAACGATCGCCGGACTCCGTGGAGGTCCGGCCCGCCTCACGAATCGACGGCGACATCGTGATGCCGGGCGATAAGTCCATCAGCCACCGGTTCGCCATGATCGGCAGCCTCGCCACCGGTGAAACGACGATTCGCAACTTTGCGTCCAGCGGTGATTCTCATTCCACCCTCGATTGTCTTTCGAAACTCGGTGTCCGATTTCGGGAAGTTGGAAGCAATATTTCGATAGAAGGGCAAGGAGTGGAGGGATTTATCTGTCCGACGTTGTCGTTGAATGCCGGGAACTCCGGAACGACCGTACGGATCCTGTCAGGCATACTGGCCGCGTGTCCTTGGCAAGCAACATTCATTGGAGATGAGTCGCTTTCTCGACGGCCAATGAAGCGGGTGATTGAACCGCTTCGAGCTTTCGGCGCCAAAGTGGCAGCGCGGGACGATAATTTTCTACCCCTGACTGTTCGCGGTGGCCCTTTGCAAGCAATTGAGTACAGGTTGCCGGTCCCCAGCGCTCAGGTTAAGTCGGCTGTGCTTCTTGCGGGATTGCACGCGCGAGGGAAGACTCGAGTGATCGAGCCGATTCCCAGCCGGAATCACACCGAGATCGCATTGCGTCGATTCGGGGCAAAGGTGGAGACCGATGGAGAAACCATCGAGATCGAAGGGGGACAGTTGATCCGTGCGCAAACGCTGACTGTTCCAGGAGACGTGTCCTCCGCCGCGTTTCTAGTTGCCGCATCCCTGGGCGTCCTCCGCAGCAGTTTGCGCGTCAGAGATGTGGGTTTGAATCCAACCCGGACCGGATTTCTGGCTCTCCTGCAGGATTGCGGCGCCAAAATCTCGGTCGAAGCGCAGCGGATGGATGGCGAGGAACCGGTAGGCGACTTGATCGTCCAAAACTCGGATCTGAGCGCGATGGAAGTTAACGGCCGTTGGGTCGGGAATGTGATCGATGAGATCCCCATCCTGGCCGTCCTGGGAACCCGTATGACTGGTGGGATTCGGATCCGAGACGCTGCAGAGCTCCGCGCCAAAGAGTCGGACCGTATTCGGTCGATTGTGGATAATCTGCGCGCACTGGCCGTGGAAGTCGAAGAGTTCGAGGACGGCCTGTTTGTCCCTGGCGTCCAACGCATTCGCGGTGGACGGGTCGATTCCTTCAAAGATCATCGCATCGCGATGGCATTCGCTGTCGCAGGCTTATTTGCGGAGGAACCGGTCACGATTGAGAACACATCGTGTGTGAACATCTCGTTTCCGGGGTTCTTTGATCTGCTTCGAACTGTTGTTCTATAAGCAGGAGCTAGGCGCGCTTGCGGGGTTCCACGGCAACTTCTTCCGATACCGCTTTGACCAGGCGAACTCGCATGATGCGCCGGCCGATCATTTGTTCGACGCGGAAGACGTTTCCCTCGAATTCAACCTCTTCACCCTCGCGTAAGAGTCTTCCGGACCGGGCCAGAAGAAAACCGGCTACTGTTACATACTGACCGGCTTCAGGAACACTCATTCCGACCCGTTCGTTGAACTCACGAACGGACAGGCTTGCGTCAATCAGGACGCTTCCGTCGGCATTAGCCACAACCGAATCGACCTCGACATCGTGCTCATCCTGGATCTCGCCGACAATCTGCTCGATCAGGTCTTCGATCGTGACAATTCCTTCCATTCCGCCGTGCTCGTCCACGACGATACCCAGGTGTGTTTGCGCGTTCTGAAGCATTCGAATGGAATTGTTCAATCTTGCAGTATCCGGAATGAATACGGGCTTCCTTAGCAACTGCGAGAGTCGAAACGTTTTGGGGTAGTGCAGATACGGCATCAAATCCTTGCCGTGAAGAATACCGACGACGTTATCCAGGACTCCCTGGTAAACCGGAAACCTTGAGTAACGGGTGCTTTCGACGACCCGCAGGATCTCCTCGAAGGGCGTCGTTATGTCGAGGACGGTCACCTCGATTCGAGGAACCATAACGTCCTTCACCTGCCGCTCCGAAAACTCCAGCACCCTTTCCAGCATTTTGGCGCTTTCCTGACTGTTGCCGCTGATCAGGGCTCGCAGTTCCACATCGCTGGCAGGTTGAGTAGATTGCGGATCTTCGCTCTCGGATTTAACGCTTCTGAAGAACAGCGCCGCGAACCGAACTCCATGTTTGGTGACCGGATAGAACAACTTCATGCAGATCTCGACCGGAATCACCAGGCCGAGACTCACCTTTTCCGGATGCTTGGCGGCAAGTGCCTTCGGGCCGAGTTCGCAGAAAAGCAGGATCACCAATGTCAGCACTACCGTCTCGGCAGCGAGGGCGATATCGAGGTACTCCTGAAGGACCCAGCGCGATATCAGCGCCGCGGAAACGGTGGCTGCACCGATGTTAGCGAAGTTGTTTCCCAGGAGCAGAGTCGCCAGCAGCTTCTCAGGTGTTTCCAGCCAGGTTGAAAGTTGCTGCGCTCGACGGTTACCTTGGGCAGCAAGGTGCTTAATTTTGTATCGGTTGCTGGCAAGAATGGCCGTCTCCGCTGCGGAGAAAAAGGCCGACAGCAGGAAGAAAAGAAGCAGAGGCAAAAATAATATGAAACTGGACATTTAGGTCGGGTTCTAGGCCACCGGTACTTTACCGCCACACGCTTTGGTAACTGCCTTCTCGATACGCTCTTCCACTTCCAACTCCTTCAAATTCATGACGGTCGAAAGCTCAGAAATGAGCAGGAACCGAGCGCGGTCTAACATGCGCTTTTCGCGGAAAGACAATGGCTTAACCCGGCTGAGATAAACGAGATTCTTGAAAACTTCAGCAACGTGGAAAATCGATCCGGAGCGCATTTTTTCGGAGTTTTCCTTGAATCGATCCTTCCAATCGCGCTGCGTAAAAAACTGGTTGCTTCCGAGGAATGAGACGAGCTGATCGACGTCCTTCTTCTCTATGATTCTTCGAAGGCCGACGTCTCCGGCATTTGCCGTGGGAACCATTACCAGGATGTCATTGGAACAGATTCGTAAGAGATAAAATCGTTCGAATTTACCTTGAACCAACCGATTTGAAATCTTTTCTATAATTCCAACCCCATGGTTGGGGTAAACAACCTTATCGCCTATTTCGAATTGATCCATAGCCTATCCGGAGAAAACTGGGTCATATTGTACGGGGGGCAGCCGCATTAAATCAAGGGCGTACTCGTCTGGAGCCGCGCCGATCGTGGATTTCATGCATGTGTGGCGCTTTTGTGTTGAAGATATTGATTATTCGTGCCTGTGCGATCGGGGACTTTGTAGTCAATTTGCCGACACTCCAGGCGCTGAGCGGGCTAGCCCCGGACGTCCGATTCACCTTGGTCGGATATCCTCAATACCTGGAGCTTGCCAAGGATTTTGTGCATGTTGCGGCCATTCATTCAATCGAAGTGGAGCCCTGGCGCCGCCTTTTCCAAGGCACTTTGAACGGGCTGGAGTTCGACCGCGCCATCGTCTGGATGAAAGAACCGGTAGTTGCCGAGAATCTCCGGCTGTCCGGAATTGGAAATGTGTTGTGGGCACCACCGTTTCCGGATCGCGGCCACGCCGCACATCATCTCTTGAATACAGTCGGCCTGCCGCCACCCGAATTGCCGGATCGGTGGCATCCGGAATCGGACCGCATCATCCTCCATCCCGGGAGCGGCAGTCCGAAAAAATGTTGGCCGCACTTCATGGAGTTGGCTCTCCGACTCCAGTCCGTGGCCTTTTTGATTGGTCCTGCGGAGTCAGTTTTTGATACAGGACCGTATCCTCGAATCGAGAATCTTGCACTTCGCGAGGTCGGAAGCGTCTTGTCGAGATCCCGCGCATTTGTCGGCAACGATTCCGGAATTACCCATCTTGCTGCCTACCTGGGCTGTCCCACGGTGGCGCTCTTTGGCCCAACCGATCCGGCAGTTTGGGGTCCGATCGGTCGCCGAATCCACATCCTTAATTTTGGGCGCAATGAACTAACCGTCGATGAAGTCTGGCAAAAAACGGTTTTCACTGCCGGATAAGTTTAAATTGTCAGACTGAGATGATTTCCATTGGGGCGTTTGTTAAGCGATGACCGCCCGCTTCCGTCACGACGTAAGTATTTTCCACGCCAACTCCGCCCACTTCAGGAAAGAAGATCTTCGGTTCGACGGCGAGGACGACACCAGACTCCAAGGGGGCATCGCTCTTCGGCGCGATAACCGGTATCTCGTCCAATTCCAGTCCAACACCATGCGCAACGAAACTGACTTGATTTTCGCCAGTTCCCATGAAGAACGGACCGAACGACGCGGCCTTTGCACGATCCGTCGCTTCCTGGTAAATCGCGCTCGGAATGGCGCCGGGCCGAAGTTGAGTCTCAATCCAGCTGTTCAGATCCAGAATGAAAGCGTGGGCATCGCGCATCTTTTCGGATAGCGGCCCGATCGAGTAAGTTCTCGATCCGTCGGCAATGTACCCTCCCGCCCCACCGCAGACATCGACCATCACTGGCTCGTGACGAACCAACCGCTTCCAGCCGCCCATCGCCGGCACTGCCGGATAAAGTCCCCGCGCGCCCACTGGACCGTCGAAATTATGCGGATACGCCGTGGACCCCCCGAAAGACACATATCCGAAGTGAAGCTCAAAATTGAACCTGCGGAGCCGGATCAGCCCCTGGTGTCCCGCCATCCTCATTACATACTCGATTCGGGCCGCGAGTTCGTACTCCCCCATCCCTTCGCGGAGTTGTTGTGGAATATCCAAAAATGCGCGATCCAGCATTTCCGCCGCAATGCGGATTTGATCGATCTCGTAAGCCGTTTTGACCGAGCGGGCCTTTCGCAGTCCGGTCGAGCAATCGACGAACTCGGCGTCGGGAAACAGTTTCCGGAGCTGTTCAAACGTTGAGACCGGGACCACGTCCATTTCAACGCCAACCTGCTTTACCCGTTCGGACAGCTTCTCTGGAATCTCTGCGTATCTTTTGAACGCGATGATGTTCTTCAGAGGAGATTCGTCGCAAGCTCGCTGATAGCTTTTCCGAACGAATAAAGTCGGCTCACCTTCGCGAGGAAACCAGAGCACCGAGTTCTGAACCGTTCCGGTTAAATAGAAGAGGTCGGCATTCTGCACGACGAGCAGTGCATCGCATGTCATGTACTGGCGGGCGCGCTGCCAGTGCTTTTCAATCTCCTGACGAGGAACAGACTGCATCGAAGCTCCTTCACGCATAACCTCAGGAGTATACGGCGCTTCTGGCAACATTTGTTCTATGGAACTCTGTTCCGCGCACAGTATAATCTCAGCCAATTAATTGACATTTAAACAAATTAGACATGAGCGATTGATGTGAATTGGGGAGGCCACGGATCGGCTGAAGGTGAGATGCGCATGTTGACCAGAAGGGGGATTCGATGAGCAAGGTTTTGCTGCGGTTCGTACTCCTACTGCTTTGGCTAATTGCGGTGCAGCCCGGTATAGCTGAGGCGCAAGAGTTTAACGGTACTATCAACGGACGGGTATCCGATAATTCGGGTGCCATTATTCCCGGTGTGACTGTGAGTCTGAGTGGACCCGCCATCCAGGGCGCGCGAACCAGTCTTACGGATGAATCCGGCCTTTATCGATTTACGGCGCTGCCGCCAGGCACGTCCTATACGTTGAGTTTTGAACTGCAAGGGTTCAAGAAGCTTATTCGCGAGAATGTCACGATTGAAGTCGGGCGATCGTTTACTTTGAACGCATCGCTTGAAGTGGCGACCGTTCAGGAAACGGTTACGGTCACCGGCGACTCACCGGTCGTCGACGTTCAGACAGCGAAACTCGGCACGAACTTCGACCAGAAAATGCTGGAAAACCTGCCGAATGCGCGCGACATCTGGGTCATTCTTGCTTCAACGCCCGGAATTCGCGTCAGCCGGTTCGACGTCGGTGGATCCACAATCGGGAGCCAGGCCGGATATTCGGCGTTCGGCATGTCTGGTCAAAACTGGGTAACGCTGGACGGTATCGTTACCACGGAAGCGACTGGCTCAGCCGGCTTCTATTACGATTACGGCGCATTTTCTGAAATTCAGATTTCCGCAGTGGCGAATTCGGCGGAAGTTCCGGTTCCCGGCGTTTACGTCAACACCGTTATTAAAACCGGTGGAAATGACTTCAAAGGCGAAGTCTACCTCGATTGGGAAGACAATGCGTTCCAGGCGAAGAATCTTACCGACGAGTTGCGCGATCAGGGGATTTTGGAAGGCGACAAATTCTTCCGGTATAACGATTTCAACCTGAACCTCGGCGGGCCCATTAAGAAGGACAAATTGTGGTGGTTCCATTCCTTTCGTGATCAGTTTTCCGGGCAAATCACGGAGATGTTGAATAACGATCTCACGCCGGGAGCAAAGTACACGAGCAGGTTGACGAACTACACAGTAAAACTGAATTACCAGCTCAATCCCAGCAACCAGTTGACGATGACGTCTCAGTACAACAAGAAGTACGTTCCTTACAGGAACGGCAACGGCGCCAACGGCAAGTTCTACACGCAAGAGGCGACGCGACGTCAGACCGGTTTGTTCTATGCCGGCAAACTCCAGTTGACATCGACTTTGAGCTCACGGTCCACGCTGGATCTGAGCGTCAACTACTGGGGAGGCGCGGGAAGGTATTACTCGTGGGTTGATAAGACCCCGACGCTTGATTCATCCACCAGTGCCCGCCGTGGTTCTCAGGACCAGGTCGGTGGTTATCCGAAGCAGGCCCATCGCTGGAACGAGAACGCGAATCTCAGCTACTTCAAAGATAATTTGGGTGGCAGTCATGAATTAAAGGGCGGCTACGGCGCGATGTGGGAACACTACGAGTTCCTGTATTCAGCCTCCCCTGCTTCACCTGGTGAATTTGGTAACGTCACCCTCGTCTATCAAAACGGCGTGCCCAATCAGGTGCGGGTTCGAGACGGGCCGGCGAACGCGAAAAACGGCCTGTGGCAACACTTCTTCTTCCTTCAGGACAAGTGGCAGATCAAACGCCGCCTCACCTTGAACCTCGGCATGCGGTTCGATCGCTACAGGAGTTACTACGACGAACAAGGCAAGTCCGGCACGGCTCCATTCTCTGTAAAGACTACGGTTCCGGCCCGAACGGTTTCCGTCTTCAACAACCTGGTTCCTCGTATTGCGCTGGTTTACGACGTTTTCGGCAACGGCAAGACGGCTTTGAAGGTCAGCGGAAGCCAATACGCGCATAACACCAGCTACACGTTGGCCGAGGCGGTTAATCCGACGGCGATCATTACCAGCACCTATTCATGGGACGGCACACGTCCAGTGTCGCCGGCTTACATCGCCGCGCTTCCACCCACTGCTCTCTTATCCGTCGGTGGCCAGCCGAATCCCATCGAAGTGGATCCCAAGCTGACCAATGGCTACACCAACGAATACTCGTTCGGCGTGGAGCATGAATTGATGGGTGGGCTCGGCCTGTCCGGAAGCTATGTGCGCAAGATCCGGCACAACGAATGGGATACGATCAACCGTGCATATCCGACATCCGTTTACGAACCGGTTCAAGCCATTGATCCCGGCAAGGACGGTGCTATCGGAACCCCGGACGACGGTCGCTTAACGATATACAACCGGAATGCTGCAGCACGTCCGACGGATAACTACATGACCAACTTCGACGCGGGTCCGCACGCTACGGGCGTCGAGTTCGGTGTCCGCAAACGATTCACGGATAAGTGGCAGATGATTTCGGGTTACGACTGGTCGAAGTCCAACAGCCCTGCGCCGAATACCTACGATCTGAACTCGCTGACGTACAGCCGCAACAACAGCACTCAATGGACGTACAAGCTGCTGGGAACGTACCAGCTTCCAAAGGGTGTTTCCGTCTCCGGCACGTATAACGCTCAGCAGGGAGATGCTTACGGACGCTCCGTTCAGTTCACCAACGCCACGCTCATCGGCATTTCGTCGTTGAGGCAGGGAAGTACCACGTTGACGGTCGAGCCCAATGGAACCTATCATCGCCCGACCGTTCATATGGCGAACCTTCGTCTGGAGAAGAGTTTCCGAATTACAGAAAGCCAGCAGCTCCGAGCTATGTTCGATGTCTTCAATCTTTTCAACGTCAACACCGTGATTGGAACGGAGACATTGAGCAATACAACGACCGACCGTAACGGCCGAGTGGTCCCGCGTTTCGGTCGTGCTACTCAAATCATCAACCCCCGCATCATCCGCATCGGGGGACGTTACTCGTTCTAGCACACCCTGTAGTCCGCGGGCTTTAGCCCGCGGAGTTTCCGGTATGACAGGCTCCGCGGGCTTTAGCCCGCGGACTACAAGTGGCGGGAGATGGACATGACGAAAAGAACCATGTCGATGTGGGCAGTCATCATATTGAGCACCGCTATAGCCGCATTGGCGCAACGACCTGCAGCAGTAACCCACACGTTTTTGGCGATCGACTACGACAACGAGAAACTGTTGGAGATCGGTTTGGATGGACAGATCAAGCGCACCGTTGCGGTTGGCAAGCAGCCGCACGAAGTGCAGATCGACGCGAAGAATGGACGCGCCTTCGTCTCGAACACGACGGAGCCAACCGTCTCAATGATCGAAATAAGCTCTTTCAAGCATCTCGAACATTTGAAGTCCCCATACTTCGGCGACACGGCCAGAGGTGCCTTGCCCCACGGCATGGCGCAGAGTCGAGACCTCAACACGTTATACGTTACGACCGAACGCTACGAGAAACCCGGCGTCGTGGCTTACGACTGGAAGACGGGAGCCGCACGAAAGTACATCGAGATCGGACAGCGTGGCGGTCACCTTATCCGACTGCATCCGAAACTCGACCGCGCTTACACGATGAACCGGAGTTCCAGTTCCATCACCGTGATCGACATGGTGAAGGAAGAGGCGATCAAAAACATTTCTACGCCTGGAAGTCCGATCGGCTTCGATTTGTCTCCGTCCGGTGACCTTTGGGTCGGCACGAACGACGGTGCGGTCTACATCATCGACACGAAGACTGAAGAAGTCCGAAAGAAGCTGATGGGGAAGGGCACCGGCAACGGTCGCGCATACGTCAGCCTGGATGGGAAACTCGGGATAGTGACTCACGCCGACGGCGCCGATGCCTATGACGCCGTCAAGGAAGAGTGGATATCGTATTTCCCGCTCGAGAACGATCAGAAGGCGACCGGCATCAAGCACGCCATCTATGTCTGCTTTGTTCCCGGCAGCGACAAGATGTACATCTCGCTGATCAACGCCTCGACCATCGTTGTTTACGATATGAAGACCTTGAAAGAGGTCGATCGCTGGAAGCTGCCGGCCCGCGCCTATTCTCTGGACCTGTTTACCAAGTAACGGTGCCCGCGGGCTTTCGGGACTCGCCATGTAGCCCGCGGCACAATCTGCAGTTTGCAACACTTCTCCAGACCAATGCTCTGTCTTCGAATTCAGCGGAGACCAATGCGGATCAGCGGAAATCAAAAGATTCTGTCAGTATCTTCGGATTTCCCGACTGATGCTGGCGCAAGCGGAGAGCATCCGGCAATTGATGGACGCTGCCCAAATCAAATCCAGGCTTAAACAACGCGGGTTCCAGTACCGTGATTCCGCGCGTTCGAGCTTATCGGAAGATGACTCCTATCATACGCATCAATTCCAGCGCATTGCTCTTTTGCACAATTCCGGGACGGAGGCAATAGTCGAACGACAAGTGACCATCGATGAGGTCATCCTGAAAGTAAAAGTTGGCCGCTGTTTTGCACCAATCGCGATCAACGATTTCCGTCAATGACAGGTCATGCGTTGTAACAATTCCGATGGCTTCTTTCCCGAGCATATGTCGAACGATAATTTCTGCACCGGCGAGACGATCATGCGAATTGGTCCCTTGAAAGATTTCATCGATGAGAAAAAGCACGGGAATGGGTAGTTTCGTCAAACGAATGATATCGCGTATTTTTTGCAGCTCTGCATAGAAACGAGAGGTTCCGCTTTGTAAGGAATCCATGATCTTGATGCTGGTCCCAACGGACAGGACGGAAAGACGCATACGCGTTGCACGGACCGGTGCGCCAGCCATAGCCAACACCGTATTCACCCCTACAGTCCGAAGTAGTGTGCTTTTGCCCGACATGTTCGACCCGGTCACGACAAGGAGTTGCAGGTCCCGATTCATGAACACATCGTTAGGAATGGCCTTTTGATGCGCAATGAGAGGGTGTCGTAATCGTTCCGCCTCGAACCACGGACCGCCTTCCTCGATCTCGGGAAACACATCGCATGGGTTTTCGTAGGCATAGCCCGCAAGCGATGACAATGCTTCCAATTCGCCGACCGTGTTGAGCCAGGAATCGACAGACGCGCCGTATCTCCGACGCCATGATTCAATTCCGAAAGCGATCTGCGTCGTCCACAGCAACAGCATCCCAATGGGAGCGAAGAACACATTTCGCCGAGAGTTCATCCTTTCAAGAAGTAGAGCAAGCCAGACAATTTGTGTCGAAGCGTAGTCGTCGTCCGTTCGGAGTGCGCGTCGAAGATCGAGCAGCTTGTGTGACTTGAATTCGATTCGCTCGATACGGGCTAGAACGACGCCTAGAGATTGGAGGTGCTTGATGGCTTGGTCCGATGTCGAGGTAAGGGCCCGTACTCGTGATCTATAGATGATGGCGAATCCTATTTGAACTGAAACTGCCAAGATCGCAAGCCAGAGACTGGTGATCTGGAGCAGCCATCCGGCTATGCTAGCCTGGGTAACCAGGACGAGAATGGGTCCAACGATTCGGGCGCTTTTCGCGTTAAGCTTGGTACTGGCGCTGCACCAATTCTGCAGGTGATCCGACCGGATCGTTTCCTCCATGGCCTCCCCAAGTACCGCCAGATCCTCGCGCAAATCAATGTTGTTTCTCAGTTCATCGACTGCTTGCTGACGCCTCAAAATCTCAACTGGATTGGCGGGTGCAGAAAACCAAGCCGCCAACACTCGTCGGCCAACGTCTGTGCGAGCAATGGAGATGAAGTCAAAGAGAGAGTGCGGTCCGAAGATATCGAGATCGTGCGAATTAGCGTGAGACACCGGATCGTTTGGAAGGTAGTGATCCGTCGTGTCCGCCCATCGTCCCTCCAATCTGCCGAACGCTTTTTGATAGAACCCAACGGAACGGATTGCTCGCTCTCTGAGATGTCGAACGGTTCCGTGATATCCCACCAGGCCAACGAGCGCCAGAAGTGGGACGGTCCATAACCTCGGCAGAAGGCCATAACGCAATTCGAGCCAAATGAATGTAAGTATCAGGGAACCGGCCAACAGCCGCAGCCAACCTAACGTCACGACGGCGCCGTTGAAACGCGCGACCATTTCCGTTCGAATGCGAAGGCGCGAACGGTACTCTTCGATGGGACTCACCCAGGTTACTTACCATGATAATCCCCGGTAGCGAAAGCCGTCTCCTTCATCAAGTACGCGACGTGTCTGATACGATCTCCGATTGTGAGTCCGCAAAAGAATCGAACACGTCGTGACAAGGCCCGGCGCTGCATCGTCATCGCCGGTCCAAACGGCGCCGGAAAGACGACGTTCGCCCAGGAGTTTCTCCCGAAGTACGCGAAGATTGTCCACTTCGTAAACGCCGATCTGATTGCCGGCGATTTCCGCGAAGTTGGAACAATTTTGAGCGACTCTATCGGCCGATTGCGGATTTCTGGATGGTTTACGATAATTCTGGGGAGAGACCCGTACTGGTTAATCGCAAACCATGAGGAAAACCAAACTATCACTCGAGGACCGGCGATTCGTTGAATCCGTTAAGCGAGCGATGCCGGCAGCCGCAAACCGCGCGCGGAAAATTGCAAAACTGTTCGGCACACCAATTTACATTTGGCAAAACGGAAAGGTTGTCGCCAAGAAACCCTAGTCGCCGAAGTTCTTCCGGCTGAAAACGGCACGTGCTTCAGGGGGCATCGTAGCCGGGAGGCCTGAGGATTCAAGCCGCTTGGATCCGACAATTCGAGCCTCGTACCGAAAGTAATCGCTGCCTAGCGAGAATTTGTGCGAAATGACAATCAGCCTCGCAGATACGGCAACGATCTGCAACCGCGTCGGCTGCAAAATGGAATCGATGCCGTGTCCTTCCTTCCCCGCGGATTTCTTCAGCAGGATACGCACTTGTGGGAATTCTTCGCGCCGAGATTCATCAAAAGCGCGACGGTCTCAGAGAATGGTTGAATCCGCTGGCGCGGGCCATTCGCCATGTCCACGGTCGTTTGCCCCGTTTTGCTGACCGCGTCGACTTTGGCTCCCTTCGACACCAGGTACAAAATCATTTCATTGTCGCCGCGTGAGGCTGCGTTGTGAATCGCGGTATGACCACCTCGAGTGCCGGTATCCGCGGCATTCACATTGGCGTGAAGTTCTTCGACCAGATACCGGGTTGCCGGCATCCGGCCCGCTGGAACCGCGCGATCGTCATTACCGTAAAAACCGGACCCGCTCAACGCCAGCAATGGCGTAACGCCTTCGGCGGTTGCGATGTTCGGATTTGCGCCCCGCGCCAGCAACAATCGCATCGCGTCCACATCTCCGACCTGAGCAGCCCGCCAAAACGGCGTTGCACCGGTAACGTTCGTACCATTCAAGCGCTGCGCATACGACGTGTACCACAGCTCCCGAGTCAGCCGGATATTCGGATCGGCGCCACGTTGCAGAAGGGCGTCCATCAGTTCGATGAGCGTCGTCTTTTCCTGACGGGTGCTCGGTTCCGGATACATTGCTTTCGGTGCCCACTGCACGTTGATAGCTCCGTACAGCGGAGTAGCTCCAGCCATCGTCGCCAGAGTTGGATCCGCACCACGTTCGAGCAAAAGCATCGACAAGTCAAAATGGCCGTTGATCGTCGAGATCATTAACGGGGTTGTCCTGTCACCCGCGCTGGATTGATTAATGTTGGCGCCACCATCCAGCAATGCGCGAGCGGCATCGAAGTTGTTTTGCCGCGCGGCGTAAAGCAGGGGAGTCAGTCCACCCATTGGCATTGCCGCAATTACCGGTTCGTCATCATCGGGCTGCGGTTGCTGACCGCGGCCTCCGCGCTGCCCTTGTCTTTGACCTTGCCCTTGTTGTTGTCCGGCCGGCTGACCAGGCTGTGCGGCTGGGCCGGCTGGGCCGGCTGGGCCGGGTTGACCGGGCTGGCCGACCTGGCCTGGTTGAGGCAGACCGCGAAATCCGCCGCGTTGTTGCGGCATCCGGATCTGCGTCGTTACCTTCGAATCGGCGCCGCTCGCCATCAGTACTTTGATCGCGGCCGCTCTGTTATTTGCAGCGGCAAACATCAACGGCGTCTGCCCATGTGTAGTTTCCTTTGCGTTGACTGCAGCGCCCTTTTCCAAAAGAAGCTTAACGGCTGCCGCGTCACCGGCAGTGGCTGCCAGCATTAACGGAGTCAATCCACCCGCTATGGTTGCGTTTGGATTTGCGCCAGCTTTCAGGAGTAGATCAAGCATCGGTGCGTGGCCGTTGCGCGAAGCGACGATCAAAGGAGAAATGCCGCCGATCCGACTCGTCGCCTTCACATTGGCGCCTGCGTATAGCAGGATCTGAGCCATCTCGACATCGTCTTTCGTCGCTGCCCAATGCAGCGCCGTTGACCCGTCGCCATGGGCGGCGTTGACGTCGGCTCCTTGTTTCAACAACGCACGCACGGCTTCTTTGTCGCCGCGCCTGGCTGCGTCGGCAACTCGCGTATCATTCGGCAGCGCACCAGCCATTACTGAGATGCCGACCGAAGCGGCCAGGCTCAGCCAAAGTGCGAGGACGGAGCTTCTTCTGTGGCGCATATAAACCTCTAGAGGGAAAGCTCTCCGGTGCTATCGCCAAAGCTTTCGATATCGTTCAGGCCAAGCCCATGCATCAACGTCAGGAAGACGTTCGCCATCGGCGTTCCACCTGCCGCCTTAATGTGAATGTTGCCCTTCAGCATTCCTCCGGCGTGACCAGCCAGGAATAGCGGGCATCGTTTATGGTTGTGCACATTCGAATCGCCCATCGCGGATCCATAGATGACCAACGTATGATCCAGAAGATTCCCGTCACCATCCGGTGTGTTCTTTAGCTTCTGAAGGAAGTACGGCATCATGCTGACGTGGTACTTGTTGATTTGAGCGAACTGTGCAAGCCGTTCTCCGCTTCCACCATGATGCGACGCGCGATGGAATGGCGCGTTTACGCCACTTTCGGGAAAGACGCGGCCGGTACCGTCGCGACTCACCTTGAAGGCAGATACGTTGGTAATCCCGGCGCTGAACGCAACGGCCTGTAGATCAAACATCAACCGCATGTGTTCTTCAAATGCGTCCGGCACGCCCATCGGAGCTAATGGCATCTCTCGTTTCTCACCCGACGCATTGTGCGCTTCGATCTTCTGAATCCGGCGTTCGATTTCCCGTACATCATCCAGATAATCGGTCAGCCGAGCCCGATCTGTCGGGCCAAGATCCTTTTTCAGACGATCCACTTCGCGTGTGATCCAATCCAGCACGCTTCGAGTGTTCTTCCGGCGGGCAGCCTGTTCGTCCGGCGTTCCTCCGGAGCCAAACAGTTGATCGAAGACCACCCGAGGATCTCGGACTGAAGGGAGGTACTGCGTCGGCGAAGACCAACTGATGCAATCGATATACGCGCATGCGTAGTTGTAGTAACAGCCACCAGCCTGATCGAGACTCTCAATGGCAAGCTGCAGTGACGGAACCGGCGTTTCCTGTCCGAACCGTTGCGCGACGAGCTGATCGAAGGACACGCCGACGTACACATCCGAACCCATCGTCTGTTTGGGATGAGCCTGGGTCAGAAACACGGCAGCCGTGCGGAAATGATCGCCACCGACCTCGGGCAGTTCGAATGCCTCTGCATTGCGGCAATCGGTGTTGCTGATAACGGTCAGGTAATCTCGGAAAGGCTCGAGCGGAAGCATGCTCGTGGGAGTCAGGTCGAACTTGCTGCCTTCCTGGGCAGGATCCCACATATTCTTCTGCAATCCCTCAGGCACAGCGCCCGCAGACCCATGGACCATCTCGATACAAGCCAGGCGTGTGCGAGGTTTGGCCGCCGTTCTTTGCATCGGCGTCATCGCCGGCAACATCGCTTCCAACATCGGCAAAGCGACAGTGGCGCCCAGTCCATGGAGCACGGTGCGGCGAGAGATGGATTTCTTCGTGATGAACATGCTGTCCTCCTAATACTGTTGGGCCGTCGATTCCCCTGTACTCATCTGGAACGCAGCGCTCTTTACAATACCCAAGACTATTGATGAAAAGCGATTGTTCTCGCGTGCTGCCTCACGAGTTATGGACCGAACCATCGGCATATCGCGATGATCCAGCCTTCGACCGAGCGCATAAGTGAAAATCCGCTCAGTCAGATTTCTTATTAAAGCCTCGGGACGGCTCAAAAGCGAATCGCGCAAACTGGCCGGTCCGTCGATCTTTCTGCCGTCGAATAACTGAGTCGTCGCGTCGATCCGTACGTCGTTGTCTTTGATCCGCCACAAACCCGTGGGATCGAAGTTCTCCAGCGCCAGGCCGATGGGGTCGATCATCCGGTGGCAGGAACTGCAAGCCGCGCTTGCACGGTGGATTTCCATGCGGTCCCTTACCGATAGCGTCTTGCCGTTGTCTACAGCTTTGGTTTGGGTCAACTCAGGCACACCCGGCGGCGGCGGCGGCGGTGGCGTGCCCAGAAGGACGCCCATTACCCACTTGCCACGCAGCACCGGAGACGTTCTGTCCGCATGTGAGGTGAGAACCAGAATACTGCCCTGACCCAACAGACCTCTGCGGTAGTCATCGCGAAGCTCGACCTTCCGGAACCGGTTGCCCATGATGTTTGGCACGCCGTAATGCTGGGCGAGACGTTCATTCACGAACGTATAGTTTGCGGTCAGGAGATCGAGCACGCTTCGATCCTCGCGAAGGATGCTACTGGTGAAGAGCTCTGTTTCGCGGCGGAATCCTTGGCGAAGATCATCGTCAAAGTCCTGATCGCG
>Ga0137427_10000676_pt1 | contig 16732 bp, 21 predicted proteins | sample EasRivERMZT700_2_FD_102309 | JGI IMG/M metagenome (GOLD analysis project Ga0137427, IMG submission 102309) | Soil microbial communities from meander-bound floodplain in the East River, Colorado, USA - East River MetaG ERMZT700_2 | ecosystem: Environmental > Terrestrial > Soil > Floodplain ...
AGCAAATTAACGCGTTGCCAAAACTAGCTGACGAATGGAAACCCAATACAGACATCACTTTACAGGAAAAGTCGGTCGCCCGCTGTTGAGCGATGCCGAAAAGGCGCGTCGTGGGACGTTGCGGGCGGATCGGATTCGAGACACGGTGGCTTGGGCGGAGGGACAGGCGTCAGCCGTGGGTGTGCTCGAGGAGCCAGACCCGATCACTCGGGATTACGTGGGGATCGCACGGCAGTACGCCCAGGATGTGCTCACGGGTAGGATCGTGTCGTGTGTCTGGGTGAAGTTAGCCTGTGAGCGCCAGGTGCGCGATCTGGCACGCGCTGATGCTGAGTCGGACTGGCCGTTTGTCTGGAGCGATGTCCACGCGGTGGACGCCTGCCATTTTCTCGAACAATTACCGCACGTGGAGGGGAAGTGGACGACGCCGACAATTACTCTGGAGCCGTCCCAAGTCTTCCTAATGACATGCCTATTCGGCTGGCGACAACGCACCGATCTCGGCTTGCGTCGATTCACGGTGCTGTATTACGAGCTGGGCCGGAAGGGCGCTAAAAGCACGCTAATGGCTGGGATCGCGTTGTTTCATATGACGCGCGAAGAGGAAGTTGGTGCCTCCGTTGTGTTGGGCGCAACGACCGGGTCTCAGGCGCGGATCGTGTTCGGGATCATGCAACGGATGGTGCAGAAGTCGCCGTGGTTGCGCGGGCTCGGGTTTCAGGCCTTAGCGAACTCCATCATTACGGACGACGGGACCGCGAAGCCCATCAATGCAAAAGCCTCCACACAGGACGGGCTGAACCCGTCCCTGATCTGCCTGGACGAGAGCCACGCCCAAGACTTCGGCCTCCACGACGTGTTGAAGTCCGCGCAAGGTGCTCGTCAGAATCCATTACTCGTGGCGCCGACGACTGCAGGATACGACCTTCTAAGCGTTGGGTATGCGCTCCGAACGACGCTCACGAAGGTGTTGCAACGGGTGTTCGAAGCTGACCATTTTCTTGGCCTGATCTACACGCTGGACGAAGACGACGATTGGCGAGACGAGCGGGTCTGGCCGAAAGCGAATCCGATGCTAGGGATTACGCCGACGCTCGAATGGGCGCGGACATATTGCACCGACGCGCAGCAAACGCCAGGCTTGGAAGGTGAGTTTAGGGTCAAGGTGTGCTCGCAGTGGATGCAGTCCGCGTCATCCTGGCTCTCCATGACGCGGTGGGATGCATGTGCGGAAGAGACGCTGAAGTTGGAGGACTTCGCCGGGCAGCGATGCTGGATCGGTGGAGATCTCGCGCAGATCGACGACATTGCCGCTGTGGCGCTGCTGTTCGACCGCGGCGCGGATCTGTGCGCGTTCGTGCGGTTCTACCTGCCGCTGCAGGTAGTCGAGGAACGGGCTAGGACGGTGCCGGCCTATGCGTCCTGGGTCAAGTCTGGGCTGTTGGTGACCACTGACGGCAACATGATTGATTACGGCCTCATCGAAGCGGACATTCGCGGGTGGTGCAAGCAGTTCAACGTTGTCGCTCTGCGGTTTGACCAGTATGGCTCGGCCGGGATCGTGGCGAGTCTGGCGGGCGACGGTTTTCCGGCAGCAATTCTCGATAAAAACAGAAAGAACATCACACCGCCAGCGCGCGACCTTGAGACCCGCGTCCGGCATGAGCGCTTCCGCCATGACGGAAATTCCTGTCTGAAGTGGATGGCCAGCAACGCTGTCGTCATGCGCGGCGTGGATGACAGCCTGATCCCTAAGAAGGAGAGCACGGAATCGCCGAACAAGATCGACGGGATTGACGCGATCCTTCAGGCGGATAGCGCGCGACTCGTGCCTGCCGAGAAACCGCGCGAGTATTCCATGCTCGTGCTTGGAGCCAGGACGTGATGGACGACGCGACCGAGGCTGGCATGGGGTGCGTGTGCGGCCATCCCGCTGTCGCGCATATTCAGCCCGTCGGCGAGGCGTGCGGAGTGCATGACTGTCGCTGCGTCGAGTTTCGGCTGGCCGTGCTCGGATGGCCGGTGCGTCCCGACGGCACGCTGTGGCGCTGCTGCTCGATCTGGATCGAATTATCAGACGGGACGACCGCTCGTGTGTGGCCGCCTGGCACGACATGAAGCGACCCCCAGGCCGTCCCCCGCTCGACGTCAACGCCTCATGCCCATCAGCGGCGGTGCATCTGAAGCTGCCAGCCGTGGTGTATGACAAGGCCGACAAGCTCGCGCGCGGCAACCGTGAATCCCTCCAAGACCTGATCCGGCGCGGACTCAAGCGCCTTCTCATCGACGAGCGCGGCTAATTAGAAACCTAAACTAGTCAACGGCTTACTGCGCTTCTACCGTAGAAGATGCAGTGAACCGTGCCTATGCCGTCCTCCACGTCAAAGCCGTTGACGCTGACAAGCGGCTCATCTCAGGCGTGGCAACCACCCCCGAACCAGATCGCACTGGAGACGTTATCGAACCGCTCGGAGTCTCCTTCAAGAATCCTCTTCCGCTCCTGCTCTACCACGATGCGAAGAAGCCCGTCGGCTGGACACAGTTCAAGAAACCGACGAAAGACGGGATCGAGTTCGAGGCCAGTCTCCCGACAATCGAGGAGCCTGGCGCGCTCCGCGACCGCGTCGAAGAAGCCTGGCAGTCGGTCAAGGCTGGGCTGATCTCCGGCGTCTCGATTGGCTTCCGGTCGATCGAGGAAGCCTTCAACAAGGAAACCAACGGCTACCGGTTTATCAAAACCGAAGTCGTGGAACTCTCGCTCGTCACGGTGCCAGCGAACGCGAGCGCCACGATCCACAGCATCAAGGCTCTCGACTTGGCCGCGTCCGGCCTCCATCCGCCCGGCGTCTCGGGCCCGTCAACCGTTGTGCGCCTGATGAAAGCGGCGCCCTCCATGACTGTTCCAGAACAAATCCAACAGTTTGAAGCGACCCGCGCCGCGAAAGCCGCCCGGATGAACGAGCTCATGACGAAGTCGGCCGAAGCCGGCGCGACCCTCGACGAGGCACAGGCGGAGGAATACGACACGCTGGACCGCGAAGTGAAAAGCGTCGACCTGCACCTCACGCGCATGCGCGAGCTCGAAAAGGCCAACGTGGCTGCGGCCACTCGCGTGACGGCCACCACGTCCAGCGTGGTCGCGTCTGATCTCCGTGGCGGTACCCAGACGACACCGGTCATCACGGTCAAGTCGATGCAGCCGAAAGGCACCGCCTTTACCCGCATGTGCATGGCGATGGCGGCGAGCAAGGGTGATTCCTACCAGGCCATGGCACGCGCAGAGTCCTATAAGGACATGCCCGAAGTCGCGCTGATGACGAAGGCCGCGATTGCCGCCGGTTCCACCACGGATGCGACGTGGGCCGGCCCGCTGGCCGTAGCGCAACCGCTGGTCGACGAGTTCCTCGAGATGCTCCGGCCGCGGACGCTCCTGGGCCAGATCCCCGGCTTGCGTCAAGTGCCCTTCAACGTCTCGGTCCCGAGCCAGACGACCGGGGGCACCTACGCGTGGGTCGGGCAGAACAAGCCCAAGCCGGTCACCAAGGCCGACTTCGCGACGATCTCGGTCCCCTTCGCCAAGGCGGCCGGGATCATCGTGCTCACCGAAGAGCTGGTGAAAATCTCCAGCCCGTCCGCGGAAGCGTTGGTGCGCGAAGAGATGATCGCCGGGATGGCGCAGTTCCTCGATTCGCAGTTCACCGACCCGGCGATCACCGCCGTCGCCAACGTCAACCCGGCTGCCATCACCGTCGGTGCATCCACGGCGGCGGCTGGCGGCGTCACGGCCGCGTTTGCCAAGGCGGACTTGGCGGCGTCGGTGGCCGTCTTCACGGCGGCCAACATTCCGCTTGCGGGGTCCGTGTGGATCATGAGCGATTCCAACGCCTGGGGCATCGCCATTTCGATGAATGCCTTGGGCCAGCCGTTGTTCCCCGGCATGACCGCGCAGGGCGGGACGCTCTTTGGGATGCCGGTGGTCGTGAGCAACAACGTGAGCAATCGGATCGTCCTCGTGCATGCGCCATCGATTCTGTTCGCGGACGAAGGTGGCGTGCGGATCGATGTCAGCCGGGAAGCGTCGATTCAGATGGACTCGGCGCCGACGGACACGGTCGACGCGACCACGGTGTACGTGTCACTTTGGCAGCGTAACTTAGTGGGATTGCGAGCAGAAAGAATGATTACCTGGATTCGCGCGAGGACAGCGGCTGTCCGGTACATCACCGCAGCCGCGTACGTGGGGACGTAGAACGTCGTGAGGTTAGCGATTGGGGGGCCGACACGCGATACCGTGCCGGCCTCCTTCGCTGTCGATCTCGCGCAGCTCTACGCGTACACGAAGGAGCGCGGGCCGTGGCAGACGGTGACCGTCGGCTTCAAGTCGGCCACCTACATCCACATGGGCCGGGAGTATTTCCTGGAGGACTCGATCCAGCAAGGCGCCACGCATGTGCTCTGGCTGGACACGGACATGAGTGTCCCGCGCGAAACGGCGCTGTGGTTGGCGCTCCACGAGAAGCCCATCGTCGGGTGTAATTACCTGACGCGCCACGGCTCGAACAGTTGGACCGCGATGCGTGACGGACAACGGATTGAGACAACGCCAGAGACGACCGGGTTGGAAGCCGTGGACGCGATGGGCTTCGGCGTGGTGTTGATGCGCACGGACCTCGTGGTCGGGCTGGCGCGGCCACGATTCCGGCACGGGCTGAACGAGCGGGAAGGTGACATCGGCGAAGACATCATGTTCTGCCGCGCGATCCGTGCGGCGGGACACGAGATTTACATCGACCACGATCTGTCGAAGGGGATAGGGCACATTGGCCAGTACAACTACCGCTACCAAGCCGAAACCGTCACCGCCTGACGACTGCGACGTGATTGTGGAATTACTGCCGCCTCCGGATAGCGGTTTCAGCGGGACGCAGAAATTTTACCGGCAAGGAAACGAAGCCATGATCGCTGAACTCTTGAAGCGTGGCTACGCGATGGTGGCCCGGTGATGACAGCGACCGCGTCGGCGCCAGAGACGCGGATTCCTGGCTGGTTCCATCACGGCGCGAAGATTTTAGAACTTGTCGAGCAGCATCGGCCGACGGTGTGCGTGGAGCTCGGGACGTTCCAGGGGGCCTCGGCCATTCCCGTGGCGCGGTCGATTGCCCGCTGGCGCGGGGTGCTCACGTGTGTCGATACGTGGGCAGAGGACGTCTACCAAGCGGGCGCGACGTCGCCGTGGCTCCTCGTCAGTTGCGCGCGGAACGTCGTCGCCGCTGGCGTGCAGAACGTCCGGTTGATGCCCACGACGACCGCGGAGGCGGTACGCACGTGGGCCGAGCCGATTGACTACCTCTACATCGACGCAGACCACCACGAGGCCGCGGTTCTAGCAGACCTGGAGGCGTGGGTGCCCCATGTGCGCCCAGGCGGCCTGGTGCTCGGCGATGACTACGGCAACCGCTCGTTTCCCGGCGTGCATCGGGCGTGGGACGCCTTTGAAGCGGCGTCTGGGCTCTCGTTCATGCGCTATCAGTCCACGCCGCCCCATCCTGACGGCGTCCAGTTGATTTACGGCACAAAGGAGATCTGATGGCGAAGAAGAAGAAGCCAGCGGCACCATCCGCGCCTTTAGTGAAGACGGTGGCGGTCACGGCGCTCAAGTATCACACCATCCACGGCGGCGAGCATCAGGCCGGCGACACCTATCAGGTCCCAGACACGGACGTGGCGAGCCTTGTGGCGAACGGGTTCGCGGCGCCAGCCTCGGCGCGGACGAAGTCACCCACGAAACGTCGCGTGCTCAAGGCTGGGAAGCACAAGAAGTAATCGCATGCAGGTTGGGCCGTTCACGATCGCGCGGACGAAAGCCATCGGACAAGTGCTCGCGCCACTCTCCGGGCGCGGTGGCTGGTGGAGCGTCATCAGAGAATCGTACATGGGCGCGTGGCAGCGCAACGTCGAAGTCAACATGGATACCGTGTTGACGTTCGCTGCGGTCTATGCGTGCCTCCGGTTGATCTCGACGGACATCGGGAAGCTGTGTCTGCGGCTGGTCGAGCAGGATACGCATGGCGTCTGGACGGAGACGGAGTCGCCCGCGTTCTCGCCCGTGCTTCGGAAGCCGAATCGCTACCAGACGATCAACAAGTACGTCGAGCAATACATCCTGTCTAAGCTGATCAACGGCAACGCGTATGTGCTGAAGCAGCGCGATTTACGCGGCGTGGTCACAGCGCTCTATGTGCTGGATCCGACCCGTGTCACGCCGCTCGTGGCACTCGATGGGGCGGTCTATTACGAGTTGAAGCGTGACGACTTGTCACGCCTGCCGATGGAGACGCCTGTCACGGTGCCGGCGAGCGAGATCATCCACGACACGATGATCTGCCTGTACCACCCGCTCGTGGGTGTCTCACCGCTCTATGCGTGCGGGGTGGCGGCGATGCAGGGCCTGAGCATCCAGGGCAACTCCCAGAAGTTCTTCGCCAACGGGAGCAACCCAGGCGGCGTGTTGACGGCCCCAGGCGCGATCAGTAACGAGACGGCGCTCCGTCTCAAGGCCTACTGGGAAACAGAGTTCACCGGCGACAACGTCGGGAAGGTCGCGGTGCTCGGCGACGGGTTGAAATATGAGGGCATGGCGGTCAACGCCGTGGACAGTCAGTTGATCGAGCAACTGAAGTGGACGGCTGAAACGGCGTGCTCGTGCTTCGGCGTCCCGCCGTATCTGGTCGACATTGGCCCCCCTCCGCCCTATGCGAACTTCGAGCCGTTGCTGCTGAAGTATCACAGCCAGTGCATTCAGAGCCTCACGACGCATTTTGAAAAGCATCACGACGAGGGGCTTGGTATGGCCCAGAAGGTGGAAGGCCGTCAGCTCGGGACGGAGTTTGACATCGATGACCTGATCTGGATGGACACTTCTACGAGATCAACCGCGTCTCAGATCGGGATCAGTTCTGGAGCCATGTCGCCAGACGAAGCGCGGTGGAAATACTTTGGCCTCGGCCCCGTACCTGGCGGCGACACGCCCTATATGCAGAATCAGATGTGGCCGTTGAGGCAACTGTCAGAGCGCCCAACGCCAGCCGTGCCAGCACTGCCGGCGATACCATCGGTTGAAGAGGAAGAGGAAGAGGCAGACGGGGAACAGATGGCCGCGAGTTTCAGCGCGTTTCTTCAGCGTAAGGCGATTGAGGCGGGGCTATATGCGGCGTGAGGCTGTTGGATTTCTGTCGATTCTCGACCTTCGTGAGAATCTGCATGTTCGCTTCCCAGTGAAGACCGCACACAAGCGGACTCTGTATCGGCACGATGTGATCAACCTCGTGCCTGATGCCGGTCTGCTCCGTCAGCCGCGCAGCCTCTTCGTAGAGCCGTTTAATGGCAGCCAGATCGGCCCACGCTGGCAACGCCTGATGTTCGGCAGCAATGCGCTTGAAACGAATCGCGCGCATAGCGCCCTGGTTGCTTACCACCCACGCTCGTTTCGTTCTCTTGATGGCATCTTTGTGTTGGGCGCGATAGTTCGTAAAGTGCTCGCTCTTGGAAGCGTAATACGCACGGTCCTTCGCGCGAATCGTCTCACCTGCCGCCGTCGCTCGGCGAGCGCGCTCTCTGACATTAATCGCGATTCGATTCGCGTCCCGATAGGCTCTTTCTCGCGCAAGGTTTTTGGCGATGTTGTCCGCGCGGTCAGCCCTTCGCTGCGCAGGAATCCTGTCACGGTGGGCGGCCCGATACTTAGATGTCCTCTTCCGGTTCCGCGCCTTCCGTTCTTCGTCCGTCACCTCTTGATCGTGACTCAAGCTCAACCGGAATACCAGTCCCAACTGAGGGCGTATGCGGCCTGATCTTGACGCCCTCGCCGCTGAAGTCGTGCGGACGCTCGCCACGGCCTTGGCGCCGGTCCAGGCCACGCTGGCTGCCGTCCAGGATCAGGTGAAGGGCTTCGAGGCGCGGTGGTCGGATCTGGGTGCCTTGCGCGAGCGTGTGGCGGTGGTCGAGTCCAAAGTCGATCAGCAAGGGGAACCTGGCAAGGACGGGATCGCCGGGGCTCCTGGGCTTCCCGGCCCTCCAGGACCATCTGGCGAGCGCGGCGAGAAGGGCCTGGACGGCCTACTCGGCGCAGCCGGTGATCGCGGCCTCGAGGGGCCGGAAGGCAAGCCCGGACGCGATGGCCGAGACGGGCTTGCCGGCATGACGGGCGAAAAAGGCCTCAACGGGACGGATGGCCGCCACGGCCTGGACGGGAAGGACGGGCTCAGCTTCGACGACTTCGAGGAGTTGTACGACGGCGAGCGCACCTTCACCCATCGGTATCGGCAGGGCGACCGCGTCAAAGAGTTTGTCTGGAAGATGCCGCTCGAGCTCTATCGCGGGGTGTACACCGAAGGGAAGACGTACGAACGCGGCGACGGGGCGACGTTTGGCGGCTCAGAGTGGCACGCGAACGAAACCACGACGACCAAACCAGGCGACGGCTCGAAATCGTGGACCCTCAAGGTCAAGAGGGGCAGAGACGGCAAAGACGGAGCCGCAGGCGCGGATGGGAAGCCCGGTCGCGATCTGACGGAGAAAGCCGCATGGCAACGCTGATCTCGTTGGCGATTGCCAAGAAGCACCTGGGCGTCACGACGTCGGATCGGGATGGCGACATCCTGATGAAGCTGACGCAGGCGGAGTCGATCGTGCTCGATTACCTCAAGGTCCGGTCGATCGCGATTGCGTCGATTTCCGTGGCGAATCCCACGGTGATCACGACGATCCTGCCGCATAGCTTGACGACCGGCGCGACGGCGACGATTACCGATACGACCACGACGCCCACCGTCAACGGCGCGCAGGTGGTCACGGTGACTGGCGCCTCTACGTTCACCGTGCCTGTCGATGTGGCGATCGGGCAGGCTGACGCGGCCGGGATGGTGGCGCACTCGGCATGGTCCGAAGCCTCGGTGCCTGGACAGGTGCAGGCGTCGATCTTGTTGGTGCTGACGAATCTGGTTGAGTTCAGGGGCGACGGGACAAAGGACGAGTTCCCAGCGATTTCGCCAAACGTCGAAAGCCTCCTGATGAGGTCGCGCGATCCTGCGCTGGCGTGATGGCGACCAGGGGCCAGAAGCGGCACCTCGTGACCTTGGAGAACGCCGTGGAGACACCGGACGGCGGGGGAGGGTTTACGGAAGTCTGGACGGCGCTCTCGCCGGCGACGATGTATGCCGAGATCAAGCCGGCGACGGCGCGCGATCTCGAGCGGACGGTCGCGAGCACGGCGCAGAGCACGGCGAGTCATCTCGTGACGATGGATTACCGATCGGACGTCACGACGAAAACGCGCGTGTTGTTTGGCGCGCGGGTGTTTGCGGTGAACGGGGTCACGAATCCAGAGGAGCGGAATCGGGAACTCGTCTTGGCGTGTTCAGAGGTCGTGGCGTAATGGCGAACAACCGGATGGAGCTACACGGCTTGGCTGAACTCCGAGCGGCCCTGCGCTCGCTGCCGGAGGATCTCGCGCACGACGGCGCCGAGTTCGTCGACGACGCGACGGAGCACACCGCCGCGAGTCTGCGCCAGTCCTATCCGGTCGGTGATACCGGGAAGCTCCGGGCGGGCGTGAAGTCGAGCGTCACGCACAGTCAATTTGGCGTGGTGGGCGAAGTGAAGTCGACGTCTCCACACGCGCATTTGTGGGAGTTCGGGACGGAGATCCGCTCCACGCGACACGGTTGGAATCGCGGCCGGTCGCCCTCGCATCACCGGGACGGGTTGATTCCGATCGCGGTCAGGAACCGCAAGACGTTGAACGGGAAGTTGATCGCACTGGTACGCAGTCAAGGGTTCGAGGTCAGTGGCGTCCTTTAGTGGCGAGGTCGACGACTCAATCGTCGCGAAGCTCTTGGCGGATGCGCCACTGACGGCGTTGATGCCAGACGGAATTTATTACGATATCGCCAAGAGCGGGAAGACGCGGTTTGTGATTGTCAAGCTGATGAGCCACACCGTCACGCGCATGTTCAACGGGCGAGCCTACGAAGCTCCTGTCTACCTCGTGAAGGCGGTGGAGTTTGGTACGGGCACGGTGAACACCAAAGCCGCGGCGGCCCGGATCGATGTGTTACTCGATGGACCGAACGGGGAAGGTGGCACGGTCACGGTGGCTGGATACGGCGTGGCGCAGACCGGGCTCGAAGAATACGTCCGGTATGCCGAAGCCGATCCGGCGAACGCGGACGCGAGATGGCAACACAGGGGCGGAATGTATGCCGTGATGGCGGTGCCGCAATGATCCTCATTCTCGTGAGTGTGGTGGCTATTGTCGTCGGCTTGTGGTCGATGTCGATCAATCGGCGTCTCATGCGTGAATTGGATGACATGGAACAACGGATCGACAAGGTATCGCCATGAGCCGAGACGTGTTGCTTTACGGCTGCAGCCAATCCGAAGAGATGGCTGGGTTGCTCGCGTGGGCGAAATCGACACCTGGCCTGCACGAGTTCGTGCCCGACTATCACCGCCTGCAACTGGAGCACTGGGTCTGGTCGCATCGTGACGCGCTCGGTCGAGACATCCTCGACGTGGGTGTCTACAACCGGCGCGCGTGGCTCGGTGAGGGGTACGTGACGGTCGGCGAGCACCACGAAGACGTCCGGTGCGATCTAACGCGGCTGCCGTTTGCCGCGAATACCTTCGACGGGATCGTGCTGACGGAAGTCTTGGAGCATTGCATCGACCCGCCCGCCGCGATGCGCGACGTGTTTCGGGTGCTGAAGGTCAACGGGCTCCTCCTCGTCACATCGCCGTTCGTCTGGCCGTGGCACGGGATCGACGGCGCCTATCAGGACTACTGGCGGTTCACGCATCAGGGCTGGCACGTGCTGCTCAAAGCCTTTACCGACGTGACGATCACGCCGTGCGCGCTGACACCGGAAGGGCAATCGGCCTACGACGTCATGCGGCGCTTCGAGTGCATGGGGTTCGTGGGGCAGACGCACGCCACGACCGGGTATCTCTGCACGGCTCGCAAGGGGCAGGCGGCGATCGATGCGGCGGTGCAGGCCGTGAGCGTGCTGGGCGTGCAGGTGGTGGAGTCATAGTGCGGGTCTTGCTCTTGCACCCGGGCGCGAGTTGGTCCACCGCGGATGTCTCGGCCGGGCTGCGCTATGGACTCGTGCATCACGGGGTGGACGTCGTCGACTACCGACTAGACGGCCGCATCGCTCGAGCGTCGATGTGGCTGGGCGGCGCGTGGAAGGCCGCAAAGAAAACAGACCCGCACTTCGAAAAGCCCAGCACTGCTGACGTCTTCCTCCAGGCGGCGGGAGACGTGGTCAATATGGCGCTGGATCATCAGGTGGACGCCGTGATCGTCGTCAGCGGCATGTTCCTGGTGCCACGTGTCCTCGTGCGGTTGCGCCGAGCCGGGATCCCGACGACGGTCCTGTTCACCGAGTCGCCCTATGACCCGCAAGAGTTGGCGATGGCCAAACTCGTGGACGGCTGCTGGACCAACGAGCGGAGTGCCTTCTCGGCCTTCCAGGCGGTGAATCCGCGCGTGGGCTACCTCCCGCATGGCTGGCACCCGGAACGCCACAAGGCAGGCCCACAGGCCGGTGACGAGGCCGTCCAGGCGCATGACGTCGTGTTCGTCGGCTCGGCCTTTCAGGAGCGGATCGAGTGGCTCTCGGCGATCGACTGGACCGGGATTGACGTCGGGCTGTATGGCCAATGGGCCCCGCTGAAAGGGAACCACCGACTGCGGCGGTTTGTGCGCGGGGGCGTCGTGAGCAACGAGCAGACCTCGGCCCTCTATCGGCGGGCCAAGGTGGGACTCAACCTGTATCGGACCTCGCAGGGGTGGGGAAAGCTGGCCCCACGGATTACACATGCGGAAAGCCTGAACCCGCGGGCCTATGAGCTCGCGGCGTGCGGGGCGTTTCACCTGAGCAGCGAACGAGCGGAAGTCGGCGAAGTCTTCGGGGATCTGGTGCCCACGTTTCGGCATCCCACCGAGGCTTCGAGTTTGATGCGGGCGTGGCTCGCGGACCCGGCCGGCCGGGCGCGTGTTGCTGCCGCATTGCCGGCCTGTGTGGCCGAGATGTCCTGGACGGAACGGGCCGCCCGGGTGATTGGAGACCTTCAAAGTCTTCTCGCGCAGCGGTCGACCTGTACAGCGTGCGGGCGCGCGGCGTAGGGAAGCAGGGGAGCACGACATGGCACTCACAGCAGGCAAAGGCGGCGCGGTTTACGTGTCACCGAACGGCACGGGCGTGGCGGTCGCGATCGGCGGTCTGACGAACTGGACGCTCGACCGCTCGACCGACACGATCCCGGTCACGGCCTTCGGCGACCTCAACAAAACCTACGTGCAAGGGCTGCCCGATCTCAAGGGCACGCTCGCCGGCTTCTGGGACACGGTCACCGATCCGTTGTATGCGGCGGGCATTTCCACCGACGGGACGAAGCTCTACCTCTACCCGGATCGGATCAACACGCCGACGGCGTATGACTACGGGCCGGCGTGGCTCAACACGTCGATCTCGGTGGACGTCAATGGCGCCGTCGCGATGTCGGCCACCTTCATGGCCAAGTCCAGCTGGGGGCATCGTCCCTAGGTGAGTATGTGAAACCAATCCGTAACCATGCAGAACGTCTTCAGCATCAAGGGCTTGTCCGCAGAACTCAAGTGGAGCTACCACCTGGTAGCCTCACTCGGGGCGTGGTCGGTCTCTGGCGCGCATGGGGCATTCACGTTCACGGCGTCGATCGTCGCATCGGATCTCACACAGGACGACTTCCGGCTTTCGCAGCGGCTGGAAGTCGTCACGCCCAACGGGTGGCGTTGGATCGTGGAACCCGACACGCTGCAGATCGCGGGCGCAACGCTCACGGCGTTGATTCGCACGCAGCAGGAGCCTACCCATGCCGCGCTGTCCGATTGTCACCCCTGAATCCGTTCGCCTGCCGCTCTCACGCGGCGAGTATCTCGACGTCAAAAAGGAACTGAACACGGGCGAACATCGCCAGATGATCGCCGAGCAGTTCAAGGACATGGGCCCAACCGATGGCGGCGCGTTGACGGTGGCCCTGAACAAGCTCGGGATGAACCGCGTCCTGGCGTACGTGCTGGGATGGTCGTTCGTCGGGCTCGACCACAAGCCCTTGAAGTTCGGCGAAGGCGCGCTGAACAGTTGTGACTTCGGGACGTGGGAGGAGATCCTCAAGGCGGTTGACGCGCATCACGCGTCCGTGGAGAAGGAATTGGAGACGCGAAAAAACGGCCTGGGCGGCGAGAGCACATCGCCAGCGATCTCGCCGTCGCCATCCGCTGTCACTGGCGAGTCGAGTGGGTCCGTGAATTGAGCCGCGAAGATTACGCCGTGTTGGTCCAGGAATTATTGAAGAGCGAGCAGAAGTAACCGATGGCTGTGACCGCCAAGTTCATCGCCGACTTCCAGTCGTTCAAGACGGCCGTGGATCAGTCTGTCGCGAAGCTGAAGGACTTCGAGTCCGAGGCCCACAAGGTCGGGCCGGCGCTGAACCGGATGGTGGACCAGTTCAGCGGCCGGAAGCTGATCCAGGAAGCCACGTTGATGGCGCGCGTGCTGGGCGATGCCGGCAGTATCGCGCGATTGACCGGGAACGAGCTCCAGGTCGCCGGCGCGAAGGCCGCGGAAGCCTCCGAGAAGATGAAACGCATGGGGGTGGATGTTCCACCCGGACTCCAGCGAATCGCGGATGCGGCCAAGCAGGCGGCCGATGCGACGAAAGCCACCGGCGATGCGGCGAAGGGGGCTGGCGGGTCGATGGGCTTGCTCGTCACCGGGATCGGCGCGCTGGCTGGTGCGTTCACGATCGCCAAGGTCGTCGGGTTTGCGTCTGACCTGGTCTCGGCCGCTGGCGCCTTGCAAGACTTCCACGAACGAACCGACATCAGCATCGCCGGGTTGCAGCGCTTCAAGATCATCGCGGAACAGAGCGGCAGTTCACTCGATGCCGTCGCCACGGCGGTCTTTCAGATGGGGCGTCGATTTGCCGGCGACGACAAAAGCGCGGCGAAGGCGGTGGCGGAGCTCGGGTTGAACTTCACGCAGCTCAGGGCCATGCGTCCAGAGGACGCGTTCACCACGGTCGGGAAGGCGTTAGGAGCCCTTGAAGACCCGATGAAGCGATCGCAACTCGGCATCGCGATCTTCGGGCGGTCGGTCGATGAGTTAGTCCCCACGCTGAAGCATCTGGGTGACGAGACCGAGTCGTACCTGACGCTGTCGGCCCAGCAAGTGAAGGCGATCGACTGGCTGGGCGATGCGTTTGTCAGAGCCAAAGCGAGCATCATCCCGTTCACGGTGGCCGTGATCGATAACACCTTCCAGATCAGCAAGGCGTACAACGCGTGGTCGTCGTTCCTGGGCAAGATCGACGACGCGCCGAAGGTGATCGGGGCGGCCAAGGCGGCACTCGACGCCATGAACGCGGGCGTGGCCGGTCGTGCGCTGCAACCCGTGGGCGGCGAGGAGCTGGACCGGATCCAGGCACAGGCGGTCGAGCAGCTCAATGCCGCGCTGGCGGCGAAGGTCCAACGCCTGGCGGAATCCAAGGCCGCCGCCGAGAAAGCCGCGAAGGCGGCGGCGCAGCTCGCGACGGATCTCCTCAAGATCCAGCACGTCCTCCCGGGCGTCACCGGGCAGTTTGGCAGAGTCGACGACAGCGTCATAAAGCTCGGCGGGCAGATCCGAGAACTGGTCAAGGATCTGTCGGCACTGGAGCGGCACGGCTGGTCAACAGCTGGCGTGATGCGGCAGTTCGCGGACGACCTGGAAGACCTCGGCGAGCACGTGGACGCCGCGACGATCAAGGCGTACGCGGACGAGTGGGCCTGGGTGGGGCCTGAGATCCGTGGCGCCAGAACAGAGGCGCAGACGTTTGGCGAGAGCCTCGACGACCTCGCGGCGAGCATGACGCAACTCGCGCAGGTGAGCGGGGATTCCTTCGGGGGCATTCTGCAGGACCTCGCTCAGCTCGTCGTGGCGTGGAACATGGCCGAGAAAGCCGCCAAGCACTACCAGGCCGCACAGGCGAGTGGCTCCAAGATGGGCATGGCGACCGGGGCGATCGGGATGGCTGGCGCCATGTGGTCCGCGACGAGTCACAAGAGCACGGCCCAGAACGTCATCGGTGGCGCCATGACCGGCGCGGCGATTGGATCCGTGATTCCAGGGATCGGCACGGCGGCTGGCGCCGCGGTCGGGGCGCTGGTGGGACTCGCGCGCAGCATCAAAAAGGTGGGCGAGGAAGAGAAGGACGCCCGCAAGGAAGCGGCGTTGTTTGCGGGAGAGCTCGCCAAGACGGCGACCGCCGCGCAGATGGCTGAGGCTGGTGGGGAAGGGTGGAAGCTCGAAGTCATCCAGGTTCGGGACGCGTACCTCAAGGCCGGGCTCTCGGCTGACGAGGCCAGCGCGGCCGTGGCTCGGTTGTGGGACGCGACGCGCGAAGGCGCGGCGGCCACGGCTCAAGCGCAGGCCGCGATCCAATCCGTGATCGACTTCAACATCGAGGTGGCAGCGGCGATCAAGTCTGCCGGGTACGTGTCACGCAAGGATCTCGAAGCGTTGGCCGATACGGCCGAAGCCGTGTACGAGGGGATGCTGCGGGACGGAACGTACTCGGCTGAGCAACTGGCTGATGCCTGGGAAGACTCCAACCGAGCCACGCAGATTGCGCTCGGCGACACGGCTGCGATCGCCGCCGCCGGAGCCGAAGCCGCTGGATTCCGCACGATAGCCCAACTCGAACAGACCGCCAGAGATGCCAGAGCGATGTATCTCTACATCCGCGATTCCGGCCTCTTCACGGCCGGCGAAGCCGAGCGGGCGTGGGCTGAGGTGTTCGGGAGCCATGAGGATCTCTACGGCGATGCGGCCGAGACGATCGAGCAGTCCCGTGCGGCCTTCGACGCGGCGAATACTGCCCTCTCAGCGAGCGCACTGGAAGCCGCGGCCAAGACAGCGGCCGAGCAGGACCAAAAACTCAAAGAGCAGATGGATACGCAAACGGGAGACATCAAGGCGCAGGTGAAGGATGTCGCCGCGTCGCTGGAAACCGCGCTCGGTGGGATTCGGCCGCAAGCGATTCGCGTGCCGGTGATCTTCGATATTCCGGCATTCCCGGGTGGATCGGCTGTGCCGATGCCGCAGACGAGCGGGCGGAGTGGGGGCGGTGGAACGGCGGTGATCGAGGTTGACGGGCGCGTGCTCGCGGAGGCGGCGGTGCCGCATCTGCCCGGGGCGATTGAGCGCCATGGGCTCTCGCGACGGTGACGGTGTGTGTTGATAGGACATAACCCGTGTGGGTACAGGATGACTGGGTTCAACCCGACTGGATTGACTCGAGCGGCGACATTATCGCCGGGGCTGGCTATGAACTCACGATCGCCGGCGAGCTCACCGCGATCCAGCCAGGGTGGCGGATTACAGCCCCCGCGAATGGTATCGGGACCATGCAATTCGAGGTGATCTCGCTCGACGGGTCGTATGTCCCCGGCCGCGATGCCGAAGTGATCTTCACGGAAGACGGGGTGCGCATCTTCGGCGGGACTGTCTACACCGTTCGGGAACGGGGGTTAGCGAACGAACCCGTGACGCGGCTGGTCTCGGAGGTGTCCGCGCAGGACTTCAACGCGCTGGCGGCCCGGTACTACATGGGTGCTGTGATTCCAGCGGGGACGTTGAAGGAGGCGCTC
>Ga0137427_10000678_pt1 | contig 16717 bp, 20 predicted proteins | sample EasRivERMZT700_2_FD_102309 | JGI IMG/M metagenome (GOLD analysis project Ga0137427, IMG submission 102309) | Soil microbial communities from meander-bound floodplain in the East River, Colorado, USA - East River MetaG ERMZT700_2 | ecosystem: Environmental > Terrestrial > Soil > Floodplain ...
CCGACGACGTTGAACACCCCGCCGGTGCTCGCGCCCTGGCCGATATGCACCTGCACATCGACTTCGCGCGCCTCCATGCCTTCGAAGGCGACCGTGTAGACATGGGCGAGACTCATCTCGCACCTCCCCTTGATCCCGAATTAGTGCCGGTTTGGCTGTCACACGCAATGGGTGGATGGAACCCGTGGGAACCAGAATCTCGCTAACCGGTTATCTCAGGTCACCCCGCGGAGGCCCGTTTGAACATCCATTCCACGAAGTCCCAGCCGGCCGATACGCCAAGCCTCGATGCCGTTCTGGAACGCAACATCCAGACGCTGATGGAGCGGCGGAAAGAGGAAGAAGCGTCCATCACCAAGCACCAGGGGTTCGCTATTGCGATCGGGCGTTTTATCGGAAGCTTCGGATTTGTCTATACCCACCTCGTGCTGTTCGGCCTCTGGGTTCTCGCCAACACGATGGGCCTGCCGGGGATTCCCAGATTCGATCCCGAGCTCTTCTACATGGCGACGTTTGCCGCGGTGGAGGCGATCTTCCTCACCACGCTGGTGCTCATCAACCAGAACCGGATGTCCGCGGCCGCCGACAAACGCGCGGAGCTCGACCTGCAAGTCAATCTTCTGACCGAGCATGAGCTGACGCGGCTGCTTCACCTCGTCAGCGCGGTTGCGGAGCGCTTGAAAGTCACCTCGCAGGTCGATGAGGAAATCGAAGAGCTGAAACAGGACATGGAGGTGGCCGCCGTGCTCGACAAGATCGAAAGCGCGGACGAGCGGGAAGGCGAGCCCTCAAGCGAGGATCCGCCCCCGCGGCAATGAATTTCCGTCTAACGCACGGCGCCGGTTTTCAATGCGGCGCAGCCTTGGTCTTCCGCTTCCCGCGGCGCCTGCCGTTGCCCGTTGCGGGCATCGCGTTTTCCGCCGCCGCGCGCACGCGGGCGGGCAGGGACTTCGCCCGGGAACGGCCACGTCCCTGGCGATGAAGGCCCATGCCCGTGACCATTCCGAGCAGCGCCATCGCCGCAAGAGAGCCGATCACGATCGGGGCCCTTCCAGCTTGAGCCAGGCTGTGGACAGCATGTTGCATGGCCGCTTCGGCGTCGCTCTGTGCCTTGCGCCAGCGTAGGGCTTCGAACATTGGTCTTCCTCCATGTGGGGAGCAGTCGGAACGTGCCGCAACGGCTACGGTTCCATTGCAAATGCGGCAACGCGACTCGCGCATCCCTGCGCGGCTAAAGGGTCACAGCAGCGATATGCCGGGATCGTTGAACAGCGGGCGCTCGTCGGCGGAACGAAATTCCGCCTGATCCTGAGGATGGCTGTGATAATTCCCGATCACGACCGGAATGGGCAGTATCTTGCAGTTGGGATTGGCGGCGAGCAATTGCCACCACGCGAGGTCGCCCGCGCATTGAAGCAGCGTTCCGTCGCGCAGCCGCCACGGGAAGCGCGGAACCCCGAAATGCGCCTCCATGCGCCACATTGTTGCGGGTCCCAACGTGCCCCGTTCGCGCGTGCCGCTGCCGAGCCGCGTGAGCGACCCGGGCCGAGGCGGCCAATCGCCCACAAAAGGAAGCCGCTCGGCGGGGAAGCACGGGACGACATCGTCGGTTTGCTGCTGCGAGTGGCAGACCTTCCATTCCCCGCCGGCGACCATCGCTCCGGTGCGCAGGATTTGCAGCTCGAGGAACTCCACGGCGTCGGGCGCGAGCCTGTCATCGAGATTGAGGTTCATCGCGAGCGGCGTCGCCACGAGCGAGAGCGCCACGTTCCACGCCTGATAGATCGATAGCGGCTCGCGGACCGAAACGGTGCGGCCCTCGAGCCAGGACGGCGGCTCGTCTCCGCCGTCGAAAACGTAGATCGGGTCCACCGGCGCGGTCTGCCGGGCGAGATTCGCGGCGTGGCCGCGCAACAACTCGGCGCGGTTCGGATCGCGGTGCCACACCGCGCAAAATACCGACGTCCGCGGCAGCGCCTTCACGTCGCGCCGCCGGAAGACGATGTCCTGCTCCAGCCGGGTGAAGACGTCGTAACCCTTCGCCGCCATCAGCCTGGTAATGCGCTCGTCCTGGGAATTGTCCTCGACAGTCAGCACGGAGACACGGAACCGGTCGAAATCGAGGTCCGACAGGATCGGAATTTCCGCACCTTCGGTGTCGATCGAGCAGTAATCGATATCGAACAGACCGTGCTTCTCGAGCAGCTTCGACAATCTTGTCACCTGAACCTTGCGAGTCGTCCGCGCCACCGAGAGGTGCTGCATGAAGCGGTGATGGCGGGCGTCGAACTGCGCGGTCAATCCGCTCAGCATCTTCTCGTTGCGGCCGGGATCGTCGGCTTCCGTGAATTCGGCTTCGCCTTCGAAGTCGGCGACGCAGACCTGCTCGCAGATCGCCTTGCGGCTCGCCCGCAATTTCTCGAAGGCGGAGGGGAGCGGTTCGACGCACAGGCCGGTCCAACCCATCGTCCGCTCGAAGAACGCCGAATTGGAGAAGGTTTCGCCGTCATAGGCGCCGATATCGACGAACACGCCGCCCCGTTTGCCGCGGAAGAAATTCTCCAGAAGGAAGCGGTCCTGGCCGACCTGCGAATGGAATCTCACCAAAACCCCGCGGCGGTCCAGCCCACTACGACCGCAGTCTCAGCTTGCTCGCGGATTTGCCCGGTGGTCAAGCGCGGGCGACGGACCCTTTTCACCGGCACGCTTGGCCTGCAGGTGTTTGAGCGCGTCATCCGCCTTGTGCGCGTAGTGGGCATGCAGTTCGGTGAGCTCGCGGTCGGATAGGTCCTCCGCCGTCGCCAGCTCGTTCTTCGCGCCCTTCACGGCGATGATCAGATCGGCGAGCTTGATCTGCAACGCCATGGTGTCGCGGTTCTGGCTGTGCTGGATCAAGAACACCATCAGGAAGGTGACGATCGTCGTGCCGGTGTTGATGACCAACTGCCAGGTATCGCTGAACCCGAAATACGGCCCGCTGACGAGCCATATCAATACGATTGCGAGAGCGGCAAAAAAGGCGGCGGGCTTGCCCGCCAGGATCGAGGCCCTGCGGGCAAACCGCTCGAACCCGTTGAGGTGTCCCTTCGCGCCCGGCGAATGAAAGCGGTCGGCCGTCAGGCGGTCGGGTTCATGGTTCTGGTGATCCATCATCGCACGCCCTTTCAGGGTCCGGACCCACGCGCGGCTGCAATGCGGCGTTCGATCGCGTCCCAGATCAGCTGCGCGGCGTCAGCGCCGCCGAAGCGGCGCAGCTCCTGGATGCCGGTGGGCGAGGTGACATTGATCTCGGTCAGGTAATCGCCGATGACGTCGATCCCGGCGAAGATCAGTCCGCGCTCCTTGAGCGCAGGGCCTATGGCTGCGCAGATGGCGCGGTCGCGCGGCGACAGTTCGACGGGCTCGGCGCGGCCTCCGACATGAAGGTTGGAGCGCGCTTCGCCCTCGGCAGGCACGCGATTGATGGCGCCGACCGGCTCGCCGTCCACCAGGATGATGCGCTTGTCGCCCTGGCGCACCTGCGGAACGTAACGCTGCACGACGACGGGCTCGCGATAGAACTGGGTGAACATCTCCAGAAGCGCGTTGAGGTTCTCATCGTCGCTCTTGAGCCTGAACACGCCGGCCCCGCCATTGCCGTAAAGCGGCTTGATGACGATGTCCTTGTGCGCGGTGCGGAAGGCGCGGATCTCGTCGCGGTCCGAGGTGATCAGCGTCGGCGGCATCAAGCCCTCGAACTGCGTCACGAACAGCTTCTCCGGCGCGTTGCGCACGTGAAACGGATCGTTGACCACCAGCGTCTTGGGATGGATCCGTTCGAGCATATGCGTGGCCGTGATGTAGGCCATGTCGAACGGCGGATCCTGGCGCATCAGCACGACATCCGCCCGACTTAATTCGTACACAGATGGATCGCCCAGCGTGAAGTGATCGCCGCGGATGTTGCGCAACACGAGCGGCCGCACGCGCGCCACGAGCTGCGTCTCGCGTAAGGTCAGATCGCGCGGTCCGTAATAGAGCAGCGTGTGCCCGCGCGACTGCGCTTCGAGCGCGAGGGCAAACGTGGAATCCCCGACGATGTCGATGCGCTCGACCGGATCCATCTGGATCGCGACGGTGAGGGCCATGCGTCAGTTGATCCGGCGCCGGAGCGCGTGCAGCGCAAGCGTCGCCTCGTTGTGGAACATGTCGCCGCCGCGCGACGCCTTCAGGCAATGCTCGTAGGCCGAACGCGCCGCCGAGAGCGCGCCGGCGTCCTCGTGAAGACGCGCGAGCTCGAGCCACAACGGGGGACGGTAGGGCGCGAGTTGCGCCATGCGCCGGCCGATCTCGATGGCGCGCACGGAATCGTTGTTCCTCAGCGCGCGCGTCCTGATGTTGTTTTGCAGCCTCAAGAGCACATCCACGTCGCTGACCGCCTCGTAGGGTCCGGGCCCTTCGCCTTCACCCGGTTCGCCCGACATCGGCGGCAGCACCATCTGCGGTGTCACCTGCTCGCGTTCGACGGGAAGTCCGGGAGCGAACGGGTCGACCACGGCCTCGCTGCCCCTGACCGTGAGCTTGAGCAGAAAATGCCCCGGAGAATGCAGCCCCTGGGCGTCCATCCGCGCGGCGCGCGCGGCATGCATGAAAAGAATGCCGAGTGCCACGGGCAAGCCGCGACGGCGCTCGATCACCATCATCAGATCGGCATTGTTGGGATCGTCATAGGCCAGGCGGTCGCTGTCATAGCCGAAGCGGGCGAATACCTCGCCAAGCATGCGCGCCGCACTTTCGCCGTTGCGTGCGAACGTGGCTTCGACCCGCGCCGCTTCGGACAGTTCCGCAAGATGGTCCAAACAGGGGCCGAGTTTCTTGTCCGGATGATCGAGCGCGGCCAGCATGAGGGCCGCCGTCGCAATGTCGTGCGGCCCCTCGCCGGCCGTGCCCAGCCGCAAAAGGTAATCCGCCGGCGAAATCTCGGTCTCGTCTGCCCCCAAGCTGTTCATTCTGTATTCTGAGACGTCACGCTTCCCCCTTCGCGGATCGGATCATCCTTCAACACGACATAATTTTCCACCCGCCTCACGTTGTTCAGGCTGTTCGCATGAGCCACGACGCGATCGACTTCGGCCTGATCCTGCCCGACACCCATGAGATAGACGACCCCGTGAACGACATCGGTCGTGTAGTTCACTTCCCGGATTTCGCCGTCACCGAGCAGCTTCGCGACAAGGGCTTGGCGCATGATGAAATCCTGCGGGCGGTCGAGCCAACCGGATGTCTCGGCGACTTCGATATCGTTGTCGACCTGGACGACGCCATGGATCGTCCAAGCAATGCGGGTCGCATCGAGCCGCGCTTCCGGCGCCGATGCGCGGCCCGCGAGCAGCACGCGTCCCTCCACCACGGTGGTGGCAATGCCAAACCTCAGGCCCGAGGCTTGCCGCAATTTCGCATCGAGCGTCGTCTTGATGGCGCGGTCATCGAGCGCGTCGCCGATCGAGCGCTCCTGGCGGGCGGTTTGGAAGCCGGCAACGCCGCCGGCGGCCAGCAAAACGCACCCGGAAAGCATGGGAGCGGCAAGCGCAACAATGACTGTCGAAGCGAGCCAGTTCGGGATCATCGCAACTACTCCTCTACAAAACTGCGTCAGGCCCCCACCTGAAATGCGGCACCAATCATGAGTCGGGCCGCCATGCGTCCTTCACGTGGCGCGGCCAGCGGCGCGGCGTCACCAGTATCGCATCGAATCGGACGGCTTTGTGGCGTAACGCGGGATGTGCACCCAAGTAAAGCGCCGCAGCCCTTACAATTCGTGACCGCTGGCGGCCGGTGATCGCTTCGGCGGCGGACCCTTCGAGTCCCCGCGCCTTGACCTCGATGAAGCAGAGGATGCCGCCGGGGCTCAGCGCGATGAGATCGAGTTCGCCGAGGCGGGTCTTCACGCGCCATCCGAGCACCCGATAGAGCTTGCACGACAGCAAGAGCGCCGCCCAGAGTTCGCTGCGCCGGCCATGCGCTTCGGCGGCGCGCCGCAGGATGTTGCGGTCACTCGCTCGAGGTGCCCCCCACATCGTCCCCGTCCTTTGCTCCCTTCAGCGCAATCGCGCGATTATAGACCGCGCGCCTGGAGATGCCCGTCAAATCCGCGATCAGGGCCGACGCCGATCTAACCGGCATGAGTGGCAAAACTTGGGCAAGGAGCGCGTCGATTCGCACAGGATTTGCTTCACTTTTTCCTAAACTGGGCGGACCCACCACGAGAGTGATCTCGCCTTTCGGAGGACCGGCTTCAGCGTAGAACTCAGCCAATTCCGAAAGTTGCCCGCGGCGGACCTCTTCGTGCAGCTTGGTCAGCTCGCGGGTCACCGCGGCATCGCGCGCGCCCAGGATCTCCGCCATATCGGCGAGCGTTTGGGCCAGGCGCTGCGCGGATTCGAACACGATCAGGGTCGCGGGGATGACGCTCAATTCCCCCAAAGCGGAGCGACGTTCGCCGGATTTCGCCGGCAGGAACCCGGCGAACAGGAACCGCTCACCCGGCAGGCCCGAAACGGTCAGCGCGGCGAGGGCGGCCGAAGCGCCGGGGACGGGATAGACCGCTATCCCGTCCTCGTGGGCGGCTGTGACAAGTTTGTGCCCCGGATCGGAGATGAGCGGCGTGCCGGCATCGCTGACGAGCGCAAGCCGCGCCCCCTCGCGCAATCGTTGCAGCAGTTTCGGACGGACCGAAGGCGCATTGTGGTCGTTGTAGATGAAAAGCGGGCGGCTGATGCCGTGGATGGCGAGCAGGCGAGACGTGACGCGCGTATCCTCGGCGATGATGGCGTCGCAGGATTTCAGTACAGTGAGCGCCCGCAGGGTGATATCCGAGGCGTTTCCGATCGGCGTCGCGGTGATGTAGAGACCGGGAAGCAGCGCAGCCGCGGAAGGCTCCGTCTTAATTTGGCCGTGAGCCCTGCCTACGGCATAGGATTTACCGGCGCCCTCCAGCGCCTTAGTTTCAGCGTGTGATTCCGGTTCGGAGCGCGGCCCGGCCCCAGGCTCGGCTGCGAGCCCCAGAGGAGACGGCGTAGATGGGTTTTTTCCAGGTTTTTTGCGGTCGCGCGCCACGGCCTGCCACTCCCAAAGCGGTTGCCCGCACCGGCGCGATCGCGCTCAGCCTGACTCTAGCCGTCGAGTTGATGGCGTGCCAGACGCCGGCACGGCCCCCGCCGGCACCGCCGCCGCCGCCGATGCGTGAGGTTTACGTCCCGCCGCCACCGCCGCCGCCGCCGCCACCGCCCATGGCGCCCTCGCGCATGGAGCAGCCGAATTACTACCGGCTGCGCAACACCTCGCGCGAGGCGGTGCCCGCCCGCGTCGCCTTGCTGCTGCCGTTCTCGAGTCCGTCCGCCGAGGTCCGCAGCCTCGCCGAAGCGCTGCAAAAGGCCGCCGAGCTTGCCATATTCGATTCCGGCAGCCGGGACATATTGCTCATGCCTCGCGATGACGGCGGCACGCCGGAACGGGCGGCCGAGGCTGCCGCCAAGGCGATCGGAGACGGCGCGGAGATCATCATCGGGCCGCTCTTCGCCCAATCGGTCGCTTCGGTCGCGCCGGTGGCGCGCGAGGGCAAGGTCCCGGTCGTGGCGTTCTCGACGGACCGTTCGGTCGGCGGCCGCGGCGTCTATCTGTTGAGCTTCCAGCCTGCCAACGAAGTGCGCCGCATTGTCAGCTTTGCGGCGCAGAAGGGTCACAGCATGTTCGGCGCGCTGGTCCCGCGGTCGGCCTATGGCGACGTGGTTGCCGAAGCGTTCCGTAGCGCCGTGACCGCCGCAGGCGCGACTGTGACGGCGCTCCAAACCTTCGAGCAGCGGCCCGAAGCCGTCAACGCCCCGGCGCGGGCGGTTGCGCAATCGCAACCCAACGCGGTCTTGATCGGCGAAGGCGGCCCCGTCCTGCAAGCGATCGGCTCCGCCCTCGTGGTCGGCGGCGCCGACAACCGGACGGTGCAGTTCCTCGGCACGGGCCTGTGGGACGACGCATCGGTGCAACGCGAGCCGGTGCTCGCGAACGGCTGGTTCGCCGCTCCCGCTCCCGAAGCGTTCCGCAGCTTCTCGGACCACTACCGGATGGCGTTCAATGCAGCGCCGCCGCGGATTGCGACGCTGAGCTACGATGCGATTTCGCTGGTCGCGTTGCTGGCGCGCGGGCGGCCCTACGAGCGGTTCACCGAAGCGGCGCTCACCGATCCGAACGGCTTTTCGGGCGTGGACGGAATCTTCCGCTTCCGCGACGACGGCTCGACGGATCGGGGCCTCGCGGTGCTGCAAGTCTCGCCGACCGGTTTCACCGTGGTCGATCCTGCCCCCCGCACCTTCCCGGCGGCCGGTTTCTAAGCCGCTGGCGTCAGACTATCGGCCAATTGCGCGATCACGGCGTTGAGCACGAGACGGCCGCGCGCCGTCGCGCGGAGGTGGCCGCCATCAAGCGCAAGCAGACCGGCATCGCGCAGCTCCGCAATGCGCGACGGCATCGGCGCGACACCCCACCGCCCGCGATAGGCGCCAAGGTCTATGCCTTCCGCTAGGCGCAAACCCATCAGCAGAGTCTCGCGGGGCGCGTCCGAGGAGACGTCGGTCAAGGCGATGCTGTTTCCTCGTTCCTCCACCGCGGCGAGCCATTTCTCCGGCAGCCGTTCGGCCTCGGTGGCCATGCGGCGTCCGTCGAGCGTCAGGCGTCCATGCGCGCCCGGCCCGACGCCCGCGTAATCGCCGTAGCGCCAATAGACGAGGTTGTGCCGGCTTTGCGCGCCCGGCTTCGCGTAGTTCGACACCTCGTAGGATTCCAAACCTGCGGCGGCACAGATGTCTTCCGTCACTTCGTAGAACTGGGCCGCGATGTCTTCGTCCGGCACCGCGAGCTTGCCTTGGCGCGCGAGCGTCGCATACGCCGTGCCCGGCTCGATCGTCAGCTGATAGAGCGACAGGTGCTCGGTCCCGAAGGCGAGCGCTTCCTTCAGCTCGCCTGTCCACGCGTCCGGCGTCTGGTTCGGGCGGGCATAGATGAGATCGAAGCTGCTGCGCGGGAAGATGCTCTGGGCCAAGCGGACGGCGCTGCGCGCTTCCTCCACGCCGTGCAGGCGGCCGAGCGCCTTGAGCGCGGACTCGTCGAGCGCCTGCACGCCGATCGAGGCGCGATTGACGCCGGCGGTGCGATAATCGCGAAAGCGTTCCTGCTCGACGCTGTTGGGATTGGCTTCGAGCGTGATCTCGACGTCGTCCGCCATCGTCCACAGCCCCGCGATCCGGTCGAGGACGCGCGCGACCGCGCGGCCGCTCATCAGCGACGGCGTGCCGCCGCCGAAGAACACGCTCTCGACGGCCGGCCGCTCGGGCTGAAGGCCGGCCACGAATTCGAGCTCGCGCAGGATCGCGTCCGACCAGCGCGTCTCGCTGAAGCGCTCGCGGACATGCGAGTTGAAATCGCAATACGGGCATTTCTGCGCGCAATACGGCCAGTGAACATAGATGCCGAAGCCGCTCATGACGGGCGCAGCGCCGCTTTCACGAATTTCTCGAAGGCCTTGGCCCGGTGCGAGATCGCGTGCTTCGCCTTGGGGTCCATCTCGGCGAAGGTGAACCGGTGCCCCTCGGGAAGGAAGATCGGATCATAGCCGAAGCCGAATTGTCCGCGCGGCGGAAAGTCGATCGCGCCGTAAGCCCGCCCCTCGAAAATCTCCGTCTCTTTTCCCGGCGCGGACAAGGCGAGCGCGCAAACGAAGTGCGCCCGCTTGTCGGGATTGCCGGACGCGCGCATCTCCTCTTCCACGCGGGTCATCGCAATCCGGAAATCCTTCTTGGGCCCGGCCCAGCGCGCGGAATAGATTCCCGGCGCGCCGTTCAGCGCCGCCACCGACAGGCCGGAATCATCGGCCAGCGCGGCGAGGTTCGATGCAGCAGAGGCGGCTTCGGCCTTGAGTTTCGCATTCTCCGCAAAGCTCGAACCGGTTTCCTCCGGTTCGGCCAATCTCAAATCCGCGGCGCCGATCACCGTGAGCCCATACGGTGCGAGCAGCTCGCGGATTTCCCGAACCTTGCCCGGGTTGTGGCTGGCGATGACAAGCTTGTCTCCCTGAGACAACCGGATCACAGCTTCAAGGCTTCCTTCTGTGCCTGCACCAGCATCGCTATGCCCTTGCGCGCAAGACCGAGCAGCTGGGACAGCTCGTCCTCGCTGAACGGCGCGCCTTCCGCCGTCCCCTGGATCTCCACGAACCCGCCCGCGCCGGTGAGCACGAAATTGGCGTCCGTGGCGGCCGCGGAGTCCTCCGCATAATCGAGATCGAGAACCGGCCGGCCCTCATAGATGCCGCATGACACGGCCGCGACATGATCCTTGATCGCATGGCGCGCGATGAGCCCCGTCGCCGTCATGAAGCTGACACAGCGATGCAGCGCCACGAACCCGCCGGTGATCGCCGCCGTGCGCGTGCCGCCATCGGCCTGGAGCACATCGCAATCGATGATGACCTGACGCTCGCCTAGGAGCTCCAGCGCGGTCACCGCCCGCAGCGACCGTCCGATGAGCCGCTGGATTTCCTGCGTCCGTCCGCTCTGCTTGCCCGCGGCCGCTTCGCGCCTTGTGCGCTCGGACGTGGCGCGGGGAAGCATGCCGTATTCGGCCGTCACCCAGCCCCGGCCGCTGCCGCGCAGAAAGGGCGGCGCCTGGTTTTCGAGACTGGCGGTGCACAGCACGTGCGTATTGCCGAATTTCACCAGGCAGGAGCCTTCGGCATGCTTGGCGAACCCGGCCTCGAGGGTCACGGGACGCATCTCGTCATGCTGGCGGCCTGAGGGCCTCGTGGCTGGGCGCATGGGGGATTCTCTTGAAGTTCCAGGTCGCGGTCTTTACCTACCGACCGGGAGGGCGCTGTGCAAATGCCAGTCCCGGCAAGCTTGGCCGCACGCCTCGGCAAAGCCGAGTTTCACCAACGATTTAACAGGCCGCGATGACGATCGAGAGCAGAAGCGGGAAATCCGGCAGTGACCTGATCACCAGCGAATTGGGCGCACGCCCGCGCGAAGTGTTCCGCCATCTGGTCGAGGCCTATCTGACGCTGGGCGAGCCGGTCGGCTCGCGCACCCTGGCGCAGCGCCTGCCTTTAACCTTGTCGCCCGCCTCCATCCGCAACGTCATGTCGGATCTTGAGCAATTGGGCCTGCTTTACGCACCGCACACGAGCGCAGGGAGGGTTCCGACGGAGAAGGGCCTGCGGCTGTTCGTGGACGGCATGCTGCAAATCGGCGATCTCACCAGCGAGGAGCGGCATTCGATCGAGGAGCGCTTGGCCGCCGCCGGACGGCCGCTCGAAGACGTGATGACCCAGGCGGCCACCATGCTGTCGGGCCTATCGCGCTGCGCCGGCCTCCTCGTCGCCGCGAAGCAGGAGACCGGCCTCAAGCACATCGAATTTGTGAACGTCGCCCCCGGCAAGGCGCTGGCCATCCTGGTCGGCGTGGACGGCAGCGTCGAGAACCGGGTGATCAACACACCGCTCGGGCTGCCGCCGTCGGCCCTGATCGAGGCCGCCAACTATCTCTCCTCCAAGTTCCAGGGCCGCCCGCTCGAGGCCGTGAAGGGTGAAATCCTCAAGGAGATCGAAGAGCAGCGCGCCGTGCTCGATCAATTGACGGCGCGCGTCGTCGCGGAGGGCCTCGCCACGCTCTCGCAGCGCGGAGACAACGCCGGCGACGACAAGATCCTCATCGTGCGCGGCGCTTCGAAGCTGCTGGAAGACATCGACGCCCAGAGCGACCTGCAGCGTGTGCGCACGCTGTTCGACGACATCGAGCGCAAGAACGACCTGATCTCACTGCTCGAATTGGCGCGCGGCGGCGAAGGCGTGCGGATTTTCATCGGTTCGGAAAACAAGCTGTTCTCCCTGTCCGGTTCCTCGATCGTGGCGGCGCCCTATGCCGACGCCAAGGGCAAGGTCGTGGGCGTGATCGGGGTGATCGGGCCGACGAGACTGAACTACGCCAGGATCGTTCCCATCGTCGATTACACCGCGCGCGTTGTTGGGCGGCTTTTGGCCTAGACCAGGGCCCCGATTGCGCGTTTAAGGAGTGCCATGTCTGCAGACAACGACAACGACGACCTGCCCGAGGACCGGCCCTATGCACCCGGCGCCGACGGCATGGCCGAGGTACTTTCGGGGCTGCGCGCCGAGGTCGAGGCCCAGAAGGACCGCGCGTTGCGCGCTCTTGCCGAAGTCGAAAATGTGCGCAAGCGCTTGGAGCGGGAGCGGGACGAGTCCCGGACCTACAGCGTCACACGGTTTGCGCGCGACATGCTGACGGTTGCGGACAATCTTAGTCGCGCGCTGGCGGCTTTCCCGCCGGACGTTCGCGCCAAGGCCGACGATTCGGTCAAGGCGATCCTGGAGGGCGTGGACGCCACCGCACGCGAGCTTGGCGCGGCGCTCGCCCGCCACGGCGTCAAACCGATCGAAGCCGAAGGCCAGCGGTTCGACCCCAATCTCCACCAGGCCATTGCCGAGGTTCCCACCGGCGACAGCCAGCCGGGAACGGTCGTGAACGTCGTGCAGCCGGGCTACCTGATCGGCGACCGCTTGCTCCGCCCGGCCATGGTGACGGTTGCGAAGGCGGGAGGCCCCGCACCTTCGGCCGGAAACGGGGCCGGCGAGGGCTTCGGCAACCGCGTCTGATCGGGCCGTAATGGCGTGCCCGCCGCCGCCTGTTAGGATGACGCCATGAAAACGATCCGAGTGACGGTGGCCGGCGCATCGGGCCGCATGGGACGGACGCTTATCCGTGCGCTTGCGGAGTCGCAGGACATGCAGCTTGCCTTCGCGCTCGAACGTTCGGGCCACGCGGAGCTCGGCCGCGACGCCGGCACGCTCGCCGGCCTGCCGCCCGCCGATATTCCGCTTACGGACGATTTGGTCGAGGCCGCCGCCAAGTCGGATGCCGTGCTCGATTTCACCACGCCCTCCGCGAGCGTGGCATTGTCCGAGATCGCCGCGCAGGCGCGCATCGTCCACGTCATCGGCACCACGGGATTTGCCGATCCGGACCTCACGCGGCTTCAGGCCGCCGCGCGGCACGCGGTGATCGTCAAGTCCGGAAACATGAGCCTCGGCGTGAATTTGCTGGCGGCCCTGGTCCGGGAAGCCGCCAAAGTTCTGCCCAATTACGATATTGAGATCGTGGAGATGCATCACCGGATGAAGGTGGACTCCCCCTCGGGCACGGCTTTGCTGCTGGGCGAAGCAGCGGCAAAGGGCCGGGGCGTGGCGTTGCGGGAGCACGAGGTCCGCGCCCGTGACGGGAACACCGGGCCGCGGAACGACGGCGCGATCGGGTTTTCGTCGCTGCGCGGCGGGACGGTGGTCGGCGATCACACCGTGACGCTGGCGGGGCCTTTTGAGCGCATCGAACTTTCCCATCGCGCCGAGGACCGCATGATCTTCGCCCGCGGCGCACTTGCCGCGGCGCGCTGGGGACAAGGAAAGAAGCCGGGACTTTACGCCATGAGCGACGTCCTTGGGCTTTCGGCATAAACTGTCGGGGGGCGGTTGGAGATCGTTCATGAGTAAGCGAGCTTTGTTCTCCGTACTTGTTTGCGTCGGATTTGCGGGCGCGGCCGCGGCGCAGGGATTTTCAAACGATCCTTCCATCAACGGCGCGGGGCCGACGGCGGCCTCGGCCAGACAGTGCAACGGCTCCGATCCCGGGACCGTCATCATCGGCTGCACCGCGATCATCGGCGGGCGCTCCTCCACGCCGACGCAGCGCAGCGCGGCGCTGACCAACCGGGGCAGGGCATATCTGCGGCGCGGCCAGCCAGATCGAGCGCTGGCGGATTTCAATCAGGCTGTCGCGGTGGATTCCAAGAATTCGCGAGGCTGGGCCAATCGCGGCGACTTCTATCAGGCGCAAGGCGAGTTCGACCGCGCGGTTCAGGATTATGACCGCGCGATCATGGCCGACCCGATGGACTTCGAGGCCTACAGCCAGCGCGGCAATGTCCGCCTCGTCATGGGCGAGCCCGAACGCGCGATCCCGGACTACGATCAGGCGATCGCGATCAATCCGAAATTCGCCGCCGCCTACACCAATCGCGGCGAAGCCTATCGCATCCAGGGCGAGTTCGACCGCGCCATCAGCGACTTCAACCAGGCGCTCGCCGTCGATCCGCGCTTCGCCACGGCGCTCGACAACCGCGGCATCGCCTATGTCGAAAAGGGCGAGTTCGAGCGCGGCATCGCCGATTTCGACGCCGCGCTTCGGATCGACCCGATGATGACGATCGTCTACACCCATCGCGCCATGGCGCATGCCGGCAACGGCGCAGGCGACCGCGCGCTGGCCGACTTCGATCAGGCGCTGAAGATCGATCCGAGCGATCCCTTCGTCCATGTGGGCCGCGGCAACCTGTTCCTGGAACAGGGCCAATTCGATCGCGCGATCGGCGATTACGACAGCGCGATCATGGCCGAGCGCAACTACGCCGACGCTTACGCCAATCGCGGCGTCGCCTATGCCCGCAAGGGCGATTTCAATCGCGCCGTAGTGGATTTTGACCGGGCGATCATGCTCGATCCATCGCTGCCCGACCTGTTCGCCAATCGCGGCCTCTCCTATGTGAAAACCGGACAGTACGCCCGCGCCATCGCCGATCTCGACAAGGCGCTTGCGAGCAATCCCCGCGATGCCTCCAGCTTCTACAATCGCGGGGTCGCCAAGCAGCAGGCCGGCGACCGCCAGGGCGGCGACGCCGACGTCCTGCGGGCCCGGTCGCTGGACCCCAATATCGGCAAGTGAGACGCAACAGCGCCCGTGCAAAGGGCATGCTTTGGGACTAGACTTTCCCTGTCATCGGGGAAGGGGAGAGTCTCGATGCGTTATTCTCTTGCGATACTCTCTTCCGCGTTCGCGCTCGCAATCACAAGAGTGGCAGCGGAAGACGATAGTCTGGTTCAATGTCAAAGTGACAATCCTGATGTCGCGATTCCGGCCTGTACTACGCTCTTGGATGGCGGAAGGGCCGATGTCACCGTACTGCCGCGCATCATCGCGCATCGCGCCGAGGCGTTCGCGCGAAAGTACGATTACAGCCGCGCCATCAAGGACTATAATCACGCGATCAAGCTTCGTCCCGGATTCTGGATCGCCTTCAACGGACGGGGGCTCGCGCATGCGAACCGTCTGAACTTCGAGCTGGCGATCAAGGATTACGACCAGTCGATCAAGCTTCATCCCGACAACGCCGAGGCCTTCTACCGTCGCGGCCTGGCGAAGTTCGGTCTGTGCGATCTTGACGGCGCGGATGCCGACATCGCCAAAGCGCGCGAACTCGATCCTGCAATCGGGAACGCCGCGAACTAGGTCGCCGGCGCGGCCAACCGCGCCTCGCTCAAAGCGCGGCGCAATGCCTGGGCGAGGCTGGCGCGCTCTTCCGCGCCCAGGAAGCTGCCCACGATCCAGCGCCGCCCGCGCGAGACAAGCGCAAGCTCGCATCCCATGAGCTCCGGATCCTCGTGATCGACGCGAAGCCAATAGGGATTGAGCTCCTCGCGGCGCGCGGCGCCGTTGGGGCTGATGCGTTCGATCAGCAATCTCTGCGCGGTGAGCGTCAGGCGCTCGCGTTTCCGGCTGGCGCGCACGCTCGCGTTCATGGCGAGCGCAAGCAAGGCGACGTCGGCGCCCAAGAACGGCGTCACCGGCCACGCGCCTTTCAAGGCGAAGACCGTCGCGGCGACCAGGCTCACCAGCGCGACGAACCCCAGCACCAGCGCGTGGCCTTTGGCGCCAAGCGGGCGGTTGGGCTCCAAGACAGCGTCGAAAAACACGCGATCCATGCTCAAAGTCTAGCTGAAACGCCCCTCAAGCAGGAAGCCCGCGTGGAATCACGCGGGCTTCCCGGTACTGATGTTCGAATTACCGCCGGCCGCAACGCGCGTAGTAGGCCTCGTCGCCGCCATTCTGTCTCCACCACGGATCGCCGAGGTTGAGCGTGCACGGATCCGTCACGGCGCCCGTGACCGCACCCGCGGCACCGCCGATCAGCGCGCCCGTTCCGGCATTGCCGGAGAGAGAGCCGATGGCTGCGCCCGCGCCGGCGCCGATCAAGCCGCCGGAGACCGCGCGGTCACCCGGAGTCGTGCCGCATGCGCTCAAAGCGACGGCGGTCAGTAACGCCGCAGCCGCAGCAAAGGATTTGACTGTCATTTGATAACTCCCGTTTCGAACCCTGGGGTGGAAACGGGGCCCTCCTCAAATCGTTCCCGCCTTGCCTGGAGCGAGGGGACCGCTAAGTTGCCACTTCTTCACGACAATGGAACCGGGCAATGCCGCGTGGCTTGAGCAGAAAGGAGATCGCGGAGTTCTTCTCGCGCCTCGCGGTCAACGATCCGGAGCCCCGCACCGAGCTTCAGCACAAAAATCCGTACACCTTGCTTGTTGCGGTGGTGCTGTCGGCGCAGGCGACCGACAAGGGCGTCAACAAGGCGACGGCGCCGCTCTTCGCGCATGTCGACACGCCTGAGAAGATGGTTGCCTTGGGCGAAGACCGCTTGCGGGAAGCCATCCGTACGATCGGTCTCTACCGCACCAAGGCGAAGAACGTCATCGCGCTCTCAAGGGCACTGATCGAAAACCACGGCGGAGCGGTCCCGCCCAACCGCGAGCTGCTTGAAGCCTTGCCCGGCGTCGGACGCAAGACCGCG
>Ga0137427_10000679_pt1 | contig 16714 bp, 15 predicted proteins | sample EasRivERMZT700_2_FD_102309 | JGI IMG/M metagenome (GOLD analysis project Ga0137427, IMG submission 102309) | Soil microbial communities from meander-bound floodplain in the East River, Colorado, USA - East River MetaG ERMZT700_2 | ecosystem: Environmental > Terrestrial > Soil > Floodplain ...
CGAACGCCTGCTGGTCGGCGAGGCGCGCTCCGCGGCCAATGATCGCCTGCCGGATCACCGGCATGGTCTCGATGACGGTCTTGCCCAGGCCGGTATTGTCGGTCGGGACATCGCGCCAGCCGAGCAGGGTCTGCCCCTCCACCTTGATGAAATGGGCGAACTTCTTGACCATGAAGTCGCGCGACTTGGCGTCCTGGGGCATGAAGCACATCGCGACCGCGTAGTGGCCGGGCGGAGGCAACGTGACCTTGTTCTGCTCCGCCCAGTCCTGGAGCAACCGGTCCGGGGTCTGGATCATGCAGCCGGCGCCGTCCCCGACCAGGGGATCCGCGCCCACCGCGCCCCGGTGGTCGAGATTGATGAGAATCTGCAGGCCGCGGCGGATGAGGTCGTGCGTCTTGTGGCCCTTGATGTTGACCACGAAGCCCACGCCGCACGCATCGTGCTCGTTCCGCGGGTCGTAAAGACCCTGTTTCGGTGGCAAACTCATTGACTTAGTCCTAAGTGAAGCGCGCGGATAACAGCCTTGCTTTATCCAGCGATTAGCAGGCTAAAGCCTTTCCCGCAATGCAACAAGCGGGCCGAAAGGATGATTCCCCGCGCCGTAAAGTTAAGCGTCGTGGTTCGACAATTCCGGCGGATTTCCCATCACCAGATAAGCGGCCCCGGCGACCAGCGGCGGGACCATCGCGAAGATGAAAATCGCCTCGGGACCGGTGGCCAGCAGGAGGCCGCCCACGGCCGGGCCGATGATCGAGCCGATGCGCCCCACAGCCAGCGCCCAGCCGACGCCCGTGGCCCGGATCTCTGTCGGGTAGAACTTGGCGGCAATGCCGTTGTTGCAATTCTGCGCGCCGACAGTGCCCATCCCGACGCCGATCGCGGCGATGAGGGTGAGCGCCACCGACGTGCCCGAGAGCCCCAGGATCGCCACCGAGACAGCCGCCGTGACGAACGCCGCGGGAAGGACGAGCCTCGGACCATAGCGGTCGACCAGCGGCGCGAGCGCAAACGCGCCCGCGATACCGCCGAGTTGCAACAGACCGACAGCGATATTGGCCCATACGAGGTCAATTCCCTTGTCGTTGAGCGTCGTCGGCAGCCACGAGGTGATGATGTAGAGCTCCATCAAATTGGCGAAGAATATGATCCAGATGAGCACGGTAAAGCGCGAGCGCCCGTCGGCGAACAGCTTGCGGAACGGGATGGTGAGCCTTGCATCCTCTTTGATCAGCGATTCGGGGAGCAGGAAGATCAGGAACGGCAACAGCGCGACCGCCATGATCCCGCACACCAGAAAAATGGATTCCCAGCCATAGAGGGGCATCAGCGCCGCGGAGATGAAGCCTCCGAAGCTGGCGCCAAGCGAGAAAAAGCAGAACATCATGGCGACGTAAAAGGCACGTCTATGGGGCGGACTAAACTCCGCTGTCAGTGCCGTTGTGTTGGCCATGGCGCCGCCCAAGCCAAGGCCGATGAGAAAGCGGAAAATGACCATCTCCGTGATCGACTGCGCGATCACCGCGACGATCGTCAGCGCGCCGAACGCGGCGACCGAATAGACGATCAGCCGGCGGCGTCCGAAATTGTCGGCGAGGGGCGCAATGAAGAAGGCGCCCAGCATCAGGCCGACGAGTCCGGCCGACAGCGTCGGCCACAAGGTGCCGGGCGCCACGCCCCAGTCCGTTGCGATGCCGGGTACAACCGAGCCCATGAACTGCGCGTCGTAGCCTTCGGTGAACATCGTCGCGGCACAGAGCCCGAACACGAGCCAGCGCTGTCGAACCGCCGAGCGAGACTCGTCGGTGCCAGCCTCTATCGCACCCGCATGGGGCGTCACGGCATCGGACATGTGCTTCTCCTCCAGGCGTGTTCGTTTCTAGGCGGTATCGCCCCGGTAACCCGATACCTGCCAGCCGTCGCCGGGCTTTAGCCGCCTGAACCCTACCGCCGAGGAGGCCATTAGCAAAGCTATGAGGACGAACACGATTTTGAAATCGGGCACGGTGATTGGCCCCTCTCCGGCGATGAAGGTGAGGAGGCTCGCGCTGATTCCCACACCCAGACTCTGCGACAGTCGCTGGCCGAGCGCGAAGATGCTGGTCGCCTTGGACAGCTCTTCGTTCGGCACGTCCGAATATGCGAGCGCGCTCATGCCGATCATCTGCGCCGATCGCAGCACGCCGAAGCAGAACAGGTAGCCCGCAATCAGAAGATGCGGCGTCGTGACGTCGAACAGGGCGAACCCCGCCATCAGCGCGGAGTTGAGCCCGACGCCGGCCATGAACACCTGGCGGAACCCGAAGCGCCGGACGAGATGCACCACCCAGGCGCGCATGCTCATCGCGCCCGCGGTGTTGAGGAAGGTGATCAGCCCCGACTGGAAGGGATTGAGGCCGAATCCCACCTGCAAGAGCAGCGGCAGCAGGAACGGCACGGTCGCGATGCCGGCGCGGATCACGCTTCCCGAGAGCACGGCGATCGAGAAGGTCCGGCTGCGAAACATGCGCAGATCGAGCACCGGGTTCTTGTGCCGCGCGGCATAGAACCCGTAGCCCAGGAGGATCGCCGCCGCGCCGATGAGCAGGAGCGTCTCCGAAAAATTGTCGATCGTGTCTCGGCCCAGGTTCTCGATCGCGAACTGTGCCACGCCCAGCCCCACGGCAATGATGATGAAGCCCGTGACATCGAAAGCCGAGGGCCGCTTCATGCGGATCGAGGGGATGTAGCGAAGCGCGAGCGCGATCCCGATCACGCCGATGGGCACGTTGATGAAGAAATTCCAGTGCCAGGTGAAATTGGTCGTGATGAAGCCGCCGACCAGCGGACCCATGGTCGGTCCCAGCATGCCGGGCAGCATGTAATAGCTCATGGCCTTCATGAGCTGGTCTTTCGGGAAGGCGCGGGCAAGGATCAGCCGGCCGACGGGCGTCATCATCGCACCGCCGAAGCCCTGCAGGATTCGGCTGAGCACGAGCTGGAGCAAGGTCTCGGAGATGCCGCACAAGACCGAGCCAAGCGTGAAAATGGCGATGGCCGAGCAGAACACGGCCCGCGCGCCGAAACGGTCGGCAATCCAGCCGCTGATCGGGATGAAGATGGCGAGGCTGATGAGGTAGGAGGTGATCGCCGCGCTCATCTGCGGCGGCGAGACGGCGAAGCTGTCCGCCATCTGGGGCAGCGAGGTCGAGATGATCGACGAATCGAGCCCGTCCATGAAGAAGGCGCCGGCGATCGTGACCGGCACGATCAGCGGCACTTTTGCCTGCGGCGGTTCGAGCTTCGCGGCGTCCGACTCAGCGACCATCCAAAGGGCCTGTTCCCTGCCTTCGGCGGCCGTCAGTCCGTTGAAGGATAATCCGCGGTCTATGGGGCGGGAGTGCTCCTGGCGTCAAGCACGCGCGAGCTGGGCGGTTTAAGATTGCCCGGGCGCCATCTATATGATTGTTAGGAACGAATGACGCCCGGCATCGAGGAGAGACCGGCCGCCCGAGTTAGGAAGCACTTTGTCCGCCGATTCCGCATCGCTCGCGACTGATCAGCCGATCGAAGCCGTGCTCACCGCCATCCGCATGGCCGCGCGCGACACCAACCTCTACACCTTCGCACGGGCCGACGGCGGGCCGCTCCCGGGCGCCGCGCCGGGCGCCCATATCGGAATCATCCTGCCCAACGGCGTGGAGCGGCAATATTCGCTGATCCATTACGGGCCGAGCTTTCACGAGTACACGGTCGGCGTGAAGCGCGACGCCAACAGCCGGGGCGGCTCGGTGTTCATGCACGATCAGCTGCGCGTGGGCATGAAAGTGACCCTCGTTCCGCCGCGCAACAATTTCCCGCTGAAGGAAGACGCCGATCTTGTGGTGCTGCTTGCCGGCGGCATCGGCATCACGCCGATCTACTGCATGGTGAAGCGCCTGGTCGAGCTGAAGCGGCCCTGGCAGCTGCACTACTCGTCCCGTTCGCGGGCGGACGCCGCGTTCCTCGACGAGCTGTCGCAGCATGCGCAAGCGCGCCTTCATTTCGACGACGAAGCCGCTGGCAAATTCCTCCCCGTGGCCGAGATCATCGCGAACACGCCCAAGACGGCGCATCTCTATTGCTGCGGACCGGGACCGATGCTCGCCGCTTTCGAGGCCGCGACCGCGAGTTGGCCGGCGGACCAGATCCATGTCGAGTACTTCACGCCCAAATTCTCGGCGTCACAGGAAGGCGGCTTCATCGTCGAGCTGGCGCGCTCCAAGCGGGAGCTGACCATCCCACCCGGCAAGTCGATCCTTCAAGCCGTGCGCGAAGCCGGCATCCAGGTGCCGCATTCCTGCGAGGAAGGCGTGTGCGGCGCTTGCGAGACGCGGGTTATTTCCGGCATTCCCGACCACCGCGATTCCATCCTCACCGAGCAGGAGCGCAAAGAGAACGCCACCATGATGATCTGCTGCTCGGGCTCGAAGTCGCCCCGTCTCGTGCTCGACATCTGATGGAACGGAACGACGACGCTTCCGAGGGGATGGATGCCGTGCGGCGGCTGCGCCGGCTCGATGCCTGCGCGGTGTCCGATGCGCTCGACCGGATGAAGCTGAAGGGTGTCATCAACGGCGTGCCGCGGCAATCGGGCGAAGGCCGCATCGCAGGCCGCGTCGTCACCGTGAAGCTCGGCGTCGGCCAACCGCCAGGCGGCAGACCGCGCCATCTCGGAACGACGGCGGTCGAGTTGGCGGGGTCCACCGACATCATCGTCATCGAACAGCACGCGAATGAAGAGGCGGGTTCGTGGGGCGGCCTGCTGTCGCTCGGCGCGAGCGTTCGCGGCGTCGCCGGCGTGATCGCGGACGGGCCCGTGCGCGACATCGACGACGCACGCGCGCTTCAGTTTCCGATTTTCACCCGGACGCTGACGGCGAAAACCGCGCGCGGGCGTATCGTAGAGCTCGGCACCAATGTGCCGATCATGTTTGACGGCGTGGCGGTAAACCCCGGCGACTACGCGCTCGCCGATTCCAGTGCCGTCATCTTCATCGCCGCAGCCGACATCGGCCGCGTGCTCGATACCGCCGAAGTGATCGCCGCTAAGGAATCCGCGATGGCGAACGCGCTCCGCGCCGGCGAGCCCATCGGAACAGTGATGGGCGGCGATTACGAACACATGCTGAGAGATTGAAAACGCAAATCCGCCCGCCTTCGCCAAATGTCTTCGGCGGGCAAGCAAGGGGGAATGAATGTCGAATTTGAAGCTTTCGATCGCGACTACGGACTACGATCACTTCCGCGATTTCCGCCTGGGATACGTCAAGGCCGAGGGCATCGATCACACCTGGCTCAATCTCGGTCATCACGAGTGCTTCGCACGCTTCACCGCCAATCGCGAGTTCGATCTCTCCGAGCTCTCCTTCGCCAAGTTCTCCACCCAGGTGACGCGCAAGGACAGCGACATCATCGGGCTTCCGGTGATCTGCTCGCGGCTGTTCCGCTTCTCGTCGTTCTATGTGAACAAGAAGAGCAAGATCAAAACCGTCAAGGACCTGAAGGGCAAGAAGATCGGCTCTCCCGAATGGGCGCATTCGGCCGCCGTCTACATGCGCGGCTGGATGCACAATGACATGGGCGTGAAGCTGACCGACGTGCACTGGTACCAGGCCGGCGCGAATTCACCGGGCCGCGAGGAAAAGGTCGAGCTTAACCTGCCCAAGGGTCTGAAGCTGACGCGGGTCTCCGACAAATCGCTGAGCGAGCTCCTCGCCGCACAGGAAATCGACTGCGCCATCATCGCCCGCCCGCCGACCTGCTTCCTCGAAGGCCACCCCGATGTGGTGCGCCTGTTTCCCAACTATCTCGAGATGGAAGAAGAGTATTTCGAGAAGACCAAGGTCTGGCCGATCATGCACATCATCGCGATGAAGCGATCGATCCTGGACGAGCACCCGTGGGCCGCGCGCAATCTCTACAACGCGTTCCTCGAATCCAAGCGCCGCAGCATCGAGCGGATTCTCGATCCCGCCGTCTCGCGCTATCCCGTGCCCTGGCTGACGACCTATGCGCGCAAGATGCGCGACATGTTCGGCGGCGACCTCTATCCCTACGGCATCGAGGAGAACCGCCCGACCTGGGAACAGATGATGCTCTACACCTACCAGCAGGGCATCGCGCACCGCCAAGCCAAGCCGGAAGACATCTTCCCGAAAGGCATCATGACGAAGGTCATCATCTGAGTGGCTTCCACTGCTTGTCATGGCCCGGCTTGACCGGGCCATCCAGCCGCCGCGCGCGCGCGGCGAATAAGGTACTTGGTCGCCTGGATGGCCCGCTGTTGCGGGCCATGACAAGACTGGGTCCATGAGCACGCTCCATCTCTATGCCATCACCACGCTGATCTGGGGATCGACGTGGCTTGCGATCACGTTCCAGCTCGGGGTGGTTCCGCCTGCGGTTTCGATCGTGTGGCGCTTCGCGTTGTCGGCGCTGATCCTTCTCGCCTATGCGCTGTGGCGGCGATTGCCGCTGCGCTTTTCCGCGCGCGACCATCTGTGGATGGCGGTGCAGGGCTTCCTGATGTTCGGGCTGAGCTATGTCTGCGTCTATCTCGCGGAAGAAGACCTCACGTCCGGACTGGTCGCCGTCGTGTTTTCGATCATCGTGTTCTGGAACATCATCGGCATGCGGCTGTTCTTCGGTACGGCGGTCAATCCCGCCACGCTGTTTGCCGCCTCGCTCGGCGTCGCGGGCGTCGTGCTCGTGTTCTGGCCCGAAATCGCGAACTTCTCGACGTCGAGCCGGGCGGCGCGCGGCCTCCTGTTCGCGCTTGTCGGCACCGTGGCCGCTTCGCTTGGAAACATGATCGCCTTGCGAAACCAGCACCATCGCATACCGATCGTCCCCCTCATCGGGTGGGCCATGGGCTACAGCACGATCTTCATCGCCATCTATGCCGCGCTGTCGGGCGACGAATTCGCGTTCGAGTGGTCCTTCTCCTATGTCGCCTCGCTGATCTATCTCGCGCTGTTCGGTTCGGTGCTGGCCTTCGCCTTCTATCTCACGCTCATCAAGCGGATCGGTGCGGACCGCGCCGGCTATATCGGCGCCGCCGTGCCGGTGGTCGCCCTTCTGCTCTCGACGCTGTTCGAGGACTTGCAGTGGCAGGCATCGATGGTCGTCGGCGTCCTGCTCTGCATCGCCGGAAACGTGCTGATCCTGCGCGGCGGCGACCGGCGCGCTCCTGCATCCTGAAACGCAAACTCTGCTAGGTCCCGCGCTCCAGCAAATGTCTGGACGCACTTGCCTGCGCGACCAGGAAATCGCAGAACGCCCGCACGCGCGGTTGGTCCCTCAAACCTTCCGGCATGGTGAGATAGAACGAATACTTGCACCCCGGCAGCAGGAAACATTCCAGCACATCCGGTTCCACCATCAGCACGGTATCGGGCAGGAAACCGACGCCGTGTCCCGCCTTCACGGCGGCAACCATGTTGGCAACGCTGCTGCATGTGCTGCGCCGTTTCGCGTGCGGAGCGACTTGCGCAAGCCAGGCATGAGGAGCGAGCTTGGCCAGCGGCCCATCCGATCCGATGACGAAATGATCGTTCAGCTCCTCGCCCGAGGCGGGCACGCCGTGCTTGTCCGCATAGGATTTGCTGCAACACATCGTCCACCGATAATCGGCGAGCCTGCGCACGACGAGACCAGGATCGGTCGGCATGTTTCCCGCCCGGACCGCGACATCGGCCTCGCCCCGCGCCAGATCGAGGCGTTTGTCGGTGGCAACGACCTCGACTTGTATCTCCGGGTAGAGATCCATAAAGGCGGCGAGCCAGGGCGTGAGCCAAAAGTTCGCGAAGATTTCCGGTGTCGTCACACGAAGAACGCCGGACAGATCGCGCTTTCGCTGCTCGACCAGACGCGACAGCGTCTCCGCCTCGACCTCCACGCGCTCGGCCTGGGCGAGGATATGCTTCCCGCACTCGCTCAGCCGATAGCCGTCCTGATGCCGATCGAACAGCCTTGCATCGAGGGCGGATTCGAGCGCCGCGATCCGGCGCGCGACCGTCGTTTGATTGACCCCGAGCTCACGCGCCGCGGCCAGCGTGCTGCCTGCCCGCGCCACGGCGATGAAGACCTTCAGATCGCCCCAGTCGTACATGATCCACATTCTGCAATTTTGCAGAGCGAGGCTGCAAGACTTCGGCTTTTGCGGCGGGAGCACCCGCCCTATCAGTGCGTCCGAACGTCAATAGGAGGACCACATGACGCGTCTTGCTCTTCTTGGTGCCGCCGGCACCGCGCTCTTCGCCGCAGGGATGCTGATCGGCCCCGCGCTGCACACCGCTCCCCCCGCGGAAGCGTCGACAGGTTCCGCCATCGAGCGCGGCAAGCACCTCGTCACGCTGTCACTCTGCACCGACTGCCATACGCCCGGACATCTCTTGGGCGCGCCGGACAACACGCGGTTTCTGGGCGGTTCGGATACGGGGTTTGAGGTCGCCGGCGTCGGCGTGTTTCACGGCCCGAACCTGACCCCTGATCCGGAGACCGGCCTTGGGACATGGACCGAGGAGCAGATCGTGACCGCCTTCACCACAGGCGTCCGCCCGGATGGTCGCAAGCTCGCCCCGATCATGCCGTATCATGCCTTCGCACACTTCCCCCGCGAAGATGCGTTTGCGATCGCGGCCTATCTCAAGAGCCTGCCGCCCGTCGTGAACGACGTGCCAGGCCCGTTCGGACCCGACCAGATACCGACCGGATACGTGTTGCGCGCGCACGCGCCCAACACGCCGCAACGCCAGATTGCCGGCCCGTAGTCGCAAACCCACGCTTGACATTGCGCCTCCCGACAGCGACATCGCGCGCCGGTGTTTGCACGCGTACGATCAGGGAGAGTGACATGAGGGCTTCGGCCATTTTGGGCGTGGTGGGACTGGCGCTGCTTGCAGCAGGCTGCGAGGTTTCAAATACCACGACGACCACGACCACGACGGAGCCGGCACAATCGCCGGTGGAACGCGGTCAGTACCTCGTCTCGTTCGGCGGCTGCGTGGATTGCCACACGCCGGGTTACTTTTTCGGCATGCCCGACATGAGCCGTCTGCTCGGCGGCTCTGAGGTGGGCTTCGAGATTCCCGGTCTCGGCGTCTTCCACGGCCCGAACCTCACCCCTGATATGGAAACGGGCCTCGGCAGCTGGACGGAAGAGCAGATCATCACCGCGTTCACGACCGGCAAGCGTCCCGACGGCAGGGAGCTTGCTCCGATCATGCCGTGGCGTGCCTTCGCAAATCTCACGCCGGCCGATAAGACGGCGATAGCGGCCTTTCTCAAGAGCATGCCGCCGGTGTCCAACAAGGTGCCGGGGCCGTTCGGGCCCAACGACACGGCGACCGCGTTCGTCATGCGGATCGTCCCGCCGCCCGGCGCCGGTGCGCCGCCAGCCCCAACGGCGCCTTAAACTTACGAGTCGATCGAATCGGAGATTGCGCGCGCTTCTTGCGATTGGCGCGCGGCGATCTGCAGCGGCGCGCGCGCGAGGCTGATGCAGGCGGCGATCGTGGTGAGGCACGCGGCTATGCCAAGCGCAACCACGTTCGCGTTCATCGGCGCGAGATTGAGCACGAGCGCGGCAAGCGCCGCCCCCAGGCTCTGTCCCGTCAGCCGGTTGGTGCCGACCAGGCCGCCGACGGCACCGGTGCGATGTTTCGGCGTAGCGCCGACGATCTGGCGCAGATTCGGCGGGCCGAAAAGCCCGATCCCCATCCCGCATAGCGCCATGCGCCACGCGACGTCGAACACGCCCGCACCCATCGGCAGGAAGGCAAGCAGCGCTTGTCCCGACGCGCACAGCAGTAGGCCGATGGCCCCGATCACGCCCGGCGGATAGCGGTCGCACAGATAGCCCGACACCGGCGCCATCAGCGCGATCGCGAGCGGCCAGGGCGTCATCACGAGGCCGATCTGGACCTCGCTGAAGCCGACGCCGTGCAGGTAGAACGGCAACGTCACGAACGACAGCAATTGCGCTATGAAATTGCATTGCGCGGCCGCGAACGACAGCGGGATCACGCGATTTCCGAACACGTCCAGCGGCAAGACGGGCTTGGGCAAACCGAGTTGGCTGCGGACGAAGATCGTCGCGATGACGAGGCCCGCCATCAGCTCGGCGCCCGCGATCCAAGGATCGACGCCGTGGCTGAAGCTGTTGGCCGCAAGCACGATCAGGCCGAAGGTCAGCGCCGACATCAGCGCGCTCTTGAAATCGTACGGCTCCTTCTCGGTTTCGCTCCAGGGCAGCACCCTCCAGCCGATGACGAGCGCGAGAATGCCGAGCGGAATGTTGATCACGAACAGATAGGGCCACGACGCGACCGCAAGCACGGCCGCGGCGACCGTCGGACCGATCGCCGACGAGCTCGCGACGAACATCGAGTTGATCCCGAGCCCGCGCCCCAGGAGCCGCGCCGGATAGATGTGGCGCACCATCGCGTGCTGTACGCTGACGACGCCGGCAGCACCCATGCCCTGGAATGCGCGCGCCACCACGATCTCACCGAGCGTCTGCGACAGCGCGCAGCCGACGCACGCCGCCGAGAAGAACACCAGCCCGCCGAGATAGACCTTGCGGTAGCCGATCAGCGCGCCCAGCGCCGAGAGCGGCAGCAGCGAGACCAGCATGGCGATCTGCGAGGCGTTGATGATGAGCACGGAGGACGCCGCGCTGACATTGAGACCGCCCATGATCGTCGGCAGTGCGATGTTGACGAGCGTCGAGTCCATCGCGGTCAGGATGGTCGCGCAGGACACCACCATGATCGCGAGATAGCGCTGCGGCCCTTTCAGGCCGTCGTCGGGAATGAGCCTTGCCATAGAATGCGTCTTGGAATGCCGGTCTCTACAAATGGCGGTTTGCGCCGCCCTTTGCAATTAGGGCCGCGCGTGCCTTCCGATGGCGTGTCTAGGACAGCGCCGCCTTGACCGCACGCCTGGCCATCACGCCGGTGAGGTGCGCCCGGTAATCCGCATCCGCATGAATGTCGCCGAGAAGGTTCGATGAATCGACCGCGATGTTGTTCAGCGTCTCCGGCGCGAAGGATTCGGTCAACGCAGCTTCCATTGCAGCGACGCGAAATACGCCGGTGCTGCCGGCGCCGGTCACGGCGACCCGTATGCCCGAAGCGGTCTCGGCAACGGCGACGCCCACAAGCGCGAAACGGGAGGCCGGGTTGGGGAACTTCGCGTAGCCGAACCGCCTTGGAATCGGGATGGCGATTTCCGTCAGGATTTCGTCATCCTCGAGCGCGGTTGCGAACAGGCCCTGAAAGAAATCGTCGCTGGCGATGCTCCGCCTGTTGGTCGTGAGCGTTGCCCCGAGCGCCAGCATGGCGGCCGGATAATCGGCGGCCGGGTCGTTGTTGGCCAAGGAGCCACCGATCGTCCCGCGATTGCGGACCTGCGGATCGCCGATGCCTTCGGCGACATGGGAAAGACCGGGGATCGCAGAGATCACCTCCGCCGATTCCGCGATTTCTGCATGGGTGGCCATTGCTCCGATGACGAGGGAATCGCCCTTGCGGCCGATCGCGTCGAGGCCGGCGACGGCATCGAGGTCGATGATGCATGACGGTTGATTGAGCCGGAGCTTCATGGCCGGAATGAGCGTCTGCCCTCCGGCCAGCAGTTTCGCCCCCGACATTGCGCTCAGCGCCTGTTCGGCCTCGGCGAGGCTACCCGGACGGCGATAGTCGAACGCGTGCATGATGTCCTCCTACTCGGCGGCGTGTCTGTGCGACGCACGAATCGCGCGCCAGACCGCTTGCGGCGTCGCCGGCATGGCGATGTCCTCGTGTCCCAACGCGCTGGTGATCGCATTGATCAGTGCCGGCGGCGATGCAATCGCTCCCGCCTCGCCACAGCCCTTCACGCCCAGTGGATTTGAAGGACAGGGCGTGTTGGTCATGGCGACATCGAATGACGGCAGATCATTGGCGCGCGGAATGCAGTAATCCATGTAGCTGGCGGTCACGAGCTGGCCCGTGTCGTCGTAGACCGTGCGCTCGAGCATCGCCTGGCCGATGCCTTGCGCTATGCCGCCATGGACCTGGCCCTCGACGATCATGGGATTGATGACGTTCCCGAAATCATCGACCGCGGTCCAGCGATCGATCCTCGTCACTCCGGTCTCCGGATCGATCTCCACCTCGGCGATGTGCACGCCGGCCGGGAAGGTGAAATTGGTCGGATCGTAGAAGGCGCCTTCCTTCAGCCCCGGCTCGATTTCCGCGGTGTCGAACTTGTGTGCGACATAGGCCTGGAGCGCGACTTCGCTCCAGCTCATGGACTTGTTCGTACCGAGCCCGGAAAACACGCCGTCACGGAAGTCGACGCCGTCGTCCGCCACTTCCATGCAGCGCGCGGCGACCTTCGTCGCCTTGGCGACGATTTTGTCGAGCGCTTTCGAGATCGCCGACATGCCGACCGCCCCCGAGCGTGAGCCGTAGGAGCCCATGCCCATCTGCACTTTGTCGGTGTCGCCGTGCACGATCGAGATCTGTTCGAGCGGAATTCCCAAACGGTGCGATACGAGTTGGGCGAAGGTGGTCTCGTGGCCCTGGCCGTGACTGTGACTCCCGGTGAGCACTTCGACGGTGCCGACGGGATTGACCCGCACCTCGGCCGATTCCCAGAGCCCCACGCCGGCGCCGAGCGATCCGACAGCTCTGGAGGGCGCGATACCGCAGGCCTCGATATAGGCGGAGAACCCGATGCCGCGCAGCTTCGCCGCTTTCCGGCTTTGCGCTTTGCGCTTGGCGAAGCCGGCATAGTCCGCCAATTCGAGGGCCTTTTTCATGCAGGCCGCGTAATCACCGGAATCGTAGGTCATGATGACCGGCGTCGCGTGAGGGAACGAGGAAATGAAATTGTGCATACGGAATTCGGCTGGGTCCTTGCCCAGCTGGCGTGCCGCAATTTCCATCAGGCGCTCGATGACGAACGTCGCTTCAGGCCGGCCGGCGCCGCGATACGCATCGACCGGAGCCGTGTTGGTGTAAACGGCATCGACCTCGCAATAGATCGCGGGAATATCGTACTGCCCCGACAGCAGCGGCGCGTAGAGATAGGTCGGCACCGACGAGGCAAAGGTCGAGAGATAGGCACCGAGGTTTGCCGTGGTCTGGACGCGAAGCGCGAGGATCTTGCCGGTCTCGTCCATTGCCGCCTCTGCGACGGTGAGATGGTCGCGGCCGTGCGCGTCGGCCAGAAACGATTCGGTTCGCTCGGCCACCCATTTGACGGGACGGCCCACCTTCCGCGATGCCCAGACGCAGACCACCTCTTCGGCGTAGATGAATATTTTCGAACCGAAGGCGCCGCCGACATCGGGCGCAATCACCCTGAGCTTGTTTTCCGCGGCGATGCCGATGAAAGCGGAAAGCACCAAGCGCGCCACGTGGGGATTCTGACTGGTCGTGTAGAGCGTATAACCGCCCGACCCTCGGTCATATTCGCCGATGGCAGCGCGCGGCTCGATGGCGTTCGGGATCAGGCGATTGTTGGTGAGCTCGATCTTGGTAACGTGCTTTGCCTTGCCGAACGCGGCATCGACCGCCGCCTTGTCGCCGAGATGCCACTGGAAAACCGTGTTGTTGGGCGCTTGCTCATGGACTCGCGGCCGGTGAGGGTGCTGGGCGCCGGCGAGATCGACCACGGCCTCGTGAACGTCGTAGTCGACCGACACGAGCTCGGCGGCATCGCGAGCCTGATTGAGTGTTTCGGCGATGACGACGGCGACGTGATCGCCGACATAGCGCACTTTGTCCAACGCAAGCGCGGGATGCGCACCTGCCTTCATCGGTGATCCGTCCTTGGAGTGAATCATCCAGCCGCAGATCAACCCGCCGATTTTGTCGGCGACGAGATGCTTCCCGGTGAAGACACCCAGGACGCCCGGTGCCCTGGCCGCTTCTTCGACGTTGATTGCCTTGATGGTAGCGTGCGCGTGCGGCGAGCGCACGAACACGGCATAGGACTGGCCGGGACGGTCGATGTCGGCGGTGTATTGGCCGCTGCCGGTGATGAAGCGAAAGTCTTCGACGCGGCGGACGGATTGGCCGATTCCGGTAGTGCTCATGAAATTTCTCCTCGCTACTCGGCAGCCACGCGGCGCACGCCCATTGCAGCTGCGCCGGCGGCAACAGCCTTGACGATGTTGTGGTATCCCGTGCAGCGGCAAAGATTGCCTTCCAGCTCGTCGCGGATCGTCGCCTCGTCGAGCCGATGGCCTTTGCGAGCGACGATATCGACCGCAGCCATGATCATGCCCGGCGTGCAGAAGCCGCACTGCAACCCGTGATGTTCGCGAAAGGCTTCCTGCATGGGATGAAGCCGGCCCTCGGGGGCAAGCCCCTCGATCGTGGTGACGTTCGCGCCTTCGCAGGACACCGCGAGCGCGGTGCACGACTTGATCGCCCGGCCGTTCAGAAGAACCACGCAGGCGCCGCACTGGCTGGTGTCGCAACCGACATGGGTGCCGGTCAGACGGAGATGTTCGCGGATGAACTGGACGAGCAGCAGACGCGGCTCGACCTCGGCCGTCACCGGCTTTTCGTTCACGGTCATTGCAAGTCGTGTCATGGCGTTCCTCCGACGAACTCTGCTTGAATGCGTTCGAGATTGCGGACAAACCGCCCCAACAAGCTCACGAACGGCGGAAAAAGGGCATTTGCCGTGAGAAGCGTGCCCTTCTTGTGAGGCGCCCGCAAGGGCCGCGGACGACAGGATTTGAAGCCCACGCGGAGCCGGCCGAGCAGGCGGCGAGCGCCGCTATGGGGCCGGATTGGCGTCCCTTGCGCGCTGGCGTCGCGCGCGCTATCGCCATGCCGCTTGATGGAGAGGCACATGACAGGCCCGGTTCCCTACGCGCCCGAAGAAAGCGCCGCACAGCCTCCCTTGCGCTTCGACGCCTTCAGGTCCTCGGTCACCCGCTCGCCGACCCGGGCGCCGGTCAAGATTCCGCAGACCTTGACCGAAGTGACCGGCCCTTCGGGCGCCGGGGTATGGGACGGTCTGATGGGGCCCGCCGTCACCGATCTCACGCGCCAATATGCAGGCCACGCCATGGGCGAGCGCATCATCGTTTCGGGGCGCGTGCTCGATGAGAACGGGCGTCCGGTGCCGAACACCATGATCGAGCTCGTTCAGGCGAACGCCTGCGGCCGCTACGCGCACAATTACGATCAGCACGATGCCCCGCTCGATCCCAATTTCACCGGCGTGGGCCGGACGGTGACCGACGCCGACGGCCGCTACCGCTTCGTCACCGTCAAGCCCGGCGCCTATCCGTGGGCGAACGGCGAGAACACCTGGCGCCCGGCGCATATCCACTTTTCGCTGGTGGGACCATCCTTCGCCACGCGGCTCGTCACCCAGATGTATTTCCCCGGCGATCCGCTGTTCCTGCTCGATGCGATCGCGCTCTCCGTGCCGGAGTGGGCGCGAGAACGCATCGTCTGCCGCTTCGATCTGAAGACGACGCAGCCCTACTGGGCGCTCAGCTATCTCTTCGATTTCGTCCTGCGCGGACGCAACGCCACCCCGATGGAGCAATAGCGCGTGGCCGGACAGACACCTTGGCAGACGACCGGGCCGTTCTTCCATTTCGCGCTGCCGTGGAAGGGCTGCGCCGACCTGACCGGTGATTCCGAGCTGGGCGCGCGCGCCGATCTCTGCGCACCCGGCCATGACGTGCTGGTCAAGCACAACGGCACCACCCGCCACCTCGCGCAAGGCGAGCATATCGATCTCATCGGTCAGGTCTGGGATAATACCGGCGCGCCCATGCTGGATACGCTGATCGAGATCTGGCAGGCGGGCGCCTCCGGCCGCTATCCCCATCCGGAAGACAATCGACGCGATCTGCCGGTCGATGCGAATTTCGCGGGGTTCGGCCGCTGCGCCGCGGACACGAACGGCGGCTTCCGCTTCCGTACCGTGCGGCCCGGGCGTGTTCCGGGCCCAGGCAACACGCTGCAGGCACCGCACATCGTGCTCGGCATGATCGGACCCGGAATCCTGAAGCGCCTCGTCACCCGGGTCTATTTCGCCGATGCGCCCGAGAACGCCGAGGATCCCATTCTCGCACTCGTACCCGAGGAGCGCCGCGCGACACTGATCGCCGAAGCCCAGGGTGCGAACATCTATCGCTTCGACATTCATCTCTCTGGTCCGCGCGAAACCGTGTTCTTCGAATTCTGACGCGAATAGACAAGGAGTTTCCATGGAAGTCACCCGTACGCTGGCGCGCTATGTCGTCAATTCGAAACTGTCCGACATTCCGGCCGATGTACGGCGCGAAGCGGTGCGCTCGGTGGTGAACTGGCTCGGCTGCACGGTCGGCTCGTGCCGGCACGAGGCGGTCGATTGCGCGCTCGCGGCGGTCGCCCCGTTCTCCGGCCCGGCGCAGGCCTCCATTCTCGGCCGGGAGGAGAAGGTCGACATTCTCAACGCCGCCCTTCTCAACGGCATCTCGAGCCACGTCTTCGACTTCGACGATACGCATCTGAAGACCATCATCCATCCCGCGGGCCCCGTGGCCTCGGCGCTCTTCCCGCTCGCCGAGTTCATGCCGGTGACGGGCGCGGAGCTGCTCCACGCCTTCATCCTCGGCGTCGAAACCGAGTGCCGAATCGGCAACGCGGTCTACCCCGAGCATTACGAAACCGGCTGGCACATCACC
>Ga0137427_10000682_pt1 | contig 16693 bp, 20 predicted proteins | sample EasRivERMZT700_2_FD_102309 | JGI IMG/M metagenome (GOLD analysis project Ga0137427, IMG submission 102309) | Soil microbial communities from meander-bound floodplain in the East River, Colorado, USA - East River MetaG ERMZT700_2 | ecosystem: Environmental > Terrestrial > Soil > Floodplain ...
AAACATAGTCGATGAATGTCGACAAGGTTAGCAATAGTAACAGCATTAAGTTTAATTTGAATCTGAACTTAAGAAAATTTAAAATTTTGACTTACGATTATAAATTTGAGAAATTTCTATTTTGAATTTTTAGAATCTTAGATTCTTTTTATTGAGATTTATTTATTAGGTCTACTTTATTATTTTATTTTTTTAATTACAAATAAAAAATGAAATCTCCTTTAGAACAATTTGATATTTTAACTATAAAAATTTTATCATTTTGTAATTTTGATTTAACAGTACATAATATATATATTCCTTTTATATGCATTTTATTTTGTATTATAGTATATATTATAATAAGTTTTGAAATTAATAATTTGATACCATTATATGTATTTAATGTTCTATTTTTGATGTATACATTTCTTATTACTTTAATTAAACAACAAACTGGTAATTATGGATTATTTTGATTACCTTTTATTTTTCATTTATTTAATTTTATTTTATGTTGTAATTTAATTAGTTTATTACCTTTTGGTATTGCTTTAACTAGTCAATTTATTTTAATTTTTTGGTTATCGTGTACTATATGTGCATCAATTTTTTTAATAGGTTTATTACGTTTTAATTTAAAATTTTTACATATATTTATACCAAAAAGTCCATTTTTATTATTATTTTTATTAATTCCAATTGAAATTTTTTCATATTTAATACGAGTTTTAAGTTTAGCAATTCGATTAGCTGCTAATATTATTGCAGGTCATACTTTAGTTCATATTTTAATTCAATTTTTTAGTAAACTTTTATCAGTAGATAAAAGTTTAAGTTTTATTTTTTTTTTACCTTTAATTTTTATTATTACTTTAGAAATAAGCGTTGCATTTTTGCAAGCATATGTCTTTACTGTTTTATTTTGTATCTATATAAGAGATACAAGTTCTTTAGATCATTAATATAAATATAAGTATAGTTAATATTCGGATAAATTTTTAGTTATTAACTTAAGATTAAAAATGTTAAAATCCAAAAAATTTAAAAATTGATATATTTTTTCTCTTATTAGATAAGTTTTTATGTTTAAAGAGCCTATTAGTTTATTTGCTTATAATTTAATCTCATTACATCATGATATTATGTGATATATGATTATTATATTTTCTTTAGTTTATTGAACGTTATATAAGATTATTAAAGAATATTCATGATCTGTGTATAATAAGCAACAAGGTTTTTTATTAGTTAGTTATTTAAAAATTTTTATTAAAATTCAAATTTTAATTTTATTTTGTTGATATATAATTTTTTCAGCATTTTTATTGCAATGAAAATATATAATTGAATTATGTGTGAAAGTATTAGATTCACATTGATTAAAAAACTATAAAGTTAATTTAGATTTATTTTTATATTTTTTAGGTAAAAATTATTATAAAGGTATATATATTAATTTTTATTGATCATATTGAAATTATTTTTATTTTAAAAAAATTTTAATTGAAAAATTTTTATTAGTATATTTATTTTCAAAACCTTGTAATGCCTTATATTATTATGATGGTTTTGATCATATCTTAAAAACATTAAAATTTAAGCATAGCTTAATTATGGAATATATTTTTGGATTTTTTCCTACAATTATAATTAGTATAATAATTGTACCATCAATGTATTTGTTATATTCAAATGAATTAGATTTAGATCCATGTTTAACAATTAAAGTTCTAGGTCATCAATGATATTGAAGTTATCAATCTACAAGTATTTTTTATTTAAATGAAAGTAAAAAAATTTTTTGTATGGATTATAATTTTGATAGTCTAATAATTGAGGAAGCTGATTTAATTATTGGTTCAAGACGCCTATTAGAAACTTCTAAAACTTTAGTCTTACCATATCAGGCAGTAATAAGATTTTTAATTTCATCAATTGATGTATTACATGCTTGATCGATACCAGAATTAGGTATAAAAGTTGATGCTGTACCAGGCCGCTTAAATCAAATTATTACCATACCTAATAATTTAGGAGTATATTATGGTCAATGTTCTGAATTATGTGGTGTGTCCCATGCATTTATGCCTATTAAAGTTGCAATTATTACTCTTAATGAGTATAATCAATGAATTTCTAAAAATTTAAATGAAGCTAGTGTTTAAGAAAATTAGAAATTTAACCGTAAATTTTGGGCCTCAGCATCCAGCGGCTCATGGTGTTTTACGTTTAATTTTATTTTTAAAAGGCGAAAATATTATTTCTATTGATAGTCATATTGGACTATTACATCGAGGAACCGAAAAATTGATAGAATATAAAAATTATTTACAAGCAGTGCCTTATTTTGATAGATTGGATTATGTTAGTATTATGATTCAAGAACAATGTTATGCACTTGCTGTAGAAAATTTATTAAATATTCAAATACCATTTAGATCTAAAATTATACGAGTTTTATATGGAGAAATTACACGCTTATTAAATCATTTATTAGCTATAACAACTCATGCTTTAGATGTAGGAGCTTTAACACCTTTTTTATGGGGTTTTGAAGAGAGAGAGCGCTTACTTGAATTTTATGAGCGTAGCTCAGGTGCTAGATTTCATTCAAGTTATATTAGACCTGGAGGAGTATCCCAGGATTTACCATATGGTTTATTAGAAGATATCTATCATTTTATTAATCAATTTTTTTTTCGGATTGATGAAATTAAAGATTTATTAACAAATAATCGCATTTGGAAGCAACGTTTAATAAATATTGGTATAGTTAATTTACAAGATGCTCTAAATTGAGGTTTTTCTGGAGTAATGTTAAGAGGCTCTGGGTATTTATGAGATTTACGCTTAATGGAGTCTTATGATGCTTATAGTTATATGCATTTTTATATTCCTGTAGGATCTAAGGGTGATTGTTATGATAGATATTTAATACGATTAGAAGAAATGAGAGAATCATGTTTTATTATTTTACAAACTTTAGATATTTTACAAATTTTAAATAAATTAAATGATTATACATATGTAATTAATGATTTTAAAATAGCAGCCCCTTATAGATCTTTAATGAAATATAATATGGAAGCATTAATACATCATTTTAAATATTATTCCGAAGGCTTTAGTATTTTAAAAGATATAGTTTATACTATGGTAGAAGCACCAAAGGGTGAATTTGCTATATTATTAGAATCAAATAATTCGAATAGACCTTCACGATGCCGTATTAAATCACCAGGTTTTTTACATTTACAAGGTTTAGATTTTATGACAAAAAATTTATTTTTAGCTGATCTAGTTACTATTATTGGGACCCAGGATTTAGTCTTTGGTGAAATAGATCGATAAAAAGTAATTGATAATCTTTTTATCTTAAGTAAATTTTGTAAAATAATAGTATATTAATAATCTTAAGGTTATCATCTTTCCTTGTAGAAGTTCTATCATTGGAATTGCAATAATAATAGGTAATTTAATAACTTTAGAAAATCAAAATGAAAAAATTCAATAAACATTTATTTCATGTCTTAGAGCCAAGCTTATGACCATTTTTTTTAGCAAGTGGTATATTTTTTTTTGTAACAGGATTGGCTTTTTCTATTCATTATATTAATAAAGGTTATTATCTCATTATTTTAAGTATTTGTATATTATTATTTATAAGTCTTGCTTGATTTCTAGATATTTCGCGAGAAGCTGTAATAGATGGCTATCATAGTCAAATAGTACGAAATGGAATAAAGTTAGGATTTTTATTTTTTATAGTTTCAGAAATTATGTTATTTTTTGGATTTTTTTGAGCATTTTTTCATGCTTCATTAAGTCCATCAATTGAAATTGGATCTATATGGCCTCCTAGAGGCTTAAATGCTATTGCAATTTTTGAATTTCCTTTATATAATACTTTTTTATTAATTATATCTGGTTTTAGTGTAACATGAGCGCATAGAGGTATTTGTTTAGGTTTTTTTAGAAATGCTATAGATGGCCTATTATTAACGATATGTTTGGGTTTATTTTTTATTTTATTACAAGGTTTAGAATATTATGATTCAACGTTTAATTTATCGGATGGTGTTTATACTTGTGTATTTTTTTTATTAACTGGATTACATGGGTTACATGTAATCATAGGTGTTATTTTTTTATTTGGTTGTTTAGTCTCATTATTTAGTAATTCTTTTTTAGATACTCATTATTTACGTTTTATTTTAGCTGTTTGATATTGACATTTTGTTGATATTGTATGAATTTTATTATTTTTAACACTTTATTGTTGAGGTAGTTGATAAATGTCGCCTTTTGATATTTTTAATTATAGCTCTGTTTTATATTGATTTTTATTTTTTTTTATTTTTTTATATATTTTGCATTATATATATATTTTACCTTATATATATAGTAATTTATTTGTATGAAAAAATATATATTTTTATTATATTATAAAATTTAAACAAAGAAATTTTTCTTTTAATTATTTTAATATTAGTGATTATTTTATTAGAGTAGTAATCTATAGTAAATTTTATGTTAAACGACTTTTTTTCTTTATATATTTTTAATTTTGTAGCTGATGATATGGTTAAACATTTCATGGATGGATGATTCATTTTCAAATATCTGTTATATAGATTTTGTTATAATCTATTTTTAACATCATTACAGTATATATATATATATATTTTTAGTGTATTAGTACCATTTATTAATCTTAAAGGCATACTATATATGAATTTTATTTTAAAAAAATGTTACTTTATTTTGTATTATATATTTATTAAAATTAATAGACGTTTTTTTAGATATAAAAAACGTACTAAACTTTATTATAGATTTGGATTTATAAAACCCTTTCGTTTTTTATTTTATATTTATTTCTTAATAATTTTAATATTTATTTGGAAGAGACGCACTATGTATAAAAATTTTTATTATATATATTATTATCTTTTATTTTATTTTATAACTTTATTTATAGCTATATTTATTTATTCATTATCTTCTTATTATTATTTAAGTATTTTATTTAGTTTAACATTTACTTTTCTTATTTTTATGTTATGTTTAAAATAATTTTATATACAATTTGATGAAATTTTTATACTATATTCAATATTTAAAACGATGATTAAGTACCACTAATCATAAAGATATCGGAATATTGTATTTAGGATTTGGGCTATTGTCTGGAATTTTAGGCTCATTTTTTAGTATACTTATCCGTATGGAATTAGCATATCCAGGTATACAAATTTTACATGGAGATGGGCAATTTTATAATGTAATTGTAACTGCTCATGCGTTTATAATGATATTTTTTATGGTAATGCCAACGATGATAGGAGGTTTTGGTAATTGTTTTATACCATTATTAATTGGAGCACCTGATATGGCATTTCCTAGATTAAATGCTTTAAGTTTTTGATTATTACCTCCATCTTTAATCTTATTATTATGTTCTGCTTTTATTGAAACAGGTGCAGGCACCGGTTGAACAGTGTATCCACCCCTAAGTAGTATAGCAGCCCATTCTAGTGGAGCAGTTGATTTTGCTATATTTAGTTTACATTTAGCTGGATTATCTTCTATTTTAGGTGCAATTAATTTTATTGTAACTATTTTAAATATGAGAGTACCGGGTTTAAAGATGTCAATGATTCCATTATTTGTTTGAAGTATTTTTATTACAGCAATATTATTAATTTTATCATTACCAGTTTTAGCCGCTGCTATTACAATGTTATTAACAGATCGTAATTTTAATACATCTTTTTTTGATCCATCAGGTGGAGGTGATCCAATTTTATATCAACATTTATTTTGATTTTTTGGCCATCCTGAAGTTTATATTTTAATTTTACCTGCATTTGGTGTTATAAGTCATGTAGTAGCGGAATATTCCAATAGAATTATTTTTGGCTATCTTGGAATGGCATATGCGATGATGACAATAGGATTTTTAGGTTTTATTGTTTGAGCTCATCATATGTATACTGTTGGGTTAGATGTAGATACTAGAGCTTATTTTACAGCGGTAACTATGATCATAGCAGTACCAACTGGTATTAAAGTTTTTAGTTGGTTATCTACTATGGCTGGAGGTATTATATATATGACTGTACCTATGTTATTTGCTACTGGTTTTATTTTTTTATTTACTTTAGGTGGTATAACAGGGGTTATTTTAGCAAATGCAGGTTTAGATATTGTTTTACATGATACTTATTATGTTGTAGGTCATTTTCATTATGTATTATCAATGGGTGTCGTTTTTGGATTATTTTCTGCATTTTATTATTGAATTGATGCATTAACCGGTTTAAAATATTCTGAGCATTATGGTAGAGTACATTTTTGATTAACGTTTATTGGTGTTAATATGACATTTTTTCCTATGCATTTTTTAGGGTTAGCAGGTATGCCTAGACGTATATCTGATTATCCAGATATTTATGCAACTTGAAATTATATAAGTTCTGTAGGTTCATCAATTTCGGTAATAGGACTTATAATATTTTTTTTTTTAATTTCGCATATGATATTTAAATGAGATTTTGTCTATAGGACTACTAAAGGCTATGTTTTTCAATTAAATGTTGTTACAATGAGCGAAATTGAATATGATGAAAATAGAATTTATAGTTATTTATATTTAAAATTTAATTTTTTTAATAATTATCTTAAGAAACAATTTTTTACAATTATAGAACGTTTTAATATGTATTGAATGTTTTTAAGCCAAGGTTGACATTTAATTATTTTATATGATTATTTAATATCTTTTCGAGATCAATGTTTAAAAATTCAAGAAAATAATTATTTAATTCATAGAGATAGTTATAATTTTTATAAAGAATTAATGTATTTAAATACATTAATTTTAGATAATAAAATAATACCTGGACATTATTTTATTGCCAATATGGTTTTTAGAGAAAATCCATATATAGAAAGTTCTTTATATCATGAATTTTTTATATTAATTAGTTTTAATCTTTTAGAGTTTAATTATAATTATTTTATATCTGAATATAATTTAGAGACTAGTGATGAGTCATTAGATTATTTTAATTTAAAATTATATATATTATATCATCTGTTAAGCAAATTTCAATATACTCATTTACTTAATACTATATTATTAAATAAATCTTTTTTTACAGACTCTATATTTTATTTAGATTTAAATTTTAAATAATGTTACTTATTTTTATTTATAGTATATATATTTTTGTTTTAGTAAATTTTTTTTGGATTGAAGCTAATGATCTAATTGTATTAAATTTTTTTTTAATTTTTTTTTTTTTTTTTATTTATATATTTTTAAAAAATTCTGTTAAGATTTTTATATGTTTAAAATGATTAAAATTTTATTTTATTTATAGTTTTTTATTACAAGGAATTTTTTTTTTTCTAGATGAGTATAGTAAAATATTAAATTATTTGCGATTTAATATTATTAATCTTAAATATAAATTAAATCTTTTTTTTTTTGTTTCTTTTTTAATTTTTAAAACAATAATAGGGTATATGTATTATTTATTAGCAGTTATGGTTGAATTTATAAAATTTTATAAATTTTTTAATTTTCAAATTGATTTTAAAGATAAAGCACAAGATGATTGCTTATTATTATCTTAATTTACTTAAAGTAAAATTAATTAAAGGTTTAAAAAATACAGCTGGAAGAAATTTTTTAGGTCGAATTTGTATTTTTGGCCGTGGTAGTGGCCAAAAACGACGATATCGATATATTGATTTTTTTAGACGATTAAATAGTTATGGAACTATTTTAAAATTCTATAGAGATCCTATAAGAACTGCAAAATTAGCTTTAATTTTATATCTTAATGGATTTGCGGCTTATTCATTAGTTCAACAAGGGGTTATTATCAATCAATTAATATATGCTGGTAATAGTTCTCCTAATAATATAGATTTTATAAAAAATGGATATTCTTTAATTTTAAAATATATGCCTTTATTTACCTCTTTAAGTAATATTGAATTAAAACCTTTATTAGGGTCTAAATTAGTACGAGCAGCTTCTGTAAATGCTATTATAATCGTTAAAAATCAAAATTTTGCAACGATTAAATTAAATTCAAATTGGTTACTAAATATTTCAATAGAGTGTATAGCTAGTATGGGCCGTATGTCTTCTATATTTTTTAATGATATTATAATAGGTAAAGCTGGTAAAAATAGAGCTTTAGGCTTTAGACCTAAAGTTAGAGGTGTTGCAAAAAATCCATGTGATCATCCACATGGCGGTGGTAATGGTAAAAAAGCTAAGCCTACTGTACCAGTAAATGCATGAAAGACCGTTTTTAAATGAAGATCTACAAAGTTAAAAAAAACCGATAGGGAAAAAAGACGTTTTTATAAAAATTTAGAATAATGAGAATAAAACGTTCAATTTGAAAATTTCCTCATAATCCTTATAATTTTTTTTTTTTTAAACCAGATTTAAAAGTTTTGAATCGTAATATTACTTTAACTTCAAAATTTGAGGATAAAAAATTTAGTTGCCATAAAGGTAAAGTTATTGGTAAATTAAATATAACAAGTCAACATTTAGGTCATAAATTTGGTGAATTTTTTCTTACTAAAGTTTTAGGTGAACGAATTGCTTATCGAAAACGTCAAAAGGCTCTTTTAAAAAAAGCTAAGCATAAAATAAAATTATTACGAAAGAAAACTTAATGGGCCATTTAATAAATCCAATTGCATTTCGTTTAGGTTTTACAAAGAGTTGAGAATATTTATTATATTTACGAAATATTTATTATGCAGAATATTTGCATCATATTTTACATATACGTAATTTTATTTATTTTTATTTAACAAAAAAATTATTAATAAAGGAAGGTCTTTTATTAAGTCATATTTATTTATATAAATATCAAAAAGTCTTAATTATTAAAATTTTTATTTATCATATGGAATTAGAGAAAAAATCGTATAGTTTATTTAATTATTTTTTTGAAATGTATTATAAATTACTAAAATTAAAATCTTTTAATTTACCACGTAATTATTTTACTATACATAATGCGGATTTATTTATTTATGCATTTTTATTTTATAATTTATTTTTTAAACGTCATCTTATTAAAGACTCATTATTATTGAAATTACAGATAAAGGATTTAAGTTGTAAGTTAACTTTACATGCAAAAACCTTAGTATTATTATATAATCAAATATTATTAAATAAATTAAATAGAATAGGAACTAAGCCTAATCGTGATAATTTAGCTTCTAATAAATATAGTAAGCAGTCTGAGGAGGCAGCAAATATTTTAAAAAGTAAAAATAAATTATTAAAGAAAAAGATAAAAAAATTTTATCAAAAATCATTTTATAAGATACGTAAAGCTTTAACTAATGTAATTGATTCAAATGGATTTTTTTATATAAAAAAAAAAAAGATTTGATTAGAATTTGATAATTTTATTAATATAGTAGATAATTCTTTAAATATGTCCTTTATTTTATTTTTTTTTTATATTGCAAGAAAATTAAGTTTTCCAAAATTTAAAATTTATAGACATTTTTTTACTAAGTGATTGTATCTTTTAGAAGTCTTATCATTTTATAAAGATATATATTATAAACAAAATGCAGCACTAAATTATACTTATTTTTATTTATTTATTTCTATTACGTTATTTATAAGTTTAAAAAGTTATTCTCAAGGTTTGATATTTTATATTCGGAATATATTATATGATTATACCTATTTGTGATTAGGTAATCAATATTTTTTTTTATTTTTCAATATTTTATCAACTTACTTTCGAAGTATATTTAATATAATAACACCATTTCTTTTTTTTAATTTTACTTATTATATTATGTCGTATACAGATGTTACAGCGCATTTTTTAAGTCGATATATAGGCTTAAAATTACAAAAAGGCCATTATTTATTTAATATTGTTAATCCATTACGTAGGGAGTTATCTAAATTATATCGTATAAAACGATTTTCAACAAAAAAACGTATGTTTAGACGATTCGGATTTAAATCTAAAAAGTCTTATAGTAAATTTTTAGAAGTATTTTATACTCGATTTTTATATTTAAATCATATTTTTTATATTAATTTTAAAAATTTTATATCGTTTGAATTATTTGATTATATTTTATATATTAAAAATATATTAGGTAGTAAAAATAAATTATTAAAAAAAAAATATTTATATCTTTTTTTTACTTATTTTAATTGAAGTATTATATTTTATAAAATTTTTGGTTTCATTAATAGCAATAATTTAAAAAATATTATATTTGATAAGTTAAATCAAGCTTTAAGATTGTGTTCTTTATATTGATTAAGTTTTAATAGTCCGCTTTATAGAAATATTATTTATTTTAAAATAATTGTATCACGTTTATTAATTTTTTCAATAAATTTTTCTAAATTTTTTTTTAATTATTTTTATTATCAATATTTATGATTAAAAATAATAGGGATTCAAAAACGCTTATTACGAAATCAAATAATTACAAAGGATCAGTTTAGTTTAAAAGGGTATAAAATGGTATTTAAGGGTAGATTTTCACGAAAACAAAAAGCACGCTATATTTGAATATCGGTTGGAAAAATTCCAATTAATACAATAAAAGCTACTATTGATTATACTTTTTTTACAATTCCATTACGCAATAGTGCTATTAGTATAAAAATTTGATTATATCGTAATAGAGAATTAGATAATTATAAATATTTTTTAAAATTTTAATATTTTATGAAACAATGTCCAAGTCGTTTAAAATATAAAAAAAATCATAAAAGCAGGTCATCTATTTTATTTTTAGAAGAACAAAAAAATTTTCAGCCTTTAAGAGGTTTTATAGCGTTAAAATCCTTGGAAAATTATAAGTTAACTTATAATCAAATTGAAGCGTGTCGTAAATCTATAAGACGTGCTTTAAAAAAAAAAGGTATTATTTTTATTCGCCTATTCACAAATATATCAGTAACAAAAAAACCAATAGCATCTAGAATGGGTTCTGGTAAAGGATCTCATAGTTATTGAATTGCTCATATAAAGAAAGGTCAAATTTTATGTGAATTTATTAATTATACAGTTAATTTTCATCAAATTTTTAAAGCTTTTAAAGAATCTATGTATAAATTACCTATAAAATTAAAAATTAGTTATAATTTTTATTAAATGATTCAATTAAAAACTTTTTTATTAGCAACTGATAAAACGTCTATAGTAAATGTTTATTGTATAAAAGTTATAAAATCTACTAAAACGCCTATTGCTTTATTAGGTGATATTATTATTATTTGTATTAATAAAATTAATTTTGTCAAACATGAAAAATTAAAAGCTAGATTTCAAAAAATATTTAAAGTAGGGGCTTTACAAAGAGCTTTAGTCGTAAGGACTAAAGTAAATTATAAACGTATTAATGGTATTTATATTAAATTTAATGAAAATACTATTATTATTGTTTCAAAATATACGGTACCATTATCAAATAAAGCTTATGGCCCAATTTTACGGGAATTTTGTATGAAATGACCTTCTTTAGGTTGTATATCAATTTGTATAATTTAAAAAATTTATGCCTAATTTACAATTTTATTATAAAAATATAGGACGTCAAATTTTGGCTTTAAAAGTTAGTGATAATAAATTTAATGCATTTAATATAGAGCATATTAAATATTTAAGTCTATATTTTTCATTAATAAATATTATTGATTTAAATAGTATGTCAATTTGTAGTTGTATTTATTTTTTTCAATATTATTTTGGAATTACTCCTTTTTTTTCAAATTATTCTCATAAATTTCATTTAAATATTCATTATTATAATTTTTTTATTCAATATACATTTAGAGAAAGATATTATTATTTTCCTTTTTATTTTTTTATTAATGATATATATTTTTTAAATAAAAAACGTTATATTACATTTGTTGAAGAGTTAACTTATGTTGATTTTAAAATTACTGATATGACTTTTTTTATTGAAAAAAAAAATTTATTAGGTTTTTATTATTTAAAACATAATATTAATTTTAAAATAGGGTTTACAAAAAATATTTTATATTTATTTAAATTAAAATTTTAATTAATTAAAATGCATCTTCATAGTTTTAAAAAATTTAATATTAAGGTAATGCAAGTAAAAGAAGTACGTAAAAATTTAAGTAAATTTTATTTATCAACAAATTATAGATTTTTTAAATCAAATAAACTTATAAAAATTATTTATAAAAATTTTTATTTTTATAAATATGCGAGTAGATCTTTTTTCCGCACTAGTTGTTTAATTACAGGAAATTGTCGCTCTGTTTCACGTTTTTTTAAATTGTCTAGATATACATGTCGTTATTATGCGTCAAATGGCTTTTTTATAGGCCTACGTAAAGCATCTTTTTAAATATCTATTTTATGCTTTATTTTTATTTATCAGATTTAATATGTAGAATTAAAGTAGCGTATAAATGTTATTTAACGTCCATTAAAGTTGTAAAAAATAAATTATCAATTAATTTTTTATATTTATTATATAGAATTGGTTTAGTACGAGGATTTTTTATTTTAGAAAAGGAAGATAAAATTTTAGTTTTATTAAAATATAAATTAAAAAAACCATCAATTTATGATATTAAGATTATATCAAAGCCTAGCAAGCGTATTTATTGGCGTTTGAATGTTCTTTCGCATTATTATCGAAAGCATGCTATATCAAATTTTTATATTATATCTACTTCTCGTGGGTTAATTACAAGTAATGAGGCTATCTTATATAAAAATATTTCAGGAGAAATATTATGTCAAATAAAAATATAATTTGAAAAAAATATGATAAATTATTCTTTTATCGTTAAAACTTATTTATTTTCAAAATTTATAACTTTTTTTTTTGATATACATTCTAAAATTTTTTTATTAAAATATAAAAGGCGCATTTATAGTTTACGAATTGCTTCTTCTTTTTTTTTAAAAATTAATAACAGTATTGGTCTTTATCAGTTTCTATTTTTAAATTATCAATTTTTTTTAACTTTTATTAAAATAATTATAAAATGATATAGTAAATTTTTTCTTTATTATTATTTTAAATTAAAGTTAAAAGGTTTAGGCTATCGCATGCGTAAGATAACAAAAAAATTATATAGAATTTATTTTAATAGAAGTAATTATTATTATGTGCATTTACCTAAATCTGTATTATTAAAGTATCGAACGAGAAAATTTTTTTTTATTAGTTTAGATAAAATAGATTTAAAATTGTTAATCTTAAATCTTTTATTCTTAAAAGAACACATTATTTATCGTTATAGTGGTATTATTTATCCAAAGCAAATTTTTTTAATGAAACCCGGTAAAAATAAATTTAGATAATGAATATTATATATAGAAAAGGTTTATTTTTAATAACATATCGAAATAAAGTTTTATTAAGACAGTGATGTTTAAATCAGAAGAAAATTTTTACATATTTATATTTAATTTTTATAATATTAAAATTAGGGTTAATTAATATAAAAAATTAAATGTTTTTATATAAACAATCTATATTAAATGAAACTAAAGAAATTAGATCGTCTTTGCAATTAATTTATGGAGTTGGATTATATAAATCATTATTAATATGTTCAAAGTTAGGCTTATCATATCCTTTTATACTAAAATCTTTAAATAATTATAATAAGTCATTATTAATTTTTATTTTAGATTTTTATACGTGATTAGAAATTCGATTAAAACGTCTAATTTATTCCAATATTAAAAAATATTATGAGATTCAATCTTATCGTGGTATTAGGCATAAAGATAATTTACCTGTACGAGGTCAGCGCACTCGTTCTAATGCAAAAACTAAAAAACGATTTAAAATAATATGAAATGAGTAAAAAATTTTAAAGAAAATTCTAAAGTAAATGAGTCTCATTTACAAAAGCAATTAAGGGAAAAAAAATATAAATCTAATATTTTATCTTGACAACCTACTTATGATCAAAAACCATCTACTTTTATCCATATACCTAAAAAACCTTATTGGTATAAAGTTCCATTAAAATCTAATATAGGTCATTTATATTTTTTTAAGCGTCATAGTAATATTTTTGTTGTTATTAAAAATTATTTGAAACAACATCTTTATACAGTTACTGCTGGTAATGCACAATTAGGTAAAAAAAAAAAAGAAAAAGTAGCAGTTCATAATTTAATTAAGTTAATTAAGAAGATACTTTATTTATTAAAATTTTATAAGATAAATTGTATTACTATTAGTGTTAGTCAACGTTTTAGTAGGCATTTTTATACTTTAAATGGTATTATACGAAAAAGACGTATTTTTGTTTTTGGTTATAGATATATATTGTGTAAAGCACATGGATTTATGAAAAAACGTAAAAAACGTAGAGTTTAAATTTAGAAAGTGAAACGTTCTGATTTTTATAAATATAAAATGATAGGTTTTCCAGTTGTAATGTATAAAAAATTATATATGGATATGCAATTTTTACATTATTTTCATTTTTTTAGTTTAAATAACGAAAAAAAACAAGGTTTAACTGACTGTTTATATAATAGTTTTAATACGTTAAAACTGACTTTTATTGATGTTGACTATTTTAATTTATATACTAGTGCAGTTAATCAAAATTTTATAATTTCAAGATTAAGTAGGTTAGGTAATTTTTCTACATGTTATTTTCATTTTTATAGGGATTATAAAACATGGAGTATAAAATGATTAGATAAATCATGATATTTTAATCTTTTATTATCTTATAATTGTTTAAATAAAAATTATTTTTTATCTGATAATTCTTTATATATAAAGAATTATTTTATAAAATTTTTTGTATTTTTTAAATGTTTTAATTTACAAAAAATATATTTGAAAGTTTTAGAGTTGAATAATGATATATGTGTTTATAAAAATTATTTTTCTTTTAATAATAAAGTAAAAATTTCATTACAATATTTAAGAACTTTTTTAAATTTAGATTTATATACATTAAAATATTTATTTTTATTTCAATTAATTACACGTTGAAGTTATAATAGGGAACTTTTTAATAGAGTAATTTGAAAACAAACTTTATTATATTTTACAAAAAAACAAATACGAAAACGTTGATCACGCTTTTTACATAAAAAAAATATAGTTTTAAATAAGACTAATAGTTATATAGGTAAATATCGTATTATATATAGAAAGTATAAAAAAAAATTATATTTTAAATTTTTTTCTTTATTTTTTTTTGTATTTAAAAAAATTTATTTATTTTATCAAAAATTATTTTGAAATAAGGGTTTTAGTCCAAATATAAATATGTTTGAAGTTTGTTATTTTGATATGATTAAATCTTTAATTAAAATGTATAAAATTTTTATTTTTAAAAAAATTTTATATAAACGTTATTATAAAAAATTTTTTTATTCTTTTCTTTTAAAAATTTGATTACATTTTAATTTATTTACCGTTTTTAAAAATAAAGAATTGTCTATGATTTATTATATTAAAATGACATTTAAAGATAAGTTTTATTTTTTTATTAATTTTTTTAATCATTTTATTAAATATTATATTTATGTTTATATTAAGCGTGAATTAAAAAGATATAAGTGAGATATATTTCATATACATAAGAATTATTGTAAGTTCTTTATGGATAAAAAAAAAAAAAAATATATATATAGTTTTTTTTTAATTAAAAAGGAGAACAAGTTATTTAATCTTCTATTTAATATTCTTTATAAATTTAGACATAGAAATAGTAATGAGTTATTAAATTTTTTTTTTTTACTTAAATTTATATGGTATATAAATATTATAAGTAAGAGTATAAAAGTATATTTTCATAAGTTATATTTTGTATGATTAAGTAAAGTCAAAAAAAATAAACAACTTTATAGTGATCATTTTAAACTATATTTAAATTTAGGCAAAATTTTATATAAAAAAAAAAAAAAATATTCAAATTTATTTTTCTTCTTGTATTTTTGTGATGGATGAATGTATTTATCTAGACATCGTTTATCTTTTTTATATTATGCATTATTTTTAGATGTATGAAAAAATTCTTTAAAAAAATATTTTATTTTTTATTTTAAAAGATTATCAATCCGAAAAAAACAGAGTACTAAGTATCAAAAAGTAAAACGTAAGTAATGGATAAAATACAATTTAATAATATAAATGGTAAAGAAATTGATAAAATAGATTTAACATCTAAGACGACTACTAGTTTACCTTTACGAAATTTTAATGAGCAAAAGTGACAAGATTGAATAGATAAAATAAACAATATGAAGGAAGAGGATTTTTTAGAAGACGATTCTGTTAATATGGCTGATAAGACTATATCTTTTCATGATATAAATTCGTATGAGAAGGAAGAGGAGGAGCCTATTAATGAGACAAGATATAGTGTGGCAACGATACGAGCTGCTAATCGATATGAACGTAAGCAGATAAAAAAATTTAAGCCAGATGAGAATAAAACAATTTTTAGCTTATATAAAAAGATTTTACGGTTATATTTAGAGTTACATTTGGAAAAATTTTATACAAATAAGGTTAATAAGAAGAAGAATGCACAAATTTTTCGTTTTCATTTAGATAAGATTAATTCTAAAAAAATTTTAAAGAAAGATTTAACAGAGGAGTTACGCGAGGAGTTACGTTTAGATTTAAGGGAGGACAATAGGGC
>Ga0137427_10000685_pt1 | contig 16628 bp, 10 predicted proteins | sample EasRivERMZT700_2_FD_102309 | JGI IMG/M metagenome (GOLD analysis project Ga0137427, IMG submission 102309) | Soil microbial communities from meander-bound floodplain in the East River, Colorado, USA - East River MetaG ERMZT700_2 | ecosystem: Environmental > Terrestrial > Soil > Floodplain ...
CTGGAAAGCATTTTGCTGGGATGCCTTGGTGGAAGCGTAGGTGTATTCATGACGCTCGCGGGCGTGCGGGCGATCGACGCCAACATCACGGATACGGGGAAGCCCTACTGGATCGTGTTCGACGTGGATTACGCTGTCCTGGCTTACGTGGTCGGTATTTGCATTGTGACCGGAATCATTTTCGGAATCGCCCCTGCGCTCCATGTTTCGAAGACTAATATCAACGACGTTCTGAAACAGTGTGGTCGAGGAACTTCCGGCGGCCGTCGCACGCGCCGGTTCAGCAGCACCATGGTTGTCGCTCAATTGGCGCTCACCATCGTCTTACTGGTCGGCGCCGGCTTGATGGTTCGAAGCTTTTTCAAGATGTATACGCTCGACATTGGAATTCGCACGGAACGGCTTATGGTGATGACCTTGCAACTGTCGGACAGCAGGTATACGACTCCGGAAGCGCGTCGCGCGTTTTTCGCTCAGATCGAGCCTCGAATTCAGAGTATTCCGGGGATCGAATCTATTGCCATTTCAACAAGCGTTCCGCCTTTCGGAAGTGGATCTCGTCAGGTTGAAATCGAAGGACAACGCCAGACCCTGAAGACTTCCGTTGCGACGGTGACCATCAGTCCGAGGTTCTTCGATGTTGTCGGCATTCAACCGCGATCCGGGCGAATCTTCAGTGATCGTGATGGCTTGCCGGGTTTGGAAACCGTCATCATCAATGAGCGGATGGCATCCTTATTCCTTCCCGGCGAGGATCCCGTAGGGAAGCGCTTGCGTTTTGTTGCTCAGCGCGGGCAGCCCGAGCCGATGTGGCGGACGATTGTTGGTGTGACTCCTTCCATTCGTCATGGTTCGCTGACGGACGAGGAAATGAAGACAGCGATCTACCTGCCTTTTCAGCAGGATACGCCGAAAGACGCTTCACTGCTGATCCGTAGCGATCTGCCCCCGGTGTCGGTGATGGATGCCGTGCGGCACGAAGTGCAACTCATCGATCGGGATCAGCCGGTGTTTACGATTCAAACGTTGGACCAGATGCTCGAACAGAATCGATGGGGTATTCGCGTGTTCGGCTCCGTTTTCGCCGTTTTTGCCGGAATCGCGCTGGTCTTGTCGGCGGTGGGTCTATATGCAGTGATGTCGTACGACGTGACCCAAAGAACCCAGGAAATCGGCGTCCGAATGGCGCTCGGAGCGAAGGGCCGCCAGGTATCGTGGCTAATACTCAGGCGTGGGCTCACGCAGCTTGCCATTGGCTTGGCCGTTGGCTTGGCCGGCGCTCTTGCGCTCGGCCAGGTCCTCCAAAGTGTGCTGGTGCAGGTTACTCCAGCAGACCCCGTAACTTTCGTCGCTATAACGATCCTCCTCGGCGCTGTTTCCGTTGCGGCCTGCATGATACCGATGCGCCGCGCCATGCGGGTCGCTCCGATGATTGCTCTGCGAAACGAATGAATTTAGGGCCTTCTGCAGACTTGACAGTCACCTCGAACCCGTATGGAATAGTGCCCGGACTTTCAGGAGGATCTACTATGAAGATAAGGTCATTGACAGCAGTGTTGGCCCTCACGCTTGCCACGTCGGCATGGGCCCAGGAGCCGCCGGCCGGACAGCGGGGACAACGCGGGCAAGCCGCCGGTCAGCGAGGCCAGCAGCCTCCGCGGCCGACCGTTGTGCGTCCGAAGGATCAGCGTGTTCCCGCACCGTTCAATGCGGCGGAGATGGTTCGACCGGTGGCGATGCCCGACAACGTCTGGATGTCGGAACTGACCATTCTCGAGATGCGCGATCTGGTTAAAAAGTACGGGTACAAGACGGCTCTGATTCTCAACGGTACCGTCGAATCGAATGGACCTTACCTCACGACAGGAAAGCACAATCACGTCCTGAAGGTCACCGGAGACGCGATCGCCCGGACGTTAGGAAACACGCTGATCGCGCCGATCGTGATGCTCGATTCGGGTAACCCGGAAACGGTAAACACGCCCGGCAGCATCAAGTTGAGCGAGCAGACGTTGCGCGCCGTTTTGAAGGATATGGCAACGAGTCTCAAGGGCCAGGGATTTACCGAGATCTTTTTCTTGGGAGACAGCGGCAGCAACCAGAATACGCTGGCGGCCGTGGCCACCGATCTCACGACTGCCTGGAAAGGCCAGAACGTTCTCGCTGCCCACATCCGCGAGTACTACAACTACGGCGATGTGCTGAAGTACCAGAATGAAGTCCTGGGTAAGGTCGAACTCGACAAGGACCTCGACGGGTACCATGACGACTATTACATTTCGTCGATCATCATGAACGACAGCCCGAAGCACGTCCGGTATGACGAACGAGTCAAGGTCAATCTGAACCACATCAATAGTCTGCCGCTCATTCTGGATGAGGCACTCGCGATCGGCAAGAAGCTCATTCAGTTCCGAGCGGATGCCACTGTAGCGGCAATCAAGCAGAGACGAGCAGCCGTCACGAAATCGAACTAACGGTTGTCCGCACACGAACCGCGGGCTAAAGCCCGCGGACTACAGGTTGGTGCCTGGCGCCATAGACCACGCCTTGTAGTCCGCGGGCTTCAGCCCGCGGAATCTAGTTCCCCGCGGAACCCGCTATCTTCGCAAGTCGCGACTGAATTTCCGATTCTGTCATCCAGCGGCCCTTCACCATAACTCCCGACCGCCGTGCAATATTCGCCAGGTTCTCCAGCGGATTCGCATCGACGAGGATCAAGTCCGCACGACCACCTACCGCCACTGTTCCAAACGTATCCTGCGATTTGAAATACGTTCCCACGTTCTGCGTCCCGGACTTGATCACTTCATATGGACTCATGCCCGCGTCCAACATCCGTTTCATTTCGCGATGTATGGAGAACCCCGGCACGCTGAATTGTTGAGGCGCATCCGTGCCCAGCAGGATCGGGACGCCTCCCTGATGCAGAGCCTTCAAAACGATCATCCGGTTTTGGATGACGCGTTTCGCCGTTGCGGGATTGAAGTTCGGATTCGACAGTCGCGTCCGGTGCTGGTCGGTCCACTGCTTGACCTGATTTGCCGGCATGTATTTGAGTTCGGGATAGCCGGTCACTGTCTGCAGTTCCAGCGTTCCCTGTATCGTTTCCCACAAAGCCATCGTCGGAACGATCCACGCGCCTGACTGCTTCGTCAATCGCACGACTTCATTCAGTTTCGTGTTATCGATCGGTCCGGAAGCACCATTGAGGTATTCAAGGTAGCCATCGATGTGATCGAACGTTTCCTGTCCCGCGCGAATAGCGTGAAGCAGACCGACGTCGGCTGGAACATGCCCGCCGAAGCGGATGCCGACTTCCTTCGCTGTGCGCGCCATGGCGTCATAGATTGGGATGGTCGGCCCGGGATGGACCTTGAGAAGATCCCAGCCTGCGGCCTTCTGAGCACGAACCATCTGGATGGCCTCTGCCTCAGACTTTGGCCCGTTCGCATTGAAACTGGGTCCTGCCAGATAAAGGTTAGGCGATACGATCGTTCCCGCTTTGGCCTTTTCTCGTAGCGCGAGTTGGCCTTCGGAGCCGAGCATCCCGCGGACGGTGGTGATTCCGTTTGCGACGTACAGGAACAGCACGTCCTCGATCCATTGGGCCGGCTGATTGGGTGGAGGAATATGGCCGTGCATTTCGGCAAGGCCGGGCATCAGATATTTGCCGCTGCCGTTGATGCGCACTGCGCCGGCAGGCGCACGATCCGGAGATCCGGCGAAGATCGACGTTATCTTGCCATCCTGAACAACAACGTTCTGATTCGTCATGACGCGTTCCCGGTCCATCGGAACCACGTTGACGCCCACGAAGACATAGGCTGGTTCGGCTGCGCGTAACGACGCCGACAGCAGTCCGACAGCGAGCACAATGACGATGATGAACTTGGAAATTCGCATGATGACCTCCCGTTGAACCTATTCCTGAGCACTCGCCGACGCTATTGGCGAAATGATGAGTGTTTCGACAAGGTCGTAGATCGTTCGAAGATGCGTGCGACGTTCGGTGCTGACTTCGCTGGACGACGTCGTGACCACGACGAGTTCCAGTTGCGGGACAATAAAAATGAACTGACCGCCATAGCCCCACGCGTAGTAGGTGCGATAACCATTGAGTTCGCGTATCCACCAACCGTAGCCGTATTGCCTTTCCCGCTCTCGGGTGGATTGCGCATGCGGCTTGAATGATTCGTCCACCCAGCCTTGCGAGACGATCTGGCGATCCTGAAGTTTCCCGTTGCGAAGGTAAATATCACCGAAAAGAACCATTTGTCGCGGCGTCATCAGCATGTCGTTGCCGCCGAAAAAGATTCCCTGCGGATCCTGGGGCCAGCGCGCCAGCGCAAAACCGAACGGCTTGGCAAAATGGTCCTGCGCAAACTGCCAGGTATTCTTGCCCGTCGCTTTGGTCAGGATCGCCGACAGCAAATGAGAATTCCCGGTGCTGTAGACCATGCGCGTTCCCGGTTCGTTGACGAGGGGACGATTCAACGCGTGCTGTACCCAATTACGGCTCAGTACCCAGGCGCCGTAGTTTCGGTTGCTGGTGGTTTCAAGACCGGATTGCATCGTGAGGAGATCTCTGATCGTGATGCTCCGCTTGTCCGCGTTTTTGTCTCCGGGCAACAGGTCGGGAAAGAATGAACCGATCGTTTCATTCACGCTCCGAATATGTCCTTGCTCGATGGCGATGCCGATTAATGCGGAAATGACACTCTTCGAAGCAGACTTGATATTGGCGAGGCTGGTGGCCTTTCGACCGTTGTAATACTTTTCAAGGACTAACTCGCCACGCCAGCTCACCAGCAGGCTGTGCAGCCGCCGGAATTGCAAGCCGGCGGCCGCCGCGCTATCAAGGTTTACAGTCGAATGGGCTATCGGCTGGGCGTCCACGCGGCAGGCAAAGCCAAGCTGGATCGTACATACGATTAAGGCCAACCAAATTGTGAGGCGCATTGGCGGAGATTCTATCAGACCGGAAACCAATCGCTGAAGCCGTGGGCTAGAGAAATGTCGCCGCTAACGCGGCTGGGAGGCCAAACAATTCAAACTGACCCATTACCGACTCGAGCGTTCGGAGGTGGTAGTTGATCTTTTGGCGGTATACTTCTTTCGCAGCAAAGGAGAAGCCCTATGAAGAAGTTCCTCATCCTTCCGGCAATCATGATTCTTGTTAGCGCACTTTCAACCATGCACGCACAAAATCCGACTCCGGCAACAGGTCAGAGGCGGGGCGGAGGCGGCACGCCTCGAGTCGACATGACCAAGCTGGTGAATCCTATCGAAGCGTATGATTCCGTTTGGCTCGAGGACATGACGCAGATCGAGATCCGAGATGCGCTTAAGGCCGGAAAGACGACGGCGCTCCTTTTTGCCGGCGGCATGGAAGACAACGGCCCTTACGTTGTCGTCGATCAGCACGGCGATATCGTTCGTGCTCAATGCGAACAAATAGCGCGCAAACTTGGCAACGCGTTATGCGCTCCGGTGCTCCAGATCGCTCCGGGGGATCCTGAGCGAGCGGTCAACCCGGGAACGATCGTTTTGACACCCGAAGTTTTCAAAAGCGTCGTTACCAATGTTGTTACGAGTCTGAAGTCTCAGGGCTTCAAAAACATTTATACGATGGTGGATCATGGCAGCGCTCAAGGGCCAATGACGGAGGTTTCCAAAACCATTGGCGATCAATGGAAGGATTCCGGTGTCCGAGTGGCGTATGTGAAGGAGTATTACAACAATGCAGCCATCGTGCAGTATGTCCGGGAAGTCTTAAAGGTCGAAGAGAAGCAGGAGGGCTACCACGACGACTACTTCACCGCCGCGGTGACGGTAGCGACGGATCCGTTGTCGGCTCGAATGCCGCAGCGCATCAAAGCGAAGAAGACGACGATCAATGGCGCCGAATTGGCAGGATCCAAGCCAGTTGAAGATGGGAAGAAGATCATGGCCTATCGAACGGAAATGACCGTCAAGGCGATTCAGGCCATGGGAAAGTAGTTTTATCGGGTTTTAGGCATCTTGCGAACTGCGGATATGGAATCGGTGTAACACTGACGAATAGCCGCCGTTTCCAGATTGCCGCAATGGACTTCGTTCCAATTCCCGAGTTCGTACGCAATAATGCAGCTGAGGACCTGCCCGATCGGTCCGTCGAGATTGACGAGGGCCTCACGAATCGGTTTCGCGAACGGTAACAACTCGATAGCTTCACTCATCGGCAGATCGAGCAGAGCGTCAACAACGGAGAAGAGGCCGGCCATGAAGAACGAATCCGGTTTCGGCTGGTCCAATGCAACCGCCAAACGCTCGGCCATAGTTGCGCGGATCAGCGCGGTGACCATCAACTCCGCCGGTTTATCATCCAGTTTGCCGAGCAGCAACAGACTTGCCCAAACCCGAATACGTTGTGTACCGACCATCTGAATGGCGTGACGAATGGACTCGATGCTTCGCGGCAGCGACAGTGCCGCCGAGTTTACGTAATGAAGGAGCTTGAAGCTGATTGCGAGGTCCTGGCCGATGATCTTTTCGAGTTCGCTGGAACTGAGTTCAGGCTCCTGAAGTTTCAGAATCAACTGCATCGTCGAAAGCCGGTTGATCGGTACTCGTTGCGCCTTCGCGGTCTTGGGCCGGATGTAGCACACCCCACGAAAGTATTCGAAGCCCAGACTCTTTGCGCGCTCGAAGTCCTCCTGCGTGTTTACGTTCCTCGCGACAAGTTTCGCGTTGAACTGCCGTAGTCGTTGAAGATGCCCAGCCGCTTCTTCGTTAGTGAACGTCTCAAAGTTCACATTGACGAAATTGGCAAGCTTCAACAGAGGATGTTGCAGTTCGACATCATCAAGGTAGTCGATACTGATGGAGTATCCTAAACCACTCAGTGACGCGATCGCTTTAATGACGGATTCGTCGGGCTGGATATCCCATGGAATGCCCAACACAACCTTGCCCTTGGGCGGCGTGCTGCAGTAACCATCCAAAAGGAACTTTCGAGTGACGTTAATGAAGGCCGGACTGTCGCCGACGATGGCTTCCAACCCGAGGTCCAGAAACGTGTTTAAGAAAACTTCGGCCGTGAGATTCTCGTCGTTGGCGTAGAGCAACTGGTACGCGAACAGGTTAACGGACCGATCATAGATGGGCTGCCTTGAGATAAATCCAGCATCATCGCTATCGAAGGAGGCACCGGGTTTGTCTGGTAGCTCTTTTGTTTTATCCATGTTCGTGTACCTTCCGGCCCTCGCCTATCGAACGGTTTCCGCCAGCACTTCGTCCATTGTGGTGAGGCCCTGGCTGACTTTGATCAAGCCGCTTCGCCTCAAGGTGATCATTCCGTTTTCGATCGCCGTGCGCTTCAGGTCCGTTGCGGTTTTTCCAATTGCGATCATTTCCTTCAGGTCATTGTCGATTTCCATGACTTCGAAGAGGCCAACTCGGCCTTTGTACCCGGAGTTGTGACAGATCGAACAGCCGGTTCCTCGAGAGACCTGAACGCTCGCGAGTTCCTCTTCGGTGAACCCCGCGTCGCGTAACGCCTTCTGTGGAACGGTAATTTCTGTCTTGCAGCCTTTACAAATCCGTCGAACAAGGCGTTGAGCACAAATCAAGTTGACGGAAGTAGAGAGGAGAAAAGGTTCGATTCCCATGTCCACCAGCCGGCTAACGGCGCTTGCGGCGTCGTTCGTATGCAAAGTGCTGAGAACGAGGTGTCCCGTCAACGCGGCCTTTACTGCAATTGTGGCTGTTTCACCGTCGCGGATTTCTCCCACCAGAATGACATCGGGATCCTGTCGCAGAAATGCGCGCAGCGTGGTGGCAAACGTGGATCCGATCTGTTCCTGTATCTGGGTTTGATTGATTCCCGGTAAAACGAACTCGACGGGATCTTCCGCCGTCATAATGTTTGTATTCGGTTCGTTGATTTGCGAAATGGCCGAATACAACGTGTTCGTTTTGCCGCTGCCCGTGGGCCCAGTCACCAGAATGATGCCGAATGGTTTGTGGATGGCTTTTTCGAACTTGGTGAGCGACTCGTGTTCGAATCCCAAACGGCCGAGTTCCAAAGACAGGTTGTCCTTGTCCAGCAGTCGCATGACGACTTTTTCGCCAAAGAGAGTGGGCAGTGTGGAGACGCGAAAATCGAGCTCTTTCGCTTTGCCTTTGTCTTTGCAACGAATCTTGATGCGGCCGTCCTGCGGCCTCCGCTTTTCGGAAATGTCGAGCTTGGACATCACTTTCAATCGCGAGATCACTGCGGCCTTCGCGCTGAGCGGTGGGCAGAAACCGAGTTCCAACTCGCCGTCCACTCGATAGCGCACTCGCATTTCATTCTCATAGGGCTCAACGTGGGCATCGCTGGCTCCACGCTTTACAGCTTCCATAAGAATGAGGTTGACGAGTCGCGTGATCGAACTGTCGGCGGAAGCGCGTTCCAGATCCTCGAGGTCCAGTTCCTCCTGCCCACCTTCAACGACCTCGACGTTCCCGGCGTCTCCGCCAGCGGCCACTTCCTCGGTAAGCCGTTCGATCGCTGCATTCTGTGAGCCTGCGTACAGAGTGTCGAGCGCTGTTCGGATCTGTGAATACGGTGCCACGACCACCTCAACGCTGTAACCAGTGCTGAAGCGTACCTCGTCCAGCGCCAGCAGATTGTTGGGATCGGCAATCGCTACGGTCAGGACTGTTCCTTTAATCGCGATCGGCACAATGTGATGCTTGTTGGCGATTTCCTGAGAAACCAGCTTGATGGCAGCCAGGTCCACTTCCGCCGTCGTCAAGTCAATTGCCGGGACGCCATAATGGCGCGACAGAGCTGCAGCCATTGCATCTTCGGAAACATGGCCCAGAGCAACCAGACAGCTTCCGATCCGGCCTCCGTGAACCTTTTGGTACGCGAGGGTTTCCTGAAGTTGCTCGAAAGTGATGACATTATCGCTGACAAGCAATTCACCGATTCGTGACAGGGCCGCGACTCTGAATGCCTTGTTGATCTTCGTCGGCTGAGGCAGTTCGACCGGTTTTGTGGGCTTGGGCGGCTCGACAGCCTTTGGCGGCGGTGGCGGCTCGACCGGTTTCGCGGCCTTCGGTGGCTCAACTGCCTTCGGAGGTGGAGGCGCCTCGACGGGTACTGGAGGCGGCGGTGGCTCGACCGGTTTCGCGGCCTTCGGGGCCTCGACTGCCTTTGGAGGCGGAGGCGCTTCGACGGGTTTGGGAGGCGGCGTCGATTCGACTGGTTTCGACGGCTTTGACGCCGTGACTGGCTTCGAAGCCTGCGGCACTTCGTTCTTCGTTTTTTCGACCGGTGCCTTTTGTGCTGCGTACAAGGCCTCAATAGCCGTCCTGATCCCTGAGTACGGTGCTATCAGGAATTCGACGGTGCATCCCGTCCTGAAGCGCAACTCATCCAGCGCCACCAGGTTACTGGGGTCGGCGCTTGCCACCGTTAAGACGGTTCCCTTGATGGCGATCGGTACGATGTGGTGTTTAATCGCTATCTCTCGAGGAACCAGCTTGATCGCCGCCAAGTCGGCTTCAGCAGTCGACAGGTCGATAGCCGGAACGCCGTAATATCGCGACAGCGCTGCGGCCATGTCATCTTCAGAAACGTAACCAAGTGCAACTAAACAACTTCCAACCCGACCACCATGGATTTTCTGATACGCGAGGGTCTCCTGAAGTTGCTCATGCGTGATGATCTTGTCACTCACGAGCAATTCACCGATTCGCGACAGAGCTACTACAGCCAAGGATCTCCTCCTGGATCAAAGGTCGATCTGCAAACCTATCGCATGTATCGGCAGGAAACCTTGTCAACGTTACCTAGAGTTTTGTGGATGAGGAGTTTAGAAGCTCGTGCCAGCCCGAAAAGCTAGGTTTTACTCCTAGTAAGCAATCGCGTAACAATCGCGGCGCGGGTCGGCTCCGGCAAATCGGTTTTGCGTGGCCGGATCGATCATGACGGCGGTAGCGCAGCCCGACATGCCGAACGCCCGCAGACGGCTGACGTCGTGACCACGAGACTTCAGGTCGTTGTAGACGGCGTCAGGAATTGTCGCTTCGACGTTCAACTTGTTGAATCCAGCCGTGTGAGGCCAAAACGATCCATAGAAATGCAAAGTCTGGACCCGAGGGCGTTCCAGGGCCGCGTGAAGATTGGGATACCAGGCATCCCAGAACTCAACGATGCTGAGAAATGCTTGCAGGATTGTTTGATCCTGATTATCGCCGCCCGGCGTGCCCAGTCCCATCATCGGCACATCTCCTTTGAACACCAGACTTGGCGTCAACGTATATCGCGGGCGGGAACGCGGGCGAATCTGTGCGGCACGCGAGGTATCGAGCCAGAACTGTTCGCCGCGAACGCTCATGCCGATGCCGGTGTCTCCGAGAATGACGGCTCCGTTGATCCAGCCTCCGCTGGGCGTGACGTCGAATATGTTTCCGTCTTTGTCGATAACCGCCATGTGCGTCGTATCCTTCGAGACGCCGGCTGAATCCAGTCCGAGCGAGGCGCGCATGTCGTTTCGCGAAGCTTCCCAATCATTGGTGGCATCCTTGATGTTTGCTTTCCAATACGTCCATTGTTTGACCTTCGAATCGTAAGGCAAGGGGTCACCCGCGATGAACGAGGTCGATGCGCGCTTGGGATCAATCAGCCTGGCGCGTTCTTTTCCGTAGCCCTTCGACAACAGTCCCTCGGCAGGAACGGTTACGAATGCGGTATCTGCGTAGTAAGTATCGCGATCGGCGTACGCAAGCTTCATCGCCTCGGTAATCGTATGGAGATAGTCCGCACTGGCATACTCCATCGCACGCAGATCGAAGTTCTCGAGAATGTTCAAGGTTTGCAGAAGAACCGGACCCTGACTGCCGAAGCCGTGTTTGTAAACGGTGTAACCGCGATAGGTCGTCTTCGCGGGTTCTTCCATGCGGGCAAAGAAATCGGCGAAGTCGGCAATCTCGAAAGGTGCTCCGTTCTTCTTGAGGAACGCAACCATCTCACGCGCGACTTCACCTTTGTAGAAAACGTTTCGTGCTGCGACGATGCCTGCGGCCCGGCCGCGCGATTTCGCGGCCCGCTCAGCGTCGACCATTCGTTTTAACGTCCTTGCGAGAGCCGGCAGTTTGATGGTCTCACCAGGTTTGTACTGTGATCCATCGGCCTTGTACCAGTATTTCTGATTGTCCGGCCATCTTTCGAACAGTCGTGCCTGGTTGCGGATCGCTTGAGTTGTGCTTTGACGAATCGGAAAGCCTTTTTCAGCGTATTCAATTGCAGGGGCTACAACCTCTTCAAAACTCATCGTGCCCCATCGCTCAAGAACGGTAAGCGTCGCGTGAATTGCTCCGGGGACGACGGCGGGATCAAGTCCGGCACCATCGAGATCCTTGTTACGCGATTTATACCAGTCCACACTTACTGCGGCCGGCGCCCAGCCCTGTCCCACGACCGCGGTCACCTTGTTTTCTTTCTTTGGATAAACGAGGACGAGAGCTTCGCCTCCGAGACTATAGAGATCCTGTTCGAGTACTCCACCTGCAAGCAGCGAAGCGGCGCCGGCGTCGAATGCGTTACCGCCTTTAAGAAGGATCTGAAATGCGGCGGCCGTCGTCAGCGGGTGGCCTGTGGACACGCCTCCGGTTGGCCCCATTACCGCGGGTCGCAGCGCCGATCCGGCCGGTTGTCGATCCTGGACCGGTACCTGTGCCATCAGCCAAACAGCGCACGATCCAATCAGGGCGATCATTGCAGCACGCACCGCTCGCAACATTTCGGCCTCCTCAATGAATTCGGGGTCAGGCACGTAAAGCTGGTAAAACAAGTGCCAGACCCCAATTCATTGGACGTTACATCACGACTCACCACATGCCAAGGAGTTTCCACCAGGCCGAACCAACTCCTAACCAGATAGCGATATTGACGAAGCTCACAATCAGACCGACTCTCCACCATGTGCCCAGACTCACGTGTCCTCCACCGAAAAGAATCGGTCCGGATGCGGTGCCATAGTGTGTGAGCGTCGCAAAAAGACTGCTGAAGAAAGCGAGAACCATGGCTGCCAGTTGCGGAGGCGCGCCCAGCGCGATGGCAATCGCAAGGAATGGTGCGTACATCGCGCTGATATGCGCGGTAAGACTGGCAAAGAAGTAATGTGAATAGAAGTAAGTCAGACTGAGACCCAGCAGGGCCGGAAGCCATCCAATTCCGCCGAAGAGCGGTTTTACCTGCGAACTGAACCATTGGATCAGACCGAACTGCCCTAAAAAAGTCGCCATCATGAGCAGTGTGGCGAACCAAACGAAAGTGTCCCATGCCCCGCGCTCATTGCAGATATCGTCCCAGGTCAGGACCCCGGTCAGCAGCAGCAATGCAATTGCTATCAACGCAAGGGTAGTTGGATCCATGGCCAGCGCCGTTCCAAGAATCCATCCGGCGATCATGGCGATCGATACAATGCCCATCAACCGTTCACTTCTCTTCATTGGCCCCAATGATCGAAGCGCCTCTTTGGCAACGCGCGGAGCTTCCGGTGTTTTAACGAAGCCAGGACGGCAAACGGCGTAGACAACAAGAGGCACGACGATCAGGCTAAGTAATCCCGGCACGATGGCCGCCGTGGCCCAACTCATCCAGGTGATGGAGACGTTCTGCGTGGCGGCTAATTGCACAACCAGTGGGTTGGCAACCATCGACGTGACGAACATGGCGCTTGTGATCACTGTGCCCTGATACGCAACCAGAGTGAGGAATGCGCCGGTTTGACGACCTCTTTCGTAATCGCTTCCGAGTGCGGTTTGTGCGATGGATTGGAGAATAGGAAACACAACGCCACCGGCACGGGCGGTGTTGCTCGGAATGGCGGGAGCGAGAATCAAGTCCGTCGCGACGAGGCTGTAACCAACCCCCATAGTGCTACGACCGAACACCGACACGAGCAGGTAAGCGATTCGAGCGCCTAATCCCGTCTTGATGAAGCCGGCGGCAATGAAAAAAGCGCAAAGGACAAGCCACACCGTTACGTTACTGAATCCGCTCAAAGCCTCCGCCAACGTCAGAGTTCGTGTAGCCAACGCGATCGCGATTCCAACGAGGGCCATTGCGCCCATTGGCAACGGTTGAAGGATGAGACCCAGAACCGTGGCCACAAAGATAGCGAAAAGCCGCCAGGCGCGAGCATCGACATCGATTGGCCGGGGGATGGCCCAAATCAGAATCCCAGTTGCCATCACCAAAGCTAATGAAGCAAGTCGAGGCCGGTGAGGGGCGTCCATCAGTATCAGTCTGTAAGTATCTGCTGAAGTCTGGCGAGAAAATCGAATTCGGTTTGCTTCGCAATGATTCGAGCGTCGTCGCGCCCACGTTGATCGTTCTCGCCGTGCATCGCCTGAACACGGTTGCTGAAAAACGGCTTCGGCGCGGAGGCCGTATCGATTTGCTCCCGCAGCGCATCCTGGCGTCGAGGGATCAGCGCCATCAGTTGATTCAGGTCGGCAGGCTTGGAACTTTCCATCAGGTTTAACAGTTCAACGGCGTCATCCAGAAGGAAAAGGCTGCGATCGACGGAGTTGGAAAGATAACGAACAAGAATGTCTCGAGCCGCTTCCTTCTCCCAGCAGGCACTGCGAGCAATGGCGCAAAGAAGTGGGCGATCGGCGGGTGACGTTCGATCGATCAGAACGAATAGAGACTCTGGAATCGAGGCGTCGAGTCGCAGGCGGTGAACATAACGTTCCAGTGTCACTTCGCGCAATGGAACGGAATGCGCTCTGCCGTCTTCAGCGATGAGTCGTGCCACAGTCGGCCGCCGGACGAGGCGTTGAATTAATGCGGGCCACTCCTCTCGTGGGATCGAGTCTCGGCCAAGCATTGCAGCGAATACTGCCTGATCCGCCAGTTTTGGCGTGAACACAGGAGAAAGAATCAAATCAAGTTCGTAATCTTCCAGCTTCGGTAGTTCATCCACGAGAAACAAGCCGACGGCCTCCCGGTCGACGCCATACGTTCTGCCGATGTAGTTGGTGACCCGGGAGGACAATCCGCGGGGACGTTCCAGTTCGGCGGCAAGGATTTCTAGCAATGTGGACATAAACCGCGGCTAATATAACCCCACGGTTGAGAATTGAGAATTCATTATTGAATATTGTCTATTAGCAGATGGAATTCGGAGTCTGGCACTTGCTTTATCAGCCTTACGTGCCTGACCCCGAATTCCATCTGCTAATAGACAATATTCAATAATGAATTCTCAATTCTCAACCGTGGGGACGCGTCATGTATGTTGGTGCCTCCTGCCAGGATGGGAATCTTTTGCAGTGCCGTGATAGCATGCCGGGAACACCAAAACCAGATGGAGGGGACATGAGCAAAACTCTATGGTCTGCCGCTGTTATGTTGGCCGTCGTCGTAGTGTTTCTGACAGGTTCGCTAATTCAGACGAATGCCGGTCAAAGTAACGAGGCGGTCCGCGTCGACAGAGACGATATCGCTGGTGTGGTCACGGGGCCGCGAGGACCCGAGGCGGGCGTTTGGGTGATTGCTGAAACAACCGATCTACCAACGAAGTTCAGTCGAACGGTGGTCACCGATGACCGCGGACGCTACCTTGTGCCCGACCTTCCGAATGCCAACTACAACGTGTGGGTGCGAGGATATGGATTGATCGACTCCCGGAAGGTTCAATCAATGCCGGGAAGGAACCTGAACCTCACGGCTGTTCCCGCGTCGAGCCCAGCCGAGGCGGCACATTACTATCCGGCGGGTTACTGGTGGTCGTTGATTCAAGCTCCGGACAAGAGCGAATTCCCCGGGACGGGTCCGACCGGTAACGGCATTTCGCCCAACATGAGAAGCCAGGCTGAATGGCTCCGGAATCTGAAATCCGGAGGATGCACGGCGTGCCATCAGCTCGGCACACAAGCGACGCGCGAGATTCCGGAGAAACTCGGGATCTTCCCATCATCGATCGCAGCGTGGGATCGCCGCATTCAATCCGGTCAGGCCGGCGGCCAGATGAGTAATGGTCTGAACACGCTCGGCAGAGAACGGGCGTTGAAAGTGTTCGCCGACTGGACCGACAGGATTACCAAAGGTGAAGTGCCGACCGCGCCTCCCCGTCCACTGGGCGTCGAGCGCAACGTCGTCATTACCCAGTGGGATTGGGCCGACCCCAAGGCTTATCTACACGATGTTGTTTCGACGGATCGACGGAATCCGACAATCAATGCCAATGGAAAGCTCTATGGTGCGCTTGAACTCAGCGCGGACTACCTGCCGGTTCTCGATCCGAACACACACACGTCGACCAAGGTTCAGCTGACGGTTCGTGATCCGAATACGCCGCGGACCAACGCCAACATGCCGCACCCGTCGCCGTACTGGGACAACGAGGCGATCTGGACAAGCCGGAACAACGTTCACAATCCGATGTTCGACGAGAAAGGAAGAGTCTGGATCACTTCTGCCGTGCGGCCTAATCAGAACCCGGACTTTTGCAAAGAGGGATCGAGTCATCCTTCCGCCAAACTCTTTCCGATCGCTACCGCGGGCCGGCACCTTGCCATTTATGATCCGAAGTCGGACAAGATTACCCACGTCAGCACGTGCTTCGGTACGCATCACCTGATGTTTGCCGAAGATGCCAATAACACCCTGTGGACCAGCGGCGGAGGACAGGTTGTCGGCTGGTTGAACACGAAGATGTTCAACGAGACCGGTGACGAAGTGAAGTCGCAGGGTTGGACCGCCCTGATCATGGACACGAATGGCAACGGCAAGAGAGATGCCCACGTGGAACCCAACCAGCCCCTCGATCCGACCAAGGATAAGCGGATCGGTGGAGCGTTCTATTCAGTCGCTCCGGCGCCGGACGGATCGGTATGGGGTTCGATGCTCGGTTTTCCGGGTGCTGTCATTCGACTCGTTCCCGGCGCCAATCCACCGGAGACGGCCCTGGCTGAAATGTACGAGCCGCCGTTCACGAACTCCGATCCGGCCAAACGCGGTTTCTCGCCGCGCGGAATGGATATCGATCGCAATGGTGTCGCGTGGGCGGCACTCGCGAGCGGACACATGGCCAGTTTCGATCGCCGTAAGTGCAAGGGCCCGCTTAATGGACCGGCTGCGACAGGCCAACACTGTCCGGAAGGCTGGACGCTCTATCCGGAACCGCTCCCTCAAATGAAAGGCGTGACGGAATCGGGTAGCGCCGAGGGCAGCTATTACACCTGGGTCGATCAATTCGATACGTTCGGTTTAGGGAAGAACGTGGCGATCAACACAGGGAATGCATCGGAAGGCTTGCTTGTTATGAAAGACGGCAAGTGGGTTGTGCTTCGTGTTCCTTATCCTCTGGGTTTCTACACGAAGTGGCTTGATGGTCGTATCGACAATCCCAATGGTGGCTGGAAGGGCAAAGGGCTGTGGGCGACCGTCAGTACCCGCGCACCATTTCACATGGAAGGCGGTAAGGGAACCCCGAGCAAGGTCTTGAAGTTCCAGCTTCGGCCTGATCCTCTCGCGAGGTAACAGGGAACGAACCACAAGAGGCACAAGGCAGAACGCAAGAGGCACAAGAAAGACTAAGATTTTCTTCTTGTGCCTCTTGCGTTCTGCCTTGTGCCTC
>Ga0137427_10000686_pt1 | contig 16605 bp, 12 predicted proteins | sample EasRivERMZT700_2_FD_102309 | JGI IMG/M metagenome (GOLD analysis project Ga0137427, IMG submission 102309) | Soil microbial communities from meander-bound floodplain in the East River, Colorado, USA - East River MetaG ERMZT700_2 | ecosystem: Environmental > Terrestrial > Soil > Floodplain ...
AGGTTTCGAGCGCGACGTGCGTAGGCCAGCGAAGGCTGGCCGAATAGCACTCGCGCGATTGGAATTCTCGAAACCTGAGCGGATGAAGCGATCGGTTTCGAGCGCGAGCTTCGTGAGGCGTGCCTCACTCTTCCAAATCGACCCAGTGCCCGACCTTCGCTCATCGCGCCGCTTCACGTCGGCGCCTGCGCACGCCCAACCTGACCCACTACCGAGGAGCTGGAGGGCACAGAGGGGCTAATATGCTAGCCAGGGGAGATCACACGTGAAACACCTGACTTCTGTGGTGACGGCGGCCGCGGTCGCCGGCCTGTGCGTGGCGGTTTCCGCGCGCACGGCGAATACGTCATCGCCTGCGCCCGCCGCGCAGCTGATGCTCGATCCGAACTCCTGGAAAATCGACGGCGGACACTCGTCGCCGACGTTTGCGGTCAAGCACCTCGTTGTCGCCACCGTGCGCGGCCGGCTGGGGCCGATCTCCGGCACCGTCTGGTACGACGGCAAGAACGTGTCGGCGATCCGCGTCGACGCCACCATCGACGTGAAGGGCTTCTCCACGGGCAACGACGCGCGGGACAGCGACCTGCGTGGGCCCGACTTCTTTGCCGTGGATCGGCACCCGGCGATGACGTTCAAGTCGAAGCGGGTGGAGGGCATTGAAGCAGGACGTTTCAAGCTGATTGGCGATCTCACGATCCGTGGCATTACCAAGGAAGTGACGCTGACGGTCGAGGGCCCGTCGCCCATCGTGAAGGGCCAGCGGGACCAGCGGGTGGCGGCCACCGCCACCACGACGATCAACCGCTTTGATTTCGGGCTGAAGTACAATTCCCTCCTCGAGACCGGTGGCGCCGTCGTCGCGACGGATGTCAACGTCACGATCGACATCGAGGCGACGAAGCCGCTGGGCTGACGCCGGAAACCCCCTTCGGCGAGAAACTCTGACGCAACGACTGAGGTCTCACTTATGACGCGACTGATCGCTCGCTCCTTCGTGATCCTTCTCCTGACACTCGGGCTGCTGGCCACCGATGTCCTGGCGACATGCGGCGGTGGGGGTGGCGGCGGTACCGGTGGCATGGCCAACATGAACACGCCCGCCGAGGTGTATCCGGTGCCGTGGAAGAACGCGAAGCTCGGCGATCCGGTCGAGCGCCATGGTCTGGCGATCTACTGGTTCCCGGCGTCGCAGAACGAGCTCGAGAAGTCGAGCTTGCTCAACTCGCGGACGCTGTCGCTCTACGCCAAGCAGTGCGTCACCCTCGGCGTGGCGAGCGCCGGGACGCCGCTCGGCGAGAAGTTCGCGGCCGATCAGAAGCCGCCGGTCGCGGTGCTGACGGACGCAGAGGGCAAAGTCATCGGCAAGGCCGCCGGCGACAAGAACGGGTTCCTGCGCGTCGATCAAGTCGAGAAGCTGCTGAGCACCGAAGTCAAGACCCGCGAGAACGCGCTGAAGGCCGCCTTGAAGGAAGCCAAGGACAAGGCGAAGACCGACAAGGACGGCGCGATCGCGTTGTACAAAGGCGTCGTCGAGCAGAAGTGCCTCTTCCCGAATCAAGCGAAGGACGCGACGAACGAGCTGAAGAAGCTCGGCGTGACGGGCACCGAGCCGATTCCGCTCGCGCCGGTGTTCGATCCGGGCAAGGGCGCCCAGATCGAAAAGGCGTTGAAGGACGGCCTGATGGCCGAGAACATGTCGCACTACGAGCACGCGGAGAAGCTCTACGCGAAGGCGCGGAAGATGGATCCGGCCGACCCCGTGCCGCTGCGCTACCTTGGCGAGCTCTATCGTCATCAGACCGGCGACTGGGACAAGGCGCGCGCCGTGTTCAACGAAATCCTGCAGATGCCCTCCGATCCCATCTCGCGCGCGATCGCGCTCCACGGCATCGGCAAGATGACGATCCACGACGGCGAGTTCAAGAAGGGCATGACGTTGATGGAGGATTCCATCCGCGCGTTCCCGACGCCGCTCGCGTATCGCAACCTCGCGGTGTACTGGAACTCCGAGGGCGACATGGTGAAGTCGGACTACTACACGCAACAGGCGCTGGCGCTCGATCCGAAGGAGCCGTTCAATCTCGTCTTCGCCGCGGCGTTCATGGCCGACCGGCCGGAGAAGCGCGCGGAGGCGCTGAAGATCGCGAAGGACAACGAGGACCTGCTGTGCGCGTCCTACAACCTCGCGGCGATCTACGCGCAGACGGGCGACAAGAAGAAGGCCCTCGCGCTCCTCAAGCGGCACTTCTTCGAGTACGAGAAATTCGACTCGGTGCGCAGCAAGGAAATGATGGAAGCGCGCGTGGACCGCGTGTTCGATGCCTTGATGGACGAACCGGAGTTCATGTCCATGACCGCGATGGCCGACGGCAAACTACCGATGCCGAAGCGGGACAAGAAGTAGGTACGACAGGTACGACGGGTACGACAGGTACGTAGGGCGGACCGAACTTCGGTCCGCCCTAGTTTTTTGGTTTCTTCCCCTTTTTCGCTCGCTTCTTCGGCGCTCGTTTTCCCACTTCAATCGCCTCGCGCGCCCAATCCGTCATCGCGTCGTCGTCCTCGAGCACCGACGGCGGCACCTGGTAGTAGCCCATCATTGCGGCCTCGCCCGGCACCGGCTGGAACGGCGGCATCTTGCGCTTGACGTATCTCGGCCGCGTGAGGTCGTCCACCTTGAAGAACAGCGTGTCGTTGTCGATGACGGCAAAGAACGTCTCGCCGCTGTAGAGACCCACGCCACCGAACATCCGCCGCGACGAGACTTCGCGCACAGCGCCGAGCTGTTCGAGAACGAACGTGAGGAAGGACTCGGACACGGCCATGGTGCGGATGATAACGGCACCTTTCAATCTCCCAATCCCCCAATCTCCTAATCTCCCAATCTCCCAATCCCCGAATCATCAAATGTCCTTGCCCTTCTCCCTGAATGCATTCATCATGCACGCATGCCGTTTCGCGCCGCCGACGCGCTGCTGCCGCTGACCCCCATCGCGTTCGAGATCCTGCTGGCGCTGCTCGAGGAGGACCTGCACGGCTACGCGGTACTGCAACAAGTGGAGCAGCGGGTCGGACGGACGCTGCCGCTGAGGACCGGCACGCTGTACCGCGCGCTGGCGCGGCTGCTCGATACGGGACTCATCGAAGAGATCGACGCCGGCGACCGGGCCGCGCGCACCGTGAAGGTGCATGAAGACGACGAGCGGCGGCGGTACTACCGCGTGACGCCGTTGGGCCGTCAGACGGCGAAGGCCGAGGCGCTGCGCCTCGAAGACCAGGTCTCCGCCGCCCGTGCGCGGAAGCTCCTGCCGGGCGGCAAGCGATGACGAGCGGGCAATCGCGGATGCGTTTGGCGGCGCGGCTGCATCGCGTGATGCTCGCGGCGTATCCGGCTGCGTTCCGGCGCCGGTTCGCTGCCGACATCCAGCGAATGTTCGAGGCGCGGCTGGCGGGCGCGCGAGGCCGTGGGCGGGGCGCGGCGGCGGTGTTCGTCGCGCTCGAGTGCGCCGACGTGGCCTGGGGCGGTCTGCTCGAGCGGTTCGCGCCCGTCGCATCGCATGCCAGCCCAACCCCAAGGAAATGGCGGATGAGTGTGGAGACGACGATGGCTGATGTTCGCTTCGCCTTTCGATTGATGCGGCGATCGCCGCTGTTCACGGCGCTCGCCATGGGCGCGCTCGCGCTCGGCATCGGCGCCACCGGCGCCATCTTCGCGGCGGTGAACGCCGTCCTCGTGCGGCCGCTGCCGTACGCGCGGCCCGCCGAACTGGTGATGGTGTGGAGCAACAACACGAATGCGGCGCTGCCACGCAATCCGGTCTCGGCTGCCGACTACGTCGATCTCCAAACGATGAATCGCTCGTTGGCCGGCCTCGAGGCGGCGCAGTCGTTCTTTGCGCCTGCGCAGTTCCGTGACGGCGCCGGCGAGCCGCTGTCGATTCAGACATCGCAGGTGACGGCGGGGATGTTCGACCTGCTCGGGCGGCCGCCGGTCCTCGGCCGCCTGTTTCAGCCGGACGATCAGAACGTCGTCCTGTTGAGTTACGGGCTGTGGCAGCGCCGATTTGGCGGCGACCGCGCGGTGATCGGCCGGACGGTCGACATCAACCTGCAGCCGGCCACGATCGTCGGCGTGATGCCGGCGGACTTCACGTTTCCGTACCGGACGATGCTCGGCCCGAGCGGCTTCTCGCGCGCGCAGTTCGCGGACGTCTGGCAGCCCTTGGTGTTTCAAGGCCGCTTCTACCAGAACGCAGATGGCTCGCTCGTGCGTCAGGTGAGGGGTCTCGGGCTCGTCGGCCGCGTGAAGGATGGTGTGACGACGTCGCAGGCCAGCGAGGATCTCTCGACGATCGCGGCGTCGCTGGCCAAGGCGTATCCGGCCTCGAATGCCGGCTGGGACGCCACCGTCCTGCCGCTCCACGAGCAGGCCGTCGGCACCGCGAAGCCCGCGCTGCTCCTGCTGCTCGGCGGCGTCTCACTGTTGTGGCTCATCGGCTGCGCGAACGTCGCCAACCTGCTGCTCGCGCGCTCGGTCGCGCGCCGGAACGAAGTGGCGGTCCGCCGCGCGCTTGGCGCGACCCGCTGGCGATTAGCGAGACAGTCGATCGTCGAAGGCCTGGTGCTTTCGGCCGGCGGCGGCATCGGCGGCGTGCTGCTTCTGTACGCCGGCATTCCGGCGCTCGTCGCGCTCGCGCCGCCGGACACACCGCGCGTGTCGTCGATCACCCCCGACCTCACGGTGTTTGTCTTCATGTTCCTCCTGGCATCGGCCACCGGCATCCTGACGGCGTTGCTGCCCGCCGCCTCGGCAGCCCAATCGGACGTCCAGGCTGGGCTCAAGGATGCCGGCCGCGGCACGACGCTCTCGCCGGCGCGCAAGCGCGTGCGCGCCGCGCTGGTCGTCGGCGAGATCGCGCTGGCCGTGTTGCTCACGACAGGCGCCATGCTGCTCGTGCGGAGCTTCGTGTCCGTCATGGGCGTCGATCCCGGGTTTTCCGTCGATCGGCTGCTCACGTTTCAGATCAACGCACCACGGCTGCCGAATCCGGCGGCGTTTCAGGAGTACTACGACCGGATGTTCACTGCGCTCGACGCCGTTCCGGGCGTGGCCGCCACGGGCGGCACGACCCGCGTGCCGCTCGGCAGCACGAACGTGACGACGCAGGTGTCCATCGAGGGGCGCGACATCCCCGCCGCGCAGCTCCCTGAAGTCGAATTCCGTCGCGCGCTCAACAACTACTTCGTCGCGATGGGTATGCCGATGCTGCGGGGGCGGAGCTTCACGCGTGAGGACGGCGTGCTGGGCGTCGCCCAGCCCGCATGTGTCATCAACCAAGCCATGCAGCAACGCCTGTTCCCGGGCGAGGATCCCGTGGGCCGGCGCGTGCGCGTCGGGCCCAACCCGCAAGCGGTCTGGCTCACGATCGTCGGCGTGGTCGGCGACGTGCGGCATGGCAGCCTCGAAGAGATGCCGAAGTCGGAGATGTACATCTCCGGCCATCTGAGTCCGCCGTCGGCGCCGTACATCGCCGTGCGCTCGCACGGCGATCCCGGCGCGCTTGCCGAGGCGGTTCGTCGCGCGGTCTGGTCCGTCGATGCACAGACGCCCATTTACGACATGAAAACGATGGCCGCGATGCGGAGCGAGTCGGTCGCCGAGCGCCGCTTCGTCCTCACGCTGGCGACTGTCTTCGGCGTTCTGGCGCTGTTCCTCGCAACCAGCGGTGTCTACGGCGTCATGGCGCTCATCGTGTCGGAGCGCACGCCGGAAGTCGGCGTGCGCGTGGCCCTCGGCGCGACGCGCACGGACATTCTGAATCTCGTCGTCGGGCAGAGTGCGCGGCTGGGACTGGCCGGTATCGGGATCGGTGTGGCCGGCTCCTTCGTGCTCGCGCCGCTGATGTCGAGTCAGTTGTTTGGCGTGCAGCCGCTCGATGCGGCGACGTTCGCGATTGTGCCGGTGATCCTGCTGGCTGCGGCGATCCTCGCCGCCGTCATGCCCGCGCGCCGGGCGATGCAGGTGGATCCGGTTGTCGCGTTGAGGAATAACTGACGCCGACAAATACAGACATGAAGTTCATGAAGGGATGAAGTTGGTTTTCGAAAACCATTCTTCATGGCTTCATGAGCTTCACGTCGGATTTTGTCGTTAACGCCTGAGCTCGCTCAACAACTGATCCCGAAAGTATCCCGACGGGATCGTGCCCTGGCTGATGAACTGCAGGTGGAAGGCCTTCAGCGAGAATTTCTCGCCGAGCTGTTTCGCGGCCTCCGCGCGCAGCGCGAAGATCTGATCCTTGCCCAACCGGTACGTGATCGCCTGCGTCGGCCACTTCGAGTAACGGAAGAGCGCGCGCTCGGCGGCATCGCAGCTTGCGCGCTTCGCCGGTGACATCGTGGGCTCCGTTGGTTTTCGGTTTGCCTTCCGTGTTCCACACGAGCCCGGGAGATAGTCCACGACTTCGGAGAACAGCGTCGTCGCATCGTCGTACGTCATCCGTCCGGTGTGAATGCCGGTGTCAATGCGGACGCGAAGATCTCGATAGAGCTGTCCTTGAAGTTGATAGAGGCGTTCCTCCGGTGTGTAGAAGCCATCAGGCGCGCCGGGCTGCGGCTCGGCCATCAAGGCCTCGGCGTACAGCGCCCAGCCCTCGGCAGGCATCGAGTCCACCCACATCGACGACGAGTCCTCGACCGCGCCGGGTGTGAGCCAGCGCACGGGCGACACGCGATCGCGCGCGCCCGTCATCACCTTGTAGTACCAGTCGTGGCCGGGGAAGCCTTCGTGCGCGGCCAGGTCCGCGAGCGACGCGCGGTTGTTGGCGGCGAGGGCCGCGGGATCGTTGTGCGTGGGCGTGACGTAAAAGCGGCCGACGCCGGTGTTCTTGAACGGCGGCGCCGGATAGTACGCCGCGCCGTCAATCGACGCCTGCAGCGGCGCCGGTGTTTCTGTCACGTCCAACTTGTAGTCGGCCGGTACGTCGAACAGCCCCGTCTTGCGGCCGAAGGCGACGAGGCGAGCCGCCGCGTCGCGGTACCAGGCAATCATCTCGGTGTCGGACTTCGGGGATTCCTTCGACAGCTCATCGAACACCGCGCGCACGGCCGAGCGGTCTTCCGCGGGGAGATCCAGCTGCCGGCTCGCGCCGATCTTGCGCGCGAGGTCAAACATCTTCTGCTGGGTCGCCAGCACGATCGGCCAGGACGTGTCGTAGAGGTCGGCCGGTGACATGGGCACGCGGAGGTTGTTCGAGACCGCCCATGTGTATTCGATCTGGCCCATCGCGAACCGATCGGCTGTGAACGCGGGCTTGAGCGTCGTGGCCGTGATGTCCGTGAAGTATGTGGCCGCGACGAAGTCGCGCATCTTGCGATAGGCGACCGCCGCGTTGGCGCCGGCCGTGCGCAGTTCCGCGAGCAGCCGGGGCCGCTCGGGCCCACTGATGCGATCGGACCCGAGGCCGGGCAGCGTCTCGCCGAAATACTTTGCCGAGGACTCCGTCGTGCCGAGACCGTCGCGCACGATCATGCGCCAGTCGGGCGCATTGCCGGCGACGACGCCGGCCGCGAGTTGTGCTTTCGCGGTGTCGAGAAACGGCGGCACGGCCCGCAGCCGTGCGATGACGAGCGACCATTCGTCGGCGCTGCCGTACGACTTCGCGCCGGTCTGGGTCATGCCCTGAAGCTGCCAGTCGAGCGCGCGGAACGGCTCGATCGCGTACGTGTCCAGCGCGCGCTCCTGGTACCGGCGCGTCTGGTGTTGGTGCAGGAGGAACGCAATCTGGGCGAGCGCGACCTCGCGATCGATGCGAGCGTTCGGCGAGAGCACGTCGGGCGCCACGGCCTCAATCGCCGTTTTCTGATCGCCGAGCCACTTGTCCTCGGTGGCGAGCCCGCTCACCGAATGATCGCGCAGCCGGCCGTCGGCCTCGCGGAGTCCCGGGTCGAGCCCCGCGCCGCCGAGATACGTGTTCGTCGTCGGATTCCGGCTGAGGAAGCCAACGACATAGCCCTGGAGCGCCGCCTTCAGGGCGGCGTCGCCGCTGCCCCCCGCGGGCGTCGACGGTCCGCAGGCCGGGGCGAGGGCCAGTGCGATGGTGAGCGATGAGATGACGGTGCGCATGACGTGGAAATCATACGCCTGCAGATGGAGGCCGGGTCTTCAGCTAGCGCTCGAATCGCCCCTTCGTCTTCAGATCGTAGGACCACTTCGACCCGTCCACGAACTCGACTTCGACGACGCCAATGTTGGCGAGCGAGCCCTGAAGGCCGACGAGGCGCAGCGGTAGATCCTCGAGCAACTGCGTCGCGATCTCGACGCTGGTGCCCGGCTGCAGCAGTGTCGCAGGCCCTGGCGCGTAGACAATCCGTGGGAGCTTCAACGACGGGTCGTTCGGCTCGATGACCGCGCCGATAGTCACGAGGCGGATGGCCTTCTGCGAATCGTTCTTGATCACAGCCGATGCATAACCGCCGTCCAAGTCTGGCTTGGTTGCCGTGAGCGTGACCGGGCAACCCGGCTGGGGTGGGGCGACGCGCACGCCGACGCCGACAGCGTTCCCGATCCGCCTGAAGCCGGCCGGCGCCGCCGGCCGCCACGCGGGCGCGTAGACCGGTGAGATCCAGGGGGCATCGGGCACGTAGAACGAGACGAGTGACGCGTTACATGTCGCCGCGACATCGTGTAAGTCGCGTGCGGCGAGATGTCCACGTTCGACGCTGGTAGTAAAGAAGAAGAGAAAGGCGTCCGGAGAAAAGAGAGTCAGGATGGTCGGCGATCCGCCTCGCAGCACCGTAAGCATCGTTCTTTCCTGGTTGAATCGCAGGACGTCGCCGAACCGTCGCCCCATCGCATCGCAGAGCCTCCGCGCGGAGGTGACGGTGGCGCGGGCATCGACTGCAGTAGATACGCTCGAGACCCTTGCGAGCGCGGTACGAAGCAACCCGATGTCTGACGTGAAGTCCTGCAGTGTCTCCGGCGTCGCTCCCGTTGCCACGATGCTGAACCAATGATCGCTGCGTACTCGCTCAACGACGAGTTGCGTCGCCTGGCCGACCGCCCGTCCGAGGTCGTCGCCTGAAAGCGACGCCACGTCGAACACGATCGCCGTCTGGCGTCCATAGAACGGAACGTACGATGTAGGACCGGCTTGCGGGCGTGTCCCCGTCACCGCGGGAACCGTCACGGTGTTGTATTGGAGATTCGGCTGCCGGCACGCGTCTTCAATGCGACGCTGTTGCTCGGGCGTCATCGAGTCCGCGGAGAGGAAGTACTTGAGGCCGCGATGCGCCGGGTCGAGTGCGGTCGGACCGGCAGTCCCGATCTCCCGCTTGATCTGCAACTCGCGCCAATCGCTCAGGTAGGCGTCGCTGGTTGGCAGGCGCGACACATCCGCGCACGCCTGCACGACGTTGGTGACGCGTGTGGCGACGTCCGGGCTGATCGGCCTCCGCGAGATCACCTGCAGCAGCGCGCGCCCGATCTTGTCGGGATCTCCGGTGAAATCCTGGACGATGTCGATCGACGTCCCGACGGTACCTATTCGCCAGACCTTGCCGGGATCCAGCCCGACGTTGAAGCGAGACTGCGTGGTGACGATGCTGCGCTCAGCCTCCGACACGGCGAGCTCCCGCGATTCGCGCGTCGATGCCAGATCGAACAGCAGGACCACCATTTGGATGGATCCGGTGGTGCTGGCTGAGGGCGTCTGGACTGTCTTGGCCCCTGTCCGCGCCGCGGGGGCCGTGCGGGTTGAAGCCACTACCGAGATCGGTGCCGGCGGAGAAGTGGGGGCCGCGACCGGCGCCTCGACGCGGAACGGCACCGGCTCGGCGGACGCGGCCAGCACGGTCACTGAGATCAAAACGAATGCAAACGCGACCTGGACGTACGTCCGCCTCGTCGATCGCGGCTGCCAGCCAAGAATCCGCTCGACGCGCCGTTCCACCGACGCGCCACTGGCCATCGCGAGGTTCCAGTCCGCCCGGCCCGGTTCACCGTCGATCGCGCGGAAGAACCCAATCAGCGCGCTGGCGTAGGCCGCACGATCGACGCCCGCCTCGAGCACGGCCTCGTCGCTCGCCTGTTCGCCGAGCTCCATGAGACGACGATGGAGCCACCAGGCGAAGGGGTTGATCCAGCAGACCGCGCGATACAGCAGCGACAGCCGCTGAATGAAGGCGTCGCGACGCGCGATGTGCGCCAGCTCGTGGACAAGTACGGCGTCGATCGTCGCGGCGTCCCAGTGAATCCAGTCCGGCGGCAATACCACAACCGGCTTCACGACGCCGATGGTCATCGGCACGAAGAGCGCGGGACTCTCGAGCGCCGACGGAGGCCTTGCGAGTCCGATCGCTGCCGCGTGTGTGGAAAGGCGAGCGATGAGCTCGCGATCCGAGATCGGGGTCGCGGACCCGACGAGGTGACTGGCCGTGCGCCAACCGACGAGCATCCGCGACAACAGGATGATCACGCCGGCGAGATAGCAGGCCACCGCCACCGCGGTCCATGACAGCGATCGAATCAGCCCTCCATCGGGCTCCGCAGAGACGGACCGCATCGCCGGAGAGCTAGCTGGTTCGACAATCACTTGCGCGGGTCTGGGACCCGCGATCGGCGCCACAGTGACTGGCGGTTCGACGGGCGTACTTGGACGGCTTGGCGGATGGCGATCCACCCACGTCGCTGGAGTTGGCGCGGGCACTGGCCAGGCCGGCGCGACCAACGTCAGCGCCGGCATGACGACGGCCGCGACGAGCACCATCGTCCACAGGCGCAGTCGCATGGCCGGGCGCTTCACGCGCAGCGCGATCAACAGGAGACCAGCGACGCTCGCGAGCACGAGCGTTCGTGCGGAGGCCTCGACGAGCGTTGTGAGCAGCGTCATGGCTTTCCCTTGCGTTCGGCAATCTTGCGAGCGAGCTTGTCCAGTTGTTTGGGGGTAAGCACGGCGTGATCGACCATGCCGATGACGAGCTCTTCGGCCGAACCGCCACAGAACCGGTCGATGATGTGCCGCACCGCTCGCGCGGCGACGCTGCCCGGATGCTCGGCGGCGCGGTACACGAACGCGCGGCCTTCGGTCGCGTGCGTCACGAAGCCTTTGGCCTCGAGCCGCCGCAGCACGGTCCGGACGGTGGAGTCCTTCATCGGCCACGACGCCTGCAGCGCCTTGCGGCAGTCCTCGGCCGTGACGGGGCCCTGGGCCCAGACGTGGTCCATGACGGCTTGCTCGGCGCGGCCGAGGCTGCGGTGATGGCGGGTTGAACTGTTACGCATTGTAGCTGCTACACGATGTAACAGCACGGGAGGGTTGTCAAGAGCGCTCGAGGTAACCCCTGAACCGTAGCGTCAGTTCCCCAACGTAAAATAAAACGTCGCCCCCCGCTCGACTTCGCCCTCGGCCCAGACGCGGCCGCCGTGGTGTTGCACGATGCGCTGGACTGTGGCGAGGCCGATGCCGGTGCCTTCGAACTCGTCCGCGTCGTGCAGGCGCTGGAACGCGCCGAAGAGCTTTGCGGCATACGCCATGTCGAAGCCGGCGCCGTCGTCGCGGACGTAGTAGACGTATCCGCCACGCTCGAATCGCGAGCCGACTTCGATGCGCGCGCTCGCGTGCTTGCCGCTGAACTTCCACGCGTTTTCCAAGAGGTTGTGCAGCACCGTCCGGAGCAGGCTCGCATCGCCGTGCGCGACGAGACCCGGCGCGATGACGAACTCGACGTCGCGGTCCGGACCGCTCGCGCGCAGCTCGTCGGCGATGTCGTCGGCCATCATGCTGAGGTCGATGCGCTCGCGCCGGATGTGACTCCGCGAGATGTGCGCGAGGTTCAGCAGGTCGTCGATGAGCTGGCCCATCTGTTGACTCGACCTGCGGATCCGCTCCAGGTACCGGACGTCACGTGGATCGAGGCGCGCCCCGGCCGTCTCCACCAGGATCTTCGCGAAGCCGTCGATCGCGCGCAGTGGCGCGCGCAGGTCGTGCGAGACCGAGTAGCTGAAGCTCTCGAGCTCGCGATTCGCGAGCGCCAGATCGATGGCATGACGCCGCGCCTGTTCTTCGGCCAGCCAGCGTGTGGTCGCATCGCGCGTGACTTCCGAGAACCCGGTCAGGTCACCGGCGTCGTCGTACAGCGGCGTGAGGGTCACGTCCGCCCAGAAGCGCGTGCCGTCCTTTCGCACGCGCCAGCCGACGTCCTGGCCCGATCCCTGCGCCAGCGCCGTGCGCAGCAGCGACGCCGGCCGCTTGTGCGCGAGATCTTCCGGCGTGTAGAACGCCGAGAAGTGCTGTCCGACGATCTCGTCGGGCGTGTAGCCCTTGATGCGTTCGGCGCCCAGGTTCCACGTCAGGACGTTGCCGTCCGGATCGAGCATGAAGATCGCGTAGTCGGTGACTTGATCGACCAGCACCCGGTAGCGCTCCTCGCTGGCCCGCAGCATCGCGTCCATGCGCTTGCGTTCGGTCGCATCGCGCACGACGACGGTGAAGAACACGTCATCGTCATCCCGCCAGGTGTTCAGCGACAGCTCGATCGGAAACTCCGAGCCGTCGTGGCGCCGGCCGGTGACTTCCAGCGTGCGGCCGATCATGTCGGACGCGCCGGTGTCGCGGAACCGTTCGAGGCCGGCTTGGTACCGATCGCGATCGGCCTCCGGCAGCAGACTCGTCAGCGGCCGGCCGAGCATCTCCTCGGCGGGCCAGCCGAACATGCGCTCGGCGGCGCGATTGAACAGCGTGATGGTTCCGTCCTGATCCGCCGACAGGATGCCGTCGTGGGCCGTCTCGATCAGCACCCTGAGGTGTGTCTCGACGCGCTCTGCATGCAGCCGGTCCGCCATGAGATCAGTGCCCGACCGCTCGGAGGAAGTCCTCAGCCGGGACGGGACGGCTGAAGAGGAAGCCCTGGCCCTCGTCGCAGCCTTCGCGCACGAGGAACTGGAGCTGCTCTTCGGATTCGATGCCTTCGGCCACGACGCGCATCCGGAGGCTGTGGGCGAGCGAGATGATCGCGCGCGCGATCGCCGCGTCGTCTGGGTCCGTCGTCACGTAGCGGACGAACGAGCGGTCGATCTTCAGCGACGTACAGGCGAAGCGTTTCAGGTAGGCGAGCGACGAGTAGCCCGTGCCGAAGTCGTCGATCGACAGCCGGATGCCGATCGATCGCAGACGCTCGAGGGCACGGACGGTCTGCTCCGAGTACCCCATCACGACGCTCTCGGTCAGCTCGAGCCGCAAGCGCTCCGGGCTGAGTCCGGTCTCCTCGAGGGCCCGCGAGACGGCCGGGCCGAGATCCACGTGACTGACCTGGCGCGCCGAGAGATTCACGGCGAGGTCGATCGGCGGCAGTCCGGCGTCGCGCCACTGCCGATGCTGCACGCAGGCGGTGCGGAGCACCCACTCGCCGATCGGCACGATCAGATCGGTCTCCTCCGCGATGTGGATGAACTCGCTCGGCGGGAGCAGGCCACGGGTCGGATGCTGCCACCGCACGAGCGCCTCGCAGCCGACGAGCGCGCGCGTCTCGAGCGAGACGACGGGCTGGTAGTGCACGACCAGCTCGTTGCGATCGAGCGCGCGCCGAAGGTCCTCCTCGATCGACAGCATCTCGGGCACATCGGCCAGCGCGGCCGCGTCGAAGACTTCACAGCGTGCCCGCCCGCGCGCCTTCGCGCGATACATGGCCTGATCCGCGCTGCGCAGGTACGCGCGCGGTGTGAAGTGGGCTGAGGAGCCAGGCACGAGACCCATGGACGCGGTGACGACCACTTCGTGGCCGTCGAGCAGGAACGGCTGCGTGAGACTCTGCACGATACGGTCCGCCACGCGCTGGGCTTCGCCGACGCTGCGCAGATCTTCGAGCAGGATCGCGAACTCGTCGCCGCTGATCCGCGAGATCGTGTCGCCGGGCCGCAGGGCGGACTCGAGGCGGCGGGCAAAGCCGGCGAGCAGCCGATCGCCCGCGTTGTGACCGAGGCTGTCGTTCACCACCTTGAAGCGGTCGATGTCGAGAAAGAGCACCGCGAAGGTCGACGTCGTCCGCGTGCCCGCGACCTTGATGGCGCGCTCGACGCGTGTTTCGAACAGCGCGCGGCTCGGCAGGTTCGTCAAGGTGTCGAACAGCGCGTTCTTGAGCATCTCCGTCTCATGGCGCTTCCGCTCGGAGATGTCGGTGAGCGAGCCGGCAATCCGGTGCGGTTCGGCATCGCCTTCGCGGACCGCAAGACCGCGCGCCAGCACCCAAACGTACGACCCATCGCGGTGCCGCAGGCGATGCTCGAACTCCAGATGCGGCGTCTGACCGGCCATGTGCGCTTCGAGCCGGATGTTCCACCGGTCTTTCTCGATCGGATGGATACGCGAAAGCCACTCCTCGGGGCTCGAGCCGATTTCGCCGTCGCCGTAGCCGAGGATGTCCTTCCAGCGCGGCGAGAGATACAGGACGCCGCGGCGCAGGTCCCAATCCCATAGGCCGTCGCTCGCGCCGCGGACCGCGAGCGAGTACCGTTCTTCGCTTTCCCGAAGCGCCTCCTGCGAGCGCAGGCGCTCGGCATGCGCGGCCGCTTCATCCAGGGCCCGGCGGACGGCCGTCGGCAGCCGGAACAACCGGTCCTTCAGGACGTAGTCGGTGACGCCACTCTTGATGAACTCGATCGCGCGCTCTTCGCCGAGTGTGCCGGTCAGCAGAATGAACGGGACGTTGGGGTTGTGTTCCTTCAGCAGCGTGAGCGCGCTGATGCTGTCGAATGCCGGGAGTCCGTGATCGGACAGGACGATCGAGGGCTGGAAGTCCGCGAGGCTCGCGATGTACTCAGCGCGCGTCTGCACGTGCCGGAGCCGGATGAAGATGCCGGCGCGTTCGAGCTCGAAACGCACGAGCTCGACGTCAGGGAGATTGTCTTCGAGATAGAGGACGCGCAAAGCCTCGCGCGGATCGCGCGCGGGGTGTGCGCGCTCGGGCAGTATCCGATCCCCATTCCAGCTCAGCAAAGGCGCTGCCATCACGCATCACCACCGTCGTGAATGTGATCGATTGGCCTGAGCGGGGGAGCGGACCCAGATTATAGCGAAGGCGTCCCCGCGATCAGCCGGGTCATCACCGGATGGAATCCCGATTACGATCTCGACATCGCGCGGGGCGCGCGAGATCCTGAGGTATTTCACGGAGGCACTTCTGATGACCGATCTCGAAAAGCTTCGGTATCCCGTCGGGCGCTTCGCACGTCTCACCGCACCGCTCGATGTATCGGCGAGAACGTCGTGCCTCGACATCGTCGAGCGCGCACCGGAACGCTTTCGTGCGCTCGCCACCGGACGCGCTGATAGGGAACTCGATACGCCCTATCGTCCCGGTGGATGGACGGTGCGACAGGTGCTGCATCACGTGCCCGACAGTCACCTCAACGCGTACGTGCGCATGAAGCTGGCGGTGACCGAGGAGAGCCCGGCGGTGAAGACGTACGACGAGGCGCGGTGGGCCGAGCTACATGAGGCGAAAACCGCGCCCGTCGACGTGTCGCTGGCGCTGCTCGAAGCGTTGCATCGCCGCTGGGTCCTGTTCATGCGCGGCCTGTCGGACGCGGACTTCCGACGTCCCGTCATGCATCCCGAGTGGCATCGCATCGAAGTCGCCGAGCTGCTCGCGCTGTACTCCTGGCACTGCCGGCATCACGAGGCGCACGTCCGGATCGGGCTCGGGGAACCGGCGGCGTAACGATGCGACGTCCGAAGTGCGGTGTGCGAAGTGCGGGGTGCGTGGCGCTCCTCATCGTCGTAGTCTGGCTTGCCCTCACGCCGGTGGCCGGCCGCGCGAATGACTCGCAGTCCAATTGGGCTCTTTCGGGACGTGTCGTCGACGCGGCTTCCGGCCGCCCGATTCCCGGCGCACAAGTACACGCGACGTTGGATTCGCAACTCGGACGCAGCTACTACGCGTCGTCAGATGCCAACGGCGCGTATCACTTCGATCGTGTCCAGTCCGGCACCTACTTCGTGTACGTTCCCGTCGCACATCAGACCGTCGATCCGTCGTGGTACGTGAACGGCGTGATCGGTTCTGCCGTCGACGGTCGGGTTCACGTTGAGGACCCGCCGCTGCTGGATGTCGGCGGCAAGTATCGACTGTTCCTGGATCCGCGGTCGCTCATGACGCTCGTGCGAGCCCAACCGTTCACGTTTGCCACGACCTTTCACCCGAGTGCCACGTCGTCAGAGACCGCGCGCCGGGTGGTGATCGATGCGGGCCAGACGCGATCGGGCGTGGACATCGGCCTGCGACGCGTGCTCAGTCGTCGCGTCACCGGCACGGTCGTCGGTCCGAAGTTCCGTACGCCGGGTGGTCCGGGTGAGAACGTCTGGCTCAAGAGCGCCGACGACGTGCGATTCGAGCTGACGACGGCCTCAACGCTCACTCAGGAGGGACGGCTCGTGTTCATGTCCGTCCCTCCTGGGGTGTACACGATTCTTACGAGCGAGGCCTTTCACGCCCACCTCGGCGGGTTATCCAAGCCGGTCTCGGTCGGTCAACTAACAGTGGGTGAGGCGGACGTGGCCGGCGTAACCGTGACCGTGCCCGTGCGATAACTGGCGGACCGCAATTCGGTCC